>Ga0307511_10003842_pt1 | contig 15366 bp, 14 predicted proteins | sample 13_EM_MG_FD_200266 | JGI IMG/M metagenome (GOLD analysis project Ga0307511, IMG submission 200266) | Populus trichocarpa ectomycorrhiza microbial communities from riparian zone in the Pacific Northwest, United States - 13_EM | ecosystem: Host-associated > Plants > Roots > Unclassified | place... | reverse complement strand
CATTTAAGATGAACATTTACCATAAATTAAAGGTATCTTATATTATTAGATATGTTAGTATAAAACATGCTTTAGTTAAGGAGTTATTGATACTTCAAGTGCAAAATGACGATATAAAACCTTGATAAAAATGCACTTTTAAGTACTAATCAGTTAGCAAAAGATCAATGAGATGTTGTGAATATTTGTTGTACATATAGTTGATTATCCAAATAGAAACCAAGAGACCGGTATTTAACAACTTTTGATGCTTTAGTCAAAGACCATTAGAGATAGTTATAGAAGAAGAATGGAAGGACCTGAGTGAGGAAAACTGGAAAGTAAAATTATAAGGAATTCAACAAGAAAAAGTGAAGTGGAAAAACCCCATAGATGAGAGCAACATGTTGCTTGATGAGTTGTAGGCAAAGACGATAAGTGTTTCTAATGGGAGTGACCAGATATGTCAGCTACCCACCCATTTTAGTTGTGATGCAACTTGAAAGGGCATACAATACATGCCAAGGACGATCAAGTTATCCTAATTCTTCGGGTTATTCTAGGATCATTCTATTTTAGAAGTTGTGGAGAACATCAAGCAAGACTTAAAGCTTCTGGTATTGGTCAAGAAGGAATCAGATGGTTTGAGAAATCCAGTTACTAGTAAAAAATATCCAAGGTAGAGAAATTTATCACTAGTTATCATCGTCATGACTCTTAGATTTAAAGCCGAGACTTTGCAAGTTGTTGAACTGATTGAAAGAAAAGAGGATTAATAATGAGAAAGAGTTGAGAGAACAATTAGAAAAGCTCTAAGTAGAGGTGGGCACCAGTAAAACCCTCAATATATCCCTTGAGGAGCAAACCATCATTGAAGAGAAACTAAGAAAGTTTGTAAAGCAACAACTAGAAGAAGGACAAGAAAATCATATCCTTAGAGAAGCAATTAGAAAGAGAAAAGATAACTAGAAATTGAGTTGAGGAAAAATAAGAAGAATTGGAAACCTAATGGATGCAAACCAGTACTAAGCTATAGGCTTTGAAAACCAATTTCAATGATTGCTAAAAAAGGGCTGATATGTCTTCAAAAACCCAAGCTGAATTAGAAAGCTGAATTGAGCAGTATAAAAGGCTATCAAGAAGCATGTGATGTTGGAAAATGAGCTGACTAAAGCAAAAACCAAAAGAAAGGTTGTCGAGGTCTTCAAAACTAATTTGGATAAAATAAAAGATGAGATCAACCTACTAGAAGAGAAGTTCAATAAAGAAAAGGCCAAGGCAAATCATTTGGAGGAAAAGAACGAATTGCTCGAGTGCCACAACCAAATGATTGACACCAACAACAATCAATTGAATAAGAACAACATAATCTTCTTGAAGAAGATGAGAAACATGGTTGATCATATTGACTAGACCTTTGTCTATGTCCGAAGAATCTGCCACAATGCTTAACAAGTTGGAAGGGATGTCTACCAATATCAATAAAACATTGTTGAAACTAATGCTTTTCTTCGGGACATAGAAAATAAAGGCTTTGCCTTTCTCCTAGTAAACGATGATGATTAGAAGACTAGGTATTAAATCTAAAAATTTTCATCAAGTATTAATGAAAAGAGTTTAGATCCAACCTTTTTTTAGCATAATCTCTTTATGATGAGTGTATTCTTATTAAGTATTGGCTTAGATTAAATTGTCTCGACAGCTATGAAAGGATTAGGACCCTCCCGTTTATAAAGGAATGGTGGCCATATATCAACCCTGGGTATAACTAACATATATCCAACATACATCATCATACATAATCATAAATATATGCATATACATTTATGAATTATAGAATATGCATGGTAGGTATTCAAAATATAGGCATCTCTGCTAGAGTCTACAATATTAGACTTCATAAAAGGATGTAAAACAAAATGAGGGCTCACCTTGAAGCCCACTACCTAAAAGAGCTAGAAGATGTTAAGAATAATATGACTCAAATGGCTAGCTTATTATGAGCACAGTCTAGGGGAGAGATATCCAGTTAGCAACCAATTATGTTACCGTCACCAACAACTCAAGTTATCCTCGACTCACAAAACTTGAAGGCAAATCCTACTATTAGACCACAAGGAATAAAAAGCATTTCAATGACTTACCCGATTACCCTTGCTTAAGTACTAGCCACAATAAATCTAACAATGGAGGGATCTTATAGGTTTGAATCCTCTGATCATCCCGAACAAGATAGGTGGGCTGCCTGAGAGTAAAAGATTAAGGGTTCTTGAAGGATTTGACATTTATGACCCAGTTAGAGCAGTTGAGATATGTTGATGCTAGATGTAGTGGGTTGCCTAAGAAGTCTAGAGTGCCAGAATTTTTAAAGTATTTGGGACTGCAATGCCCTAAATATTTAAGGTCTTATCACAACAAAATGGAAGAAGTCATACACGATGAAAAATTGCTTATCCATTTCTTCCAAGACCTTGGATAACACGAGGGTCAAGAAATGAAGTGATCTTACCGATGCTTTCTTGAAACAATACAAGTTCAATATTGACATCACTCCAAACCAAACGAGCTTGATGGTGATGGAGAAAAGCAAAAAAGAAATCGTAAGGGAGTACACTCATAGGTGGAAAAAATAAGGCAATGTATGTACAACTACCTTTGTTGGAGAAAAAAATGGTAACTTTATTCGCCGATACTTTCAAGTCCTCATATTATGAGCATCTGATGGGTAGTTCCGCCCAATATTTTTATGATGCTATTGTTAATGCTGAGAGGATAGAACAAGGGATAAGAGTTGAAAGAATATTGGAACCTACTAAGAAGAAGGGGTTTACTAAAAGGAGAAAGGATGTTGGGGTGAGCAATGTGGAAGGAGGGTATAAAAGTAAAAAGAATTATCAAACCCAAAGCTAACAAAACCAAAGCTACCAAACCCCGTCTTCCTAAATATGCAATATTAAATTTGCTAAATCTTTTCTAGTAAATTAGCCTATCAACCCGCTAGAAAACCAACCTGAAAACAATCTAAGAAAAACCTACCAAAGAAACCAAGAACAACTCCTGCCTGTACTTATGCACTTAGAGGAAATGAATGCAAAATTGTTAAGCATAGGTCATATGGCTTTTCTTCCATTTCCACCATTAAAGCCTCCATTCTTAAATTGGTACAAACCAGATCTAACATGTGAGTACCATATTAAAAACCCTAGCCAGAGTATTGATACTTGCTCAGCATTCAAGAGGAATCTCTTTCAGTTGATCAAAGCAAGGTGGATAACCTTTGAAGATGCCCCCAACATCAATTACAACCCTCTTCTTAATCATGCTTCCAGTAATGAGGGAGTAAATGTTGTCGAGTTTGGAGAAAGAAAGAGAAGGTTTTAAAGGTAACCGTGGATAAGTTGTATGACATGTTGATGCAAGTCAGATGTATACCAATAAAAAATGAATCAAGTTCAAGGACGAGTGACAATTTTTTTAGGTTCTACGAAGCAATGAGACATAACATCGATGAATGTGAAGAATTTCACTAAAAAGGGATACAAATGATGACTTGTGGTCTGTTACAAATGGAGAAAGAGAAAAAGGATGATGTTGTAGGCATGATAAGTTTTCAAGAGAAGAAAACAAAGATATGTAAGCTTCAACATACCAAGAGAGGTCCATCAAAGCTTGTCTTAACAAGGTCTGTTGTTACTTACAGTGGGAACTATAATGCATTGGATCATAATTACATATATTCTCTCAATATTGAGGGACCTGCTCCTGAGTTCTAGACCGAGATTGATGGATTAACTCGAAGTGGAAGGTGTTTTATGTCTGAAGAACTAGAAAGGCAATGAAAAGCCAATGGTAAAGAGGTTGTAGATGCCATCAAATATATGGAAATAAACAAACCCGTAAGTGAGGAAGAAGCCAATGAATTTTTAAAACTGATGAAGCATAGTGAGTATAGTATGGTAGAGCAGCTGAAGAAAACCCCTGCTAGATTATCCCTTATGTCTCTTATCTTAAGTTTTGAACCCCATTGCAATACGCTGTAAAAAGTGTAGAATAAGGCATATATGCTTCAAGATATGGCCCAAAGCACTATAGAGCATCTGATCGGAAAAATCTATGCGATAAATTACTTATACTTCATTAAAGACGAGCTTGATGCTGGGGGAAAAAGTTATAATAAACATCTATATATCATTGTAAGGTGCAAAGATGAAATGCTAGTTAATTCAACGCATATGCTGCTAAACACCATGATGATAAGGCTTATGATGGTTCTACAAGTCAAGTGTTGTGGGCCATTGAAATATAGTTTTCATTGGCCCATAGGTTTTTTTAGTAACCTTACAAGTGATGGACATCCACTCGTTATACATCATGTTTTTAGAAAGGCCTTGGATACACTTCGTTGGCGTCGTGGCATCATTCTTGCATTAGTGTTTGAAGTACATTGTGAATGGAACATTGGTGACAATTAAGGTCGAAGAGACCTTGGCAATAATACAAAATGTGGGAGTTCTCTACATAGAAGTCGAAAGGAGCAAAGATGGAAATCTTCATGCTTTTAAAATTGTTAATGCAGAAAGAGTGCCAGAAAATATGGTATTGAAAAAACCAGTAATTTCTAAAGCTGTAAAAATGACGACCAAACATTTCTTAAAGCATAGACTTCATTTCTAATATAATCATATCTTTGGGAATCTTAAAAGGATAAGTCTGATAAGGATAAAAATTGTAAATCAGAGATTCAGACTTGACTTTAAACATCGAAAGAAAGATTTTAAAAGAGTTATTGATATCAAACGAGAAAAAAGGTTGGCTAGGCTAAAAGAAAGGGATCCAGAAGAGAACAATTGTTACCCCCTGATCTATGTATCATTGCCCAAAGTTGCTTATAATGCACTCTGAAGATATGATGGATGTCCCTACCCAAGGCTTGGCTGCTATGAGCATCTATATATTGAAACAAAATCACAGTAAGGTCAAGAGTTGCAATAAGAAAAGAGAAGTTATGGAAGGAGAAGAGTTGCTACCGCAACTAACTGTTCACACTGTTGAAGGAGCGTTTGCAAAGACCTTCGAGCAAAAGTTAGCAAGTGGCGAAAGGTTTCAAAATTAGGTGACCCAAGAGGCTCTTATAGTCTTCAAAAAGTAAATGACAATGTTGTTCTAGTGTGTTGTTTGTGCTTTATGTGTTTTTTTATGTGTTTGTCTTTGCTTTCATACCAAGTTGGCAATCTTAGCTCACATGTCAACATATGATTTTCATTGTAGTTGAGCCTTTTTTTTTTTATCAATGAGATTGTGCATTTTCACAAAATTTTCTGTTTCTTTATCATTATAAAATACACACTTACATTAAAACACCTTTCACTTTCAGGAAATCTGAAAGCGGACCGTCCACAAAATCACAAGCATATTACACTGAGAATGATCAAATTTTGATGAGTACACAATTGCAATATAAGAAAATGAATGGGAAGATGATTATGTAAAAGAATTCGCTAAGCTATTAGAACAATCAGAACAAACTTGGAAACCAGGAAAAGAAGAGTTAAAGACAATTAATGTTGGTACAAGGCAGGATAAAATATAATCGAAAATAAGGACTATAATCAATGCTAATGGGAAAACTTGATCTCACTGCCACGCGTGATATGCCTGATTTAGATACTAATATTGTAGTATATAAGGTGCCATTAAATGAAGGAAGTATATATGTGAAGTATAAACTACGAAGAACTCGTCCGGATATGGTGCTCAAGGTGAAAATCAAGATAAAAAGGCAATGGGATGCTGGTTTTTAAAGGTGGTTAGGTACCCCCAATGAGTATCTGATATAGTGGTAGTTCCCAAGAAAGGCAGCAAAATAAGGGTATATGTAAACTATAGAGATTTAAATAAAGCAAGCTCGAAAGACAACTTCCCTTTAATACACATTGATGTTATTGTTGACAATGTAGCACGAAGCTCAACATACTCCTTCATGAATGGTTTCTCGAGGTATAATCAGATCAAAATGGCCAATAAAGATAAAGAGAAGACAACCTTCGTTACTACGTGAAGAACCTTTTGCTATAAGGTAATGCCATTCAGACTAAAAAACATTGTGACTACTTATCAAAGGACAATGGTAACTTTGTTCCATAATATAATGCATACAGAAATTAAAGTGTATGTGGATGCCATGATTGTTAAATCTAAAGAGGGAGAAAACCGTTGTTAGAATCTAAAAAAGTTGTTTAAAAAGTTGAGAAAGTATAAGTTGAAACTGAACCTTGTAAAATGCTCATTCGGGGTAAAATCTGGAAAGCTGTTAGGATTTAAGTCGACCCCAATAAAGTAAAAGCAATCTAGGCCATGCCAGTTCTTAAAACAGAAAAAAGTAAGAGGGTTATTAGGTCGTTTAAATTACATTGCTCGGTTTATATTTCAAATGACAGTAACTTGTGAGCCAATCTTCTGACTCATTTGAAAGAAAAATCCTGGGGTATGGAATGAGGAATGCTAAGAAACTTTCGATAAAATCAAGCAGTATTTGCAATGTCTATCTTTGTTGGTGCCTTTCGTATCTAACAGACCATCGATTATAAATATGACAACAACCAAAAAAGCAATGGAATGTGTACTCGGGCAACATAATGAGTCAGGTAGAAAAGAGAGAGCAATTATTATCTAAGTAAGAAGTTCACAAATTACGAGTCCATATATATAATGGTAGAGAAGCTTTGTTATGCACTTGTATGAGCTATAAAATGATTTTGATAGTATATATTATATTGCATTGCATAACTGATTTTAAAACTAGATCATATTAGATATATCTTTGAAAATCTTTATTTATCAAGCAAAATAGCAATATTACGGGTGCTGTTAGTTGAGCATGACATAATGTACATGAAAAGAAAAGCCATGAAAGAAAGTATTATTACTGATCATTTAGCAGGCAATGCAATTGAAGATTATAAGCCTTTACATTTTGATTTCCCAGATAAAGACGAGCTGGTAGTAGAAAAAAAAACCAGACTAGTGAACAATGTATTTTGACAGAGAAGTAAATGTACATGGCAATAGGGCAGAAGCAGTGATAATTTCTCCTAACAGAAAGCAACACCCTATTTTGATCAAGTTGTAATTTGAATGCACCAATAATATGGCTGAGTATGAAGCTTGTATCATCGGATTAGAAGTTACATTAGAGTAGAAGATAAAAAAACTTAATATCTATAGAGACTCAATGCTAATAATCTACCAAGTGAAAGGAGAATCACAGACAAAAGATAAGAAGCTAAGGTCATATCAAAAATATCTATCCAAACTAGTAAAAGAATTTGACGAGATAAAATTCATTCGTATGGGAAGAGAAAAAAACCAATTTGTTGATGCGCTGACCACTTTAGCTTCTATGACCATAATCAATTATGAGAACATGGTGCAACCTATAAGTATTGAAGTTAGGAATTCTCTAGCCCATTACTGCTTCATCGAAGGAGAAGTGGATGGGAAACTGTGGTATTATGATATCAAACAGCTTATCCAACACCATAAATATCCCTTGGGGGCATCCAATACATACATGAAAACCCTACGAAGGTTAGCCATGGAATATTACCTCGATGTAGAAGTGTTATACAAGAGATCATCTGATGGAACATTGTTGAGATGTTTAGATGAGATAAAAGAAAAAAGGTGCTCAAAGAAGCTCGTGAAGAGATTTGTGCAACTCATGCTAGTGGACATATGACGGTTTCAGGGTATTTATGAATGACCATAGAAAGAGATTGAATAGAATATGTCAAAAAATACCATAAATATCAAATGTACAGTGATAAGATAAATGCGCCTTCAGCTCCTTTATTTAATTTGACATCTCTATAGCCATAAATATCAAATGTATAGTGATAAGATAAATATCAAATGTACTGATGAAATTAGAACATAAAGAAGCTGATTGGATACAAGCAGTTAACTATGATCAGTGAAAAAAGGTTAGCTACAATCGTCATCACCAGTTGTATCAAAAAACAATGGCTAAAGCATATGATAAGAAGGTCAGACCCAAAACATTTCAGGAAGGAGATTTAGTACTGAGAAAAATCTTACACCTACCTGGTGAAGATTAGAGTAAGTGGGCACCCAACTACGAAGGCCCATATGTAGTGAAGAAAATGTTCTCTAGGGGAGCTCTATTATTGATAAGAATGGATGGAGATGACTTGCCTAAGTCTGTGAATTCTGATTCTGTAAAGAAGTACTATGCATAGTGTACTCATCTTCTTTAAATCAATAAAGTTTGGTCATTCATTTTTGTTACATCTTGTGTATTTTATAAATGATCTTAAAAAGCTCAACAAAAAAACCTTTTAAAAAAATCTTTTTCTCTTAAACAAAGATTTTCAAGATTTGACTTTACATAACGATTTCAAAAAAAGACAATGATATGTCAAGAGCAATGATTCACCAAGCAACTCTATAACCCTTTTAAGTAATAATCATATAGTTTCTCATCTTACCTAAGAATCTCTCATGAACCCTGAAAATTAAAAAATTAAGGATTTCTTCTCCCTCTTCTAAAACAAAAATAAAATGTAAAATTTATAAAAGATTAGACATTTACCTTAGCCAATACAACTCAATTTAATGAGTTCTTGGTAATTTTCCTGAAATTCTCCTCTTCCTTCTTCAAACTCAAAGCTTTACCTCTCTACTGGTTTTTCCTCTCTAACTTGTTTTTTCTCAAGGATTTCCATCTTGGATGGGTCTTCTTTGATAAAAATCACCCTTACACACTTTATAAGCCTAACACTTTGAAAGATTAAACACTATTTTGAAGAAGAAAATGAGCAAAATAAGGTTTCCTTTACTCTCTTAAGGGTTGTCTGCCAAAACAGTAGGGAAGAGTTGGATTTAGATAAAATTATGAAAATGTCATTAATAAGTTCATTTTTTTTGTATTTTTATCTAACTACTCGTAATTTTTAGCTCGATATGATTTAGCCTAACTTTGATTGCTCTGAAATCTTAACCCAAGATAGAAAAATATGTCAGGAGACTACTTATATAATTTTAGCTCGATCCAACGATCGGATTAAGAGATATGATTGATACCATAAAACATGACTATAGATAATTTAACGCTAAAAATCTGAATTTTGCATACCATTTTATTTACTTACATCATTATTATTTTTAAAATAATTCATTGATGACTCCCATCTATAACCATCACAAAACGTTTCTCAAAGTTTTAACCACTTTCTATCATAGTTGCGCGATTTTACATGAGGCTTATACCAACGATCAATGTTTTTTGCACGTAAAATTATGCATTCTTTTTCTTAGAATTACACTTTATTATTATTATTGTATCAATTTTTCTTTCCCTAATTTATAAAAATTTTCCCTTAGATAATTATTTTACCTGATTGGGGAATTTACACAATTCATCACTAGGTTGACGTTCTGCATATAAATTATTACTTTATTTTGTTTGAAATTTAAGTTAAATTACTAAAAAATTGCATCCCCATCTATAGCAAATTTACATCTAAATTATGATTTTCCAATTGAAATTTACCATTTTTTTGCATTGATTTACCAGTTTTAGGCCGGGTTTACATCATCAACGTTACAAAGTCTAACATTTGTATTAATTTTGACAAAACCATGATGGAAACCTACTTTGATTTCTCCATTGGTGATATCATACCAATAATATTTGAATAAAAAGACCTACTTTTATTATGCTCGTTATGATGCTGTAATTCAATAACCTCTTCTAATTTCCCATAATAATCAACTTCAAATTCATTAGAAGTTGATCCCTTAACACAAACTCCACTATTATAGGTCTTTCTACCATGACCATACTCTTCAATATAAAAGACATCCATTGATAAAATACTCGAAATAACACTGGACCTTTCTTTTAGGACCCAAACATAGTAAATTCAAACTACCAATAACATTCTCTCCTAATTGATAAACCTAATAGTTGATTACAACCATTAATAGTTAAAGAGAAAGATTTAATGAATTTAAATATTATGAGAGATATGAATTATTAAGTAGTGCTTACATGTGTTCTGAACAACATTGCAAATTGTTCATCTTGTAATTGAAAAAATTATGATTTAGCCATATGTGAATTTTGAGATAGTAAAAATTGATGATGTTGCCTATGATGAATTTTTCAATCTATCAATTTATAAGAGTATGAGAAAAAATATTTAAAAATAACATGTTAATATTGTACTTGCTGAATAAAAAAGGTATCAATTCATCGCTGTTAGATAACACATAATTATGTTTAGTCTGAATTCTATTTTGTCAAGTATTTTCCCCCCACTGTATTTTTTGGTACATGTCATCCAGGATAGGAAAATATTGACAAATTCTCAATTGAGGCACTTATTTACCGTCATCATGTCTTGGAACACAATTGATTTTTGTTCTCAATTGAGGCTCAAAATAGTTTGAAATAAATATTGAGATCTCTTCAACAGTATAAGTCTTATATATTAAAGCTTCAACATGCAATTTGTTTTTAAATTTTTTGTTTAGGTTGAACAAGTATATGCATGAAATTAAATGAATGTTTTAAATTTAAAAAACAATACATTAGAAATTTAATTAGAACGCATGTGTAATTCCTAACATCTCGAATGGATACATCTATCTTTATTGGATAAGGCCTTCAACGTTTACCTCAAATGATAAATATATGGGTAGATACTCTATTAAGTAGAAGAAGAATTGAGAGAATATTATCTCAAGTTCATAGATTGTCTGGGCGATATTTGTTTCAAGTTTTTTCATAGATTAGGCATGGAACTTATCCAGATTGGCTTTGATTATTTTATGTTAAACTTATTCTATTATGCATGCATCAACAATTAATATTTTGCAAACTTTGACCTATTTTTCACTCTTAATCTAGCATAAGAGTTTTCTAACTAATAAATTGTCCATAAAATAATTCTCAATTTATTATGAAATTAACTTGTTTATTATAATCAATTTATTGTGAGCAATTCACAAGGCGTGGTAGGTTATTATTAAATAAACATAATTTATTTATTTTCGTAGGAAACCTTTTATAAATAAGAGTATTTTGTAAATTTTAAATAAATTAATACACAAGATGTAGTAGTTATCGATCCATGTTAAATTACATTAGTTATTATTTCTCATCTTATTTTGTGTTTATTAATTTTTCTATTTTTGATAAAGAAAAGAAGTGAAATGAATTTCAGAACAATTATTTTAAATTATGAGTAGCTAAAAAGATTGGAATTCTAGAAAATCAAATTTAATTTTTAAGTTTGCGTGATGAGGGCATGCATTTTTCACGAGTATGAGGTTGAATTTAAGATTTATTATTTGAATCAAACGACCATATATCGACATCTGGAGAGAAAATTTGAAATTTTATAATCATGGTTAATGGCATTGTCAAAACCTAACACACCTCATCAAATACCCAGAAATTTCCTCCTAGCAACGTGACGACCAACATATATTATAATTATAAATTTATAATCAGAATCATCTGCATCACAAGACAAGAAAATCCACTCATATTTATTACTTAATATAAAATGCGATCTAGAGCTTTAGGTCCAATCTCCAACCATAATATTTAACCCTTATTTTGAGTTTGTTGCTTCGTAATATCTTGCATTAAGAATGACAAGTTGAGGTTGGAAGATCCACCTAATTCCATAGCCTGATTTGCCGATTTTCCAAGTTCAATTGCTCTCTTCCTCCTCTTCTTGCTTTCTTCTCCACCTGCATCCATCAACGTAATTACTGCCTTCTTGACTTCATCTTTCTTCACCAACACTCCAACTTTCTCTTCATCTCCCCATCTCACTGGAACCTCAACGCCTACTCGCACGCCGATCCTTAAAATCTCAACAATTAGCTTCTCATTAAGGAATTGCTCAGAAAATTGAGGCCATGTTATCATTGGCACCCCCGAGCAGATCCCTTCAACTGTAGAGTTCCAACCACAATGAGTTAAGAATCCTCCAATTGCTCTATGGGACAAAATAAGGACTTGAGGAGCCCAGCCTTTTATCAAAAGCCCCCTTCCTTTGATCCTTTCTTCAAATTTCTCCTTCACGAACCATTCCTCTAATTCAGAACCCTTCTCTCCAGTTTTCACAACCCAGATAAATGGTTGTTTAGATGCTTCCAAACCCAAACCTAGTTCTATTAACTGCGATGGCACTAGGCGACATAGGCTACCGAGGCAAGCGTAAATAACCGAGCCTGGCTTCATAGAGTCAAGCCACTCCAAGCATTGTTTCTCGTCAATTGAAGCCTTGTTGCCTCTCTCAAACTTATCCAAGTTATTCTTGTTACATAAAGAAACTGGTCCAATGCACCATACCTTCTTCTTTAGAGCCTTCGTGTACTCCTCAGCGCAACCATGCTCCAACTCGTCAAAACTATTAACTACAACCCCATAAGCTGTAGATTCAGCCTCTTGCATCTTGTTGCGGACGTCGTCCAAGTCAGGTAAGCTAACAAATGCTCCCGGTAGCTGAGCCTTTGTTACCTCAAAACTTTGTGGCATCCCTGGAACAACAAAAGGTTCTGAATCTGAAGTAACTGAAAGGTGAGCTTTGTGAAGCCTGATATTATGAGAACTCAACAGAGAAAAGCAGCACATCCCGTGAAAAACAATCCGGGGGATGTTGAAACGTTGAGCGGTTTTGGATGTCCAGGATAAGCACTTGTCTGATATTATGCAGCTTGGAGGAGGCTTCGCATGTTCAAGAAGGAGTTCTAATGGCTGCTGCAGCCTAGCGACTGCAACATAGAATTTCTTCAGCAGGTCTCTTGAAGGTAACGTGTCAAGATTCTCGAGGCCGATAGGGAGCCCAACTTCCTCGCATGGAAACCGTATCTGTACAAGCCGAATAGGGAGCCCAGATTCTCTTGCTCTATCAATGATTGCCTCAAATCTTGATGCATTGTGAGGCGTGGTGACCAAGCTTACAGTCACACCTCGCTCTGAAATGAGCCTGGCCATGTCTATCATAGGGATCATGTGCCCTTGTGCCATAAGTGGGATCAACACGAAGTGCAGCTGGCTAGAGATTGGGGGCGCCATGACAGCAGAGCTGGCAATGGTTCTATGTATACAGAGTGGTGAAGGGAAAAGAGGAGTATTGTCATGTGAATGATTTGCGCTCCCATGTTGCCAAGTCTTAATTATTTCGAGCTTGACTTTGAACAAGTCATCAACGCCCAGTTCTGATTTCATATTATATAGCAAATGTATAATATATTTGTGAGAATAATGTCCTCTAAATTTACTTCCTTGACTCATCTCCTTGGATTTTCCTTTGATTGAGTCAATGCATGCATACCATGATTTTGAATTCAAGCCAAGGAGAAGCGGTGCAATCACATGCATGTTGCCTGTCGTCAATTAATAACCCAACCTACTCGCCCCAGTAACCAATATTATGGGCTTGTTTTTCTAACTACTACTCTAGATTTTTCTTTAATTGGGTTTATATATTCTTTTTCTTGCCATTTTTTTTAACGGAGCAGTAAAAAAAAAAGGGTTTTTGTTGTATAAATTGACAAATGATTGAAACTTGTACTTCTAGGTAAGATTGCTAGTGGAAGTTAGAGGCTGGTCGAGCAGAATCATCATCGTCCCGACCATCTCAATTCACCACCATAGTTTGTCGATCCCTGAGAGTAATTGACTTCCTGTTCACTCGTGGGCTGTGCCCTTATTGTTAATTATTCCCTCCACTAAAACTGCGTTTACAGAGAATTATATAAACTCACTTTTAATGCCACCTTTAATAATTATAATCTCTTCTTACTTAGTTTCTCGTGAATTTGAGTGCCATAGTGCCGCACAAGAACTTTGCATTAGATAAAATATATAAAGAAAATCACAAAAAATCTTACTGTTGAAAGGCCACTGCAAGATTTAAGAGAAAAATTAATAATTAAATAAAATAAAAATTTAGTAAAAAATCATGTGAGCTTTAGCTTGTGCTGGCATGGCAGGTCTACCCTTATCGCATGTAACGCTGAGTTGACGTTGACCAACTCGATTTGATTCCACCAGTAAGACAAATTACATGGCGCCAGTTTTGTCAAACTTAAAATTTGGTTTGATTGACTCATGAATACCCTGGATAGCGTGCCCCACGCGATACCCTATTTCTTTCCTTCTACTTTTAATTTTATATATTTTTAGCATGGAAGGACACTTGTTTCCATGAGTTTTCCTTCCCTCTATCGATGATGTTCTTTATAATTCTTAAAATAATAAAAATCAAATAAATTACATGATGATCTGAGTAATTTTTTTATATAAAAATATGCTCCTTTTCTTCTCTATTTTTTTTTTTAATTAACAGTCCATTGGACACTTTTTTCTTCTTAGTGAATATTGATTTGGCATGCATCTTTATCAAGATCTTAAAATGAGATTAAAAGCATGTTTGAGAGTGTGATTGCGGTTGTTTTATAAAGTGTTTTTTATTCTAAAATGCATTAAAATGATATTTTTTTTATTTTTTAAAAACATGAGTTGATCTCCGTTTCCAAACACTCTCTAAATTATTTATCTTGATTTAAATTCGACTTTTTCAAATGTTCCTTGTTCTCAATGACTTTGTGAATATAAAATTTGATTTTATCAATTAATCAGTAAAAGAATTATTTTAAAAATATCTTTTTTTTCTTGTAAAATAAATAAGAGATGATCTCATGAATGTAGGTATAAATTTCAAGCTCAAATTATGAACGGCTTGATGCTTAATTCTATAATGGGCTCGCCATTTAATTCTTGATATGAGTTCATTTTTCTCCTAACCTTTTAATAATTTTAAAGATATAACTATATAACAACTTTTTATTTATATAAGGGCCGGGTAATTTTGATTTTGTTGGTATGACTTGGATTCTAAACTCAGCAATGTTATATATTTTGTTGTGTTTATTTTTGGAAGATAAAATACTAATTATCTAATGTGGGATTTTGGATGTCATTTCAATGTACTATGATTTGATTTTGTATTTTTTTTAATTCGATAAATGATATTTTTTAATTAAAAATATATTAAAAATATATTTTATTTAGATTTTTTTGTTTTCAACATCAGCACATTAAAAATCATTGAAAAACACTTAGAAAAACATTAATTGAACAATTTGAAAAAACAATTTGAAAAGCATTTTAAATACTTTGATAGTCAACTTTCATAATTATTTGTGAAGGTAGGAACCCTCATAATTTCAAACCCGTTTGAAAGAGCAATAGCTTATGTTTTTTGATACTATTTAAAAGTGTGTTTACATTGAAAAAATATCAAATTAATATTTTTTAGTATTTTTTAATGATATTAATGT
>Ga0307511_10003841_pt1 | contig 15367 bp, 10 predicted proteins | sample 13_EM_MG_FD_200266 | JGI IMG/M metagenome (GOLD analysis project Ga0307511, IMG submission 200266) | Populus trichocarpa ectomycorrhiza microbial communities from riparian zone in the Pacific Northwest, United States - 13_EM | ecosystem: Host-associated > Plants > Roots > Unclassified | place... | reverse complement strand
TAACTTACGTCCTCCGAGCCTTCTTCTCCTTACTCCTCTTCTTCCTACCTTCCTCCCTCCGTAACACTGCCGCTCGACTTTCATCCCCTTTGTCCAACTCCTCAAGTTTCTCCGCCAAGATCCTCCGGGCGATTTTGCGGTTTTGTTCTCGGGAGCGGGTGGCTTGGGACTTGATTACGATGCCGGTGGGGAGGTGGCGGAGTTGAACGGCCGAGTTGGTTTTGTTGACTAGGCAGGGGTGGGTTAGTTATTGTTAAGCAAAAGGGGGGGGAATAGAAATGATTTATTCTGGCATCTGAGTAGGCTGAGAAAGTCAGAGCAATATATTGGGGAATAATAACAGAGCCACTTACTCTTCTGCCCCCCTGGACCACTGTAAGATATCCATAACCATGCACATGGTTAGTATTCCATTTATGAAAAAGAAAATATGAAGGTGAGAATATGAAAACGAGATTCCCAATGTATGGATACTACCACAGGAATATTTCCAGCAAAATCCTTAACATGATTAAATGGAAAATGTATTGTCTGGATATATGGGTATCCTCATCATGATCATCGCCTATGATATCCAGTTACCCTGAATTTTCCCACAAACACCAACCCTGGCCCTTACCCTCAAATCACCCTCTTTGATATAACTCAAAGTGCAAGCAAACCTTCTTACCTTCCTTTCAAATACTTCTCCTCAATCTCCTCCTCCATAACCTTTGGTCTTGGCGGATAACTCGTCTTCTTCACCGCCTTCACGCCCACAACCGCCGTAGCCGCAATCCGTCTTTCCTGCACCCACCCCCATCCACATCCTCGGGACATACCCATACCTTCCCCATGACGTCTACACCATAGCAGCGGCGAACCCCGCTTGTGTAACTGTAGTGGCGACACCTGTAGGGCTGGGAATCGCCGATATTGGTGGCTCGATGACGATGACGCCCGAGATGATGTCGTACCACTAACAAGCTTTCGAAGCTGCGATGACGACGCCGTTGAGGCTGCTGCTCCTGCGAAAATCGTTCTAGGAATGTACAGACGCATACTTGTTCGCAAGTTGTTTCTGCAACCCCGGAAATAGCCCCAAGAATCGCGAAACTCTTGGCGTCATCTTGCACCGGTTAACCCCCCCTTTTCTTCCCCCAAGCCGCTTAGATAAGATAAGATTGTGCTCCCGAGACAACCGATCAGACAAGGCTGCTGAGGGACACTTTAACCTTATTAATGTCTCAGCCTCAATGTGTAACAACTGCGTGCGTGCGTGTGCAGCTCCTAATTGGGCTTAAGAATGCTTGTGTGTCACGATGCCTCGTGAGTACGTACCGAGGGCTGAAAGGCAAGACATACTAAGCTTAAGGCAGGTATACAATTGCATCCAATACGCAAGATTAAACTACCATCTACTACTGTAGGTGAATAGAATGCTGAGATATGAGTTCAATTGGAACTAGGCGAGGGCAATATCACGTACACACGGCCATGGAGCTTGTGTGTCTATGTGGGAGAAAAAAATAAAATAAAATACCTCCTCCAGTGGGAATTAGTAGAATAATTGCAGCTGCGTCACCGTGGGGGTACCGGTGATACGGTACTTGCCAGTAACCCAATAATGATGGTCGTGTGGTTGACCAGTTGTTTTGGCAACGCTTGACAGATATCAATAATATTGTTTCAGTAATATAACATGCAGAATATATAATTCTAGGATGCTTCCCATGTGCATCCGGTAATCTCGAGCTGCAAGATAAAGGTGTCGAGAACAAGAAAGAATCTATGTACGCATGCGTAACTCCATACTAGTAAACTCTGTGATTGCACCAAAATAAAACCCACTGATATTGAGGGAAAGTCTTGCCTTGATAGCCCCCAAAACAGGCTTTACTTCATGCTCCCGGGATCGAGACGCCTGAGACAGACTATCAAACAAGAGCCTACCGCCAGTTAACATAGTATGTGACCCCTGTAGTGCATCATTAGTCCCGCCTGCACGCACTTCCTCACTTTTCTCGGTCGGCCCGACGCTTAAAGTGGAGAGAGCACTAAAGTAGAGACGAGAGCCCTAGTGATATTCCCTGGACTCTGCACAATGACTTTGGTGTGACATCTGGGTAGGTGGTCCTGGGGTGGTACAGGGTGAACCCTCTGTCGATACTTTGCAGTGTATATGTAGCCTGCTTGATAATGGTCAATAAGGTGACTAAAAATGTCAGCCAACAGGAGCACAAGCTGTACCACAATGATATGGCTCTCGGTTAGAGACCCTTGATTCTTGTACCACTCGTTCTGACCCGAGTGGGAAAGAGTGTTCTCATTTCAGAAACGATTGGCATGAGTGCGTGAGCAGCTGATGCTAGGTTTTCATGAGCCCCTCATTCACCATCCACCCCGCCCTACCCTCTTCACGTAGCCAGAGAAAAAGTCACCAATCCTATAGCCATACAGCATAGTGGAGCCCAAGCTTTGGAGTTCCTACCGGCATCATGTGCCTATTAGGTTGTACAAGTTTTAGCGAGCCCAGCAAGAAAATCCTCGCATAGGGTCCAACCAAGCCCCTGGTAATGTCGGTTTCGATTACCTTCTGCAGTCTCAATTTTTCTACCTTTTACGGCTTCTGAATTTCCCGCCATGGCCCCGACCCAATGAACGAGATACCATGCCCCATCCTTGTCCCAAGAATGCGGTTGATGGTTTTGCTTCTTTGCACTATTTATCTGTGCTGGCACACAAGCACATTGGGTGCTCAAAACCCAACCGGCTGCCCTCATCCCATTCATAGAGACACTCAGCTTTTTTTATGCTTTCCATTGGTGCAAATCCGGCACGTGGACTCATCTGTCCAACCGAATCGGATCGGGATCGGGCTTGAGCCCGCCGACTGTCACCGACCTAGAAACGCTCTATGCATGGTGGCCTGTGGACCAACCAGCTGGGTATGGCTGAAGTGTGTAGAGCAGGCTGGCCTTTGTTAACGTTGCACAATACCTTTCTTTGTGGGCCGTTGCACAAGGTTGTTGGGGTCAGAGTGATCCGAGGATGTTCAAACTTGGAGAAATTAACCGGTACAGTAGTATTTCACAGCTCCACAGTTCTTGTTTATCGCCGACTCCCCGGGCCAGCAGTCTCATTCCAAGCATTGCTGCTTTTTCCATGATGCAAGAAGAATCTCTGATAATGTACTGGCCTACGTACTCCAATCGACTTCGAATTTGACAGTTTAAGCTTAATCTTGACAGTGTCGATCAATGGAGTTAATTCGAATTGGCAATAAGTGTTCACCAAGAACTCCAGCATTGACCGCCAAGACAAATAAGCGATAAAGTGGTACTCTCGGAGTTATCGACTTCGTGATTAGTGGTTCTGTGAAGAAAAAAGAAAGAACTATTTTGAGCCGACTTCCTTATTCGGCTAGTCGTGCACCAGAACATGGCAACACGGGTCTGGCGCCGAGCAACAAAAACTATAGCTCGTATATTTTGTGGGGGCTTGCCAACCGGACTAGCTCGTCAAGATCTGGGTCTCAAAATATTCCAGAAACATATAATTATCACTAGTCTGGCACAATTATAACCTCTGCCAATGAAGTAGGTGATCATCGACCAGGCATTAAAATGGGAGTAAAAAGATAAGATTTCAACAGTATACTATGATAGGTGTCAGTATACCCAGATATCAATAGAGCTAAATAATACAGCTACTTATGAACTCCAGGGCTTACATCTAAATTCAGACTATTCACAGAAACTACTAACGATACAGAGTTAGGGCTGAATCTTGCAGTCTATTGGCATAAGGTCAAGGTCAAAGGTCAAAGGTCACTGTCACCTGTGGAATTAAATGTCCTATGTCTCAAAAGAGGTACCTATATACTTCCTACTATACTAAGTATGTCGGCACGAGATCAGGTATGTCTTATACATATATAGTTAGTATCTGGAATGCCCCATCATATTAAGTCCGGCTCGAGGGAATGGCTGGGTTACATGTGTGTAACATGTCGACATATATCACGCTTCTGTCGTGAACATTGCTTGACTAAAATCGTGCCACATGCCAGCTTTATAACTTGTATCACCACCTTATTACGGAGTACTATAGAATAGCTTCCAGAACCTTACATCTCACCCCTGAATCCGAACCACACAGACCCAGCAACGAAATCCCCGTCTCACCCCACCACAACCACTCTCAAGCTGACTGCCGTTCTGGAAAGCCGTTGATTCGCATCCGGTCAGCATGCAATATATTGCCACAGGGCACATTGTGCATATACAGTCCTATTTGGAAAGTCTTCGCGGTGCATAAAACAGGGTAGGTGTACCTGGGGCGGTATTTCGCCCCCAGGCGCCACGGCCGGTTGGGGAGCCCGCATAACCCTTTTACTTACCTACAACGCCTACCTAGCCTGCCTCAATGGGTGTTTGTGTTGCTCAGACCGCCCCAGGCGCGCCCTGTTTATGAATTGCAAAGGCTTTCCGAATGATAAATGAGAACTAGTTTGTAGAAACAATCTATTAGTACCGTCTAGTTGCAAGGTACTAACTACTACTCATACCTACAACAATATGTAAGTTTGTAGGTGTCACATTATGATGCCGACTTTTTACAGCCAAAGTGCAACCGAGACAAAGTCACCTGATGAACATACTTTTCAGTGGTCTGTGTGCAGTGGGGCAAACTCGGTTGGGGATAATCCCGCTCACGTGTTCGGCGCGTTGCATCGCACAAGAAAACTTCCGGCTCCCCCCTGAACCTTGAAGCTTTCCAGCTCTGCTAAGTAGTTAACCATCGCGATCGAGATAATTCTTTCTTTACAAGAACATCGGAATATACAGCCACCTGTTCTCGTACCCGTTCAGCCGCCTAATCACTAATTCCCGTTCCCCATACCTCATCTCGAATCTTTGGTCTTCAATCACATCAAAAACCAAGCATCACGATGTCCAACCCCCAAAAGCCCTCTGCCACATCATCACTCATCAAGCTTCTTCAACGGAAGCGCTACCAGTATGAGGTGACATACTCGCTCTACATGCTTACACCTATGGAGAAGTTCATCTTCAGTATGCCCCCACCCTGTTGTGCCACTGTGTCACCGTGCCTGCAAGCCTAGGCTCACTGCCCACAGCACCATTGACCGACCTGGAAGGCTAACTGACACCCCTTGCTAGATACTTTCCTATTCGCCTTCCTATCAATGCTTATCCTCGCTGCGTCCCTTTACCTGCCACAGCATGTTGCAACAATCACATCACGGGCGTGGTTTTACCTGGTTGGGGATGGTGACCGGGAGGTACTGGTGAGGTAAAGAGGGATAGGCGTTTTGGGGGTTGTTGAAGGGGCCGTCAGCATATTTTAGAAGTAGGCATGGCTCGAGAGACGATGCGGGGTTGCGAGCGTTGCTCATCAGGGCTATTGGCATCGAAGTGACAATTTGGAAGCTTATTGCATTCTCCGCACTAAGGACTGAGCGCAGTTATATACCCTTTTTTTTTAGCGCTACTGGGGAAGAATTTACACTTTCTTTACTCTTTTGCATGTTCTGATAACGATGTTCTTTGCTTAATTGTAATGACGGGGGGTATAATGGCTAGGATAAGCGGTAGAGAAGATAATACTAATTAATACCCATTGCCCTACAGCTGTGCCTGGTATAATACTCGTACATCACGACTGTTTGCCTAGCGTTCAATCACTCAGTACTGAACACTGCAATGACACTATACATCAGTTCCGGAAGCCCAACCAAACCCCGACGTTCAAGGTCCTTGAGGGCCTCTTTCTTGAACTCTCGCCAGGGGATATTTAGGCCTCCGGTAACAGCGAGATTTTTCAGTGATTCTTGAGTGAGTGGCCCGCGATGACGGTTGGATGTGTTGATGCTATCCCGGACCTCAAGAGCAAAAAAGGCTTCCTTGGAGTATCGAGCTAGCGTAGTCGAGCGAGTGGGGGAGTACAACTGCCTCAAATCCTCTCCTCTAGAGTTTGCTACCTCTCCATACTTCTTGGTGAGTTCACTGAAGGCTGGTCAGCAGAAATTCCACATGCTCAAAGAGAGGTCATACTTCGGTATGTTACATCCTAGGGAATTATCAGCTGTAGAAAGTGCTCTGTTGCGCCAGATACAGTTCACGATATCCATGACTATACCATTTAGATGATCTGTGAATGCTCTGGAATACGGCTCCAAACTATTGGACTGTGACAATTTGCGAGTTTCTTCTGCATTCCATTTGTATCTAATTGTTTCAGTTAGTTAGTGAAAACGAGCGCTATCCGTTTTAGTAAGACAGATATGTCTTACTTGGCTGAAATTCCACACAATCGAGACAGTGACAGGGCATCACCAGCAAAGAGTGTGTGATACACAAGCGAATCGGGTGGTAGCACAAGGCGAAAAGTGCTATTCTTCACTGGGAATGACGCCGCGACTTCGTAGAATCCCAGTGCAGAAGAGGTCACTTGCCTGCTTCCCTGCAGGTTTCATATGTATACTTAGTATATCTTCACAAACGTGAGTACATGTGTAGGATTTCTTACTCGTAAGGCTTTAACAATTAGAGAACCAACATGTCGCAGATAGTGAATGATTGTATCTTCAGTGTCGTTGGATAAGGCTGAACTTTGCAGCTGGGAGGAATGCAATAATAACCAGTGTCGCAAAAGGCGCGTATAGTAGCCAATAAGCCTCATGCTATAGGAGGCTCCGTGGGCACAAAGTATACTGTCAATAAACCTAAAAAAGTTGTCATAGAGCTCTATAAGGTATTAGTATACATCACCTTCTTAGTATGGCGCTGATCGGCATACCTTTAAAAGCCCTGAGTGGAAGGAACGCCAGTAATTCAAGAACCTGGTCGAGTTGCTTTGGCTCGATATATGTATCCAGGCATTTCTGAAGATAGTGTTCGATAGCGGGCAGCAGATTCTTTATTCCCAATTAGTAGTAATATCAGCATTAATTACGGTATGGGTTTCACCTTTGTATGGTTCGTATACTCCAAAAGTCTCTTTAGTAGCCGTTCCTTAGGCCCACCACGGACAATGCACGAGAGATAGGCTGCTAGCCAGTTGTTGATTCTTTGCTGATCTGTCTCTGGAAGCGCGTAAGAGGCTAAGTCAATATAAAACGTCCAGTTGACTTACCAGAGAATTTCAAGTCCAGTAACATTTGTAGCAGGGGGTCCTCTATGACTGCAGCAAGCTGATTAGGCAACTCTAACTTGTCAAGCTTCGCTACAAAGTCGTTGACATTGCATATCTCTTCTAACGTTACCGAAGACTGGTCCAAGTATCAGTTTCAGCGGTATTCCCCAGTCAGGGGTTTTGACAGTTATCGGTCATACTTCAACGGCTCGATATGTGTGGACTTCCGGCACCATTAGATGCCCAGTCTTTCTGCGTTTACCACCCTGGCTGCCGTGTTTCCGAACCACCTGAAATGATGATTTCTCCGAACCCACCAAACTGTTCACGGCGTTTACCTCCTGTATCACAAGCAATTCTTGCATCCACTCAGGGTTTGGATGCTGTAGGAATTAGAAAAGGTTCCTCACCAACTAATATGTATTAGGGATACTCACCGAGAATAAACCCGCTTTTGTGGGGGGTAATCTTTCCACAATGACATCTGGATAATAATCCTTGTAAATCTGCAACAACCCTAAAAGCGGCTGCTCGTTACCAACGATTCGCTTCAGTTCCAAGCTACTATAATCAGTACCTTAACATAAGTGGGATGTCAGTACATTGGTGCATACAGTGCCTGGATGCGAAACGGCTTGACATGCTTGCGTCTGGTAAGCAAAGATAGGAGGTGACAAATATGCGACCTAAGAAAATATTAGTATAATGTTCCTACCTCATGTTCCGAAAACTGACCTCAATGAAATCATATCTAGGCAATTAAATAGCAATCCATATAATTGCGAGAGCACGGTGTGGCCGTCAAGCACATCGTATATCATAATCAGCCATCGTAACAAGAGCGCCTAGTATAGGAAATATTAGCCATACCATATATATATATATAGGTAAGCACCTACGGGTGCATTTCATCTTGCCTGTGTTGCGTGTGTTGGCTTGCTCTGCCCTTGGCCAAAGCATCCTACAACCTTCACCACGATGTCCTCAGGCACTTTGCCCTTAGGATAGAGATACTTAACAATGGTCGCTATAGTGGCTTGATCCAACTTCGAAGGTGCTGTAAGGATATCGATCATCACATTAAGGGAGTCTTCGGAGAGCCCTCGGAAAGATGAATAATGAGCGAACTCGTCAACTGCGTCAATGAGGTCCTCTTTGAGTATTTCATTACGCTTGTTTCCAGCTATTAACATTAAAGTTCAGCAGAAGACTACATATCAAAGATCCGTTGAACATACCTCGGCGGAAAATATCAATGACCTGCCTCAACCTGGAGCCTCCAATTTCAGACATCGAACTACCTATGTATGTAGGAGGGTTAGCAAACACTCGACCCGACACATTGGTAACAGGAAGCTTACCGAGCCGAGCTGAAGAGTAAGAGCAGAACGGTGATAGGTTGGATAATTACTGGCCGTGTTTCGTCCTGAGGTCAATCACAAAGGCCTAGGCGCCAAGCCGGCAACACTCAACGTTTACCTTTACGCCTTCGTAATCGCGTTCTGTAGCCTCGTTCCGTGTCCGAGCCAACTCGCGTGGGCGAGACCGCGTGGCCGAGTTGCCCTTTCCCTACTTAGCCAAACAGGACCTCTGCTGAACACCCCAGTCTTTATCTCAATTTCCGCACCAATTTTGTGAAACGCTCGGCGTGTGCTGGCAGATATGGCGGCACTGTATCTTCATAGCAGCTCCGTTAACTCCGCCGTTTGAAACACACAGAATGGGCACGAATCATTGCCAGGGTATGTTATTTCATCAGCATGTGCGACTACTTAGTACACATTGGAATCGTCGTAGGCTGACCTAGGCTAGGTCGAAGTGGCGTCACAAGCTGGGGAATACTACCTCGTCTACTTCCTAGTCTGGCTTGATTAGAATGGCATCCGTATGGCCCATAAGCTTAAAGTACCCCATGATCTAGTCTAGTTACCCATGAATCCTGGTGCTACATAGTCTGGTTTGCTACAGTGCAATTACTTCCCCTCCATCCTCCATGGAGCAACCGGGTGGCCTGGCATTTTAATCGAGCTACGCCAGTTAAGCTCTAAGAAGGTGATACAAGGCGTCTTGTGGCCCATACCAAGCCCATATTAAGCATTATTAAGTATCACATAAAATCCCACTTATTTGTACCATGCCGGACTGAGATTTTTCCTCAAGTTGAACGGGAATCGGGAACGGAAACGGAACTTGCCTTTGAGCCTGCGAATCTCTTTAGCCAAGCTGAAAGCTGCGAAGGCCTCAAATTACCTAGTCTGGTTGGCCAAATTGCCTACCTCCCAACCAGACTATACCTCCCCAACTACACTAGTGACTCTTCCGTCCTATAGATGCAAGGGCAGCGGATACTCTCTAATCTATCTAAGTGGCTGCCTGTGAGCACTGGTGGCACAGAGTCACTCAGGCAAGGAAGGCCTAGGCTGTGCAGCTGGTAATGGGATTAACGTTCGCCGTTGAAACTAAATAATTTGGGTTCGCCCATTGGATCTGCGGGCCCGGAAGCTCTTCGCGGAGCACACATGTTGTATGTACTTGTATCTTGTATATGATCATGTACTTACTATAAACACTATAGCCGGTCTAACTATTATAGAACACTAGTTCCAGATTATTTATGTGGTGATCGAATTCGAAATCGGTTTTCTCCGCGACGACATGTCGGATCACTCGATTATAATCAAGGTGCCTGCTGGTTGGCTCATACTGACTCGGCCTTGCGGAACTGCAGACCGCAGGTTCGGTTCGTGAGATCTACTTAGGTACCTGCGAGGCAAGGAACCCAGCAAGCGCTCCATACGAGTAAATACAGTACCCACATAGTAGCGTGGTCTCATTGCAATTGCCTATAAGATGTTGGTGGGGTCTAGCCTATAGAGCCGGAAAGAAATAAGGAGGGAGAAAAGGAGGGGGAGGAAAGAGGAGAGTGGTATGATGACACGGCATCTCAGCTCTCAGTTGTTGCTCGAGATCTAGAATTCCTATATGCTGTACTAGTCGTTCAACTATATGTAGTTCACTTCACCGATATCGAAACCATGACCTGCAACCTCAGCTTACAAGAATACAATAAGTACTTAGGAAGTATCTAGTACTTTCGTGGAGTCCCCTTTGATTTTCCAACTGCCAGTGGTCACTTGAGGAGGTACCCGCCTGAATGTAGTCGGCCATGTTGCCTCACTTTTGGAGTTCTCTAGCTGGCGGAGCGGAGCGTCTTACAGATTGGCCGTGTTACAACATGTTACATGTACAGGGCGAGGCTACATGTACAGCTATGTAGTATCCAACCTCTCATCTTTGGACATACCGGTACGATATGGGGTTACATCTGGCAACCACAACCTTGTGCTCGAGTGCGAAATTGATTGTCCCACCCTTCTATAATACTTTTCCTTCTTCCATCCTGACTCCACCCCCCTGGCCCCATGCTTTAAAATTCGTAAACGTTCAACTTCTCGTATCACTGCTTCAAATTCGTGCAACCAACCCATAATCCCTGCTCGTGCTACCCATCACTATTGTCGCACTGAATGAGCCACCCTGACCTGGGCAATGCCAGTACGCCATATGTGCAACAGGCGATCCGGCTGGAGGGCCATGGGTCGTCATTTAAGGTCACAGTCATTCCCTTGTATTTTCGCTCTGTCATCCCTTTACTTCCCTCTGGATACCTGCTACATACCTTCGGCGCCAGGCTCACTCTCTCCGAATACGGTTGTCTCAAGATATCAGTGCATTCGGAATCGTAACGGCCGAGGGTGGTTGTGGAAAAAAAGAAAGGAAAGAAAAGCAAGAGGGTTCGCAGGGCTTGCAAGCGGGAATTTTCGTCACAGTCTTACAGGATTTCGACTGAGAAGGTTCATCACAACTTAATTTGTGCAACAGCCTAGTGGTTCGAGACCCGGGTGATCGGAGGACATCGGTGTGTGTGTGTGTAGCAAAGGCCTGTACAACCTTTCACCCGAGGTGAACCTTCTAACAGGATTGTGATTCTAGTGAACGTTATCTTCGACTTTTACCAGTACCGTGTTTAAATCAACCACTCCGTACGATTAGTACAGCGCTGTATTCATCATAACCTTCCGCCCCCCACAATCAGGCAAACTGGCAGCATTGGCTCCTATTTTAACATCGTCCCTTGTGGTGCAGTCAGTCTCTGCGGCCGATGACCCAAAACGGCCGAGAGAGCAAGAGTGTGGGTTCGATACCGGTTCGACAGCTAAACGCCCACGCCTCACTATGGCTGAAGACGGCCCCATAGCGACGGTGAGACTGCATTAGCTAGGCCTGAGAGATGTAGCTAATGTGATGCCCTGTTAGAGCAATGCCAACCCCCATCAGCGCCAGGGCTCCACAGAGTTTCAGATTGACGACGAAACGGCTAGGTGAGAAAGTATGTTGCCCCCCAAAACACCACGACGACTGACTTGGAGTCGTATATACAGGCGGGTGGGGCAGATGGTGTTGGTGAATTTCGAGGGTTGCACAGTATCCAAGGAGATTCGCACGATGATTGAGACGTATTACGTGGGAAATATTATGCTCTCACCTAACAATATCCAAGGTAGGATTATTTGTGGCTCAGGCTGCTATGATAGCTATGTGTAGGTGTCGTAACAGTGAAGACTGCTGACGGTATCTTAGATGCATCTCAACTAGCAAATCTGACGAAGGAGCTCCAGAAAATTGCCCATGATACAGGATATCAACATCCACTGATGATTGGGGTTGACCAGGAAAACGGCATGGTACGCGTAGCCCTCTATCTGCGGAAATCTTTGGTGACACCAAGTAACGTGGTACAGATAAGCCGTTTTGGAGACGGAATCAGGGCGACACACTTCCCTGGCGCCATGACACTCGGAGCGACAAGGGCACCAAACCAAGCTTTTGAAGTCGGAAGAGCCACAGCAAAAGAATTGGCTGCAGTTGGGGTAAATTGGAATTTTGCCCCGGTTCTGGACGTTGTCAATGAGCAGGATGGTGCTGGGGCAAGTGTGAGGTCCTTTGGAGATGACCCACAGAATGTTGGCCGGTTTGGGCAGGCATTTTCCGAAGGCTTAAGAGCAGGAGGGATTGCATCTTGTGCCAAACACTTCCCAGGTACTGCTAAAGAGGCTTTATCAACAGGACGTACCATTGAAGAGCTGGAGGCGACTGAACTTGTCCCTTTCCGAAGAGCTGTCTCCTCGGGGCTAGACAGTGTGAAACTATCTAGCTCTTTATGGTCAGACAATCCTGAAGACCCCTCGTATGCGAAATTCATGGTACACGATGTACTACGGAGGCAAATAGGATACGAGGGAGTGGTGTTGGGGAACTGTACCGATATGCCATGCTTTCGGGAAAAGTCGAATATTGCCCAGGCCACAGTGGGAGCACTCATGACGGGGTGCGATATGGTTATGGTGTTACACAGTGTAGACACACAAAGAAGGGGTATAGAGGCCATATATGATGCCGTGCGGAGGAATGATATCCTGAGAAGTGAGATTTATCGGGCTTCTGGTCGAATTTCTCTATTGAAGGAGCATTATCTCAGCTGGAAGATGGCCCTCTCACCTAATTCCCAAATTCTGCCATCTTTGATGCATGACCATCAAATCCTGGCAAGGAAGGTATATGAAGCTGCTATCACAGTGGTTCGAGATGAGAACTGCTTGCTCCCCCTGAGCCACAAGCTATCCGCAACGGATACGGTTCTTCTTCTGGCACCTGTTGTGCGTCCATTACACCCCACACCCCCAGGGGAGTCACCGACAGACCCATTTGAGCCACTCGGAAGGGCCCTCGCACGCAGGCATTCTCGGATACGGCACGCTCCCTATACAATTCAAGGGCTTACTCCACTTCATACCACCCTAATAAAACGAGCTGCTGCGGTGGTATTTGTCACAGTCAACGCTCTGCAGACACCACAACAGGGGTACCAAATAAAGGTGGCAGAGGAGGTGCGGCACATGTGTGCTTCAAAACCTTTTGTCGCGATAGCAGCCTGTGATCCGTACGATTTGCTCAGTGCTCGTACATTCGGAACATACGTTTGTACATACGAGTACAGCCAAGCAGCCCTGGAAACTGCAGCAGCTGTCATTTTTGGAGAAAGACACGCACCAGGAGCATTACCAGTCGGTACTCCGGGGGTCCCTGTCCGCCGGCAACAGAAACAATGGTTTGTGGAAGTATGGGAGAAGCGAAAGGACCTCTATGCCTCTGCGGATCTCTGGAAAGATTGCCTGGGGAGAAAATGGCCATTAGATGCAAGCACTCTGAGCACACTTTTGGATAGGCCAGGGTATTCAAAGCATTTCGTTGTTAGGAATCCAGTGACACACGAGCTGCTCGGGCTAGCTGGGACGTATACTATCATGCTGGGCCCTAACCAGATGATTGGCTCACTAGCTTTATTGATGGTTCGCCCGACCCACCGAAATTTGGGCATAGGTCTTTCACTCCACGATGTGGCAATCAGACACCTTTCATTAACACCTGGTATCGCGTCAATACAGTTGGGAAGCATATTTCCACGGCTGTTCCCTGGTCTACCTGTGGATATTCCGGCAGATGATTCTGCATGGTTTGCTCACCGGGGGTGGAGGTTTGAAGAGAAATATGTATATGATTTGTTTATGGATATTGACAACTGGACACCACCGGAAGCTATTCTTGGTCCGCTTGAATCAAAAGGGATTTCTTTCAGTCGCTGTACTCCCGAACAATTCGAAGCTCTAATTGATTTTGAAATGAAAAATTTTGGGACCTACCCTGGATGGGTAGAGAAATATCAAACACTCAAGGACACAGATGGTAAGTATTGGGACAAGCCATGATATTAGTGAAATTGACTAACATCCTTTATTAGACATTGCAGATGCAATTTTGGCTACTAGTCGGGAGGGTATTCTAGGAGCAGCATTGGTATTTTCGCCAGTCAGCAATAATCAAATGTCTAAGGACATCCCCTGGCCGAAGATGATGGGAGAGAGAAATGGTGGTTTGGCCTGTGTCAGTGTTGGACGTAAGTTTCTGATCGACCCTGTTCAGGGCCTCCAGTAGCTAACGGCATGAACAGGGGAATTCCGGGGACAGGGTCTTGGACTGGCACTAATATGCGCATCTATCTTGGAGCTAAAATCGAGAGGGCTGAAAGGATGCTTTGTCGATTGGGTTGATCTTGCAGAATTCGAGGGGACCTACAAACAACTAGGTATGTAATTGTATTATTCTCGTTGTAGTCATCGCATATGACTGACTTGATACCATAGGCTTTCAGCAATGGGGCAAATACAGGGAAATCTGGCGCCGGATCTAGTTTTATTTTTCTACATTTTTTTCTTCGGTAAGGCTCACTAGGCTGCTATATCTTGGGGTAAACAGGAAAAGCCGGCGGTGGTCATCTATCATGTGTTGTTTCTTACTGGCGCTGAACGGAATATGCTTTTTTTGTCATTGGGATGCTGAGGAATGGTTTTCCTTTACTTCTGGTTGCATGCTATTTCTCACCTGATACCTATATACACATTGGTCAGATCCCGAGATTTTGGTTTTACTCATTTGTTTTAATTTATGAAGGCGTTTGTTATCTTGGAGAAGAAGGGATTGTGTTGTTTATTTAATTTTACTGGGAAGATTATGGGTTCCTTCGGTGAGAGCACCTGCTTGTCCATTCCTCCTATTAATACCTGTACACGCTTATACAACCATTCGTCAAATGTACTATAAGACTATACAGATCTAGAGTGGAAAATTTCCTGGCTAGGATTTTACTTATTTTGTTACTCTGGGTTTTGGAAAGAGTGTCCGAGGTCTCCATTGATAGAGGTCAGTTGTATGTTATCTTGTACAGTAGCATAGAATTATTACACAAGATCTGCTTAAGTAAGTACTCTTGGCGACCTATTAAGTGAGCAGCCCCCCAGCGTTTCTAGCCACATCTCGTGATATATCATTAGCTGGGCAACCAAAGCATCAACTACGCACCCCATCAAAGTCAACCCAATATACCCAATACCTGCCCTTTTCAATATAGCCTCCCCGGGGAACCCCCCCGCCCCCTCGACCCCCTCATGGGCCGAATATTGCACGGATAAGCCCATGACCTTTACCTAGCATCTATATACATATTATAATAGCTTCTATGGCAGCAATCTATGATACAGGAAAACCGCATGTTATCAAAACAAGCCACTTATCGTTGCAAAATGAGCATTTTGAGAATTAACTAAATCCA
>Ga0307511_10003839_pt1 | contig 15368 bp, 9 predicted proteins | sample 13_EM_MG_FD_200266 | JGI IMG/M metagenome (GOLD analysis project Ga0307511, IMG submission 200266) | Populus trichocarpa ectomycorrhiza microbial communities from riparian zone in the Pacific Northwest, United States - 13_EM | ecosystem: Host-associated > Plants > Roots > Unclassified | place... | reverse complement strand
ATCACTGAGTTAGTTAGAAATTAGTTTTCTTTGTTTGTGTTTTTTTTAATTCTTTTGTTAATTTGATTTTTCTTTTCAATTTTGCCCTTCATTTCAATATTTTTTATATATTTAAGGTCTGACCCTCAATGTTTTGATTTATAATTTTGATTTGTAACCTTTTTATCAAATTTTAATTTGTTTTCAATTTCATCATTAGATCCATGATATTGACTTTTTATTTTTTAAAAAATTGGTCCTTATTCTCTTGATTTTTATTTTTTATTTTCAATTATTTGTCAATTTGAAATTTTTTTTTCTAATTCTGTCATTCAATTCAAAATTTTAATTTATCCTCTGAATTTTTTTTTCAAATGAAATTCTTATTCTCTTAAATGCTATTTTTTATAATTTGATTTTTTTTTTATTTTATCATCCAACATTTCATTTACTGTAATTTGGTCTCTTTAGTTTTTCCTATTGTTTCTGGGCCCTCCCAGTAGTCAATCTAGGACAATATGGGGTCATAGGTCGAGTGGGTTGGCTTGAGTTAACACGAGTCAACCAATTCGTTTTGTTTTGTAAAAAAATCAAAATTATATAATTTTTTAAAAATAAAATAGGTAAATAGCAAATGATTTTCGACTGGATTTTCCCTGAGTTAACCGAAACATTTGTCAACTTGGATTTTTTACTGTATTACATTGGATCAATTCTCCCCCTATTTCTTTTGAAACTTTGGTTGATCTAAGCTAATGGTCACCTGGAACACGAGTCAAGCCAAGTTTTTAAATAGTTGTCTTTTAGATGCGGTACTTCCAGTTTAGTTACTATCTAAGGTTATGAGTTTGAAAAGTTAATATAAGTTGATGTTATTTTCTTTCGCAGTTATATCATTTGAAGTTGTTTATTGTAAAAAATAAACTTCGTTACTTTTTTCAGTTTTCTTTTCAATTAAGTTATCCATATCTCATGATCCAGGTAAGAGGTTTTTTTGGGTGAGCCAAGTTTTTTTAGAAGTCAATTATTTATTTATTTTTATTTTGTCATTCAAAATTCAATTCTTTTGAAAATTAAACTTTGTTTTTTTATATGTTTCCCTTCTATTGGATTATCATGACTACCTGATATTATTTGCGGTTTTTGACAACCTTACTTGGTTTTGCTGATACTTTGTTTTCTAATACCTTATTTTTCATCAATTTCCCCCAATTTCATCAGTATACAGTTTGATTCACGAGGTTTGATAATCATTGTTTTTTTAATTTTCTTGAGTCGTTGATTTTTTTTTGTTTTTTAAAATACAATAACAACACTTTAGCATTGTTTTTTACACTATAAAGAAATTAACCCAATCTACAGCAAAACACCCGCAATGGCCCATAGTAAAAACTAATACTTGAAAAGAAAATTATTTATATGATGCTCAGTGATGTAAGGGTGTGTTTGGAAACGTGATGTAAATCGCGTTCCCTCAAATTTTAATTAAAGTTTTTGCTTAAAATGAAAGTTATTTTGATATATTTCTAAGTGAAAAACACTTTAAATCGGCACTGCTACCACAATTCTAAAAACACCTGAAATGAGACTCTGACATCTTCATTTCATTTTCTTTTAAAACATAGTTAAACCGGATTTTACTAGTGTAGGTTCGATGATATGTGATAAGAAGCCTTGGTTGAGGTGAGTTTTTTTTTTTTTTTTTTAATAATTAATATTGATACTGGTTCAGTTAAATTAAAGTGACCTAGTGATTTAATTGACCGGTTAAATCAGAATTAGACTCTGTGGTCAACTTTATTTTTTTTAATTTTTATTTAGAATAATATTTTATTATTTAAAAATATCATTAAAACAATATTGTTTTATGAATTAATTTAGATTAATAACAGTTTTTTTAAGAGTTTGATAGTGATTATGTTTTAAAGTGTTTTTTTTTTAGAAATATATTAAAATAATATTTATTATTATTATTTTAAAATTTATTTTAAACAATTTAAAAATATAAAAAAATAAATTTAAATAAAAAAATTAAATTTCAAACAAACATCATTTTGAACTCACTGTCAAAATTTCCGAACCCGCGACAGGGATTGTACTGTTGGATCAAATAACTTTGGTTCCAGGGCAATGATTCCTTGCTAAAAAAAGTTATTTACAGTTGGAAATAGAAGAATTTCAGTACACAGTGGCTGACTACGGGTAGTAAAAGCAACTCTGCAACAAATCGCTCTCTCTCTATCTCTCTCACTCTGAGTTGCAATAATTTATCTTCATGTTATCACCATATCAACGTTAGCTAGAGGCCTAGCTAGCTAGCTAGCTAGCTCAGACCAATCACTTCAGGGCCACTGTAAGTCTTTTCTTTATACTATATACGATCTTTCACTTGCATTCTTGATACAAACCATCAACTGTGGCCAATTCAACTCCTAATACCCTCACCACCACCAAAACATGGCCGCCGCCGCCACCACATGCAGCCACCACCACCACCACCTTCCCACCTGACCATCCAAACATGTTAGGCCTTCACAATATTCTCTTTATAGCTCCACCACCATCTTCTTGTCACCACCAGCAGCCACCACACGTTCCCTCTACTCACCAAATAACCAATACCAATGATCAATATGGCATTGCAGACAATCAAGAGTCTTGGAACACTCTAAAGAAATACCCGCAAGAATCAAGTTTCCTTGAAAGGGGAACTTTAAATGCTCTTCAGGATTGTGATACTGCAATAAATATTGGTCCTGCAAGAGCATGTAGGGACTGTGGAAACAGGGCAAAGAAAGAGTGTCAGTACAGGAGGTGCAGGACTTGTTGCAAGAGTAGAGGGTATGAGTGTACCACTCACCTGAAGAGCACATGGGTGCCTGCTGCGAGGAGGCGCGAGAGGCTTGGTTATAGTAGCGGCGGCGGCGGCTCCTCTGCTTCTTCTTCTGGTGGTGGCTGTGTTGGTGGTAAAAGACCAAGAGAAAATGTGCCTGCTACATCCAATAGTTTTAGTACTTCTAATAACAATGCTGCTGCTTCTTTTGTTTTGGATACTGGCTCTAGTTTCCAGGGTGAGCACCTATGTTTTCCCCTCTCCCTCTCTCTTTTTGATATATTTGTTCTCTGATTTGTGAATTTTAGCGACCATTAGGACTTCAGTTCTTGAATCCTGCTTTCCAAGATTGAATATCTCTTTATCTGCTCGTCATTTAATTTATTCTTTTGATTGTAGGATGATAAAGTTATTATCTTGCAGCTAAAGAAGTTGTATTAGTAATGAAATTGACCTGTTTTGTGAACAGAACAGTAGAATTTGAAGCTTAATTCCTTCTGTTTATTGTTATTTGTTTGAGTCAATGTTATGAGGAGTAGATGTGAGGCACTAAGTCGTTTGCCTATTTTTGTCGAATTATAGATGCAAGCTTCAAACAGTCCTTACCAGTTCAAGTTCACGCCCCAGCAGTTTTCAGGTGCGTTAGAGTGTCAGCCATTAACAGTGATGAAGCTGAGGTTGCCTATGAAGCTAAGGTGAATATAAGCGGTCATGTTTTCAAGGGCTTTCTTTATGATCAAGGGATGGATGAGAAAAACCTGTTTCCATGTATTTCAAAAATGCATTCCAGTGAAAGAAATAGAGACTCCTCCTCGCCAATCGTTGATCCACCGGATGCTTACGCAGCCTCTGGCAACCACAGATTGCTTGAAGGTACAAATTGCACCACTTAATAACTCCAGTTTTTTCAAAGGGTTAATGTTTGATTGAGGATTAAATTCAAATTGTAATTTTTTGATAAGAACCGCAAGCACAATCAGTGATCAGAACAGTAGAATTCAAGAAACTGTGAGAAATCTGATCATGACATTTTGTGATTCCACGTAGTTGCACAAGCTTCTCCCTCTATCACTCATGTTCTCCACTCTAATTATAGTTATTAAACCTGGCCAGAAAGATATCTCACAAAAAAAAAAGTTAAAAAACAATTTATGTAGAATATATACTTTATAAATAATAAAGTTAAAAGATTGTTACAAATTTTTTTTTATTCTACATTGGAAATGTATTATTTTTTCTTTTTAAATTGAAGTATTTAAACCAAAAAGTTTTTTTATCACTGGAAAAACATAATTTTTTCCTTATAAACATATATTTACTAATAGGCTTTCAATTTTAAATTGAAAAAATTAAACCTTCTTCTAGTATATATATAGTGTTTATATAATGAATTTTGATATGAGTTAGTAACTAATAAGAAAAGTGTTGAGCAAGAGGAATACCTTTAATTGGTCTCTTATGTGCAAGACAACGCCTATGTTTTTTGGATCTTTTATCTTCAGTGGTAATTTTTTTTGTCTCCTCGGACCCGGCCACGGTCCCGGGTTGTCCGGGTCCTGGTCAACCCGCTGGGCTGGCCCAGATGGCTAGCCTGGGTCTGATATCCGTGCTTACTATTGCTGAGTGAAAGCTTAATTTTCATGGCATTCTTGCATCATTGAAAATTTACCCTTTCACACTAGTTTGTTCCATCTTATGTGCTAATCAACGCATCTGAAAAACCTAGATTAATTAGGATTGAACAGAAAACCAAGAAGAGGTACCCTAAACGTGGTAGATAATCTCCAATAGGAGAGAAAGATAACAGTCTCTTTATTAATTTTTTTTCAAAGTACAGAATTTCGCCGAAAAATAAACTATACAACTCTATTTATACTAAGTACTATGACTAAACTTGAATCCTTAAAAAATATAAAAAATCCTAATAAATAATTATCGAATTAAGATATTATAGAAAAAACAAAAATAACTAAGAAAAATATTCATTTTTTTTAAAAGCTCTGCATCAATGAGACTTCACATTATGCTTAAATTTTCCGTCGGAACTTGCTGAAGAAAGAAGAATCTCAATAATGTTTATCAGGTACTTGGTACTACAAAACCAGCTAACTTCAAAGAATTAAAACTTATTGTTTTCTTTCTCATGATCCATGCTTCATAACCAAGCAAAGGTAATTGTTGCAATGTCATTATCATCTTGGGTTAAAAGGAAAAGGCATGGCATGCGAATTACTCCCTCTCTGCTTTAATGTTTCACCTGTCTCTTCTATGAAAATAACACAAGCATTCCATCCATGATGTCTTTTCTTTTACTTTAAACTGGAAAGGAAGTTTCATTAGAGCTTTTGTGATAACAACTTGTGGCCTACTTTGTATTTTTTTTTCCTGTTCCATCCATCTCCATGTTCTTATACTTTTTCCTCAACATGCACATCTGACTCTTTCATTTAGTTCATAAGCTTATGTTTTTTCTAAGTGAGGGAGTTGAAGTGTGTTTTGCTCTGCTTCTTGTGTTTGTCACTTTACAAGTAAAACGTGGTCTGGTTCATGCAGCTGTCAGAATTCTCATCCATTTAGTCATTGCATCTGACATATTTCGAAGTGCGATTCTCGCTCACGAATATTTTCTATGGCTTATCCACATATGTTAATTATGAAATGAACATGCAATTTAAAGTAAAATTTAAAATCTGGTCTCACTCTCATTTTTGCTAATGGAAAAGTGATTATGAACGTTGAGGTTTGAGAGAGAATGGATGCCTGGTTATGATTTCCTGAAAGAAGTGGCCTCAAACAGGGTGAACTTGAACCTAAAATGCTAAGGGAATGAGTTCTTGATAATTTATTCAATAGGAAACGATGATCATGTGATTTTAATTCTTTCTGTTGAGTGTTTATGCTATCCCTTTTCTGCAGAATGCAGAATCATTTCTTTTTCACTGCCTATTCATGCTAACCAGTTTTTTCTCTAATTCACCAGGTAATGGATGAGATCCAGCCTTGCAGGTTTTGGCTTAAATGCAGAAGGCGTGAACCCCACTTTTGTCCTAAATTCTACTACCATAAATGGCATGCCATTCTCTACTGTATAGGAATTTCTTAGTTCTCCTAGTTTTGCAAACTCCTTTGGCTGTGTTCTTAATGCCTTGTTCAGTTTGAATTGTCCCTTTTCTTTAATGGTGGCCAGGAAAAAAATTCTTGGAAGAACACTGTTCTAACGTCTAAAAGCTCATTTTAACGAAAGAAAACTGGTAAAACAGGGGAAAAGTAGATTCTCTGAGCACAATGTACTAAAAAGAGAGTGCTTATGTCATTATGGAAAATGTACTTGTGCTTTTCCACACAAATTAACTTGAAAAACCAGCTATCCAAAACAAAATCTAAATTGGTTTGAGTTTTAATTTAACTGGAAAATACATCGGCTCAGGAAAAATCCAGTTAGCTCGGTGAATGGATTTAAAAAAAGTAAATTTGTCATTTTGTTAAAAGACTAACTAGAATTGATATGTTGGTTTGGGTTTTTTTGTTGAACCTGAAATATGAAGCTAGAGATAAATTCGGACTTTTCACGCTATTGCACCGCTAACATGGAAGCGGGCTCAAAAACAAGAACACTCAGTCATATCCTTAGCAAACAGGTCCGCTTGATACAGTAAGCAAATGGAAACGTGCTACGAGCTCCAAGAGGCTAGAGACTAACTTTGCTAGCTAAACTAGCTGGAAATGCATTGATTCTATCTTGTATGAAACTTCAGAATCTCAGTAGAAGTGTATATAGAAACAAACACCAACCTCGAATACAATTTGTACAAATCAGCTCTCAACAGAACGTACAAGAGCATGAAATGGTTAGAGGGAGATGGTTATTTGTACTTGCAATAAATATTAAATAGTATTAGAGAAGCTTTAATCTGCAAAACGGTGCTTATTTGTGATGGGTCAAAAACCGAAGCCACCTAGGCTCTGCCTGAGGCCATCAATTGAAGGGGTGGGCTCAAACCTGAAGCCAACTTGGTGGGTTCGGTTAGGGCTTGCCCAATACTCTCCCTTGAGTGGGTGCATAAATGTTCGTCTGTCACAATGAAGGATTCATTCTTGTAGAAGAAGCTACTTCTTGAAGAAATTAGAGGTCGTTCAAGAATCTAAAATAGAAATTTGTTTCAATCGAGCAAGTGGTGTGTGCCCTAGGTGGATGTGCCAAAGATTTACTCATGAGCTACTTCTTGTTGAAGAAGCTACCAAAGAGTTTTCGAAAGCTCATTGATAGATTCCATCTTGCAGCTTACTCAGGCCAATCACTTCCTTGTTTTGAGGTCTCGAAATGCACAAAAGCCAGGGGAGAAGAGCACAACGCAATTTAAATCTTTGGTAGTTTTTCCTAGCAGGTGAAAGATTACATATAAAACTAGGAATGCACAAAATTATAGGCAATTGGCACGGGTACTTGGAGAAGTGTTGAGGCTGCCAGGGAATTTTTCGAGATGCATTGGCCTAATAGATATGATACAGCATTTGTCAATGGATCGCTACACTGGCTTGTGAGGAGTGATCTTGGAAATCCAACCTGTATTTTCAATTTTGAAACCCAGCAATTTGGATCATTTTCATTGCCTCCTCCTGATAATGATGGTCATGACCATCAACTGGAGAACATTGGAGGCATTTAGAGCCTCTATTTGTTGCTGCTATAGATGCCTTCATTCTATGGAGATATAGTTAATGAAAGACTGGTGTTGTGGAATCTTGGACCAAATTCATGTGATGCTAATCAAAGTTGAACTTCTTGAGAAGCCTTGTTGCAAAGTGATAAATATCTTTGAAAACAGGGATATGACTCGGGGTGCTTGTGATGTGATTTAAGTCTAAGAAGTCGTCCGGAAACAAATATAAATTTTGATCCGACCGTTAAGTTTTTTCAGGGCATTCTATAGGTTATATTTTCTATAGCATCGGTCAAGGTCGGGAACATCCTCAGATTTAGTCCAATTTGGCAGGGATCTTATATGGGGCATGCATCCTTTCTTGCCAGACATCAGAACTTCTTTGACATGCCATGTCTGAAAAACAGGACCTTAGAATTGGTCAAGTTTTGTAGATATAGAACCTTAAAGTCTATGAGCCCTTAATTAGGTTGCATCCCGAAGTCCCTAAAAGTCCATTGTTGGAAATCCGTCGGACTGAACACCACAAACTGAAGTTGGTGGGCCAACTATGTAGTCTACATGCCGTCGAGCTCTGTGTTGCCAGGAGAAACCTGATGTCTTTGTAAGCTTGATAGCAATTAGGATCGCAAATTTCAATTAATCTCAAGCGCCTTCCTCTTGAAATAGATAACTGAAACAAAACTCTAAGTAAAATAAATGTTTTCATTAAAAACAATTAAGTCTTAGCCGTCCAAATCATCGTCATAAATATGATCTAAATAAACTATTAGAAAAAACTAATTATATGAAAGCTACTGCAGTTCTAGCTCCCGCGTCAAAGTCTTTTACCTTCTTATCAGGGCATCTGTTTCCTTTTCTTCTGGTTTTGCCTTTGTTTTCGCCTTTGCATGTGTCTCTGATGTGTGAAGAATGATCTAGCTGCATATTACGGTGTTATTTTATATAATCTATGAATAACTGTTCATATGCTGATCGGATATCTGTCAGAAACTGTATTTCTAAGAAGGAAAGATTATGCTGCTATGGAATCTTGGACCAAAATTCATGCCATCGACATCGTAGTTAATGTAATTTGTTTCATACTAATGTGGGGAATCTCTTTGGAAATGGGAATGTGCTCCTGCTGCCTGCTGAAATTCTGCTTTTCTATCACCCTAGAACTAAAAATTGTAAAAGACTGAGCAAATCGAGGGGTTATTCAATCAATTCAAGATATTGTTCACAAACCAACCTTGGCTTCACTCAAAGATATTGCCAAGGGAGGCTGCTAAAGCAAGATAAAAAACTGAACTGAAAAGGAAAAGTGAGACTTAAGCTACTGTTCCCTGTTGTGCTGGGTAACAGGCAGTTTCTTTCTCATTTTTATGATCTTCTGTTAGATTTTCAATAATCTTAAACTTAACTCTATCGAGAAATACTATATAAAATTTAAACAGGAGTTGAAACCGACATGGTTAATAAAACTTAATCCAAATAAAATTCTGAAATCTAATTAAAAAGGAAATTTCAAAATAACTAGGAAAATAAAAAAGAAATTCTAAAAAAAACATATTTATTTTGAGCATGATCCCTTTATCAGAAAGCAAGTTTAACTCTTTCAAACTTTTTCTTAGGATTGAATTTTCAATAAACATCCCACATCATAAAGAGATTGCAATGAGTCAATGACCAATTTGGTTGTAGTAGGAATCCTACGTGGAGCATTCTGTAAATGTCTCCTTTCTGGCCAGACAGCCGAACTACTTTGACATGCCATGTCTGAGCCAACAGGATCTTAGAATTGGTCAAGATGTGTTGACACATCACCTTGCATGCTCATGATCCTTGATTAGGTTGTCTCCTCAGAACATTAACCTTTCTTTGAAGTGCGGTCCAACTCCACATTCACGGACATGATGTGTTTCCATGCAACCCTTTGCTGCCGAGGTAAACTCCAGAGTCTTTGGTTAACTTGACTGGAGATGGATAGTTAGCCTTGTTGATGAAGAAAGATTAAAATTTAGAGCTTCTTATACTTTAAAATTATAGCCCTTCAATGGTAGGAAAAACTCTATATGAAAAGTTCTGAATAAATTTCAAATATTTTGATAATTTGTATTTTCTAATTATAAGCTATAAAACTATTTGAAGTGTTGAACACAAGTTAGCTAATTAAAACTGAATTAAATTAAGATTCTGAAACCTAACTAGAGAAATCCAAAATTAACTGGGAAAATAAAAAAAAAAATCCTGGGACACCATCTTTTGAGCTTAATTTGGGTATGAAAATGTAAGGGAACGTGTGGACAGATTGCATGGCGAATTTCAGTTAGATTGAACCAATGACTACTATGAAGTCTTATGCCAATCCTTTGAAGCAGCTCATTTACACTCTACATGTTCTGATCTTGGCAACCCAACTGCCTTGACACTCCCTACAGTTTCATTTCTTCATTCGTTCTGTTAACAGTGTTTTCAGGGAACATTATTGAATACTTCAACTTCCCAGTTTCTTCTTCAAAACATTCTGGCATCAAGCAGTATTTCCAGGAAATAAATTGTTGGCTCTTGAAAAAGGTGGGAATCAAGCACTGATCAATTAAATCTGTGATAGAAAGAAAAATTGGATGATGGTCCATCTACGTTAACAGAGAATTTCGTTGAAAGATTGAAGACCCTAAAGTTAGTTCCATTTCACTTTCCTTCTGTACATATTCACTCGCATTCCAGGGGAAAAAATGGGTACAAAAAGAATCAATTTCAATGTAGATACATACTTCACCTGGTTAACTCATTTACACTTGAAAGAAGCTCGAATAGCTCTGGTATATATACCTTTCCTAGGATATATCATATGTAACTAAATTAGCAGATATGATGGTGAGAGGTGAAATGCAATGCGGATTGTAAACATCGATTCCTGGCTGCGACAAATCGTTCCCAGTGGCCAAGTAGATGGTGAGAACAGTAACCTTTAGCCGACATTTAAGTGCTCCCGTCTCTAGCAAAGAATGTGGATGCACATGCATGGCCACGGTTTGCTATAAGAAGATCCTAATCAATCTGTACCCTTCAAGTGTCTTCTGCAAATACTCTGAAGATGAAATCCCGGAACCGTTTTGAGTATTGCTTTGGATCAACTGCAGAGATTGAAGTTGGGTCATACTGCATAGACTTGTATGCGTGCTCGAGCTTTTTGCTAATATCATAGTCTTGTAGTATGTCTATGATACCAAAAAATAGGACGACTTCATGTAACACCCCGGTTGGTTCTCCAATCAGCTGAGCTTCAAAGTCTCTTTTTCTGGTCTTTGCAACCCTTGCTGGCATGTTTATACCTAACTTAATGGAAGCCCGCCTGCACAAAACATTAAAAATGAATGAGAAAAAAAAAATGTTGTGGTGTTTGGATTCAAGATTGCAACAAGAGCCGAGAAATTGAATCCCACTTAATCCAACATCCTGAGAAGCCAGTAATTTACCGAGAGGGGTCCATGAAAAGCTTATCTAAATCCACTCTTGAAAGGCGTGGAGCTCCTGATTCACTTTCATCTCCAATTCCTAAAGATACAGAGAAGAGACAGTTTCTTTCATTAGGCAAACATTTATTATGAAACTAGAAATAGCAGTAAATTTAAATGTGACTAGAAATAACCTGTAGGAGTGTGAAGTCCGGTGGGAGTCCGAACTCCAGTAGGAGTGCGAATTCCAGGGGGGGTCCGGACTCCAGATGTACGAGAAGGTGTGAGGGCTTCCCTGCATGAAGCTTCTTGAAAGTGAAGACCAACCAAAAGACTGTAATCCATTATTCTCTCCTGTTCAAGGAAGTCACAATCTCTGTCCACTTGCCTGCATGAAGGGACACTTCAGGATACTGATATAAACAGTATAAAAAAAGCTACATGCAAACAATACTTTTGAAAAACACCAGCATTTATCTTTCAAGTTGATAAAAATGCATTCAATATGCAGGTATGGTTGTGATAGCAAGTCACAAAAGTTGAATAGAGAGCTATGAATTAACTCAACTTCTAACCCAAATCATTTCTAGATACTACCAGTAAGGGGGAGTACTTGTTTAATATGAGATTTGATAGAGAAGCACTATAGGTGATAATTCTATATTTCCCACTTGAATGAAAGATTTTGAAGATATTTTCTAGAAAAACATCGGAGCCAGAACTGAATTTAAATTTAGCAGTTGAAATGCAGGTATGGCCCCTATTATTATAGCAGGGACGTAGGATTTTCCCATACTTTCCTGCATTCAAAATGGAAAGGATAAAATAATAGAAGAAAAATGGAATGCAGAACTAAGAAATGAGGCATCATTTCACCTGCAAAACTCTTGGAACCAAGATTTCTGCAACCGAAATATGTAATTGAGATCAAGGTCCTTGAGGGTGGTTGTTGGATCAATTTCTGACTCAGGTTTAGAAGTTATGCGGCCATGGGAAGAACCTTTCAAGTCAAAGCGCCGATGAATAGAAAACTCAGAACAAAACAGATTCCCCATAATGACAAATCGAACCTGCTCCACATGAAGATTAATTTCCATCAAGGTTCAGGAGTTGAATAAATCTTTCTATCCAAAATTGGAGTTCTATGCCCTTCACATTACCTTCTTCTGATTTGGCCCTGTTAGTTTCACACAATGAAGACCATAAAATTTGGTTACTAGTGTGTTCTTGAATGCCCGAACATGATTATAGTAGGCTGGCAGCATCCTCAAGAGGACCTGTAATTGCATTATCCAGGTAAGGCAATGCATTAGAATCCTTGTGTTAAGGAATTATGCAGAACAGATTAGAAAACAGAGATTTCATTCTGGAATTGCTGACAAAATGGATACTATGATGAACTATTTAATCATGAAGGACAAAACCATTGTCAGCCATAAAGCTGTTGCAAAGATTGTAAACTATCATATAAGAATGGAAGTGGCATTTTATCTCAAATTCAAAAAAAGTAAACAAAGTGATAAAATGATGGTGCTGACTTTTACTTCTGCCTTCTTTATTGTCTTTATCATGTAGCGATCATCATTTGTCAAGTAAAAAAAGCTTCCACTCTTTCCTGGGGATGAGAGCTCCCTAAGTGCATCGTTCCCACATATCGATAACATGTAATCAGCTGCATCCACATTGAACAATTTCCGGAGAGTCCTGAAAGTAGGATCATTGGGAACTGTCAGCCCTTATTCATATCAACTGTAGAGAGAATGATGATGCTAAGATATGATCATGCAAGGCTCAGATGAATGCACTGCATGAATCACTAAGCACTATCGGCATATTCTTTATTTTAATTGAGTCTGTCACAAACATAAAATACACGAATGCAGGAGCAAATCGAATCCATTTTCAGTCTAATTATCCCTTGCATTGAACTAGTTTCATTGACATATTACAATTCCTGCTAAATGATGCCTGGCCCGGCCCTTGCGCAAAAAGAACATGTTTCAAGCTCTGACCTGAAAACTACAGGACAGTAATCCTTCCATTTGAACTCGCTAGACTGGTGAGGTGGAGTGTGCTTGGATCCCTCTGGTGGAAATTTAGTCCATACTTTTTCTTTGGGGTCAAACGCCGAAGACTTCAGATCAAGAGATATAGCTGGAGCAGGCCGTCCCACGGAATGTCTGCCCAATCATAGTCATATCAGAAATCAACAACATGCATGACAGATTCTAAATGCTTTATCAGGAGATCGATTGGATGATTCACTGATCGCCACCAACTGGGAGTTGGGAGCATATCTAAAAACCAAAAGTAAAAGATAACAATTGCCATCACACATGAACTGAGAGGCAGAATAGAGTAGGAAAGGAGCATTTATGGACACTGCAGAGGAAAAATTTAGTAAAACAGATGAAATGCATTGGTTTTGGCATATAGAGAAGAAAACATTTGGACTTTGAATAAGCATCCTACCAAATAGTTAATGGCAAATGATTGATAGACATGAGCAATACGAAGGATCAGAGCAAACAAAGAAGCATTTACCAAATCCCAAATACCTTATTCCCAACTGCAGATTGAGCATTAGTTCATAATTCTTATGCCCTTTTGATATTGTTTCCCCTTGCTTCTTCACAGGCTGTGTTCTCAATTTATATATTTTTGGATCCAATTCTTCAACCTGAAGGTTTCCAAACCCTTCTTCGACATCCCTCAATTCCCCATCACCACAACCACTAGAGACATCACAGCTATCCAATGAAGCCACGCTGTAGTTACTCAGCCTCCCATCTACTGATATCCTCCTGAGCCTTCCTTCATTACCATTCCTTTTCACTGGCTTAGCATTCCCTTGATCAAGAAACCCAGGCCAACTCAACATCTTCTGTGATGGCAAAATTGACATCGTTTCACAAGTAGCAATCTTGCAATCATTCAAATCCAAAAACAACTCTTGAGGATCCCAATCCAAATTCTCTGACACAGACCCAGATGGATAACAAGTCCCATTTTGCTCTTTAGGATCCTTACTCCAAAACCCCACATAAAAACTTCCATCCGGCCATCTAAAACTCCCATTTCCTCTGGGCAATCCATCTTGCCAAAAACCATCATACCTATTCCCATTGCTCCAAATCATAGTTCCACTACCATTCATCAAGCCATTCTTCCATTGACCAATATAATGATTCGAACTCTTCCACTGGTACCTTCCGTGTCCATCTTGTGACCCTCTTCTCCAATCACCATCATAATAATCACCATTAGCATAACTCTGTGTACCATTTCCATGTTTCAAATTCATAACCCAGTAACCTCTAAAAGTATCACCTGAAGAACCTGTATAGGTCCCTCTACCATCCATATAACCCCCCTTGAATTCCCCCTCGTAAGTAGCACCAGAAGGCCAGCTAAATTTGCCTTTTCCCATTGTCTTACCTTTATACCATTCGCCGAGATACATGCAACCATCTGTCCAGAGATATTTTCCATGTCCATGAGGGAGGTTGTCAAGCCATTGGCCTGTGTAGAAATCACCATTAGAAAGGATCTTTTCTGCATGGTTTACAGGTTCTTTACAAGGAGGATCGTCATCATCAACATGAGCTACTGCTGCTGACATCATGGTGAGAAAGACACTGTTGTTTTTGTTCTTCTTCTTTGTTGCTTGTGATTTCCTAACTTTTGCTTCCCAGGCCTTTACAATGCCAATGTTCTCTTTGCTCATTTCTCTCTTTCTACCTACAAAGACTCAACCTTTGTGGCCTCCCTCTCTCTCCTCCCTTATCCCATCTCCCATCTGTCATTGTTTTTGTTTCATGCTAGGTTTCAAGAACAAAAGCTGCATTTTTTGCAGCAGACCAAGGAAAAAGGGGAGACTTGGGAGGGAACCAACAAAACAAAGACAACGACAACAAGCTGTGTTTTTTTGTTCTGTTTCTTGAGATCGTTTGTGTTGTGTTCTCTGTTTCTTGTTTTGCTAAGATGGTTTTCTGAAATGGGCTGTTTCTTGTTTTTGAGGAAAAAAATATGTAAGAGTCGTTTTAGATTTTGATGAGGAAAGCAAAAGGAGAAGCTGGTAACCAATGCTGGCCTTTTGTTTCTTTTACTTTCTTCTTTTTTGGAGGAGATTTTCTTTTCCTTTCTTTTTCTTTGTTTGGGTACGATTCAGGAAGATGAAGTTTCTATGATTCCCGGATTTGTCTCCTAAAAGAAATAGCATACCAAAAAATTAGAAGAATGGTTGTGAATTCCATTTTTAGTATCTAGAAACTAAGTTTGGTGCTGTTAGTTTCATAATTATCTTGTTTTATCTCACAAATTTCATATATAGTTCTCAGAAGTCAGATCCGATCGGGAAAAAATTACAGGTTATTGAATTCTTATATTAATTTGTAGGTTACTGAGTCAATTATTTTTATTGAGAAAATATTGTTTTTTTTTTTTTATAAT
>Ga0307511_10003838_pt1 | contig 15372 bp, 13 predicted proteins | sample 13_EM_MG_FD_200266 | JGI IMG/M metagenome (GOLD analysis project Ga0307511, IMG submission 200266) | Populus trichocarpa ectomycorrhiza microbial communities from riparian zone in the Pacific Northwest, United States - 13_EM | ecosystem: Host-associated > Plants > Roots > Unclassified | place... | reverse complement strand
CCCTGCACAAACGGCGGCACGGCAGCGCTCACGGCCTGCGCAACACCCGGCTGCATTGGCTCCGGCGGCGGCACTGCGGCCGGCTCCACCGCCGGCGGTGGAACCGGGGCCTGCATCGCCGCTTCATTTTTCATCGAGGCAGTTTCCATCGCGGCATCTTGCACTGCAGCCGCCTCCGCCGCATCCAGCCTGGCTTCCTCCGCTTCCAGTTCGGCAGCTCGTTCCGGGTCATACGGCAACAGGTTGCGCTGCATCGCTTCCATCGCATGCGCATGCGCCTTCTCCAGCGCCGCCAGGGCCTTCTGCCGATCCGGCTGGCGCACCCGCATCACCCCTTTGCCGTTGGCGCGCAGGTCGTTGTGGATGGTCAGCACCGACAAGGTCTCCTCGTCGATCTCGTGCAGGGGCAGCGGCTCGCCCGCCTTGTCGAACATGCGGATCGGCCGGAAAAAGGCGATGCGGGCGCGCTCGCGCAACATCTCGCGCGCGGTGATCTTCAGGTCGGAGAACAGGTCCGCCATCTCCATCGAGATGCGCTCGCGGACCAGCGGGTTTTTCATCAGCGCCGCCGTATGGCTGCCGCGCGTGCCGGGCGAATAGCCGGCGCGCCGCGCGGCGGCAGCGGCGTTCATGTCGATCAGGTATTCAAAGACAAAGCGTTCCTGGCGGTGGTTCAACTCGGGCATGGCGGGCCTCGCGTAGGGTTGGATCGGCTTTCCAGGTTCGAAAGCACTGAGTCCAAAGATACGCGGGCATTTCCGCTATGTGTAGTTGAAATGCCAGAGTGCGCGTGTCACTTTTGCGTGCCACGATTTCGGGAGAACGCGAAAATTGCGCAAAACGCGGCGAGCTTTCGCCCTACACCGGATCCCAGGAGAAAACATCGGCCGAGCGGTCCAGGCCGTAGAAACTCGGCTTGAACGCCGGCAGCATGTGCTCGGCCAGGGTCTGCGGTGTCCAGCCTTCGGCGCGCGCCACCGAGCGCAGCGGGCGCGACTGGCTCATCAGGAAAATCTCGTTCTTGCGCACCGCGAAAATCTGCCCGGTCACGTCCTTGGACAGATCGGAGAGCAGAAAACCGACCATCGGCGCGATCTTCTCGGTCGTCATGGTCTTGATGCGTTCGACCCGCGCCTTCTCCTCCTCGGTCTCGACCGGGATCGAGCCGATCATGCGGCTCCAGGCAAAGGGGCTGACGCAATTGGAGCGCACGTGAAAACGTGACATGTCCAGCGCGATCGACTTCGACAGGCCGACGATGCCGAGCTTGGCCGCCGAGTAGTTCGCCTGCCCGAAATTGCCCACCAGCCCGCTGGTCGAGGTGAAGTGCACATAAGCACCGCTGCCCTGCTCCTTGAAATGCAGCGCGGCCGCCTTGGCGGTGTTGAACGAACCCATCAGGTGCACGTCGATCACCTGCTTGAAATCGTCGTAGCTCATCTTGTGGAAGATGCGGTCGCGCAGGATGCCCGCGTTATTGACCACGCCGTCGATGCGGCCGAAGGTGTCCAGGGCGGCGGCAATGATGCGCTCGGCCCCCTTGGGGTCGGAGACGCTGTCGGGGTTGGCGATGGCCTGGCCGCCGAAGGCCTTGATCTCTTCGACCACCTGGTTAGCCGGTGAAGCATCCGCATCGCTGCCTTCGACCGAAACACCGAGGTCGTTCACCACCACGCTGGCGCCTTCACGGGCGCAAAGCAGCGCGATATCACGGCCGATGCCGCGGCCGGCGCCGGTGACGACGATGGATTTGCCTTCGAGGGATTTGCTCATGATTTTGCCTCCTGGGTTCTATTTATACGGGCGTGAACATTGGCAACGCCGGGCCGCCCTCGCTGGGCTTGAACACCACCCTGACCTTTTGCCCAACCTTCAACGCATCAAAATCGCAATCCACCAGGTTGGTCATCATGGTCACGCCCTCCTCCAGCGCAACATACGCCATGGTGAACGGCGGCGCGGCGCGGCGGGAGATGCTGTAGGTGTAGATCGTGCCCATCCCTTTGGCTTCGCGCCATTCGGTCTGGTCGGAAAAGCAGTGCGGGCAGAGGGCGCGGGGGTAGTGGTGGTACTGGTTGCAGGCGGTGCAGAACTTGAGCAGGAGCTTGCCGGCGTTGGCGGCGTCCCAGTAGGCCTGGGTTTCCGGGGTCACCGTGGGGGCGGCGACGACGCGGTATTGGTAGTCCATGCCTCAGGCCCTTTCCATGATGAGGGTGGCGCTGCCGTGGCGGGTGCCCAGCGACCCCCCGGTGCCTTGGGCAAGGGCAATGTCGCAGTTCTTTACCTGGACGGCGGGGTGGGCTTCGCCGCGCAGTTGGCGCACGGCTTCGATGATCTTGGTGATGCCGCCGCGATTGGCGGGGTGGTTGTTGCACAGGCCCCCGCCGTCGGTGTTGAAGGGGAGCTTGCCGATGCCTGAGATAAGGTTGCCGTCCGCCACGAATTTGCCGCCTTCGCCTTTTTTGCAGAAGCCGAGGTCTTCCAACTGCATGATGACGGTGATGGTGAAGCTGTCGTAGATGGAGGCGTACTTGATGTCTTGCGGGGTGACGCCGGCTTCGGTGAAGGCGAGAGGGCCGGACACGGCGGCGCCGGACCAGGTGAGATCGACCTTGCCGCCGAGCTGGCCTTTGGGGGACTCGCCGGCGCCGAGGATGCGGACCGGCGGTTTCTTGAGTGACCTGGCGATTTCGGGGGTGGTGACGATCACCGCGCCGCCGCCGTCGCTGACGACGCAGCAGTCGAGCTTGTGCAGGGGGTCGGAGATCATCTGCGAGTTGATGACGTCTTCCACTGTCACTACGTCGCGCAGCATGGCGTGCGGGTTGTGCTGGGCGTGATGGGAGGCGGCGACCTTGACCCAGGCAAGCTGCTCCGCGGTGGTGCCGTACTGGTGCATGTGGCGCATCGCGACCATGCCGTACATGTTGACGGTGGTGGGCGTGTAGGGGAATTCGAAGGGCACGTCGGGAGCGTTGGCGCCCCAGTTGCGCGGGGTGGTGCCGGAGGACCCTTCGGAGCGGGGGCGGCCGGCGAGCGTGACCAGCGCGACCTTGCATTTGCCGGCGGCGATCGCCTGGGCGGCATGGGAAACGTGGATCAGGTAGGAGGAGCCGCCGACGTCGGTGGAGTCGACGTGCTTCACCTTCAGGCCCATGTAGTCGACCATCGAGAGCGGGCCCAGGCCGGGGGCGTCGCCGGCGCAGAAGTAGCCGTCTATGTCGTTCTTGGAGAGGCCGGCATCTTCCAGGGCGCCGCGCGCGCATTCGGCGTGGAGCTGGGCGACGGTCTTGTCCGGGGCCTTGCGGGTGGGGTGTTCGTAAATGCCGGCAATAAAGGCTTTGCCCTTGATACTCATGTTAGTGTTACGCCCTTTTGTAGAAAGCAGGCCCTCCATCCACGTCCGTGCCGCGAACTTTCAGGCAGCGGGCCCGGTCCAAGGCCTCAATAATCCAGGCCTCAATAAACCGAGACTAACCCAATCCCGCGGCGCACCACAAGCGCGGCGGTTCCACAGAGCGGAACGAGACCGGGCTCCTGCGTGACAGGGCGATCCGTGGAAGAGGTCTTGTCTCCTGTTCCCCTTATCCCTTGCTCGCGCGCTAGAATTGAACGGTTTTGCTGGAGGAGTTGCATGATAGAAGTCAACAATTTGTCGAAGGTGTTCGGCACCAAGACGGCGGTGAACCACCTGTCGTTCACGGTGCAAAAAGGCGAGGTGCTGGGCTTTCTCGGGCCGAACGGCGCGGGCAAGTCGACCAGCATGCGCATGATCACCGGCTACCTGCCGCCGACCAGCGGGTCCGTGAAGGTGTGCGGCTTCGACATCGTGAACGACCCGATCGCGGCGAAGAGGAAAATCGGCTACCTGCCGGAGGCCGCGCCTTCGTACGCGGACATGACGGTGATCTCGTTCCTGAACTTCTCGGCGGAGTTGCGCGGGCTCTCGGGCCAGGCGAAAAAGGCCGCGGTGCGCCGCGCGGTGGACCTGACGTTCCTCGACAGCGTGCTGAACCAGGACATCGATACGCTTTCCAAGGGCTATAAACACCGTACGTGTCTCGCGCAGTCGCTGATCCATGACCCGGAAGTGCTGATCCTGGATGAGCCGACGGACGGGCTGGACCCGAACCAGAAGCACGAGGTGCGCCAGCTGATCAAGCGCATGGGCGAGACCAAGACGATCATTTTCTCGACCCACATCCTGGAGGAAGTGGAAGCGGTGTGCAGCCGGGCGATCATCATCGACCGGGGCAATATCGTGGCGAACGGAACGCCGGCGGAGTTGAAGGCGTCAGCGGCATTGGCCGGGTCGGTGCTGCTGTCGCTGCGGTCCGGTGTTGATGCCGAGGCGCTGCGCCAGCGCGTGGCGGCGCGTCCCGGCGTGCTGCGCGGCGAGATCGTGGTGGCGGACGGGCCGCGCGTGGTGCTGCGCGCCATGCCGGACCGCTCCAAGGCGCAAGGCACGCTGTCGGGCACCCTGGCGCAATGGGCGGTGAGCGAGCAACTGGGGCTGGAGGACATCCGCGTCGAGGAGGGGCGGCTGGACGACGTGTTCCGCGCGCTGACCGTGACTGACGCGGCCTCGCAGGCGGCGAAGGCCGCCGAAGCTATCGAGGCGGCGAAGGCCGCCGAAGCCATCGAGGCGGCGAAGGCCGCCGAAGCCATCGAGGCGGCGAAGGCGGCCGAAGCCGCGCAACAGGCAGCACAGCAAGCGCAACAACAGGGAGAACAAGCATGAGCGCCTGGTCCGGCATCAAGACTATCGCCAAGCGCGAACTGGCGGCGTATTTCGACGCGCCGATCGCCTATGTCTTCATCGTCATCTTCCTGCTGCTGGCGGGATTTTTCACCTTCACCTTCGGCTCGTTCTTCGAGCGGGGCGAGGCGTCGCTGGTGTCCTTCTTCTCGTGGCACCCCTGGCTGTATCTGTTCCTGGTGCCGGCGGTGGGCATGCGCCTGTGGGCCGAGGAGCGGCGCCTGGGCACGATGGAGCTGCTCATGACCATGCCGATCGCGCCGTGGCAGGCGATCGTCGGCAAGTTCCTGGCCTCGTGGATTTTCATCGGCATCGCGCTGCTGTTCACCTTCCCGGTGATCATCACGGTGAACTGGCTGGGCAACCCGGACAACGGCGTGATCATCGCCGGCTACATCGGCAGCCTGTTCATGGCAGGGGCGTATCTGGCGGTGGCGAGCATGACCTCGGCCCTGTCGCGCAACCAGGTGGTGAGCTTCGTGCTGGCGGTGATGATCTGCCTGGCGCTGATCATGGTCGGCTTTGATCCGGTGACCAGCCTGCTGTCGCGCTGGGCCAGCCCGAACGTCATCGAGGCCATCGCTGCTTTCTCGGTGATGACCCACTTCGACGGCGTGGTCAAGGGCGTGCTGGATTTCAAGGACGTGGTGTATTTCGCCTCGGTGATCGGCTTCGGCCTGTTCACCACCGGGGTCATCATCCGCTCGCAACGCGCCTAGCAAGACGACAGGGGCGAAAAGACAATTATGCAACGCAAGACCGAAACTCTCATCTATTCCACCGGCGGCGTGATCGCCGTGTTCCTGATCCTGGTGCTGGTGAATTTTCTCGCCAGCCAGTTGCGCACCCGCGTTGATCTGACGCAGGGCCATCTGTATACCCTGACCCCGGGCACCAAGACCATTCTCTCCAAGCTGGAAGCGCCGGTGAAGCTGCGCTTCTATTACACGCAGGCCGGCGAGGACGTGCCGGTGGCGACCAAGGCCTACGCGCGCCGCGTCGAGGACCTGCTGACCGAGTACAAGCAGGCTTCCGGCGGCAAGATCATCCTCGAGAAGCTCGATCCGCAGCCGGATTCCGATGCGGAGGATTCGGCGGCGCTGGACGGCATCGAGGCGCAAAGCACCGGCAGCGACAAGTTCTACTTGGGGCTGGGCATCAGCTTCCTCGACCAGAAGCTGGCGATCCCCGTGCTGACGGCGGACCGCGAACGCCTGCTCGAGTACGACATCACCCGCGCGATTGCGCGCGTGGCGAGCAAGGAGAAGCCGGTGATCGGCGTGATGAGCTCGCTGCCGGTGATGGGCGGCGGGCAGTTCAACCCGATGACCCAGCAGATGCCGACCCCGCCGTGGGTGTTCATCAACGAACTGCAGCGCGATTTCACCTTGAAGAAGGTCGATGAAGTGGCGGACTATATCGACCCGTCGATCAAGGTGCTGCTGGTGATTCACCCGCGCGAGATCAGCGACGGCGGGCAGTTCGCCATCGACCAGTTCCTGCTGCGCGGCGGCAAGGTGATCGCGATGGTCGACCCCTTCGCCTACTTCGACCAGCAGGGCGGGCAGATGGGTATGGGGCAGAACAAGAGCTCCAACCTGGACAAGCTGATCAAGGCCTGGGGCCTGACCTACGATAGCGGCAAGGTGGTGCTGGACATGAGGTACTCCACCGGCGAAGGCGACAAGAAGTGGCCCACGCTGCTCACCCTCACCGCGCAGGCCTTGAACAAGGATGACGTGGCGACCAACCAGCTCACCACCATGATGCTGCCCTTCCCGGGCGCGTTCGGCGGCACGCCCGCCGCCGGTCTTACGCAGACGGTGCTGATCAAGAGCTCGCCGCTGAACCAGATGGTCGATTCGATCATCGCGCAGACCCAAGGCGAGCCCGCCATGCGCGGCTTCGTGCCTTCGAACAAGGAACTGAACCTGGCGGTCAAACTCACCGGCAAGTTCAAGACCGCGTTTCCGAACGGTCGCCCCGACGAAGGCCAGAAGCCCGGCATGACCAAGGACGGCAAGCCCGCGCCCGAGGTGCTCAAGGAAGCCAAGCTTGAGGGCGCGGTGATCCTGATCGGCGATGCCGACCTGATCGCCGACGGCGCCGCCGTACAGCAGCAGGAGATCTACGGCCAGCGCGTGGTGGTGCCGATCAACGGCAACCTGGCGTTCGCGCAAGCCTTGGTCGAGCAGATGGCCGGCGACGAGAACCTGATCAACCTGCGCAGCCGCGCCGACGCCGCCCGCCCCTTCATCGTGGTGCGCGAACTGGAAGCCAAGGCCCAGCAGCAGTACTTCGGCAAGCTCAAGGAGCTGGAGGATTCGCTGACCCAGACGCAGGACAAGCTCAAAGCCATGCAGAAGGGTGGCGGCGATGGAAAAGCAGCAGCGGTCGTCACCCCCGAGCAGCAGAAGGAACTGGACAACTTCAAGCGCAAGGCCACCGAAACGCGCATGGCGCTGAAGGACATGCGCAAGAAGCTGCGCGCCGACAGCGAGGCGCTGCAGTTCTGGACCAAGCTTGCGAACATCGCCGCGGTGCCGCTGCTGGTGGCCTTCGCCGGCCTGTTCTGGGCGGTGTACCGCAAGCGCCGCACGGTGGGGGTGTAAGAATGAGCCGCAAGCAACTCGTATTGCTGGCCATCGTGCTGCTCGTGCTGGGCGGCATCGCCGGCTGGATCCACAAGGGCGGCAGCAGCGACTGGAAGCAGGCCGACACCCAGGCCGGCTCGAAGGTGCTGGGCGCGCTCACCATCAACGACATCGCGGCGATCCACATCAAGGGCGCCAAGGACGAGATCAATCTCGAGCGCGCGAACGGCGTGTGGGGCGTGAAACAGCGCGGGGGCTACCCGGCCGACGCGCAGAAGATCGGCCCGCTGCTGGTGAAACTATCCGAGCTCAAGGTGACCCAGACCGAAGCGATCAGCGAAGCCCTGCGCCCGCGCCTGCAGCTGGCCGCGCCCGGCGCGGCGGACGGCGGCACCCTGGTCGAACTGCTGGGCGCCGGCGGCAAGCCGATCGGCAGCCTGATCGTCGGCAAGGCGATCACCAGGAAGTCCGACATCCCCGGCGCCACCAGGGACGTGCCCACCGGCCGCTACCTGCTCAAGCCCGAAGCCGCCACCACGGCGATCGCGGTGAACGACCCGCTCACCGAGCTCGACGCCAACCCGGCCGCCTGGATCGACAAGACCTTCATCAAGCCTGACCGCATCAAGAGCATCACCCGGAGTTCGGACGGCAAGCCGCGCTGGACCATGCAGCGCGGCGAAGAGGCCGACATGGCCTGGCAACTGAAGGACGCGGCCAAGGGCGAAGACTTCGACACCAACAAGGCGCAGGACGAAGCGCGCGCGCTGGCCGGCATGAACATGGTCGACGTGGCGGTGAACGTCAAGCCCGAAGACCTGGCCGGGGGCGACATGCTTGCCTTCGAAACCTTCGAGGGCCTCAGCTACACGCTGGCCCTGGGCAAGAAGGACGGCGAGAACCGCCCTGTACTGGTGAGCGTCAGCGGCAAGCTCGCCCCGCCGCCAGAGCGCACGCCGGGCAAGGACGAGAAGCCCGAGGACAAGGCCAAGCTCGACAAGGAATACAAGGACAAGGCCGCCGCCAACGAGGCGCGCGTCGCGCACGAACTGGCGATGGACAAGAAGGTGTTCCTGATCGCCGACGCCGGCATCGCGCCCTTGCTCAAGGAACGCGCCGCGCTGCTGAAGCAGACCGAGAAGAATCCGCCGGCCCCCTCCGTACCCGGGCTGGATACCTTCGAGAAGAAGGCGCCGCCGAAGGCTGCAGCCAAGGCTGCGGAGAAGGCTCCGGCGAAGAAGTAGCCGGCACCATCGGTGCCGCGATGAAAACGCCACCCTCGGGTGGCGTTTTCGTTTCCCTGAGCAGCGGTCCGCGCTCCAGGATGGTGAAACACCTTACATCGCCACCTCGATCAGGTACGGCCCCTTGCGCGCCAGCGCACGCTTGAACTGGACCGCCAGCTCGTCCAGGTTCGCCGCCCGCCCGCTTTCCACGCCGTGTCCCTTGGCGAGCGCCAGCCAATCGAGGTCCGGCCGGTCGATGGTCAGCATGTCGGTGGCGCGCACGCCGGGCGTACCCGCGCCAACGTTGGCCAGCTCGCCGCGCAGGATGTTGTAGGCGCGGTTGGCGAACACCAGCACCGTCACGTCCAGGCTCTCGCGCGCCATGGTCCACAGCGCCTGCAGGGTGTACATGCCGCTGCCGTCGCCTTCCAGCGCGATCACCTTGCGGTCCGGGCGGGCGATCGCCGCGCCGACCGCCACCGGCAACGCGAAGCCGATCGAGCCGCCGGTGTTTGGTATCCAGTCGTGCGGCTGCGCGACCGCGGTGAAGCGCGCGAAGCCGCGCCCGCTGGACACCGCCTCGTCGATCACGATCGCATTCTCCGGCAGCAGCGCGCCGAGCAAGGTGCCGATCGAGTCCAGAGAATACTTGCCGGTAGGCAATGCAGGCGGCTCGAAGGCCGCAACATGCGCCGGCGCGATCTTGCCCGCGCCCAGCTCGTCCGCCAACGCCTGCAAGGCGCCCGCGAGGTCGTCGCCGATATCAGCCAGGGTGATGAACTCGCAATCCTCCGGCGCCTGCAAGCTGGGCTTGTTCGGATACGCGAAAAAACTCACCGGCGGCTTGGCGCCCACCAGCACGATGCGCTTCAAGCCCTTCAGCGCGGCCAGCGCCTGGTCCACCGCGTAGGGAATGCGCTCGGCGCGCACCCGACCGGCACCGCGCTCCATGCGAGCGTAGTTGTATTCGGCCAGCAGCCGGCAGCCGGTCTTGGCCGCGACCTTGCCCGCGGACTCCAGCGGACCGCCGCGCAGCGCCACGTTGCCCATCAACAGCGCCGCGTCGCCCGCCAGCAGCGCCTGCGCCGCCGTCTTCACCGCCTCACTGCTCACGGCCTTGCGCGCCGGCGCGGGCTGTGCGGGGGCAATGCCCGAGCCCGGGTTCCATGCCGTGTCCGCCGGCAGGATCAAGGTGGCGATCTGCCCCGGCGGCGTGTTTGCCGCCTGCACCGCCAGCGCCCCGTCCGCCGCCACTACCTGCGAAGACGGCGAGGTCTTCACCCAGTCCGACATCGGCCGGGCGATGCCCTCGATGTCGGAGGTCAGCGGCGCGTCATACTTGACGTGGTAAGTCGCGTGCTCGCCGACGATGTTGACGATGCCCGAGTGCGCCTTCTTGGCATTGTGCAGGTTCGCCAGGCCATTGCCCAGCCCCGGCCCCAGGTGCAGGAGCGTCGCCGCCGGCCGCTGCGCCATCCGGTAGTACCCGTCCGCCGCGCCCGTCACCACCCCCTCGAACAGGCCGAGCACGCAGCGCATCCCCTCCACCTTGTCCAGCGCCGCGACGAAATGCATTTCGGAGGTGCCAGGGTTGGCGAAGCAGACATCGACGCCGCCGGCGATCAGGGTGCGCACCAGGCTTTCGGCACCGTTCATGTTGGAGTTGGTGGTCATGGCAGACAATGCAAATGAATCGAACCGTGAATATACCGGATGCCTCCCGCGCCAACTCCAAATCGCACGCATAAGGCCGGTACGGCGGCGCACGGGTGCTAAGATCACCACGCGCAAGATCACGCGCCAGGAATCATCCAAAAGAACCAACGAGGGGACATCATGCTGCGCCTGCTGGGCGGCCTTGCGGCCGCGCTTCTGTTTTGTCTTTTGCCGACTCAGACCTGGGCCCAGGCCGACACCCTCCTGATCAACGGCAAGATCGTCACCGTCGACGAGCGCTTTTCCATCGTGCAGGCCCTCGCCGTGAAGGACGCGCGCATCGTCGGTGCCGGCAAGACCGCCGACATCAAAAAGCTCGCCGGCCCGAATACCAGGGTGATCGACCTGAAGGGCCGCACCGTGATCCCCGGGCTGATCGACAATCACGCCCACTTCGTGCGCGCCGCGCAGCACTGGGGGCTGGAGGTGCGCTGGGACGGCGTCACCTCGCGGGCCAAAGCGGTCGAGATGCTGCGCGAACGCGCGCGCTCCGCCAAGGCCGGCGACTGGATCGCCGTGCTGGGCGGCTGGTCCTACGACCAGTTCACCGACGCGCAAACGCCCTTCACCCTCGCCGAGCTGGACGAGATCGCGCCGAACCACCCGGTGGCGCTGCAACTGGTCTACACCCTGGCCATCGTCAACAGCAAGGGCGCGGAAGCTCTGGGCCTGAACGACGCGGCGCTCACCATTCCCGGCGGGCGCATCGTGCGCGATGCCGCGGGCAAACCGACCGGTGTGATCGAAGGCGGCGGCGCTTCCAGTTTCCTGCGCCGCAAGCTGCCTGGCGGCGATGCCGCCACGCGCCTCACGTACGCACGCGATCTACAGCGCGACCTGAACCGCATGGGCCTCACCGCCTTCATCGACTGGGGCGGCTACGGCTTCACCGACGAGCTCTACGCTCCCTTCGTCACCCTGCACGACAGGAGCGAGATGACGGTGCGCGTGTTCCACGGCATGTGGAACGGCGCGGCCAACGCGGAGCAGACCGAGCAGGCGGTCGCCGCCGTGCGCAAGCTGGTGCCCCTGCAGGGCGACGACTGGTTCGATGTGCTGGGCTGGGGCGAGACCGTGTTCCTGCCCCTGCACGACAATCCCGCGCCCAAGGGCGTGAAGATCGCGCCCGAGCAGACCGCCCTGTGGCGCAAGATCGCCTTCGCGGTGGCCGATCGCGGCATGAACCTCTCGGTGCACGCCAACCAGCACGACACCATCGCCGCCTTCCTTACCGAGATGGAATCGATCAACAAGGAACGCCCGATCCGCGGCCTGCGCTGGTCGCTGGCCCACGTGCGCGAGTTTCGCCCGGAAGACATCGAACGCGTGCGCAAGCTCGGGCTCTACCTGCAGGTGCACAGCCAGGCCACCATCTCCGGCGCCGGCCTGCACCGCGTCTATGGCGATGCCGCCTATGACCAGACGCCGCTGCGATTGATCCAGGACAGCGGCCTGCCCTACGGCATCGGCTCGGACAGCAACGGCGCCGCGCCCGCCAACCCCTTCTACACCCTGTGGTGGGCGGTGACCGGCAAGATGCTGGGCGGCAAGCAGGTGATCCGCCAGACCATCACGCGCGAGGAAGCGCTGATCGCGCACACCCGCAACAACGGCCCCTTCATGTTCCAGGAAGCCAACCTCGGCTCCCTCGCCATGGGCAAGTACGCCGACCTGCTGGTGCTGGACCGCGACTACCTGAAAGTACCCGCGGAGCAGATCAAGGACATCAAGCCGCTGCTGACCATGGTGGGTGGCAAGGTGGTGTACGAATCGAAGTAAAGTAACAAGGCAGCAAGACCCAAGAGCAGGCAGCACCGCAGCACGCAGCACCAAAACATAAAACCCAAAGCGCCCGGCCCGGCCGGAGCGCGTACACGGAGACAAATCCATGCCGTCGATGTTCAAGCTCGTCCTCACCGCTGTGCTCGCGGGCGCCGCCCTCGCTCCCCTGGCCGCCCAGGCGCAGGCCTATCCCAACAAGCCGATCAAGATGGTGGTGCCCTTCCCCGCCGGCGGCACCACCGACATCGTGGCGCGCCTGGTGGCCCAGCGCATGGGCGAGACCCTCGGCCAGCCGGTCACCATCGAGAACCGCGGTGGCGCCGGCGGCTCGCTGGGTGCGGATGCGGTCGCCAAGTCGCCGCCCGACGGCTACACCATCCTGATGCACAACATCACCTTCCCGCTCGCCTCGGTGTCGCTCGCGATCGCCGGCCGCTCGCCCTACAGCATCGACACCGACTTCGCGGCCATCTCCAACGTGGTCAACGTGCCGCTGGTGATCACCGCCCACCCCAGCGTGCCGGCCAGGGACCTGCGCGAGTTCGTCACCTACCTCTCGAACAACAAGAGCGCGCAATACAACTACGGTTCCACCGGCCCGGGCTCGTTCATGAACGTGGTGGGCGAACTGCTCAAGCGCGACAACAAGATCGAGATGACCCACATTCCCTTCAAGGGCGCCGCGCCGCTCAAGCTCGAACTGCTGTCCGGGCGCATCCAGCTCGGCGGCGACCAGATCTCCTCTTCGCTGCAGGAAATCCGCAAGGGCACGCTGAAGGCGCTGGCGGTCAATTCCACCCAGCGCACCCCGGCCCTGCCCGACGTGCCGACGGTGCGCGAACTCGGCTTCGCCTCCATCGAGGCGAACGGCTGGAACGGCCTGTTCGCCCCGGCCAGGACGCCCAGGGAGATCATCGACCGCCTGCAGCGTGAAGTGGCGGCGGCGGTCAAGCAGCCGGACATCCTCAAGCGCCTGAATGATCTCGCCGCCGAACCGGTGGGCTCGACTCCCGCCGACCTGGACGCCATCCTCAAGGGCCAGGTCGCGCAGTTCCGCCCGATCCTGCAGGAACTCAAGCCGGCGGTGGAATAACCAAGGCGGCGCCGCGAATCTTGCGCGGCCACCGGCTTTGCGGCAGAATTTGCCGGCGGCGGCCGGGCGTCCCGGTCGCGCTGCGGCCAGGGAGATAATATGGATCAAACGCCTCGGAACCGGCAAGGGCGGGGGGCTTCCGTGCCCCCAGGGGTGGACATGGTGAACGACGAGCTGGCACCCATGCGCGGCGCACCTTCGCTGACCACCATCAACGGCTTCGGCTTCAAGCTCTACGGCAATTCGGACTACGATCCCGAGACCGATTCCTACATGACCACCCACTATTTCGTGGCCCTGTTCATCCCCTTGTTTCCCGCCGGCCGCTACCGCGTCATCTCGCCCGACGGCAGCAGCTTCAGGTTCCTCGGCAAAGGCAGGCTGCGCACCATCGACAAAGTGCACCTGGCGATCTTTGCCTGCTTCGTCCTCTACGCCATCAAGACCGCCGGACTGAAGTAGCGGCGCTGTTCCGGGGTGAACGCAACCCAGGGGCAGCGCGGGCGAGCCGCGGCCGGGAAGCCCGGCTCCGCCTTCCGAAACGGCGGTTCCCCGCGCTTGCCGAGGCGGTATGGGACACCACGATCAATCGTAGAACAGCTTCAGGGGATTGCCTGCTGGCAGGCAATTCGCGCCTGAGCCCAGGCACGCCGTGGAATAAAATTGCCGCATGACGAACACCGGCGCATTGGCACGAATGAACCAGGCCCTGTCCGCGAGCCGCGGCGGCGTGCTGCCCGTCAGCGGCCTGGCGCAATACCTGCGCGGCGAAACCGCGCTGCTTGCCGCGTTGCCGCCGCGCTATACACAGGTACTCGAAGACCTTCTCGGCCGCCTCGAATCGGCGAGCCTGTTCAGCGAAGAGAGCTGCTCGTTCAGCCAGCGCGACCTGCTGGACGCGCTGGGCGACTGGCTGGATAAGGCCGCAAGCGTGGGCACGGCCGCCAAAACGGAGTAAATTACGCGTCCGCATGTTTGCGCTAACACCCTAATAATCCAGGAGAAGACAACACCATGAGCAACAACAAAGTCGCCATCGTCACCGGCGCCGGCAGCGGCGTGGGCCGCGCCAGCGCGGTCGCGCTGTTCAAGGCGGGCTACAACATCGTCGTGGTCGGCCGCCGCGCCGATGCGCTGGAGCAGACCCTGAAGACCGCCGGCGCGGACGCCTCCAACGGCCTGGCCGTCTCTACCGACGTGGGCAAGCCCGACGAAGTGAAGGCCTTGTTCGCCAAGGTGAAGGCCAAGTTCGGCCGCCTGGACGTGCTGTTCAACAACGCCGGCATGGGCGCCCCCGCCATTCCGATGGAAGACCTGACCTTCGAACAATGGTCCGCCGTGGTGGGCGTGAACCTGACCGGCATGTTCCTGTGCACCCAGCAGGCGATCCACATGATGAAGTCGCAATCGCCGATGGGCGGGCGCATCATCAACAACGGCTCGATCTCGGCGCACGCCCCGCGCCCGAATTCCTCGCCCTACACCGCCACCAAGCACGCGGTCACCGGCCTGACCAAATCGACCGCGCTCGATTGCCGCAAGTACGACATCGCCTGCGGCCAGATCGACATCGGCAATGCCGCCACCGAGATGACCGAGCGCATGACCAAGGGCGTGATCCAGCCGAACGGCGAGATGGTGGTCGAGCCGCGCATGGACGTGAACATCGTCGCCAACGCGATCGTGCACATGGCCAGCCTGCCGCTGGACGCCAATGTGCTGACCATGACGGTGATGGCGACCAAGATGCCTTTCGTGGGGCGTGGCTAAGCTGTAAGGCAGGCGCTGTAAGGCAGGCGTGCCCGCCACGCCGACAGTAAGCCGACCACGGGCTGGCGCATCGCGCCGGCCCGTTTTGTTTCCGCGCCAGGGCAGCGCGGACCAGCCCCTCGAACTGCCCCGGGAACCTAGCGCAAACCGCCCAGGTAGCGCGGCGCCGCCCCCGCGGCACGCGCGCCGGCCGTGACTTCCGCCAGGGCGGCCTCGGTGACCGGCCCCATCGGCGCCGGCGCCCGCGTCACGGCACCGATCTGCTTGGGCGCCAGGTCCATCATGTCGGACAATTTCGCGGCCAGCATTTTCAGATCCGGATGGGTCCCGCTGGCGCACAGCTTCACCACTTCCAGCGCGTAGGCCTTGTTGACGCTGGCCCACTCGATGTCGGTGATGCGGTTCAGGTCCCGGCGCAACAAGACGTGGATG
>Ga0307511_10003837_pt1 | contig 15372 bp, 10 predicted proteins | sample 13_EM_MG_FD_200266 | JGI IMG/M metagenome (GOLD analysis project Ga0307511, IMG submission 200266) | Populus trichocarpa ectomycorrhiza microbial communities from riparian zone in the Pacific Northwest, United States - 13_EM | ecosystem: Host-associated > Plants > Roots > Unclassified | place... | reverse complement strand
CCCCCTCCCGCCCCCCTCGAGTATTAACACCCGTGCATAAAATACAGAGTCCTCAACGACTTGAGATCCGCACCTACAGCGCTAGTATCAAGAGTATGCCTTAAAATCAGAGACTAAGCCTGAAATCTCTTGAGAGCTAATACCCGAAATTTTAGGGGTGCCTTATGCCTCCCTTGAGTTGGCAATTCTTGAAACAATGTAACGCATGACAACGCGGTGTTATGACAGCTCACACAATTATACAGGACAACACAGGTGACAGTCAAGCGATCTTAACAGAAAAAAATATTGACTACTTCCTTCACCGAATAGAGAAGTTGGCAAAGTCCTATCATACGCAAAACAGACCTCGACTAGGCAATATTCCTAAATGTGATTATTCGTTGTGCTTATCATTTGGTATGGATGCAGATTGAGTGATCCCACAGTAGTATATACATTCCCGAGGCACTTTCCAAATCCTAGTAATATATATATGCATAATTACCACAAGGCTCCACTATGATATCTATAGAGCGAGCAGCCTCGAGAACCGAAACAATTACAGTGTATTTCACTGTAATCTGATTAATTATATATATCTATGTTGACCGTACGTTTTTCGCCTCAATAGAGATGTACATACATTTATCTTCCCAGACGAGAACTATGCTAGTAGCTAGTATTACTCCCTCCATCTAGATCTAGCTATAGATATATACCCGAAGGCAATTGATATGTAGATAGATCCATCTGTGTGATGCAACTACCTCAGCTTCATTGGCAATCTGACTATATCAGATGCAGGTCAACCACACTAGCAGCTGTTTACGAAGGACATAAGACACCGCATCGACTTACTAATCCAAGCCTAAAGTATTACTGAATCAGCTGCAGCAGTCGAAATTTAAGAGATAACAATAATGATAATGCACGTGATATTGGACACACATGAAAGAGAAAGGCACGTGATATCGGATACACATGAAAGAGAAAGGCAAATATTCCCCAATTAGGCAATCCAAAATCCTCATCGATATCTACTGTACAATTTAAAACCGGACTCGGTAGCGGAATTAATTAAGAAAACTAATTGACCAGCAATAATGCCGATGTGTATCATTGTGTCGTCGGTTTCAATGGAAGGAAGGCTCAGCCGCGGAAAAAATAACCCCAGACGCATGACTAGTACTGTTCTTGATCATCGATTGAAGCAGCGGCTCAGCATCGATTGGCATTTGCAAAGTTACCCTGTGTATGCATTCAAACAATGCGGCTCTAATATTAATGCATATGCTGCGAACCTCTCAATCACAGCCGTCTGTCAACAACTAGCTATAGCTATAGGTTATCGACAAAGAGCAATGAAACGAGCCACTGTTAATGTCTCGTGGAAAGCAGGCAATGGTCACAATCAGCGCTGGTACTCAGATAGTGTTTCGGACCACGTGCACGTGGAAGTAGTGCGGCTTAAATACGGAGTACATATGAAATGCAATTGCTTTTCCTCGACAGTCGGATAATATGCCTGCCAGTGAGTTCCATGCTGGCAAGTATCTGTTCGAGCTAGTCACGTTCACACCCTTAAAAAAAAAAAGGAAGTTTGGAATGCATGCAGAGTTAGCTCAGAATTTAATATGAGATTACGGCACTATTCCGAGTACCTTAACTGATTCCGGCACCATATACATATACGACGGCGGGCTCCCGACTGGCATAGCTATAGAGTTTGTGCATACTGAGATGCAATGTTAAAGTTATTAAGCCATGCGGGCTCACCAACTCACCAAGGGGGTCATTGTTTCAGCTACAACTGCGAGAAAGCTGTATTGGGACTATTCCCCAACGGTCTTCCAGTGAAACCCATAAATGTACATGTACGCCACGTGTAAGTTTAGCTTGAGGCTGAATCCTGGAGAGCCTCCCCAGGAGAATGCCTGCCCTCAACATCTATCAATCCCAACTCGCGCACCACAGAGCCTTGCAGTGTAGACGAGGTCCGGGCTAGTCGCCTGTTGAGGATTCATTGCAGCACGCATGTACCTCCATGCTTCAAGCACTCGCCAGCCTACCTGATGCACCATGACTATACATACACGGCAACTAATAATATACTCAGCATTAGTACTGGTACATATGTATGACCTTCACCAACAAGGCAGACGGAGTATTCACAGTGCTCAAACCTCAGACATTTTGAATTTAGCGCTACAGCACATGAAGATAACCCCCAAGACCAGCCTTGCAGCTCTAGATGTGATTGATTACCGACGAGCCCTAGTCTAGTGCCAATTGCAAGTCGGAACAAAAACCGCTTGCTCTCGGACTAGCCTCCCATTATCAGATGCATATGCTCCAGCTTTTGACCAATCGTTGCATATGCCGGATAGCTCCGACCCTGTATTTTTTATTGGTAGTCAAATTTTACTGCCAATAATAAAGTAACTACTCTTGCAAATCAAAGAATCTCAAGCTGTACGCTGCCGAGCCCCCAAGTAATTTTCCGAACCATAATGTAGACAGCTGCGATGCGGGCGATGTTTTAGTTGGCATGCCACCCTGGAGATTGTGATGAGGATGAGATACCGATACCTAGGGGCATAAAGTCATCCATCATGAGTGCTAGGTTTATTGTAAGCAGCCTATCGAATGGCCAATTCGGTGACAACATCGTTTCTTTCCCCTGTACCATACGACGATGTACCTGTCGATCCTGCGGGTAGTAGCAACTACCGCATGTAAACGGCACCGTTAGGCAGAAAGATCTTCGAAATGGGAGAGTAGATTCAGTATACCACATTTCATATATCATATGTCATGATGCCTAGCCTGTACACGATTTTCATTCCAACTGGCTTCCTGCAGGTCCAATCAAAGCACGGACTGTTGGCAAGAACGTTTCCAAGCGCAGGGGTCGACCTGCGGCTAGCTTTCCGAGCTCCACAACTTACAAATTATCAGCCCTTGGCCTGCAGTTAGAGACTAAACTAATGGGTCGTTCATGATTGCAATCCCATTGGGCAGAAGTTTAAACTCTACGGCAGTCAGGCTACCTACTTCTTCTCGATCTGCTAAGCCACGTATCCTATTGACATTTCCCATTGGTGTTGAACCACGGAAGGTGTTATTTATATTTATATATGGGGTTGATATGAATCCGTAAAAAACATCGTCAGCGTAGTACATACAGTACTAGACGTACTACCAGAGTGACTGTGGTAAAATCTCATATCGCTTGGTTGGAGCTTTTGTTCCTGCAGCACGGAAACTCGAGTACGTACGTACATGCCGCATGTAAATCTGTACAGCGCGCCCTTAATCTGTAACGAATGGTCTGGGTGATCTGAGTGTCTGATGCAATGGCGGATGGACAGAAATCGACGCTTAGCACTCGTATCAGCACAATGTTCTAGAAGGCTTCTCTTGCATACACATGACGCTAGTTGCCAGATCATTGGTGTGCATGGGATACGTTGGCCATTGACATGGGTCACCTGCAGATTGCCATGCACGCGTTGGGGCATTCACACAAAGTGCACTGCCCCTAGTTCCCTGCAACGTCGTCGAGAACCCCAGCAGATCCGTCCCGACTAATCCTGGACATGTCCATCCCCACTCGGGGTTATCCGGCATGACATCGTGCGTGCATCACTAGGCCGCTACTTTTAATGTTGCAGCATCGTGGTATGTACCAGTTCGGCTGAGGAGATACAGGGTTTTGTTCGACCAACGACTTAGCTTGCATACTCTGATGTGAAGCAATGACCATGGCCATCACATCAAGATTTTTTTATCTATTGGCCATGGAAATTCCCCCTACGGGAAACCCTGTCAAATGCGGCTCAAAATTTTTACACCCCCCCCCCCCACAGCATGATCCAGATAGGATGGGCCTGAGCGTGCAGCTCGCACATATTAAGTATAGCCAATGTGCGAATGTAAAGGTATCACTATGATGTGGTACCTCCTTATGAGGCAGAAATTCAGATCCATCCAAGATCACAGTAGGCTAAGGCATGTATATTGACGTTAAAGTACAGTCTCACGCGTGTTGTACCTCGTGTACTGCACCGGTGGGGCGCTGCAACTGCTGACAACTTGGGTACAGGTGAGTTGTTTCTTCCATGGCTGAGAGCAGTGCAGGTGAGTATGAAACGCCTTACGCAAGTTGTAGGACGTATGCCAGCGTGTCGCTGAAGCCGATCGCAAGTTCGAATCCGAATCTCTGATAATATGTAAATCAAAGTCGAATGTTAACTAATTAGTTTCGCTCTACTCAACTACAACACCAGCTTCTACAGAGTATCCACTTCGTGAATTGATCTGTGTGTTCTACTGATATTGGTATAATGTAATTAGTTGTTATAGCTCAAGGTAGTCTCGCTTGCGGTTACACGATAAACATGTGGGTAAAAGCTTGATCCGCCCACGCATATATATAATTTGTCAATATGATAATCGATTCCACTAGCTGTACGTATTCTACGTTGAGATATTTGCATTTGAGGTTGTACTGTTAATAGCATAATGTGGGAGATAATCAACACGTTCCCAGGCAGCTATTGATACTTTTAGATTATTACATATATGTTTATGTTACATCAAAAGTTTTGACTGACAACAAGCCCAGCGCTGTAGTTTTATGCATTTTCTTGAAAAAATTCCTCCTGTGCGCACTCTTCAAATAACTCCTTCCCGTGCGTGCCAGTCTCAACGGCTCTCCGATATTCCCAACAATTCCTCCTATGATTTGCCCCAGTCAATAAAACCACACAATGCAATTAAAATATCCTAAACCCAGTCCTCCGTATTTCGTGAACGGACCCTCCCTTACGCCCCCACCCTAACACCCGATAGTCCAATAGTCCAAACCATATGCCCTAAAAAATATGGACTTAACGAGATGTGACGCAAAAGGAGACCTGGATGCTCCGTATATGGAAGACAACAAGAAAAACGCCAGTGACACCCAATGCCCAAAAAAATGGAAAAACAGTGCAAGAAGAACGCTGGCAGTCAATCCATTAGAGAAAAGAGGGACATGGTGTGACGTGACTCAAGAGGGATGACTGGCGAAGAAAGTATAAACAATAAGCATAACACGAGGTTTAGGTATTCTAGAAAGTCGTAGATTATTCGGGGTATATTCATTCTGTCCCCAAATGTGTGAGGACGCCCCGAAAACCTGAGAGGACAGCTTGATAGAGTGGAGATGTATAAGATTAATAAATACCTGCAAAGTAAAATGATCCATGCTACCCAAGATTCAGGAGGTTGATAATGGCAACGAAAGAGAGAAAGGGAAACCGCTAGCATGATAATTATAGAGGAATCGAGGGTCCACCCAAACAAAGCTCCCAAGCGCAACAAACAAAGGAAACAATTCTGCAAGAGATCGTGAAAAGTTACTGTCCTCGTTCCGTCGTGAAAGAATATGGCGCCAAAAAGTATTCCCATGCTCACAGATTCCCAACTCCCTCTGACCGATTTGACGAATAGAAAACTAATCAAGATACCCTTTTGATCATGCAATTGAATAATGTAGGACTCAAAACGATTAACAATAAGAAATGATTGGGTGGCAATGATGTATGGCTGGATAGCCATATTAATGAAAATGTTGCAAGCCCAGGGCGTCCGCAAACGGGCCGTAGGATGTAAGCGCGAACGGGTAGTTGCGTGGAGCTATGTCCAGTGTTGCATCATGAGCCGGAAATTCGAACAGCTGGTTTGGTTCATGGAAGGAATAATTCTGGCTCGACGGCTGTGGGAAGTAGGACTGATTATGCGCCTTCATAAATCAGGTTTGTTAGCTTGTTTCGGAATTTCATGAGGAATGGGGTCCTCTCACATTCACCGAAGTAAACTGGGAGCCGGCTCCGGCGCAGTCAGTCATCAGCTGGTCTGAGCTTTTTGTATCCTCTTCATCAGCATCATCGGAATCCTGTTTCCGATAACAGCCCACCCGGCGCTTGCGTTTCCTCATGTCCGAGCGCATATTACACCTTTTCATTAACGCCACCCCCTTCCTAACCAATTTTTCGTTCGTCATATCCGCAAAGAAGCCCATGATCTCCCTCCTGAGCCTTCCTTGCTCTACCTGCTCGGCGGTGAGGGTGCGAGGCTTTGGGCAAGTCCCGTCCTCTTTCAGATGCCTCTTATATGTACAGGGTCGGGCATAACTGTTGCCACAGCTATTACACTGCATGCAATTGAATTGCGCATGAACAGAATAATAGTGGTCCCTACCATTCAGTTAGTTTATCAATTTCATTCATTCAATTGCATGGTGAGCGCTGCACAAAGTTATATACTTACTTCATATCGCATGCCTTTTGCTTTGTGATAGTACACTTGGGGTCGTAAAGGCATCTGTACAACTGCTTTGGGCAGACGGTATACACTGTACCGGAGCGTCCTTTCCTCAAAAAAGCCCTGTTCTTACCTGCATCACTAGTACTCTTCTGTGATTCAGCCTCACTTTCTGCATCCTGTGGATGCATAGAAGTCCGCTGAGCCGGGGTCGATTGGCAGAAGGACATGTTCGCTCGTGGTAGCGGGAGAGGACGAGCCGGGCTTGGTGACATCTTGATTGGCTCATGAGTGTGCGTAGGTGTTGACGTAGGTGAATTGCGGATTGAGTTAGGCAGACTGCGTGCGTTGTATGTGCCATACGGTGAACTGTGGTGAACTAGTGTGGAAGCTTGAAGTTGGGGGTCTATGTTTGAACACGCCGAGTCTATTAAAGTTTGGGGTCGCAGGTTAACAAAGCCGTACTGGCGAGCTATCGGTTGTGGCGAGGCGTAAAGATAGGATAAGGGTGACTCCGTTCCATTCACAGGAGACTGCTGGTCCAAAAAATAACTACTTGTATCCTGCAGCTGCCCCATGATGTCGTCTGGGAAGGCCACATATGGGTCCTGGGCCCAATCCATAGTTCGCGCCATATCGGTAGGAAGGCGTATAGAAGCTTGTAAATCGATCCCAGAGCTACCAAGAGTGGCCATCGTATTCGACCTAGGCCTCTGCTGGGACGCCTGGCTGTCTGGAGTCGTCACAAAGCTGGACGTCATATACAGAGTGTTGATGTATTGTAAGGTTGCGTGGTCTGTTGTAAATTTGTCCAGATCTAGATCGACTGATATCGTAGGGCAAAGCTCGGTAGGATCTTATAGCTGGGTCCGTATAGCGAACTGTTTGTTCTATCTATGCCTCGGGTAGAAGGAGGGCACTGTGGGGATTATATACAGATATTTCGAAGGGTAACAGCCAGACTGCGGGGGAGAACGATTGCGATTGGTGTGGGTCGCGAGGCTAGGATGGGCTGGCAGGTATGTATGTGCGGGATGGTATTTACTCAAAGCCGGAGGTAGGTAGCCAATTGGATACTGTTAGGTAGCTAGCTATAGCATCAACCAAGCACGGCACATGTATATATCGTTTACATGTACCCCCAGGGTTATCTTTGGAGGCTGTCACCTGGAGCTCGGGAGCCCATAGGCCTAGGGAAAATGCCTTGAGCATTCAGCAAGGCCCACGTACTTACTCCTTTACCAATTACGACAACCGTTGGCCTGACAGCAGCCAACGAGACTCGACACCCATCCTGAATCAGTTGTAGGGGTTCTGAATGAATTGAAGAGATGGGGCAGGGCCCCGGTGGCCTCGCGCGACATCGACATACATGCGGACCACCGGGCTAGTTCGTTGAAGAGAGCCTGGTAACCAATCTACACAAAAGCAACTCGCATGCAATATTTTGCATAAAAAAAGCAAATATTGCAATAAAGCCTAGTTACCGCAGGTACTTAGCTTAGCGTGACAGGGTTTCCTTCAGTCAGGGACATTGTAGGTATACGTGGCAGGCTACCTGGCCGCATACAGCGTCACTGGTCCAATACGGCTTATTCTGGTCTCTTCCATGAATTGTAACTTTGTTTTCCAGAAGAAGTTTTGTATGCGACTTCATGAATACGTGTATGCTGTTTCAAAACTGGATCTTTGTTGTCGCCAAGAGTTCATGATCATTGCGAACTATTGAAACGCTCAGACCAGGCCTACTTAATTATTAGATAGCCATAATGTACTAAGTAGATAGGCAGCCTTCTCCTCCATGACCTTAAGCATAGTGCGTATAATGTAGCGATCGCAAATCCAGGTTAGTGAAACTATCTAAGGTTTCTTATTCCGGAATTAACTGCCTGCAGACGTATACCGGTTTCAACCATGGCGCTGTGGGCCAGTGCCGGCCTACTTGAAAGGTGACAGCGCATCTCTTACGCATATCCAAACTAAACTGAGCTGAGGTTTTATTTTTTTTTGTCTCAGACATACCAGGACTCATGCAAGGTACACTTTAAGTTGCTTCTACGTAACAAGATGAAATTTTGCGCCTTTCGCACCATATGCCTTGCAAACCCGAGTCGTAATACCTCGAGAATTCAGCTGGGAGAGACGAGTGGCAAATTGTAGGATCGAGTAGCTTGCGTTTGTGTGCCTGAAATTTAGAGGGAAAAACAATTCACTTGCGAGCTTGAATTCGTATCTAGAATTCCAATCGGCCACCCCATGCCTCCTCAAAACTGCCTTGGTACTGTTTACATAGTAAAAACGAAGACATTTTTTAGATTTCAAATCAGTAGCTTTGGTTATTTCAACATACGTACCTACAATCATAGACTACCTATTTCTAAATACATAGAAATACTTAACTGATGATTATTAACGCTATCAACAGTACTAGGTATATGTAACCAAGGGTATATATGTGCATTCTTGGGCCATGCTTCCCACAAGGCCCAAGCTTGTGATTTTTCTGGTAACGAAGATTGGGTAACTGAACCCCCTAAGAGATATTACGAGCCAGTAATCGGAGCACCAGCCCCAAGCCCCGATCCCCTGGTGCCAGACTGCGGTCCCCTGGAATCGCTTATCGAGATTGCATGTACCATCCATTCGACATTGAGCTACTACGATCATCAATAAGCGTTCCCCCTTTCAGCGGATATATGCAAGCAGGATAGATTGGCGTTAGCTGCATGGGCCAGCTCAGTAGTGACGTGCCAGCCTGTGGAACCCCGGCCTATGATTACGCCTGAGGGCCCCCGGAAGTCATTTAACATGGTGAGAATTCCCATAAATATTCTTCGAGGCTGTCTTTGTCGAATTTTCGGAGAATTTCAGCTGCCAGAGAAATGACTGCCTAACGGCACAGACCCACATAATAGAAAGTGATCAAATTCTCGAGTTTCACAAATTCTTCGTCCGCTGCAGCACCAGGCCCAAGTCGGGAGAGAATAATATACCTTGTTTAATTCTGGCACTGTGAAATCGAAGGCTTCCATCTTGAGCAAGGCGGCTGAAGGACACCGTGCTTCCTGTGGCTACTGCAGAGCTTACTAGCGAGCCTTCCAGGACACTCGTTAATGCAATTGATGCTGTGTGTTAGTTGACACCAGACCCAGAAGACCCGATACACCCCACCCGCATAGCATCGAAGAACTACTAAGAGAATCGCGTCGAATCAGCAATATACAGATATAGTCGAGCTAGCCTTAGTGACCGGTATAGGCGGTACGTCCGAAAGCATGCATGCAGATAGTGGGCCATATTCCATAGGGTTAACCAAGGCCAGCCGGCAGCATGGCACAGGGCAAGATGACATGGGGTGAGCTAGCGAGGCAGCCTCGCACCAGGCCTGGGATGAACCAAAGGAGGGGTGTATTCCGATCTAGACTTTCATTATACAGTACAATTCTCAGCAACGCGCACCCCACCCCCATCCAGGGCACGGCAATTTATGAATTCGAAAATACACCAGCCTTCCAGTAATAGTACCTGGCCCCCGCAATCGAAGGTCAGATGTCGGTGGAATGTTCTACCAGCTTGCCGAGTCTCAACTACTGATGGCCTCAAGGGCAAGGCCAACACGATTACGAACTGATCTAACCACCCCAGCTCTTATTGACAACCGAAAGAGAAAAGCAATTGAAATAATGTCAACGACTTCCACCGAAAGAAGTTGAGTCAACGCAATTTACAGCAATGTGACTGTACAGACCAATTTACCTTCCCGCGGAAAGGTTTTGTCACCGCGGCACGTATACGGACTAGACATTTTAAGTGTACCAAGGCCGAATCGTGCCGCGCTGATAACCAAAGCTTTAGTTAGGTTTCATGCCGTGGTACCCTACCGAATGCCATACATACTGACTCAGGCATTATTGCCAGTCAAAGCTGCAGCTAGCTGAGCTGAGGGATCAATAGTTATTCAACATTTAGGGCATACAAGAGATTGGAAGCCTGAGGCACTCGGCATCTTTGACCCCAAGGGCCCTGTCCGTGGAAAGGTGCGTCGCTCGCCCATGACTCTTATGATCAATTGCCAAAATGCTAGTGGCACCAAGCCTAGAGTGACACATATACTTACACACGCTTTTCATGGAAGTTCAGTTCCACTAAGCTTACATCCAGCCCTGAGCTCATTATTACAGCTACCCGAGGCTGCATCATAACGCAACTACCTGTCTTGGGAAGAGTATTACAGGCCATTGACCCTCGTGCACAATTCTTTTGCTCATCTCTAAATAGCTCTCGAAGACTGTAGGCCTAGCCAGGGACTTCTTACCTCGACAACCCTTGCGCTGGCCCAAGGTATGATCAACGATGCAATATACTACGCGGGTATTGGAAAGGCTTGACCAATAGCACCAAGGCGCCGTCATACTATCATGTTCAGATGCCGATCAATGATTATGAATGGTAAAACTAAAATAGATGCGCAAAGTTGTGGACATCAAGCACCTAACCGGTAATTAGTTTTAGGTTCGGTTCCAGCGCTAGTACCTATAGAATGAGGCTAAGTATTCTCTCCAGTCAATGCCTATAGCCCCGAACCTGCTGGATTCGCCGGCGGTCCCTGGGAGGCTTCCGTCAGAGATACCCATTTGCCTCGCTCACAAGGCCAGCTTGAAGTCCTTTAACGCCTAAAGCGCTATTGCAAAAATCATTGGAAGCTAATGTTAACTCTAGCCAGTAATGTGACCCGTCAGTCTTCGAACCAGCAAATTCGATGTATAATTGAGGGAGTGTGGGGACTCAGTAATAGTATTCTCAAGAATTCAGGGTAACCATCCTAAAGAACCCACGCCAAGCTACGACATACCTTTATTCTCAGTGAATGCATCCCAGAGGAAAGAATAAAACCTAGTATACATCCGATCAGGTGGGGATGATGTATGGACGCATTCGACAGCTGATTATAATGCCTGCGTCAGAAGTGAACTATCGAACATAGCTCCAGTTAAACTCATCATGATCATGAGAACCCATATAGGTACTTCAGTCGGCTCATGTCACATTTGAGACCAACTGACAGTGGTACTGCCTATATATATCTATATATATATGCACCTTTGAAATGCCGAATTAGAACAACCATATTTATACACCAATACAGACTACCATTAGGTAAGATAGACCCTGGTTTAGTGATATATACGTACCGGAATTAAGGGAAAGGCTCACTATTGTTCAATTAAACCCCACAACTAAGTTACAAAGGGCCTAGATCTAAAGTATAGCGGTCAATGGTTCATTTTTCATTACTCCTTACACCGATAAGCAGATAGTAGACGTTGCATGAAGGAATTACCCAAGTTACCGATTCCAGGTAGATTCCTCTCTTCTCACATGTTTGTTTCAGATACAGAAATTATCGATTTCGAAGACATAGCTATAACCATCCCTAGTTGCCCTATTCTAAGAAAGAAGTGAATATCAACCGAACTTGAAAGACCAGTACACATCAAACAAAGCGATATTCCTGGCTTCAGACTTCCTTTACCCCTTCCATCACTATGTGCACACCAACCCAAAAATCTCCAAACCAAAACATCAATCATCCTCCGAAAACAATTAATCATACATTGGCCCAGAAGCACTAATCCCTCATAAATTCTTCAGATAACGCCATAATTTAGACCCCATATCAAAGAACACAAAAGTCACAAGAACAGAAAATCATTAGCCAGTGATTAAGGATAATTTTAAGAATCACAACAGGTGAACCCAAGTCCCTCAAGCAGCCTTCTCAGCTGGGTGAGGGACTCAAATCTTCGTATTCTGTGGTGAATCTCTCCGGCCTCTATCACATCTTTTGTTTTCAGCTTTCGCTTTCCCACTACCAGAGAACCGTGCCGTTTCTCTCTGTGTCGGTTTAAATTGCTGATTCGGGAAAACGTCTGGTTGCATTCGCGGGAAATGGTACAGTAATATGGCTGTGTGTGGGCTTCTATATGTTCGCTGGAATCGCTCATCTCAAAAATTAGCAACTAGATACAACGTGCTAGGTTTTATTCCTTTCCATGATAGGGCAGAAATGGTGGAAAAGAAATTAATCAAGTACAATTAGGCATGATCAACACCTCTTTACGAGTACTCAAATGAGGGGAAGGGGAGTGCACGTCCATAGTGATGAGTACTCACATTAAGGAGTTTCTCCCTTTCACCTTCCACTCAAGCTCACAATCTTTTATCGGACACTTTGGTGGGAGTTTGTCACTCTGAGGAAACCGCTTCATACGCTTCCGCACGGGCTCTACATCCTCAAATACCACCGCTCTTCTTTTTAGGGGAGGCTGTACCTGCGTATTGTAAGGTAGCCCCAAGGCGGGCTCAACGATATCCGGATTTTCCGATGCAAGCTGGGACTGCCCTTGCGTTTGGGCAATCCCGAACATGACATGTCGGGTCTCTGGTGGGGGTGTGTCTGAAAGTTGGAATAGCTCAAGCAAGGGGGCCAAAATTTCCCCCATACCCTTTCTCCCAGAAGCACCTGCCGAACATCCCAAGTAATATGGCAAAGCATTCGAGGAGCCCGAGTCTGTGGTAGCCCTCGTGAGAGCTCCCATCAACTTCATAAACCATTGTTTTGTAGTAACTGCGGTAGCGGAGTCAGATTCCGGTATATCTGCTTCTTCTGCCGAGGTGCTCAGATCGTCCACTTCTGGTTCTTCGAGCGTTGTGTCAAAAATAAGGGTCAGGTCCTTGCTCAACTGCATCGCTGCTCGTTCGACCTCCCCAGATCCAAGGAATGAATAGGCATTCCTCCGGAAGAATGGGAGTTTTGTTGCCACTACATCCGCAACTACCTCCTCCATCAGCTGTTTTAGGGTGCTCCAATCTTGACACTGAAGGCATCTTTTAATGCCGCTCCGCCAGTAGTAGTATCTCGCCTCTTTTCCAATTGCATCCAAAAGATCACAAAAAGGGGGCAGGCACTTGGGACGCCCAAGTGACTGAAGGTGTGGTGGCCGTGTAGGCTGTTCCATTGGCCTAGGCGCCGAGAGATTGATGGGCGGATGTACCACTGTAGTTGATGAAATAACCCCGTTATATATATTTGCTAGGGAGATGTGTAGGTGTACTGAACCAATAATTGGGTTCACTCGTAGGCGTAGATAGAAGAGCCTAGAAGGCTTCTAGAAAAGGATAGCTAGTGAGCAAATAGAAGATTTATAGAGGTGCAAAACGGATTCAAAGGTAGAAAAATTCGAAAGTCGGAATTGGCAGAAGGGAATATTGTGGTGATAGTCGTATCAGAATTGTCTTTGGTGCTTGTGTTTTGGGGAAGTTAAGAGTGAGGATTGATGGGGTTTATATAGGTTTTCGAACACCCCAGCTTATAGCGATCGTCAAAAGAGCGTTATTTTATTACCAAGTATGGCCGGGATACCGGTACGTGTGGTATGTAATAAGTTTCATAGATGATTCACTTTAATTTAACGCCAGCAACGCCATATGCAATTATCAGATTGGCTGTGGTCTGTAAGACACGGGATCACGCGTTTCTAGCACATTACGCGAAGGAGCTGGTATAGTGGAGATCACGGGTAACAGTGCGAAATTATTTCCATGCGAGACGACATACCCGCCCAATATTTCACCAGTGGCTGGTCAAATTTTATCTCCATAAACAACAGCTTTCCATTCTCAAGCCTACATACTCTACCCCATCCTAACCTATCTCACCCCAATTATCCATCGGTTCCCGGGGAAGCCTCGGGGCACAGTCCATGGCAAGTCCGTGCATGAGAGAACCCTGCTTAGAATGCCCAGGCAAGTCGTTTCCATGTGGCCACCATCCTTCTCCCAATCGGAATACAGCACTCCATACCACCCAGCGGTAGATAAAGGCGCCCCCAACGTTTGGAAGCGGCTGGCCCTATGCAATCTTCTAAAAGCACGACGCAGCCATATGCACAGGGTAGCGAGGCAGCCTGGGAGGCGAGGCGATTGTTGATGTACCATACATGTATCAATATATGTATTCGGGAAGTTTCGGGGAGTCACAACTCCCGAGTCAGGGTACCTATCCCCCGAATTGGCCCCATTCTGAGGGTAGTATTATACGGTCTGGCCTGTAGTACTGTGGTTTGCATAGCAACATTGCACAGTCTATGTGATCGCGTGCTCTTTGCCCTTTGCCAGCCTAGTTAGCACCATTATGCTATCACATGTTATATTATATACACAGAAGTAGTATATTCTTTAGTGCAAGACATTCGTACATAGCAACCATCGAATATCTACAGCGGGTTTCATTTGTCATTTCTTAGGCTCGGGAGGCTGGACTCACCCGTTACTCCGTGGGTGCCAAATCCTTTTAAGGAGGCGGCGACGGAGTCGCCGCATGACATTAAGTCGAATCGGTGTACAGACTTTTAAAAAAAAAAAACCCCAGAACTCCTAGATATAACCTAGCGCTGCCCGGGCACGACTGTACTAGCCAAATGCCAACTAGGCGCATAAGCTAAAACGTTCTAAATTCACCGGTGGAATAATGTATGGAACCGCCTGAGGCTGTGAGTATTATGGTACGATTCTTATACTCACCTGCATACAAAATTTATCCTACAGTATATATAAGAACGATATAGATAACCTACTTCTGTGCGTGTGAGCTTGGGCCTCTCTCCCCATTTTGCCTTGGCTACTCGCTACCCCGCTAGGTATGTACCCCGGCCCGTTTGAACTGTTCCTCTACTCTCTCAAGCTTTGACCTCTCGCTAGACCTCAACAGGGTTGGTGAAAAAGCAATTGCGCAATGGATGACGCGAAACCAGACGCAGAGAAAAGTACGCCCTCACAAGTTGTACAGAGGCGTGGGGTCACATTACATATCTACTGGTTTACTGTCACACGGCAAGAACACCGATGATTTTGGGTCTGAGGGTGACACGAGATACACATATATGTTATATGAAGGCTCGCGAGCTCCCTTTCATAACCAGTTAAGTTCACCCTGTGTCCACCATTCTATATATACCCTCGCATGACAAAGCATATAGCCAAGTAGACCCCCATACGTTCCTAGAGGGTATCACAAATTCA
>Ga0307511_10003836_pt1 | contig 15373 bp, 13 predicted proteins | sample 13_EM_MG_FD_200266 | JGI IMG/M metagenome (GOLD analysis project Ga0307511, IMG submission 200266) | Populus trichocarpa ectomycorrhiza microbial communities from riparian zone in the Pacific Northwest, United States - 13_EM | ecosystem: Host-associated > Plants > Roots > Unclassified | place... | reverse complement strand
CCGGTCCACGAACCGCACCACGACGCCCGGTTCGGCGGCCAGCGCGTCCACGTCGGTGAAGTTGGACATGAGGGGGATCGCGCAGACGGCGACCCGCAGCACGTCCTCGCCGACCGGCGGCGCGGTGTTCGACTCGCGGACCGTCCCGCGCAGCGAGATCCGCAGCCCGTCCTCCTCGTCGATGCCGAGCCCGTGCTGGAACGGCAGCACGCCGTACGTCCGCCGCCCGGTGAGGCCGTGCAGCATCTCCAACCCCGGCTCCAGGAGCGACACATCACCCCGGAACTTGTTCACGAGGAACCCGGCGACGAGGGTTTGATCCTCCGGGCTGAGCAGCGCCACCGTCCCGAAGAAGGAGGCGAAGACGCCCCCGCGGTCGATGTCGCCGACCACGAGCACGGGTAGCCCGGCATTGCGCGCGATGCCCATGTTCACGATGTCGGTCCGCCGCAGATTGATCTCGGCCGGACTGCCGGCGCCTTCGCAGATCACCGCGTCATACGTGCCCCGCAACTCGGCGAGACAGTCCAGCACGGTGCCGAGCAGCGCCTCCTGCCGTCCCCCGTGATAGCCGCGCGCGCTCATCTCGCCCACGGGCTTCCCCATGAGGACGACTTGGCTGGTCCGGTCTCCGCCGGGTTTCAGCAGGACGGGGTTCATCAGCGCGGTCGGCTCGATGCGGCACGCCTGCGCCTGCATGGCCTGTGCCCGGCCGATCTCCGCGCCCTCCCGCGTGACGAACGAATTCAGGGACATGTTCTGCGCCTTGAACGGCGCGACCTTCACGCCCTGCCGCACCAGCCACCGGCAGATCCCGGCGGTGACGACACTCTTCCCGGCGTCCGAGGTGGTGCCCGCGACCAACAGCCCGCCGCCGCTCATGACTTCCGTCCCTTCACCAGCAGTCGCCCGGCGACACTGACCCCGAGCGCGAGCCAGCCGACGCGCCGGGACAGCCGTACGGCACGGTCGATGTCCGGTACGGCGACGGCGCGTCCGGCGCCGTTGAGCACGGGCCGGTGCTCGACCCGGCCGCCGTAGGAGAGCGTCCCGCCCAGCCGTACCCCGAGGGCGCCTGCGAAGGAGGCCTCCACGGGACCGGCGTTGGGGCTCGGGTGCTTGCGGGCGTCGGTGCGCCAGGCGCGTACGGCGCCGCGCGGGTCGCTGCCCGCGACGGTCGCGAGGACGGCGGTGAGGCGGGCGCCCGGCCAGCCGGCGAGGTCGTCGAGGCGGGCCGAAGCCCAGCCGTAGCGGCGGTACTTGGCCGACTTGTGGCCGACCATGGCGTCCAGGGTGTTCACCGCGCGGAAGCCGAGCAGGCCCGGGACGCCCGCGATGCCGCCCCACACCAGGGCGCCCACCACCGCGTCGGAGGTGTTCTCGGCGACGGACTCGACGACGGCCCGGGCGATCCCGTCGGCGTCGAGAGCCTGTGGGTCCCGGCCGCAGAGGTGCGGCAGGCGCGCTCGTGCGGCCTCGATGTCACCGGCCTCCAGCGCCCGCCCGATGACCCCGGCCTCGCGCGCGAGGGAGGTCCCGCCGACGACCGCCCAGGTGGCGGCGGCGGTGAGGGCGGCAGAGGCCGTACGGGACGGTCGTAGGGCCGAAGTCGCTACGGCGGCGAGGGAGACGGTGCCGCCCACGCACACGGCGGTGTGCAGGGCGCCCCAGCCTCGGTGGTCGCGCCACAGCAACTGTTCCACGGCACCGGCGGCGCGGCCGAACGCGGCGACCGGATGCCCGCGGCGGGGATCGCCGAGCAGGTGGTCGCCGAGAAGACCGGCGGCGGCGCCGTACGCGAAGACGCGATCGGCACGCATCGGCTCAGCCGGTCGCTGAGTCGGACACTGCGCTGGTACGGGACCTCGAACGGCAGCCGAGCATGGCGATATGTCCTCACTCAGGGTGTCCACGCCCTGGTTCGACGAGACCGGCGGTGAGAGTTCCTGGCTCCCGGGGTTGTCTACCCCGGTGACAGTGGCGGGACCGCGCCGGATTCGCACCGGCTTCCTCTCCTGCCGCCGTACATGGCTCCGGCAGTCCACCACGGGGTTGGAAGGGGCGTCAACTTGCTGTTGACCTGCGGGGGAGGAGTGTGCTGATGCCCACACGCGGGTCGTCGTTCACCCAGGCTGAGGGGTCACGAAGACGTGGGGTGCGGGACGGTGATCCGTCCCGCACCCCACGGTGGGTCCAACTGGCGGCCGGTCAGGCCACGATGATGTAGATCCCGTACGCCACCGCCGCCGCGCAGGCCGCGAAGCAGGCGTACGCGCCGGTCAGCGCGAGGGTCGCCGAGTCGCCCTGGGCGGTGGCCCGTTCGCGGCGCGAGAGGGCGGTGATGCCGAGGGTGAAGACGGCCACCAGGGCCACGGTGGCCACGAGGCTGACGCCGAAGACGGAGCCGAGGGCTGCCCAGTCGATGTCCATGCTGATTCGTTCCTTCTAACCGGGGGCGCGGGCTCAGACGGCGGCGGCCGGCGGGGTCGCCGGATCGGACTTCACGACGGGGGCCGGGGTCACGGGCGGCGAGGGGATCGTCGCCGTGAGGCCTTCGGAGAGGGCGACCGACGGGGGCGGGGTGACGGCGGCGATCGCGGCGGTGACCACGCCGGCCGGCTCCTCGAACTCGTTGACGTTCGAGGCGTCGACCACCTGGCGGCGGGAGAGCAGCCAGATCGCGGTGCTGGAGGCGATCAGGAAGACGGCCACCAGCGCGGTGCCCCAGTCGCCGAGGTCGGTCACCGATTCGGCGAGCGCGCCGACCAGCGCGGCGGCCGGCAGCGTCAGACCCCAGGCGACGAACATCCGGGTGGCGGTCGACCAGCGGACGACCCCGCCCTTGCGGCCCAGGCCCGCACCCATCACGGAGCCGGAGACGGCGTGCGTGGTGGAGAGCGAGAAACCGATGTGCGAGGAGGCCAGGATGACCGCGGCGGCGCTGGTCTGGGCGGCGAAGCCCTGCTGCGGCCGGAGGTCGGTCAGGCCCTTGCCCATGGTGCGGATGATGCGCCAGCCGCCGATGTAGGTGCCCATCGCGATGGCGAGGCCCGCGGAGAGGATGACCCAGGTGGGCGGGTCCGAGTCGGGGGCGATGGAGCCGCCGGCGATCAGGGCGAGGGTGATGATGCCCATCGTCTTCTGCGCGTCGTTCGTGCCGTGGGCCAGCGAGACCAGGCCGGCCGAGGCGATCTGGCCGACGCGGAAGCCCTTGTCGGCGGCCTTGCCGTCCGAGTTCCGGCTCAGGGCGTACGAGAACCTGGTGGCCAGCATCGCCGCGACGCCCGCGACGATCGGAGCGGCGACCGCGGGCAGCAGCACCTTGGTGACCAGGACGTCGCCGTGGACCGCGCCGGTGCCGGCCGAGGCGATGGTGGCGCCGATCAGACCGCCCATCAGGGCGTGCGAGGAACTGGACGGCAGGCCGACGAGCCAGGTCACCAGGTTCCAGAGGATCGCGCCGACCAGCGCGGCGAAGATGACCTCGGGACGGATGCCGCTCTCGTCGACAAGACCCTTGGAGATCGTGTTGGCGACCTCCACGGAGAGAAAAGCGCCCACCAGGTTGAGGGTGGCCGACATGGCCACCGCGACCTTGGGCTTGAGCGCACCGGTCGAGATGGTGGTGGCCATCGCGTTGGCGGTGTCGTGGAAACCGTTCGTGAAATCGAACGCGAGTGCGGTGATCACCACAATCGCGAGAATCAGCGAGAAGCTTTCCATTTACCCAGGCAATCGTTCGAGGTCATTGTTGCGTTGACCGTAGGAAACCTGAGTGAACGGAAGGTGAACTGAGGGGGTCTCTGGAGTGTCTGTACGGGCTAGTAGCCGCGGGCGAACTTCCTCAGTTGGCTCAAGGACCCGTTGAAGAGATTCTGATCACCCGGCAGGCTGCCGCTGTTGTCGTACTGCCAGAAGGTCCAGTACGACCAGCCGGCGGGCAGCGAGCCCGCGTCCGCCGACCCGTGGCGGGCGATCCACAGCGCGTGTGTCGAGGCCGGCGCGGTGCTGCTGCCCGTGCAGGTGTTCCACCAGTGGGCGGTCGTGTAGATCACCGGACGGCGGCCCGTCTCGCGCTTCACCTCGGCGCTGAAGGCCTTGATCCAGCCGACCGTCTTCGCCTTGCTCAGGCCGTAGCAGCCGTGCTTCTTGTCGTACGGGTTGTATTCGATGTCGAGCGCCGGCGGCAGCGTCCAGCCGTCCGCCTTCCAGCCGCCGCCGTGCGCCACGAAGTAGGCGGCCTGGGTCGCGCCGGACGACTTGTTCGGGAGCGCGAAGTGGTACGCGCCCCGGATGATGCCGGCGGCGCGGGCGCCGTTGTACTGCCGGCCGAAGGAGGGGCTGACGTAGTTGGTGGACTCGGTCGCCTTGACGTAGACGAAGGTGGCGCCCTTCGCCCTCGCGCTCGGCCAGTCGACGTTCTTCTGGTGCGAGGAGACGTCGTGGCCCTTGGCGGGGCTCGCGGCGGCGGCCGGAACCTCGGCGAGCGCGAGTGCGGTTCCGCCGGCGGCCAGTGCGGCGGCGGCCGCGACGAGGCGGGCGCGGTGACGGGACGGTTTGCGATCACGGGCCATGTTTCCCCCGGGAATGGCGGCGTGCACGACAAATTCCCCAGAGGCTATGGGAAGACCCGTCGACGCCGATCGGTCTCCGGCCAAGCGGCTTGAGTGGGTGTTACATCCTCATATGTACTCTTTTGGTTGCGCGGCTTCCGGCTTAAAGTGCCCTCGCCCGAGCGCGTGTTGGGAAACCGGCTGGCAGGATCGCGGCATGGCTGAGCGGCGGCGGGACGAGCGGGGCGTGCGGGATGTCGGGGAGGGCGCACAGGCCGTGGGGGAGCCGTGGCGGCGGCGTGTGCGCCCCGAGGAGGCGCATGCCTGGGACGAACTCGTCGTGACGGCCCGCCGGACGGTGTCCGACGGCCTGGTCGTCGGCACCTCCGGGAACGTCTCGGTGCGCGTCGGCGACATCGTCCTGGTCACACCGTCGGGCGTCCCCTACGACCGGCTGACACCGGACGACGCGGTCGGCGTCGACCTCGACAGCCGACAGGTTCTCGGCACCCTCCTCCCGACGAGCGAACTGCCCATGCATCTCGCCGTCTACCGAAACACCGACGCCCGGGCCGTCGTCCACACCCACGCCGTCCACGCGACGGCCGTCTCGACCCTCGTTCCCGAACTCCCCTCGATCCACTACATGTCCGGCGCCCTCGGCGGCCCGGTCCGGGTTGCCCCGTATGCGACGTACGGCACCGAGGAGTTGGCCGAGAACATGCTCCAGGCCCTCGTCGGCCGCTCGGCCTGCCTCCTCCAGAACCACGGCACGATCGCCTACGGCGCCTCCCTGGACCAGGCGTTCGACCGCACGGCCCAGTTGGAGTGGATGTGCCGGTTGTGGCTGACGGCGTCGTCGGTACCGGGGCTGTCCCCGACGCTGTTGTCGGGGGCGCTGGTGGCGGAGGCGGGGGAGCGGTTGCGGGGGTACGGGCAGCGGGGGTGAGGGGACCGGGGGTGTCGACAGTGGCGAGTGCGTTGACACGGAAAAGTGTGAGTGGTTGAGTACTCACATGAAGAGCGAACGGCCCCGCCAGTTGTCCACCGCCGAGGAGCGCCGCGAGACGGTGCTGCGCACCGCCATCGGTGCCTTCGCGGCGCGTGGCTACTGGGGCACCACCACCACCGAGGTCGCGAAGGCGGCCGGCATCTCGCAGGCCTACGTCTACCGCCTGTTCCCGAACAAGGAACTGCTGTTCACCGCGGTCGTCGAGTACTGCTTCGTGCAGGTGCGGGCCAGTCTGGAGCGGGCCGCGTCCGAGGCGAAGGGCAGCTCCGCCGAGGTGGTGCTGGAGGCCATGGGCGACAGCTACGCCCAGCTGATCAGCGACAACGATCTGATGCTGATCCAACTCCATGCCCAGGCCGCGGCTGTCTCCGAACCGGCGGTGCGGGAGGTGGTCCGGCAGGGCTACGCCCGTCTGGTGGAGTACGTCCGCGGTGCCTCGGGCGGTACCGAGGCGCAGGTCCAGGAGTTCTTCGCGTGCGGCATGCTGTGCCACCTCATCGTCTCCATGGGGGCCGGCGAGGTGGATGCTCCGTGGATGCGAACGCTGTCCAGGGGGATCACGCACTACTGACACCCGGTGTGACCGGGTAACCAGGCCTTCGGGTCTGTGGGCGGGGCATGCGGCCCCGCCATTTCTCAGCCGTTTTTTGTGAGTGGTTGACCACACAGGAGGATGTCGTGAGGATCACGGAAAGCATTCGCAGCCCCCGCGCGGCGCTCGCGGCCCTGGCGGGAGCGCAGTTCACCGTCATGCTCGCCACCTCGATCGTGAACGTGGCCCTGCCCCAGATCCGCGCCGGTGTCGGGCTGTCGGACAGCGGTACGACCTGGGTGGTCAACGCCTACGGGCTGGCCTTCGGCGCGCTGCTGCTGACCGGCGGAAGAACGGCCGACCTCCTCGGCCGACGCCGTGTGCTGCTCGCCGGGCTCGCCGTGTTCGGGGCAGCCTCGCTGGCCGCCGGGCTGGCCGCCTCGTCCCCGGTCCTGATCGCGGCCCGCGCGGTACAGGGTCTGGGCGCGGCGGCGATCGCCCCGGCCGCGCTGGCCCTGGTGATGGACCTGTTCCCACCAGGACCCGGGCGGGGCAGGGCACTTGGCGTGTGGGGCGCGGTGTCCGGCGCGGGCGGCGCGGCCGGAGTCCTGCTCGGCGGGGTCCTCACCCAGGCATGGGGCTGGCAGTGGATCTTCTACGCCGTCGCCGTCGGCTCGTGCCTGATCCTGACCGGCGTCGCCGTCAGCGTGCCACGGTCCCCGGTCTCCGAACGCGGCCGGTTCGACCTGCTCGGCACCGTCACCGTGACCCTCGCGCTGACCGCCCTCGTGTGGGGCCTGACCACCTCCCGCCGCTCGGGCTGGACGGACACCACCGTCCTCGGAGCCTTCGCCGTCACCGTCGTACTGGGGGCCGCGTTCGTCCTCGTCGAGCGGCGCCATCCGAATCCACTGCTGCCGCCGCGCCTGTTCCGCGCCGGCCGCGTCACCGTCGGCAACGTGCTGATGGCGCTGCTCGGCTCGGTGTGGATCGCCCTGTTCTTCTTCCTGCCGCTCTATCAGCAGCAGGTCCTCGGCTCCAGCCCCCTGGTCACCGGCCTGGGCCAACTCCCGCTCGCCGCGGCCAACATGCTCGGCTCCACGCTCGCCCCGCGGATCTCCCGCCGGATCGGTGCCGTGGCGACCGTGACCGGCGCGCTGCTGACCGAGGCGGCCGGACTGCTGTGGCTGTCCCGGATCAGTGCCCACGGCGGCTACCCCACCGACGTCCTCGGCCCCAGCATCCTCGTCGGACTGGGCCTGAGCATCGCCTTCGTCCAGCTCACCGCCCTGTCCGTGGAGGGCGTCGCCCGGCGGGACTCCGGGCTGGCCGGCGGGCTGGTGAACACCTCGCGACAGGTCGGCGGCGCCATCGGCCTCGCCGTCCTGGCCACCCTCGCGGGTACCACCACCGCCCACGCGGCCGTTCATCAGTCGCAGGTGGAAGCGCTCACCGTCGGCTACCGCACCGCCTTCGGTGTCTCCGCCGCCGTCCTGGCCGCGACCGCTGTCCTCGCCGCCCTCCTGACCCGACGTGGCCGCACCGCGGACGGGGAGACCCGGTCGGGCGCCGACGCCGCCCCGTCCACCGCCCGCACCCGCTGAACCACCGTCAGTCCACCTGATCCACCTGATCCACCTGATCCTTCCGATCCACCTCATCCACCGATCCACCCGATGCATCGAGAGGAAGAAACGACATGTTCACCATCGACGAGACAGCCCCCGTCGACGCCGCGGTCGCCGAGCTCGGCCAGGCCCTCCGCGACTCCCTGACCGCCTGGCTCGCCGCCCTCAAGTCCTGTGCGGAGCAGAACAACTGACGCACCGTCATCCAAGCCCGGCCATCATCACACGTCCGAAAAGAGAGGTTCCAGCCATGAACACCACCGACAACAAGCCCTATCTGACCGGCCACTACACCCCGACCGTCGACGAGATCACCGCCACCGACCTGACCGTCGAGGGCTCCCTGCCGCCGGAGTTGACCGGCCGGCTGATCCGCAACAGCCACAACCCCAAGCCCGGCGTCACCCCCACCCACTGGTTCAAGGGCAGCGGCATGGTCCACGGCATCCGGCTGCGCGAGGGCCGCGCCGAGTGGTACCGCAACCGCTGGGTGCGCACCCCCGCCCTGGACGGCGCCCCCTACCTGACCGAGCACGGCCCGGACCTGACGGCCAGCCCCGCCGGCACCCATGTCATCGAGCACGCCGGACGCCTGCTGGCGCTGTGCGAGGCCAACTTGCCCTTCGAACTCACCCGGGACCTCGACACGGTCGGCGCGCACGACTTCGGCGGCAAGCTGCGCAGCGCGATGACCGCGCACCCCAAGACCGACCCGGTCACCGGCGAACTGCACTTCTTCGGCTCCTCGCCGTTCCCGCCGTACCTGATGTACTACGTCGCCGACGCCAAGGGGCACATCACGCACAGTGCCGAGATCCCGGGTGCCACCGCCTCCCTCAAGCACGACTTCGCCATCACCCGCCACCACGTGGTCTTCGTCGAGGGCACCGTCACCTTCGACCCCGGCGAGCACTCCGGCATCCCGTACAGCTGGAACGACGCGCAGCCGGCACGGATCGGCGTCATGCCGCGCGGCCCGCAGGGCGCGGCGAAGATCCGCTGGTTCTCCATCGAGCCGGGCAACATGCTGCACGCCGCCAACGCCTACGAGGACGCCCAGGGCCGCATCGTCCTTGAGGGCCCGGCCGTGGACCGGGAGGGTTTCCAGCTCTCCTGGAACTGGTGGGTCGGCGCCCCCGGCCGCGGCACCGAGCCCAACACCCGCTCCTACACCCGCCGTTGGGTCGTCGACCTGACCGCCGGCAGCGTCGACGAGCAGATCATCGACGACCTCGCCGTCGAATTCCCCACCCTCAACGAGGAGTTCCTCGGCGCCGAGCACCGCTACCAGTACGCGGTCTCCTTCCCCGACCAGGAGGGCTACGGCGGCTACGGCATCGTCAAGTACGACCGCGCGACCGGCGCCCGCAGCATCCACCAGGCAGGCGACGCCCGGCTGCCCAGCGAGGCCGTGTTCGTCCCCGCCGCGGGTGCCACCCGCGAGGACGACGGCTACCTGCTCACCGTCGTCTCCGACCTCAAGCAGAACGCCTCCCAGCTCCTCGTCCTGGACGCCTCCGGTCTCGACCGGATCGCGACCGTCCACCTCCCGCACCGGGTCACCGGCGGCATCCACGGCTCCTGGATCCCCGACAGCGACCTGGACGGCACCGACAGCGACAACTGAGGCGAGAGCTGACGCTGCGGCTGGGTCCCCGGGGGAGTGCCTCCGGGGACCCAGCCGTGTCCCCGGCCCGGCCGCGCTCTCCCATCGGTCGCCCCTCTCGCCGATCGCCCTCGCCCCACACCACCGAAACCGCCCCACCCACCACCCCGAGCCACTCCGATCCCTCTCCGGCTGGCCGGTGACCGGGTCCCCCGGGACACTGGAGCCGTGCGCACAGTCAAAGCGACGGCCGCGGCCGTCTCCGTGGCCCTCGCGGCCGGTGCGGTGGGCGTCGCCGCCGGCCGGTACGCCAGCGACGCCGCGCTGAAGGCATCGCCCGGCCGCCCCCTGCCGACCGAACCCCGGCTCACGGTGCACGCCACCGCCGCCGGCCAGATCACCCTCACCCGGGATCTGGCCTCGCTGCGCCCGGGCATTTACGGCCTCGCCGGTGACGGCTCCCACGCGGTCGTCGGCCCCGTGATCCACGCGGCGGCCCACACCGCCGACACCGTCGTACGCCGCCTCGAACGCGTCACCCACGGCACCCTGCACCCCCGCGACAAGGTGTGGCTCACCCCCAACGTCCACATCGGCAACCCGAGCGCCGCCCTCGGCCTCGACCACGCCGACATCGACATCCCCGGCGAACTCGGCTCCCTGCCCGCGTGGTTCGTGCCCGGAGCGCGCAGCACCTGGGTGATCGCGGTGCACGGCCTGGCCGCCACCCGCGAACTCGCCCTGAACGTCATGGAGTTCCTGCACCGCAACCGCTTCCCGGTCCTCGCCCCCTCCTACCGCGGCGACCTCGGCGCGCCGCGCAACCCCGACGGCCTGGGCCACCTCGGCGAGACCGAATGGCGCGACCTGGACGCGGCGATCCGCTACGCCGTGCGCTACGGCGCCGAGCACGTCGTCCTCCACGGCTGGTCCACCGGCGCCACCATGGCGCTGCGCGCCGCCGCCCACTCCGGGATGCGCGACCGCGTCTCCGGCCTGGTGCTGGACTCGCCGGTGCTCGACTGGGAGACGACGCTGCGCGCCCTCGCCACCGCCCGGCACACCCCGGGCGCGCTGCTGCCGCTGGCGGTCCGCGCCGCACAGGGCCGCACCGGTCTGCACGGCGACCGCATCGCCGAGGCCGCCGACCCCGCCCGGCTCAGGGTGCCGACCCTGATCTTCCACGGCCCCGACGACACTGTCTCGCCCTGGTCCCTCTCCCGCCGCTTCGCCGCCCGGCGCCCCGACCTGATCACCCTCCAGCCGGTCGCCGGGGCCCCGCACAGCGCCATGTGGAACGCCGACCCGGCGGCCTACGAGGAGATCCTGCGCCGCTTCCTGACTCCGCTGATGTGACCCCCGCGCACTCACCGGACCGCCCCCTCCGACCTTCCGTTTAGCCCTGTACCACTGGCCTGAACCCGGTCCCCAGCAGCCCGCGGGACCCCCTGCCTTGGCCCTCCCCGTCGCCCGCCGTGACATTCCGTTTGGGTTTTCGGACCGTCAACCGGAAGACTGCACCCGTGACGTCCCGTATCCCGCGCGACTCCAGGCTTCGACTCGTCCGCCCGCGACCCCTGGCCGCCGCCCCCCGAGCGATGAACCAGCGGCGCTCGCGCCGCCCCGCACCCCGTCCTCCGGAGGGCACACCGGCCCCCGCGGAACTGGCCAGAATGGCGCGCTCCGGCCTGGCCGGCGCGGCCCGCGTCGCCCACTGGGCCGACGCCGCACTACGCCCCGGCCGTGACGGCGCGAGCCCCGACGGCAAAGGCACCCTCTCCGCAGCGACCGCCGAACTCGCGGCCGAGGACCTGGGGCTGACCCCGGCTCAGGTCCGCGCCGACTGGGACACCGCCCGCCTCGCCGGCCTCGTCGAGGTGCACGGCGACAGCGCCCGCCCCGGCTGGCGGCTGCGCGCCTGGGACCGCGACGACAGCGCCGTACTGCGCGGCTGGGTCGCCCTCTTCGACGCCTGGTCGCTCGCCCACCCGGAACCCCGGGAGTACGAGCCCTCCGCCGTCGCCGAGGTCGTCTCGGCCATGCCTCAGGTGCTCTCCTTCCTCCAGCTGTCCGCCGGGCCCGTCCCCGTCGCCCAGCTCCTCGACCTCCTCGGCCAACGCGTCACCGAACTGCGCACCGAGCGCTGCGAGATCCCCTACGGCCCGCAGCCCGAGCCGGTCCAGCAGCCGCCGGCCGCCGACGACACCCCTCTCGACGCCCTCCTCGACTGGGCCCTGCACGCCCTCGCCTCCGTCGGTGCCCTCACCTACGGCGACGCCCAGGCCACCCTCACCCCGCTCGGCAGCTGGGCGGTCTGGGTCAAGCTGGAGCAGATCTGCGTGGCCGCGCAGAGCCCCGCCGGGAACATCGAGCAGTCCGCCGAGGACATGCTCCGCGGCTGCTCCCAGCTCCGCCCGAACGCCGCCCGCGCCGAGTACCGCGCCTGGCTCGCCGCCCGCACCGTGGGCAGCGCGGTCGGCCAGCTGATCGATGCCGCCCGCGGCGAGGACGCCCTGCTGCGAGGCCTCGCCTTCGAGGCGCTGCGCGTCGTCGGCGCCCCCGCCGAGCCCGACGTCCGCTCGGCGGTGGACGAGGCGACACTGCGGCCGTACGCCCTGCTCTGGCTCGCGGAGCACGACGGGATCGACCCGGAGGACGCCCACGAGGTCCTCACCCGCGAAGAGGCCACCTGGATGTGGGTCGACACCGCCGCCGCGGTCGCCGACCACGGGGAGGCCCCGCTGCTCGTGCGCCACCTGGAGTCCGCGATCCAGCCGACCGTCCCCATGCTCCTCGACGAGGTCCGCGCCGTGGGCCACCCGCGCACCGTGCAGGTCCTGGTCGCACTCGCCGCCGCCCACCCCGACCCGGCGCTCGCCAAGGCCGTGCGCCGGGCCGCCTTCCAGGTGCACACAGGGGGCAGTTAGGCGGGGTCAGGCACCTGTCGTCCCGGGTATCTCCGGGGCGTAGGTCCCGAAGCTCCAGATGTTGCCCTCGATGTCCCGGGCCATGTAGTCCCGGGATCCGTACTCCTGGTCCGTCGGGGGCATCAGGATCTCCGCGCCGTGCTCCACGGCCCGTCGGTGGTGGGCGTCGACGTCGTCCACGACGAGGTACACCCCGACGGGTCCCGCGCTCTTCATCGCCTCGTCGAAACGGCCGCCGCGGCCCTTGGAGCCGAGCATCACCGCGCCGTTGCCCTGCACCAGCTCGGCGTGCATCACCGAGCCGTCCTCGCCCTCGTACACCGCGAGTTCGGTGAAGCCGAAGGCCTCCGTGAGCTGCCGGATCGCCGCCTTCGCGTCCGTGTACAGCAGGGACGGGTAGATGCTGGGACGCCCGCTGTCCTTGCCTGCCATGCCCATCACTTCCTTGTGCATCCGGTGTTGTCAGGTGCCGTGTGCTTTTGCTGTCTTTCCGCCGCTTCGATCGCTTTCGACGAGTCTTGCACCCGCCACTGACAACGCCCCGCGAACCGGCATCCCGGCCGTCAGCGGAAGGTGTCGCACTGCGCCATGTCCCCGGTCCGGTAGCCCTGGTGGAACCACTGCTGCCGCTGCGCCGCCGACCCGTGCGTCCACGTCTCCGGCGTGACCCGGCCCTGGAACCGCTCCTGGATCCGGTCGTCGCCCACGGCCGCCGCCGCGTCCAGGCCGTCCCGGATGTCGGCCTCCGTGAGGCTGGTGATCACCGGGCGCCCGGTCGACTCGTCCTTCGTGGTCGTCGCGTGATGCGCCCAGACCCCCGCGTAGCAGTCCGCCTGCAGCTCCACCCGCACCGCGTTGCTGTTCGCGCCGGTCCGCCCGTCCTGCGCCCTGCCGAGGGTGCCCATCAGGTCCTGCACGTGGTGCCCGTACTCGTGGGCCACGACATACGCCTGCGCGAACGGGCCGCCGCTGGAGCCGAACTTCGTCCGCAGCTCGTCGAAGAAGCCCAGGTCCAGATAGACCTTCCGGTCGCCGGGACAGTAGAACGGCCCCACCGCCGAGGTCGCCGTCCCGCACGCGGTGGCGACCTGCCCGCTGAAGAAGACCGTGGGGGAGCGCGTGTACGTCCCGCCACGCCGCCGGAACTCCTGCGCCCAGAAGTCCTGCACGCTGTTGACCACCGCCACGATGCGGCAGTCCTCCTTGGTGTTCGCGTCCTGTCCGGTACGGCAGCTCGACTGCACCCGGGCCGGCGAGGACGCGGTCGCCGCCGGTGAGTCGCTGCCCGACGACAACCCGAGGTTGTCGGGGCCGACGCCGAAGAACAGCCCCAGGAGCAGCGCGATCAGCCCCGCGAGGCCCCCGCCCACGGTCGCGCGCCCACCGGGAATCCGGCTGCCGCGCACGTCCTGCACCTCGGAGGTGTCCAGATCGGCGTCGTCGTCGAACTGCATGGGCCCCGCTCTCCGCGCGTGTGGACTCCCTGGCGTCATCCTCGCCCGCCGCCTGCGATGCGGCGCCGGACAGGCGTCCGAACGGGCGATGCCCCGCCACGCGCGCGTGCCGTTCGTCACGGCGCGGCGGCGCACGCTGCCCGGCCGGTCGTGAGCGGCGACCGGGACCGCCCAGTTCACCGCCGTGGACCAGGCGTGCCGGACCATGCGCCCCCGGGCAACGACCCGCCGTACCAAGAAAAAGCGCTTGCACCGCCCCGTTAGACTTGGCCCATGGCCATTCTCCTCGCGCATTAGACGGCGGGAACGTCCTCAGCCGCCCCTTCCGCCTACGACCCCGCTCTGGAGTCTGACCGTGATCTCCGCCTCCGGTATCGAGCTGCGCGCCGGTGCCCGCGTCCTCATCGAATCCGCCACCTTCCGTGTCGCCAAGGGCGACCGCATCGGTCTGGTCGGGCGCAACGGCGCCGGCAAGACCACCCTGACCAAGGTCCTGGCCGGCGAGGGCCAGCCCGCCGGCGGCACCGTCACCCGCTCCGGCGAGGTCGGCTACCTCCCGCAGGACCCCCGCACCGGCGACCTGGACGTGCTCGCCAGCGACCGCATCCTCTCCGCGCGCGGCCTGGACACCCTGATCCGCAAGATGCGCGAGAACGAACAGCGCATCGCCAACGGCAGCGGCGCCACCCGCGAGAAGGCCATGCGGCAGTACGAGCGCCAGGAGACGGAGTTCCTCACCAAGGGCGGGTACTCCGCCGAGGCCGAGGCCGCCACCATCGCCGCCGCGCTGAACCTCCCGGACCGGGTGCTAGGCCAGCCGCTCCATACGCTCTCCGGCGGTCAGCGCCGCCGTATCGAGCTGGCCCGCATCCTGTTCTCGGACGCGGACACGCTCCTCCTCGACGAGCCCACGAACCACCTCGACGCCGACTCGATCGTCTGGCTGCGTGACTACCTGAAGACGTACCGCGGCGGCTTCATCGTGATCTCCCACGACGCCGACCTTGTCGAGACGGTCGTGAACAAGGTGTTCTATCTGGACGCCAACCGCGCCCAGATCGACGTCTACAATATGGGCTGGAAGCTCTACCACCAGCAGCGCGAGGCCGACGAGAAGCGCCGCAAGCGCGAGCGGCAGAACGCCGAGAAGAAGGCCGCCGCTCTGCACTCGCAGGCCGACAAGATGCGCGCCAAGGCCACCAAGACGGTCGCCGCGCAGAACATGGCCAAGCGGGCCGACCGGCTGCTCGCCGGGCTGGACGCGGTGCGCGTCTCCGACAAGGTCGCCAAGCTGCGCTTCCCGGAGCCCTCGCCCTGCGGCAAGACCCCGCTCATGGCGGAGGGCCTGTCGAAGTCGTACGGCTCTCTGGAGATCTTCACCGACGTCGACCTGGCCATCGACAAGGGTTCGCGCGTCGTCATCCTCGGCCTGAACGGCGCCGGCAAGACGACCCTCCTGAAGCTCCTCGGCGGTGTCGAGGAGCCGGACACCGGCGAGGTCATCAAGGGGCACGGCCTCAAGCTCGGCTACTACGCGCAGGAGCACGAGACCCTCGACCCGGAGCGCACGGTCCTGGAGAACATGCGCTCCGCCGCCCCTGACCTGGACCTGGTCGAGGTCCGCAAGACGCTCGGCTCGTTCCTGTTCTCCGGCGACGACG
>Ga0307511_10003835_pt1 | contig 15381 bp, 8 predicted proteins | sample 13_EM_MG_FD_200266 | JGI IMG/M metagenome (GOLD analysis project Ga0307511, IMG submission 200266) | Populus trichocarpa ectomycorrhiza microbial communities from riparian zone in the Pacific Northwest, United States - 13_EM | ecosystem: Host-associated > Plants > Roots > Unclassified | place... | reverse complement strand
AATGTAATGCCGATAGACATTAATTTAGAACATTGGAAATAGCCTTCTTCTATCGTAATGGAACGCACGAAGTAAGTAAATTATTCCATCTCTATAACATATATAAAATAAACCTCTATTTAATTATACGATTTCTTAATATTGTGGGGCCCAAATTCGAATAACAATACATTGTAATTTCAATCGTTGCCCACCAGTTACTACTAATTATATTATATTATATTATATTATATATTTCTATGTAGAACGATTTAAGAAAAGAATCATTCATTATTTGATGTTAACAGGAGAATCCAATCCAATCGGGATAATAATAAAACGCGTTTTGTTTTGTTTTTTTCATTGAAACAAACAAACAAACAACAACCAGCTGTTTCCGATCTTACAACATAATATATAACGCGGTTTACTATTATTAATTATTAAGAGTTTTAGGATTTACAATGATTAATAAAACAGACCGGTAAATATATATACTGGTTAAGTTCTATAGTATTCATATAAAAACAACGAGATCTTTTTCTTATATAATACAACCTTTTTTTCATCCCTTGATAATTATTTTATTTAATTATAGTTCTAATATTCCTATTACGGAGTAAAAAAAACTATATAGAATGGTGATGCGTCGCTTGCATGGCTTATAGTACTCTTAGCTTGGGAAATAAAGTGGAATGAAGTTCTTAAACAAACCCTACTTTGAAAAGATTAAAAAAAATAAAAAATAAAATGGAGTGATCAATATTAATGAAAATAGGAAAGCTTAAAGGCAGGTAATTTAGGTCCAAGCCACCAATCAAGGCACTGACCTTGGCGCAACTCCGTATTCAGAAATCAGAAATCCAATGGGGCCATGAAGACCAGTGTATAAAGTGGTCATTTCAGTCGAGTTTGAATTGGAAAAAAATAAAATAAAAAAAGAAAAACATTTGTTTCCTTAAATCCATCCCGCCTGCAGATCTTCCTCTGATCCCATCTCATTGTTGTATGCATCCAAGCAAAGCCAATACAAGAAAGAAGATTTGAAGAATACCAGCAGCAGCAGCAGCAGCAGGAGTAATACACTAACATAACAGCATTATGGCAGAAGGAGGGACAACCTTAGAGTACACTCCCACATGGGTTGTGGCAGCGGTTTGCTCTGTTATTGTTCTCATTTCTCTTATTGTTGAAAGATTCCTTCACCTCCTTGGCAAGGTCATCCATCACTCTTATTTCCTTCCTTTTCTTTTCTTCTTCATCTTGTTTTTTTTTATATTGAATTCGATTACCATGCTTTGTTCCAGTTTTGATCTCTATCATCGATCTCTTTTGCTATATCTATGCAGTACAAGTGATCATCTTCATTTTTTATCCCTTAATCTGCAGTTATTGAAGAGAAAACACCAGAAACCGCTCTTTGAAGCCTTACAGAAAATCAAAGAAGGTAAATCATATATTAATTCACGATCATTATATTCATATATAGGAATTCGTTTGGCATCCTGCAGATTGATGTTTTATAATCTAGAAGTTGATTAATTTGATTTTCGCTGGTGCAGAGTTGATGCTTTTGGGGTTTATATCACTGCTACTGACAGTGTTCCAAGGCAGAATTAACACTATCTGCATTTCTGAGGATTTGTCTAAGAAAATGCTGCCCTGCAAGAAAGAAACTAAAGGAACTACTGCCCACTTCCAGGCTTTCTTTTCCTTCTTTCCTGGTGGGACTTCCCGTCGCCTATTAGCCGAGGACTCCCCCGCTAATTCTTGTCCCGAGGTAATCAATAATTAATTACTCCTACGTACTATATATTCTCATTTTCTTTTTGTTATTACTACTAGTAAGCACTCATTGATTTGCTGATCTAAATTTAATTTCGATGGAGTGGTTGTCAAGGCAACACGGATCTTATGCTGCCGCACCAACTACATTTACTCTCTGTTTTTTTTTCCTTTGAATAAAAAAAGAAAAGACCTCTACTTACATGCTCATGTTAAAGGGAACGGACAGGAATTTGGATGGAAGAGCTATACAATATTAGAAGATCAGGTTGATATATAGATTCTACGCACGCAGAATTGAAAACTGAATTTGGTGATGAATATATTAGTCTTGTAGTGACTAGGGAGACGTTCAGGCCTCAACCGAACATGATGATTAATATGGATTATAATATTTGGCTTGCTTTGCCTAGTCAATGAAACAAAAGAGAGTTTTCGTAAAAGACTGAATGACCTGTTTGGTACCCTTGTTTGTAACTTTAACTGTAACCTCTCTTTCCATAGACACTTTAGTTTCTGCCTTGACTCTCTATCCACACCTCTACATTCAAGAACACCCTTTTTAATTTTGGGGGAATCAGTCCTACATTTGCTTCTTCTTAAAGTTTCAATTGCTCGTATCCGTGCAGCGGAATTTCATTACTCGTGACATCTCTCACACACACATATTCTGTGATAAGACACAGTTTATCAGTTAATCTTCAAATTCATGCTCTCCAGTATTCAAGATATCACTCACGGTCCCTTAATGGTGTTTGAAAGCTGAAATCCTATGCAATTCTAGCTGTTTTCATTAAGTATAACTTAAAATATTAACTTGAGCCCAGTCCTTTAAAGTACGGATTAAAGCAAGCGGCATTTTGTTGTTTAATAGCTTCAATAAACAAAGTATGAAATGTGTCAGCAAACAGATTTGACAGGATTTTGTAAATTCATGTCTGCTGTAAGAAAGAATTGGTAACCTTCTCTTAGCCATGTGCTTTGATGGTAAATGGATATTTACAAGTAAATGGCTAACATTTATCCTCTTTGATCACATTCCAGGGAAAGGTTCCTATGTTATCTACAACAGCACTGCATCATCTTCATATATTTATCTTCGTGCTTGCTTGTGTGCATGTGGTTTTCTGTGCTCTAACCATTCTTTTCGGAAGTGCTAAGGTAATTTCCTCGTATTCACTTGCTTCTTCTTTTTTTCCCTAACTACTGCATTATTCTCTGATCCCTCATATTGAATAGTGTTTGTTAAATGTCTTTTTCGGTGCAGATAAGGCAGTGGAAACGTTGGGAGGATTCTATCTCGAACAAGGAACAAGATCCAGAACAAGGTATTGCTTGTTAGTAGCTTACTTTCTCTTATTAATTTTTTCCTTGAAATAGGTTAGCCATTACGTCCAGTGTGTTCAACCTGGAAGATCTTACATGCTTGTTCTCCTGAGAATTTTATCTTGATTATACTGGCTTAACTTCAGACTCAAATGATGCACTTCTATATTTTCTCCAAGCTCCTGATGATTTTCTTTTTACACATGCATATGTTTTTTCAGCTCAAGATCCAAAGCTTACGAATGTTCAAGACCATGATTTTATCAAGACACGCTATCTGGGTTTTGGAAAGAATTCTTACTTTCTGGGTTGGGTGGTAAGTCCTTCCACAACTAACTTTGATAAACTGAATACCAAAACTTGTAGAAACGACAACCACTTGGACTTGTTCTACACTGCCCAGTACCAAAAATCTTCTCGTCCAATTATTGAATTATGATTTTGATATGAAAAAATGCTTCACATAAAATATTTCCTGTCTAAAGACGAGTTTCTATAGATTAAATTTTTTTTATTAGTTGGTATGACTCCAAGAAAACATTCCCCTATTAATTATGCTTTTCCATTAAGTGTGAAAAATTTGTTTCACAAGTTTCAGCACAAGCCAATGAGAAACTTTATCGAAGCGAAATAACTCTTAGCTGGAAAACCATCATTTCTATGCATAATTAATGTCAGTCTTATGTAGCAAACACCAGTCAATCTGGGGTGATAAAATTAAATGATCATGTTTTATGAACTTCTTATATGACATTCTTCATATCATGAGATTAAATCTCAGAAACGATTCATTATATTTCTAATGGCTTCGCTCTTTAACTTTTACTTTCAGCAATCATTTTTCAAGCAGTTCTATGCATCGGTAACAAGATCTGATTATATCACATTGCGACTTGGCTTCATTATGGTGGGTTCATGACTCTATTCACGCTTAAACTCTATATATCCGTTTCTTAAAAAAAAAACTCAGATTTGTAGAAAAGAAACTCTTCTTCACATTTTTAAAGGGTTTCTTCTACAGACTCATTGCAGGGGAAACCTAAAGTTTAATTTTCACAAATACATGATGCGAGCCCTTGAAGCTGACTTTAAGAAAGTTGTTGGAATAAGGTTAGTGATTTTTATATGCCACTAATCATATGCAATGCAAACTATTAGTTCATGCCTTCATGGAGCTTTAATTCCATGGAATCTAACATGTTCCATCCTTTTCAAAGTGCATATCATTAATTCCATGAGTGTTTCTTCTGTGCAAAGTGAATGTACTAATTTCTGGTTTCATCGGCTGCAGTTGGTATCTTTGGTTATTTGTGGTTCTTTTCTTGTTGCTGAATGTTGCTGGTAAGCTAATTAATATTGCCTTTCAATTACTAGAGGATCATTTTGCACCTCTTATACTAAAACGCATTCTTATAGTAACTCAGCACACCATTTTTAGGCAGCTTAATAGTGCAGAATTTGGAAATTAGTGTAGTTTCAATGACTCGTGCAATTTAGAACCAAAAACTATTCAAGAATAGAGAAAACCGATTGCAAAGAAGTTATGGTTTCCAAAACTGAATGTGTGACCGACAAGCCAAAACCTTTTCTTTTCCTCACTCCTAAAAAATGCCTTGTCAATTTGCTGATAAGAAATAATTAAGCTGATGCCATGCTCTCCGTTTTCCATCCTGCCCTGTGGTATGAAAGTCATTTCTGAGCAAGGAAGGTTATACCTGATTTTGTTATGCAGGCTGGCATGCATATTTCTGGATTGCATTCATACCCTTCATTGTAAGCTGTCCAACCGTTTCCTATACTGCTATTATTTTATACTTTTGCTCTTATTATCCATGAAAGAGGTTGTTTAAGAATTTATTTGAAAATCTAAAGGTAGTGCTCTTTTGGCAGCTTCTACTAGCCGTGGGAACTAAGTTGGAGCATGTAATCTCTCAGTTGGCCCATGAGGTCGCCGAGAAACATGTAGCAGTCCAAGGGGATTTGGTTGTTCATCCTTCAGATGATCACTTCTGGTTCAACAAGCCTAAAATCGTTCTTATTTTGATCCACATCATTTTATTCCAAAACTCTTTCGAAATGGCATTTTTCTTCTGGATATGGGTAAAGTCACAACACTACATTTCCTAACAACATTTAGCAAATGGCTACTGAAATATGTGACATTTTTCACAATCTATTACAGCTACAATATGGTTTCGACTCCTGCATAATGGGACAAGTTAGTTATATTATTCCAAGACTCGTTATAGGGTAAATTCACTTTCATGTCTATTGTGTTTTCTACCATATATAAAGGCATAACTTCTAATTACACGCTTTGTTTTAATGTCAATCCCATCTTTTAGGGCATTCATTCAGTTGCTCTGCAGTTACAGTACCCTACCACTCTATGCAATTGTGACACAGGTAAGTTAGAATTTTCTCACCGAAAGATGTTGTAGTACCGAGGTGTCTTGTTAAAAAATAATCCAGGATGTATGACTGAGAAGGGTTGATTCTATTTTCTTTTTATAATGCAGATGGGAAGTTCATTTAAGAAAGCAATATTTGATGAACATGTTCAAGAAGGGCTTGTGGGTTGGGCTAAGCAAGCAAAAAAGAAGACAGTGTTGAGAAAGGCTGCAAATGAATCTACCCATAACCAAGTCGTTCACAGAGAGGAGTCTCCTCTGATTCAGATGGCAAAGGCTGGATCAAAGTAGACTGCAATGGAAGAGAACAAACCAGGAGAGATTGTACATGGAACTGCATACTATGGAACTAAATGAACTACCTTGGAGGCACTCAGAAACCGATTTACCTGCCAACTCTGTAATATATAGTAGTATATAAGCTGAGAGAGTCGATGTTTTTGACATTAGACAGCTAGAAAAGAAGGGTTGCAATAGATATCTCACCTGGAACTTGGTTTTACCAACTAAATCTATATTCCAAGTTCCAGATTCACAAACAATTTTGTAAGATTTTGCTTGTGTTGGTATATTCAAGAATTCCATTTTCAAAAAACAACTATCTGTATCCGTTGAAAGATAGGAAAAGGGGCAGCAGGTATGCATTTGTCGATGGAAATTGGCAACTGCCACTGCTATCAACTTTCACTGCCAACTTCAAGTATCAAAGGAATGAACCTTCCTGTCGAACACAGACAAAAAATAGTTCAACAGCTAGCATGTCACCTGACAAATAGACTGATTGTCATACTTAACATACACTCTTTTCTGTTTTTTCAACACAAAAAAGTTTTAAGACGGAGAGATGTTAAAGCATATCTTCTCTTACCTTGGCTTCTGCTACCTAGTCTCAAGTCGATCAGAATGAATAGACAAAAGGAGGAAGAAGCGTATAACATCTGAAATTGTCGAAACATGAAAGCAATTCCGAACGGAAATTTCATCTCAGTCATATTAATAATATTACATGAGCTAGACAGGAGCATTAATACTGACAAGAAAAATATCATTGCTCTGTATAACATAATCTGCAGCTGGCTACATTACTTCCTCTTCCCATAATAGAAACTTCTCCCACCATCAATTTCAAGATAAACTCAAAAAAACGTGTAATATTCAACTCCCAAGATACTGAAAACATAGACTAAAAATCATGATTGCATTCTCAACTTTTCCTATGCTTCTCATTTATGCTGCTCCATTAAGATTCTGCTCAGGGCTTTGCTTCATTTCTTTTTACCGAGTTGTTTCACGCAGCCAAGTTAGGGAAAATGATCTCTTCAGTATGGTATTGCTGCAAGCAACTTGATTGACACGCACTGACTTCCGTCTTCCTAAAAAGCTTAAAGAGACGGATGAGAACCAAGGATTTCCCAAGTACATAGTACAATTGGAAAGCAGAAACAAAAACTGGAGACAAGGTGTAATGCACATTGAGGAAGCAATAAGAAAAATATCGAACACTTTCAGAAACTTTCCGAACTATCTTTCTCTCCCTGAGTTTCCATTAGAGACATTCAACATTACAGTCAAAGCACGTGAGAAATGGGATTTGGTACCTACAGTAGCCACGCTATCTTCTCCATGAAAACGTGGGGTAACACCCTCATGGGGTCACCAAATCCCTTGACCATGTGATGTCGATCGAGAGGGTTTGCATAGCCTATCACTTGAAAATCCTGGCGAGAACACGAATTAGACTCAACCTCTACCTTTACTGGACGAAGAGCTTGCGGAAGAGAGTCAACCACAATAGTCTCTGACGAAGAAGAAATCATGGGGGAACATGCATGGAGTTCCAGATGCACGCCTATTACTCCTGCGTGTAGCTAGTCTAGCAACTGCAGACCTCAAATATCTTCGTTCCATCTTGTAGTCAGAAGACTCTTCCTCTGTGTCCTTGTCTATCTCTGTCTCCTCTTCTGTCTCCTCCTCCTCTTCCAAGCTAAATTATGGTGAAATGCAGGAAACGTTCTCGTGGCAAGTATATGTTGCTGAAGTTGCTGTGAAGAAGGAAGTGCATTGGTATATATACCAAATAACGCATACATCCACCCTGCACACATGGACCGAGCTGCACCCTCTCCTGCCATCTCCTCCCATGCATGCTGCTACACTCTCCACACTCACATGCAACAAGTACACTCACGGGTTCCACTCCAGCAGTCCTCTCCAGTCTCCAGTCTTCCCTGATGCATACAAGAAGCCACCAGAAAAGCACCAGCTTTCATGTCATTGTCACTGCCACATCAGTCACCAGTTGCATGTATAGTCAAATCACGTGAAGAAGACCAAATGCTAGTCGTGGTTTCCAAGGCATGCAGCTCAAAATCTTCATATCCACCCTCACACAGTCCGGAAAAATAAAAGACAGCAACAAGCGGTATAATCACGGCAAGTAAGGGAGAAACATGGCATGCACAGAGAGTGTTTTTTCTTCTCCTTACGATTATATTGGTCAAGTTGAAATTGGCACGTAACCTGCCAATTTCAACTTCTTCGCTATCTCCACTAGAATTTCATTTATTGTCTTACTTTGAGGATGAGTCCAATCACCCATAACAAATTCATGGACATGATTTCCCAACTCTACAAGGCTTTTCCTTGGAGTTTTTCTCACTCCTTCATAAAGCATTGTCCTTCTCACCTCATGCACATCTACGCTGCTCGTATGCATACAGATTGGAGATTAGCACATAATCTCCACTATCTTTAGGCTCCAACTGTAAGAGTACTTGGGCTCTTGCAAAGGCTCCTAAACCTAAATGCCCATGTATTGTGCAAGCCCCTAACAAGGTCCTCCAAACAACAGCATTAGGCTGCTAAGGCATATCCTAAATAGATTGATCATATGCTTCTTTCGCCAAGCCTGCTCTACCTAGCAAATCAACCATGCAAACATATATAGTGCTCTATTCTAGGCACAATATCATATTCCTCGATCCATCGATCCTTTTGAAGTATTCAAACCCCTCATTAACCTTACCGCTATGACTAGAAGCATATATAAGATCCCAACAAAAGTGATCCCACTAGGCACCAATTCCTCTCTCTCCATCTCCTGGAAATGCTCAAACGTTTCTTTACCGAATCCATTAACAGCCAATCCAACAATCAAAGAAAAGGATATGTTTGACGTGTGTGTCAGGTTTCAGTTGCACGTGGTGGTACAATTCAATGGCTGGTTTTGGATTTTCACTCTCAGCATAATCATGGTATTCCATGTGAAAACATCTGGGCTTTGGATTTGAACAAAAATAGTGTGCATAGGTCATAGGGACTGAAAGGGAAACAGCGGTGTATATAAGGTGCCTGCCCATTTCTAAGTTGGTTAGTGGGATGCCATGCCTCATAGAAAAGGCAAGGATTTGCTTCAGTTTGAACTTGGAAGAGGCACAAATGTGGAAAAGGGCAATGCAGTTTCTTACAATGTAAGGTACTCTATTATCTGAGCAGGTCGTGGGGTTTTGAGGACAGGATGGTTGGTGGGGTGATTTGAGTACATCTTGCTTGTCTGCCGCATATGCTTGCTTAGGTTTTTTTTTTTTGGAATGACATGTGCTTGCCTAGTTAACTTCTGATAGAAATGTAATGACTGCAAGGATGGAAGGAAGCAGGGCCTCTTAAAAAATGGAAAGACAATCTTGACACCCAACACATCAGTTTTACGCTTTTTTGAATGGTTTTGATAAGATATCAAAATATTCAATTTGATATATATATCAAATTGAAGTCTTTTCAATCCAATAGTATTTAATTTTTATGAAAACACTTACAATGCACTAGCAAATATACACTCGAGTGATGTAAAATTTTATATTTGTTTCAGCTTAGGTAATTGCAAAATTTTCCGGAATCGATGAACAATAACTTAAGGCTCAGTAACTTAAATCACTGCTCGGGTACATATGATTGACATCATGCATCAAAGAATCAAAGCTAGCAAGAGAATTTAGCCTCTTCATTTCTTCCATTAATTCTCCCAATATCTGATACACATCTTCGGAATAGGGGTGGGATCGATCTTCAGCCTTGAATGCATGTACCTCATTCTTCACCTCTATCCAACTCCAACCAGGGACCTTCTTCACCTTCCTCTCCCTCATCAGTCTTGTCACAGAGGCTTTGTCATCCCACCTCTTAAGATGCCCATACATGTTTGAGAGGATAACGTACGTGCAGTGCTCTTCAGGCTCTACCTCTAGCAGCTGGCTTGCTACCTGAGCAGCTAACTCAATGTTACCACAAGCCCTACAAGCACCCAATAGAGTTTTCAACACCATTGCATTGGGTTGAAATGGCATTGAATCAATCAAGGCTTTTGCCTCCTCCAGATATCCAGCACGACCAAATAAATCAACCGCACAAGCATAATGCTCCATCCGAGGAGGAATCCCGTAGTCAGATTCCATGGATTTTAGAACACAGCGACCTTGTTCAACCAGTCCAACGTGGCTACATGCGGTCAGAACTGCAACAAAGGTTACATGATCCAGCTTCACCTCTCTCTCTCTCATTATGGAGAAGAGGTCCAGTGCAACATCACCCTGCCCATGTTGTGCATATGCAAACATAATTGAATTCCAAGTAATTGAGCTTTCTTTTGTGGTATCTTCAAAACATTTCCAAGCATCTTCAATAATTCCACACTTGGAGTACATAAAAATCAATGAACTGGCTACAAAATCATTTGAGTCAAAACCTGTCTTAACAGTCAGGAGATGAATCTGTTGGCCTAATTGGAGGATTGCTAAATCTGAGCAAGATCTAAGGACAGCCGAATAGGCATAGTCATCAATTTCCTCCAGTGAAGATCTCATATGCCCAAAGAGTTTCAAAGCATCTTCACTAAACCCCATTTGTGAAAACCCGGTTAAAATGGAATTCCAAGAGACTCGGTCCTTAGACTTCATGGAATGGAACAAGTTTAACGCAGCTTCCATGGATTTATTATTCAATTTGAGATACATAGTTATTAATGCATTGCAGATAGTCAATGATTCTTCCAGTCCCCTCTTTATCACCAATGCGTGGAAGGATTTCCCATAATTTTTATGCGCTGCTGCAAAACAAGCACTTATGACACAGGTATAGGTATAGATGTCGGGCTCGAAGCCAAACCCTTGCATCTCCAAGAAAAGATTAAATGCATCCTCATCTTTATCATGAACTAGGTAAGCTACTAGCATGGAATTCCAGGTAACCAAATCTCGGGTACCAACAGCACCATCAAACACCCTTTTAGCATCTTCTAACAAACCACATTCTGAATATGCAGTGAGTGTAGCATTACATAAAGCATTGTAGAACTCAAGGCCATGTTTAATAATCTTACAGTGAAGCTGCATCGTCAACTTATAGAACTTGTCACCATCAAGCAATGTCAAAAGCGGAGCAAATGTGCCATCTTCAACCCTAACACCTTCCTTCTGCATACAATCTAATAGCCAAAATGCAGTGTCGCGGTCTCCGACTTGCACAAAGCCATCGATGAGTGCATTCCACGAGACAAAATTACGCACTGGCATGCCTTGAAACACATCATACGCATCTTCAACTCTCTCACACTTGGCATACATGTCCAATAAAGCGCTACCCGCATAAACACTCTGCTCATAACCAATCTTAACAATCAAGGAATGCACTTGTTGCCCAAGATCATGTCGACAGGCGTGAGCTACCCCTTTTAGTATACTTCCAAAGGTATAACCATCAGCTTGAAAGCCACGTCTTTTCATGGATTTTAGAAACTCCCAAGCAGCACCCAAGTTCCCAGACTCTACATAGCCAGTGATCATGGTGTTCCAGGTAACGGTGTCTTTGTGGGGCATTTCGTCGAACAGTTTGCATGCAAGATTTAAGTCTCCAGAGAAACATTTTGAATAGCGAAAGAGGATGTTGTTGGCAACGTAAATGTGGGAAATAATACCTGATTTGAAGGCCTGGCAATGGGTTAAGAAAACGTTGTACAAAGCATGTCTTGAGCTCTCAACCACTGAATTCAACGGCCTCATTCATCCTCTCTCTCTGTTGCAATGACGAGCTTGACTGATGATGCCGAGATGCCGAAGGTCTCGTGGGTTAGTTGTTGTTTTAGAACCACTACATGGGCCTCGGCCCAATAATTGTAAATTTGCCAACTTGGTCCGTGAATTGGCGAAGCCGGCCCGTATTAGTGAAACTTGATCAAGCATAAACGCAGTTTACCATCTCTCCGCAAGTACCAGCCATAAAGATGAAGCTTTGATTGTTTCATCCATTCCATTTTTCAATATTGAGAAAAGCGCTGTATCTCACTCAAATCGCTTATGTGACTCTAAGGTGTTATGCCTTCCCACAACCATCAGTTTTCAAGCAGTTGTCAGATGAACCCCTTTGCTTTTCCTGCGTTTTACTATTCATTTTCGTCCTGAAGAATGGATGCATTGTCCTCACACCTACCTCCCAGTTGTATGTGATGGATGGATGCACTTGTTGTAGTCTCTCATTCTGCCAAGGGGTTTCTGGCATATGGATGTAATATGTCAATTGTTGGTGGTTCGTATGCTTCATCATAAGGGCAGTAGGATGGTACAGAAGCAAGTCATCACAGGCAAATTATTTCCGAGTTATCAATCTTAAACATGATAATATTATGAGTTCGACGAGCAACAATCCAAAACCATCTCTGAAAATCCACTTCAGTTGAGATCCCAACACTGATATTGGCAAGGAAAATGCTCGCAGACATATCTCATCAGAATTCAGTAGAAAAAATTCAATGGCGCAACAGGCCACACCTCTTCCTCTTCCTAGCTATATAACACCATCTATCTATAAATAGTAGAAAAAAGAAAAAACAAGAAGAAGCCCGTGATATTCAACTCCGACGTACTGAAAACAGAATCAAGAGCTTTCCTTCTGCTTCTTTCCATTCATGCCGCTTCATCATGCTTATACTCGGAGCTTTTCTTTCACTTCTTTTTTCCGAGTTGTTTCGCACAACAAAGTTAGGGAAAATGATTTCTTCGTTGTAGTATTGCCGCAAACAACTCAATTGACACCCTCTGCCTATCATTGCACAAAGCTTTTGCTTATTTCACCGGCTGCACAATTGTCTCTGCATTCGGGAATTCTGGGAGGATTTGCCACCCTTGTCTTTGTAAGTGCTTCTGGATGCAATACTCCTCCTCTGCTCCACTGGAGCTGCTGCTACAGCATGTCTTCTCTGCTTGTTTAGACTCTTGTTCAGATCAGCATCATTTTCATTTACGCTCTCATTATCCTCTTCCTGGAAAATGAAACTGCTATGAGAGCTTTGCACATTTAAGAATAAATATGTTCTTACGACGATTTTAAAGTGTATTTTTGTCTTTCTAAACCAGGAAGGAAGGAAGAGATAACCAAATGTTAAAATGTGGTATTTCGAGGGCAAGCTTTAAAATTGCGAAGTCATCTTTTAGATGCAAGCCTTTCTTAGCATCGATGTCAATTGTCATGTACCGAGTATAGGAAATGATCACTGCAATGATTTCAATGAATATTTTCCACACACATTTTTATTAATATGAGGTTGATCTTATATATAGTCATTGAAATCTGTTTTAGGAAGAATGAAATTGTTTAGGCTTAAACTTTGCTACTGCTAAATTGTACAGTTGTGAGAGTAAATTCCATGATAATAATAGAACATTCAGAACAATTCAAGGCTAGATAAACTTTGTTGCTTCTTGATCGAGATTCTTGCTACATTCCTTTATATGCCCTTGCAAGATTGAGCTTCCATGAGTAAGATCAATCTTGTTCCTGGGTAGTGGCTGTCAGTAAGTTAGCTAGGATCTTCAGTATGAACATATTCTGACTTGCAAAATACCTAATTAAACTAAGTCATGTACAAAATGAAGATCTATTTGAATGTGTTTCATGCAAGAATGATTTGCTGCCACATAGGAGATGAGGTGTTGATGTGAATTTGAAACCTAGTTCATGGAAGAGATTAAGGAGCCACATTGTTTCTGATGTTGCGTTAGCAAGTGCACAATATTCTGCCTCAGTTGAGGATCTTGCAACAACTCTTTGCTTCTTTGAGCTCCAAGATATAGGAGTTGAACCCAAGAAGCTTATATATGCAGATTTGGAAGTGTGATCATCAATATTGCCTGCCCAATCTGCATCAGAAAAGGTTCTTAAAGCAGGAATACCATCTTTAACAATTGTATGCCATGGAAAATGGTCGGTTTTAAATATCGAAAAAGCTTTTTTCTTGTTATCTAGTGACTTTGGGTTGGACTGTGTATAAAATGAGAGAGTTTGTTTACTGCAAATAGGATATTGAAGGCTGCCAATAACTCTGCGAAACTCTGTGCTGTCCACAGAAGCAGTGCCATCAACTAATTGAAGAGAATGACTCGTGGAAATTGGAGTAGAGACATCCTTTGCACCACTCATGTTAGTGGTGGATAGGATATCATATGCATATTTATGTTGTGATAAAAATAACCCTACTTGAGTGGGCACAACCTCAATACCTAGAAAAAGAATACAGAAGAGAAGACCCATGTCCTTGAGAGAAAAACTCTCACCCAGGTTTCTTAACAAATATTGAATGATTGCTTGTAATGACAAGATCATCAATATAAACCAGTCAAAAACAAGTGATGGAGTCTCGGTCGGAGATGAATAGTGATGGATTTGCCTTGGGATTCTAAAAACCAAGTTGTAGAATTGCAGTTTTGAGAGCTGTATACCAAACCCGGGAAGATTACTTTTCACAATCTGCAAACATGATTAGGCCTAGACACATCTTTAAAACATGGGGGTTGCAACTTGTATACTTCTCCAGTTAGTTCATGAATTAAAAAAGCGTTGCGAGCATCAATTTTCCTCAACCGCCATCAATTCATAACAGCAATAGTAAGAACATCTCTAACGGTGGCAGGTTTGACTACAGGGCTAGATGTTTCTTTGTAATCGAGTCATGGTCTTTGATTGTAGCCCAGGGAAACAAGACAGGCTTTGAACCTATCCACTGACCCATTAGCTTTTCTCGTCACCCTAGATACCCACTTATAACCTCCTGAATTGCAATTTAAAAGAGAGGGAAGTATGTCCCATGTTCCATAAGAGGAGTGAGCTCAATGGACATGGACTCATGCCAACGAGGATGAGATATTGCCTGCCTCATACTAGTTGGTTCAATGGTCTGGGGAAGGAGATGATTGAGATTAGGATCGTTGGCTTGTTGGAGGTTAAATGCTCTGATACCATATAGGAAATGATCACTGCAATGATTTCAATGAATATTTTCCACGCACACTTTTATTAATACAAGGTTGATCTTATATATACAGTCATTGAAATCTGTTTTAGGAAGAATGAAATATTTGTTTAGGCTAAAACTTTGCTGCTGCTACATTGTACAGCTTTGAGAGTAAATTCCAAGATGATGATGATGGAAGATTCAGCACAATGCAAGGCTAGATATGCTCTGTTGCTTCTTGATGGGATTCTTGCTACCTTCCATTACACCAATCATCAACTTTTTTTGAGTTTTAACAATTAAAACAAGGCAAAAGAAAAGAAACTTAAGGGATATATGGTGATCATGAGACCATCTAAATATTGCGGTCTTGATATCTATTAACATGGTTACCTGTGACTGGACGGAAAGAACTCCATATATATAGACCTCTGCTAGTTTTGACTTTGCTTTAATACTGTAGTTCGGCAGACCCCTGACAAGCAGACGTCCCTCACACTCCCTCCTCGATCCATTATTACTTAGGTTAAATGCCTCTCTTTTTTTTTATCTTAAAATTAATTTACAAGTTGATCAAGATTAAGTTTTTTTCTTATACCTAAT
>Ga0307511_10003834_pt1 | contig 15382 bp, 18 predicted proteins | sample 13_EM_MG_FD_200266 | JGI IMG/M metagenome (GOLD analysis project Ga0307511, IMG submission 200266) | Populus trichocarpa ectomycorrhiza microbial communities from riparian zone in the Pacific Northwest, United States - 13_EM | ecosystem: Host-associated > Plants > Roots > Unclassified | place... | reverse complement strand
TACCTCAATACGTCAAATTTGGCTCCCAGTGGGATAACGATCCGAACTTTGGAATCAGGGCCGGGAGAGTGTCGTTGACAGGGTAAACCCATACTCACTCTATTAACAATTGGCACCAAACATTTTAAGCATACAGAAAACAAGTGTCCGGGTTCTTCGAGCCCTCTATCCAATCCACCGTAGACGCTGTCGAGGATAATCTCAACCGGCGTTTTGTCCCCAACACGGTTCGCGCATTTGGGGTTTATCAAGCGCTGCTTCTGACGAATCGGGGGTAGTTCGCATTTCTAGTTGGTGGCTTCGCTGGGAGCCCGTGGCTTGCTGAGCAACTTGAGAAACGGCTTTTGGATATCGGGTTGAAGATCTGCAGGCCAGACACATATACGTGAGTAACCCGCTTAGATGATGGGCCGGCTCTTACACGGGTTACACACAGCAACAAAGCGGTTGCGGTCGGGGCGGTCTCATATTATGTGGACCATTTTGTGACCGGAAGGATCTCAAAATTCACATACGGCGTGGCCTGCAACGTGGCCTACCGGTTCTACTTTTTAGAGCATCGCAGACGTGAACATACATCGATCCTGAATTCCGCAGGGGAAAAACGTCTCCCTCACTATTTTGAAACCATGCTAGCGCGGGTTTGTCAATTGTCCCTTCTATCAATCCTCCTAGACAATCTCATTTCATCGCAGGGGGCCAAGGTTCTGGAGGACCAAGAAGTCCGACACAGTTTCTGTTATGTAACTGAAGGCGCCCCGCAACGGCAAGCCCTCCAAACAATTCTCAAGTATCCCGGGACGGACAGCGTCCCTCGATGGACGGATATCGAATCAGGTAAGCAGTACGGTCAATCTTAACAACTCCGTGAAGGGCACTCAAGTCAAGCAGACAAGTTCGAGATGCTGTGCAATATACGGGCAGATCTCTCTACCGCTCCGTATCAGACGGAAAGCAAGAATGAGAAGATGTACTATACGCGGAACTTCGATGTGATATTGCTTGTTGGTCTCACAGAACTCAAGGCACAGATCGCCTGGATCGACGCCGAGACCGTAAGTCCCCATGAAAATTTATCTTGCTCTCTACCAATTATGATTTTCGTGATCTAGGGTGCGGAGAAAAGGTTCGGAATATCGTTCTCAGAGCCCCTCATTCCGACGGCTGAATTTATTTTTCAGGAGCGACGCCGTAGTTGTGTACGACAACCCCTCAGAGGAGACTAAATAGATTGTTGGGGCTGTCTTGTTTATCGAACCGGTTTCGCCTTTTTCTCACCTCAACGGCAGAAATTTATTTCAAAGCCACCCGAAGCTTACGCGTGGGTCATTGACACTGAATACGCAAGAGTGATTAGACGTGTCGCGCAGAATGGGGATGAGGTAGTCGACCATTCTTGAATCTTTACGTGGGAAAGGGAGGGAGGAATCACATTACCCTCGATCCTCTGTGGTCGCAGGGTCAGCGAAGAGCTGGTGCGCGAATTTTTGGATCTTCCTGGCGACAAATTCCAGAGGAACGTGCTTCTTGCTAGGAGGGAAGAAGTTGACGCCCAAGCTGTGATTAGCAAAGGGCTGGATTTGCTTCCGGAGCGCCGAGTACGGAGGACACTGGCCGGTTGCTAGAGGGCGAAAAGAGCGGTAGCACAGCGACGCCGGATGATATATTGATAGCCTGCAGGAAGATGAGCGTCGATCCCCGTCGATCGGCACCGCCAACCTCTCTCGATCTTCGACGGACCCCATCACGACGTCCATCTCAAAAACCACTCTGGATTTTAGCATGATTTACGTGCAACAACTTTTCTTCCTTCCCCATCTCCCTCCCAGAGACTGACACACACCTAAACCCATTGGTCACCGGAAACAAGCTGGGTCGTATTCTGCAGGGAATGGTCTAAAGAAATTCAAGCAACCAGTCCGTGTTATTCCGCTGCAACGTTTCCCACAGACACTCTCCGCCTCCCACCACGCCCCTCTCTAACACCACCCCGGTCCCCAACTGAATTTCCGTGCGTCGACTTTCGACCGGCCCACCCTTCCCAATCTTTACTTCTGTCGTCCCCGCAGCTCTATTTCGCCTCCCGGGAATGCCACGTCAGGCCTGTATCAATTTTGTCACCGCCGCATCGTTGGACACCGCGTCTGGGACTTCGAATAGAAGGGCGTATCACCGGATGTGGCCTACGCCGCGAACGCGAACTCAGAGTGCAGAGACAACCAAAGGATCGATTTCCCCCCTTCAAACCCCGCGTCCCTGACAGGTTCGGACGGTTGTCGGGCGGGCGGCAACGACTCTGTTTTGTCGGGGATGTCTGCCAATTCCTCCGCCAAAGACCCTGAACGAGGCGATGGTCGGCAGAGCTTGCGCGGAAGTAAAATATGGGGGAATGAAGTGCGCCTTGGCTGTTGATGGGATCAACCTCGATGTGTGGGTGCTCCCTGAGACGGGATTTCGTCTCCGTTATGTAAGGAAATATGTGGCGGGCCATAGGAAAATATTTGACGCTTGTTGTCTTTCCCCGACTCCCATTATGGATATACCCCGCGCCCCTTATTCCGGCCTTTCGCGAAAACTCGTCGTTGCTCTGGATATCGGGACTACGTTCAGTGGCGCTGCGTATATCTTGCTAGACCCTGGAGAAGTCCCTCAAATCCAATCTGTTACAAGGCAAGCCTCTCCCCCGTGCTCAGATCTAGTGACGGATGATGACGGATGAGAAATAGGTACCCAAACACTCCGAACCTTGGGTCCGCAAAAGTCCCCTCCATATTGTATTACGATCATGATGGCGGTTTCTGTGGCGTCGAAAATGGGGTGAATTTCCAGGACGATGATGAATATCTGAGGGTCAGATGGTGGGAGACTTTACTATGTTCACCTTCGTAAGGTGCTGACGGTGGATTAGGTGGAAGCTGTTGATTTCACCCACGGAACCATCCGCAGCAATGAGGGAGCTGATGTGCACGCGACTCCCGAAGGGAAAAACCATCATCGATGTCTTCGCCGATTTCATGCGCTATCTCTTCGATTCGACCAAGGCGTTATTCAAGGCCAGTGAGCCAAGTGGAGAGCTCAGATGGGACTCCGTCTCGGACAGTATCGAGCTGGTGTTGACCCATCCAAACGGATGGGGTGGCCCACAACAATCGCAACTACGAACGGCCGCAGTCCGGGCTGGCATTGTCCCCGACACCACTGTTGGACACTCTAGAGTTCACTTCGTGACTGAGGGTGAAGCAAGTTTCAATTTCTGCGCAACCCATACCCAGGCGGGTAGAAACCTAAAGGTCCGTCACATCCTCCCCGTCCAGAGGCGTAGTTTGACGCTCTCGCAGCGTGGCGAGTGCGTTTTGATCATCGATGCGGGTGGTGGGACAATCGATATCAGTACCTACACAGTCCTCAAAAATGGACCCTTGCAGGTGGAAGAGATGTACGAACCCATGTGTAAGTCGTATCGATCACCATCCGTATATTTGTGTTGAACAACATCCGGTTTAGGCTTGCTCCAAGGTGGGGAGTTTGTAACGGCGAGGGCGAGAACGATGGTCCAAGGTGCGTTCCACTATTTCCCCCTACGGGTCAATCGCTCAACCCACAACCAGAGCAGTTGAAGGGTTCCAAATTTGACACCCCTGAGGACCTGGCAGCGTTTGCCCAGAAGTTCGACGAAGGCGTAAAGAGGGTCTTCTCGAGTGACAAGGTGTCTCAATACGTCAAATTTGGTTCTCCAAGGGATACCGACCCCAAGTGTGGAATCAAGGCTGGGCGATTGGCGCTGACTGGGTAAACTCAAACTCACTCTATCAACGAATTAGCGCCAAACCTTTCATGCGTGCAGTCCGCAGGTTTCTGAGTTCTTCGAACCATCAATTCAATCCGTTGTGGCATCTATCGGCGATAACTTCAACCATCACCCTGGCACCAATTCGGTTCGTATACTTGGAACTTCCTAAACCCCACTCATGATGATCCGGTGACAGTTTGCGTTTCTCGTTGGTGGCTTCGCTACGAGTCCGTGGCTGTCCGACCAACTCGAAAAGCAGCTCTTGGATCTCGGGTTGAAGGTTTGTAAACCGGACACACATACGTGAGTAACCCGTTTGTATGAAAGTCCGACTCTCACACCGGTCACGCACAGCAACAAGGCGGTTGCGGTCGGAGCGATTTCGTTTTATGTGGATAAATTTGTGGCCGGAAGGATTTCAAAATTCACGTACGGCGCACCCTACGAGGTTATCTACCAGGCCCACGACCGAGAACATGTAAAGCGCAAACACAAATCGTACTTGGATCCCTCGGGAGATATCCTTCTCCCTGATTGCTTCAAAACCATGCTACCACGGGTTTGTCATCCATTCTCCTTTGATCAACCCCCCTTGCTGATTTCTTTTCATTACAGGGTACCAAGGTTCTGCGAGATCGGGAGATCCGATTCAACTTGTGTTATGTAACTAAAGGAGCCCCACAGCGACAGGCCTCCCTGTCGGTTGTCAAATATACCGGCACCCAAAGTGCCCCTGAATGGATGGATACAGAACCAGGTAGCTTGTTTAGTTTTTCAATACTTTGTGAAGGCCACTCACATCGAGCAGACAAATTTGAAACGTTGTGTACCGTAAAGGCAGACCTCTCCACTGCTCCGTCCCAGTACACCGCACGGAAGAAAAAACGTAAGGCGTGCTACACGCGGGACTTTGATGTTATATTGCTTGTGGGACACACGGAACTTAAGGCACAGATTGGCTGGATCGACTCTGCAACCGTAAGCTACCAAAGAATTTTACCCCGCCCAGCGCCCTTTCTGATTTTCGTAATGTGTATACTCAGGGGGCGGAGAAAAGGTTCGAAACATTGTCATTAGGGCTCCTCGTCCCCAACGCTGAATCTACTTACTTTTCAGGGGCGATGCGGTAGTCGTATTCAGCAACCCTTCAGACTGGACCACTTAATTGTCAGACTTGTTTTGCTTATCGAACCGGTTTTGTTGTTACAAAAATCTATGTTAGTGCCATCCATAGCTCATATTTGAGTCATCAGTGCTGGATGCGCAGGAGTGATGAGGTACCTCGCGCAAAAAAGAATTGAGGCGGCCGACCGTCCATGAAACTCGAAGCTTGAAGCCTCGTGAGGTGGGAATAGGATCCTCTCATCGAGTACAACGCGCCTCTCGCCGGGAGTGATGAACCGATGTTCAAGCTGTAATTAGCGAAGGTAAAGGACCGGATTTGCTTCCTGAGCGTCGAATCCGGGGACACCCACTGGGACACCAGGTTGGACGAACCATATCATGACTTCCACCTCGAAAACCACTTTGGATTTCAATGGAATTTCCGTGCAACGGTTTTTCCCTGCCGCTGCCCCCGTCCCAGTGGCTGGCGCACCGCCAGCCCAGAGCTGGTCAACTGAAGGGTCATGCCATCACTGAGCGTGGCCTCTATGGACGTGAAGTCCGAGCGCAGGGAAAACCAAGGGATTGATTCTTTTTCTTTGGGTGCCAGGAGTTTGCTGAGTTAAAGTGATTGGCTCACTAAAAACCGTGAATGAGGCAATGGTCGGGAGAGATGGGACGGAGGGGGAGTGTGGGGGATTGAGTCGGTCTCGCTCGTTGATGGGATCAAACTTGATATGTGGGTGCTCGCCGCGACGGGATTTATTGATCACCTCGCGCACGGTGACTGGGTTTGCGGGCTTGCGGGAGTCCCACATGGGAGATCTTTACCTACATGGATCCCGTGCGAGGTCCGTATGGGTCTTCAAAGATTTATCATTGGGTAGATCAATATGAACCTTCTGGAGATGACACACGGTCCATACCGCCGTTGGTAGGTTTACGGTCCATGCGGGGTTGAGGCCAGCACCGAATAAATCATACTGTTGTAACGCTACGCCTAAGGTAATACTAGATGTGCCCAAAGCGCGGGCGCTTGTAGCCCTGTGAATGGTGTCAAGATGGTCGTTGTCTCCTGTCTAGAAATCGGAAGAGGTTAGCGTCCACCACATGGAAAGAGGGCAGAGTAAGGGTCTTTCTATCCCCGTGGAAATACAATGGAAGTGTAACCCTCCGTTACAGGTTCCCGGCGACCCGGTTGTGAGGGGGGGTCATACCGGTTGAGTTTCCAGAGGAAACCCATTTGACTGTTTGAATGCCCAAGGTTGACGGATTTCATCCATTCGCTCGTATCTTTGGCGATGAAGCAGTCAGCCTGGCGTGACCGGGACCCTTGAAACCACTCCTTAGACAGCAGAAAGCTCAACGTTGTCAACGTCAAATATGTGACCAGGTGGTGTACTCCCTCTGCACGCTGGGACCAGCCACGGGGAGGGGAAGGGAGGCGACCCTGGTCTTGACCTTCCGTCTTGAGTTTCAAAACAGCCTCGAGGGCGATGGCGACCTCGCTGACGATCGCGAGGTCCTCACTCTCTTCCTCGTGGACAACGTATCCACCCTTGGATGCCCTCTCGATCGTTGATCCCTGGGGGTTCGGAACGTTCTGGCGAAAAGGGAAAGAATAGAGGGGGCGGTCTTCGATTTGCGAGAGACGAAGTATGCGGCCGAGGTTTCGCTACCATCGGCTGGACGCCAAACGTCAATGTCGGGGGTAGTACGGAAGCGGGCGAGAGTCTCGGCGGACCAGTGGGTATGGCCGTCCTCTCCGAGACAATGGAGTTGTGGGTGGTAAACCAGATGACTTGGTGACTGGTGAGAGCGGTGAGAAGAACGGGACCGGCAGCGCTGCAGACGAAGTTCTATTGTAATGATCAGAGACCCGTGACACCTAGATAGTCGTCAACTCACCAAAGATGATGCAACAGTCTCGGTGAACTTCGAGACTCTTCGAGGCAACGTTGGGAAAACTGGCGGGGAACTTTGCAGGGTAGGGGAGTCTGCGAGAGAAGATTGTAGGTGAAAAGTAAGGCGATTCGCGGAGCGGTTTCCACGAATCCTTTGAAGAGGTGGAGTGCAGGGTCCGGGTTAGTGAAACAGAGGTGTTGAGATGGGAGGGGAGAGAAGAGGAGTACAGAGAGGGGGAGGGAGGGAGGGAGCCAGGGTGTCGCGTGGCGAAGTCAAACAGAGATGTGGTGGCGGCCGAGGTTCGGAGTGTAACATGTACACCTATTGGAGCATGTGAGAGAGGGGATGGGTGGATTGTCGAGGTCACAGAGTGCGCGATGGCTCACCGATCCTTCCCTTTCCAACTTCCTTCCGCCATACCTGATCTTTCGCGACCAAGAGTGGTGAAGCCTCGGTCATCCCGGACGCCTCTCTCCCGACCAAATTGTAGATCGAGCGAGAACTGATTTCAGCACTGTGGCATGTTCAGCAACGTCCCGGACGCTTGGTAAGAGCCGATCCAGCAATGCGTGATCTAACCTTCGTATTGAGCTTTATAGGCTCTCTTGTGGCTACCTTGGGAGATGTTTCGGTTGTTGGAATTGGGAAACTGCTACTTGTATTCGATCTGGAGTTCCTGACCGCACCTGCAACGGTAGAATTCGAGGGTGCATTACGTTTGTAGTTGCCTTTCGCCATGACTTGAATGTGAACTGTGCGAGGGGGTGGGATGGTGATGAAGGTGAACTGAGGGAAAGAGGAAACCAAGGGGAACGTGGAGAAGGTGTGGCTGGAACCGGAATGAGAATTGAACGTCCTTGAGGACGGGGGGAGACTGATATCAAGCGATGAACGATACCCGATTTATTGCACAAGATCGCAACGTGCGGTCCCCATCGTACTTGCAGGCGTGAAGTGAAGGCCTCACGCGTGACCAAAGAGGGTTGCCGGTCCCCACTAAAATTTGTACCATCAACTCATCGAAAACGTTGAACGCCCGATCTTCCACCCGACCTCGCGCCGCCAGCGTCGGATAGCACACGAAGTTCACGTCGTTCGATGCTGAATTGGAATCGGTTGGGGGATACCGCTGTAGATATCCCTTCCCACATGATGCACAAATGTCCATCCATCGGAACAGGCTCCGGCTAAAGAGCCCCATGTAAAGCACGAAACCCCCCAGGCCCCGTAATCACATCTGAGTTCTGTGTGATGGGCCGTTATCGCATAGTCGGGTTTTGTATGAAATGCCGTTATCGTATATGGTTGGGCTCTGTGACTGGTTCCCGTTTGTGTTACACACGTAAAGGAATGCGTGACGAGTCGCAAGGAAATGCATAAAGTCTCTGGTTGGTGGATGGTCATTACCTTTCAAACTCCCATGGCGAACACAGCCCGTGCCAGTTACCCTGGCCGTTCACGAAAGCTCGTTATCGCTCTCGATATCGGGACTGCGTTCAGCGGCGGTGCATATGCCCTGTTGGATCCAGGAGAAATCCCTCAGATCCGGTCTGTCACTAAGCGAGTACCTCCCCCGATCTCTGGCCTAGTAACGAATGGTGATGAATGGGAGATAGGTACCTCAACTGTCCAACCGCTGGGCCTGCAAAAGTTACCTCCGTATTACACTACAATCGGCGTAGCGGCGATTTCCGTGGCGTCGAGAACGGGGTGGATTTCCAGGACGACGATGAGATTCTGAGGATGAGATGGTGAGATGCCTTTGTACGTCCCACCCGTGCAAGACGCTGACGACGACGCGTTAGGTGGAAGTTGATGATGTCACCTTCCGCCACGATGAGGGATCAGATGAGCCAACAACTCCCAAGGGGAAAATCCCTCATCGATGTCTTCGCTGATCTTATACGCTTCCTCTTCGATTCGACGAAGGAATTTTTCAAAATCTCTGAGCTGAACGGTGGGGAACTATGGGAGTCCGTTTCCGACAATATCGAGCTGGTGTTAACCCATCCAAATGGGTGGGGTGACCTAGAGCAAAAGCAAATGCACACTGCGGCGGTTCGTGCGGGCGTCGTCCCCGAATCCCCTTCCGGGCGTTCTAGAGTCCACTTTGTGACCGAGGGTGAAGTTAACTTCATATTCTGCGCTACCTATACAGAAGCGGGTAAACACCTAAGGGTTCGTCACGCACTTTCTACTGGAGCCCAACCATTTGACATGCCCATAGCCCGGCGAAGAAGTTTTGATCATTGACGCAGGCGGTGGAACCATCGACATTAGTACCTACACAGTTCTCAACAATAATCCGTTACAGGTCGAAGAGCTGTATGAACCCAAGTGTGAGTAGGAGTCGGATAGACCACAATTGCAGGTTTTTCGGTTCGACACCTTTCGTTTCCAGGCTTGCTCCAAGGTGCGGAGTTCGTCACGGCGAGGGCAAGAGAGATGGTTCAAGGTGCGTTCCAACGTTTCAAATTTCACCCACGAACCAACCACCCAATCCACGACCAGAGCTGTGGAGGAATTCCAAATTCGACACCCCCGAGGACTTGGAGGTTTTCTCCCGAATGTTCGACGAAGGGGTGAAGAGGACCTTTTCGAGCGACCATACGTCTCAATTTGTCAAATTTTGCAGGCCAAGGGATAATGATCCTCTGTGTGGAATAAGGGCTGGGAAGTTGAGGTTGACCGGGTAAAACCGTGTCCAATCCATCGACGGGCCGGTGTCTGAACCTTCCCGCACGCAGCACCCAGGTTTCCGGGTTCTTCGAGCCCTCCATTCAATCCACCGTGGCGTCAATCAAGGATAACTTCAGCCAGCGCCTTGCCCCTGGTTCGGTTCGAACATTTGTTTTCTCTTTTATTCCTGAACTCCGTTCCTGACGATCCGAGACCAGATCGTATTCCTCGTTGGTGGTTTCGCCGCGAGTGCGTGGCTGTCGAAAGAACTCGAGAACCGACTCTCGAGTCTCGGGTTGAAGATCTGCAAGCCAGACGCATATACGTGAGTGACCTGTTCATGTGACGGCCTGACCCTCACACCGGATACCCACAGCAACAAAGTGGTCGCGATTGGGGCGGTTTTGTTTTATGTGGACCATTTTGTGACTGGAAGGATCTCGGAATCCACATACAGTACACCCGTCAGCAAGTTGGGAATCCAGAGGCAGGTTAATGAAATGAATGAGGTAAGCTCTTCCACATCACATTCTCCAAGACTGAGATGATCCGCAGCGTCTCGAGAACGGCGTGCTATCGGGTCGGGAGCGAATAGAGTTGTTCAATAAGCTTTGCAAGACATGCAGCCGACACCATGTGGTCCCAACATCCATGCTCATCCCTGACTGTTCTGGGGACTCCGTGAAAGTTGCATCGGGGGGCTTTGCCGACGTATCACAGGGTAAATACAAAGGGCTTCGGGTGGCTATCAAAGTTCTGCGTGTGTACACCGATACTTTGGACCTCATCCGTGATGTGAGTGTTTCACCTACACAATTATACCAACCTGGATAAACGGATGGCAGAGATTCTACCAAGAGGGGGTCGCTTGGAAGCACCTCAACCATCCCAATATCTTACCGCTGCTCGGAGTGACAATAAACGAACATCGGTTTGCTCTCATTTCCGAGTGGATGGACAACGGAAACATCAACGAGTTCATCAAGGGGGACCAAAATATAAATCGCCCCAAGCTTGTACGTTGTCGCTTGGTCTCGCAGCAGCGCTACTGATGAACCGCTCAGTTGGCTGATGCCGCAAGCGGCTTGAAGTATATGCACGACCTCCACGTGGTTCACGGAGATCTAAAGGGGGTACGCAGTTCTATCGAATCAAACGTTTGGGCACCTCTCACTCATCTCCGAAGGCGAACATCCTCATCAACAAGGACAGACGGGCTTGCCTCGCCGACTTTGGTCTCTCGACCATCACCAGTGTCGCAACTTATGATGAGGCCACTCTGGCGATGCAGAGTGCAAACAACTCACTCATGTCATTTACTGCAGGGGGGACTTATTGGTGGATGAGTCCTGAACTTATGTATCCAGAGCGGTTCGGGGTTCCGAAATCAGAGAACCAGCGGCCGACCAGGCAGTCTGATTGCTACGCTCTCGGGATGGTCATCTATGAGGTGGGTGTTCACGCGAGCGTGTCCGTCGCGGTAGACAGTTAACCAGGGATAACCTAGGTATTATGCGGACACCAACCCTATCTCGAGCTCAAGTTGGATCACCTAGCTCTCGTCAAGATTATAGAGGGGGTTCGACCGGAGAAACCAAGCAGGGCAGCACATCTCGGATTCAACGATGAATTGTGGAGGACAGTTGAGTTGTGCTGGCTGGGAGATCGCAACGCACGGCCGGTGGTAGAATATGTGCTTGCCAACTTGAATTACACTGCGGCGTTGTGGCATTCGAGAGAGTCCTAGCTCGTGGTATGGGAACCAAGTAGCATACACGTTGACAATCTTATTTTCACCTCTCTCTTCTTATCCGCATCTCTATTGCATTCGTATATTAGGTATATAGCGAGACGATATATATTCATCGGGTACCACCTGGTTCAGAGCCTGGGGAAGGGGGGTATGCAGGTAGCAGCTGTAAGGATTCCTCTGTGATGATCACCCGCGACGACTTCGGCCGTATTCGTGACCAGAGTCTCTGGTAACTTGAAGTTGGACATCCTCTGCGGTGGACTTGACTTTCTCGGCGCGTTGTCGTGGTCTGGATATCGGTCGCACAGAAGTCTGGCAGTAATGGGGATAGCGTTCCGGGTCAACGACAACGCCAGGAGCGCCGGGTGGGCCAACGCCGGATACGACTTGGCGGGCGATGGGCTTTCCCACGATTTTTCACGGGAAGAGGCTGGTCAGTTCTCCAACGGCACACGCCTCGGGCTCCGTCACTGAGGTGCTTGGCCTTTACTTCGCTTCGATCCCGAACGATCACTGTCGGGTGGGTCGAGGTTCAACGGCGTCGAGACAAGTCATTGGCGAGCACTAGTGGGTGGTCGTGCTTGATATTGAGGACGTGAGCCCCACCGACCGGCTGGAATCCCTAGCCATTGGGGACGTCGTCGTCGTAGAATACACGAGGTGATAGGAGGCACAATTCTATGGCTCAGAGTCGTTTTTTAGGATAAATAAAAAGGATTTTAAACCACGACAGCAGTACTAGTGTACATCGTCCTTGCACACCGTCCTCGCATCGTTCGTTCCCGGAACATACCATCCGGACGGCACTCATCCTTTATCTATCCGTATAGTGGACTGGTTCGTGACGGATTTGTCGGTAGAGGCAAGGAGTTCCAGACAATGTGAATTTTTATATCAATCAGCCGAGGGCCGCTTTGTGGATCCCTTCGGCAGTCAATCCTGTTGTTCGTACATTCCCTAGTGTACAAAATACGTTATAATGACCTACACATAGAAAGCAACAGGGGGTGTCTACGAACGAGATGAATGATTCCAAAGTAAGGCCACCACGGTTTCCCGAAGCAACGGATTACAGAGAACACCGGGCCCCCGTACAAAAATACAAAATCCTGCGCGTGTTTTTTCAAAAACAAGCCTGCATCGAATTGCAAGCGGCTGGAGCATCCCTGAACCTCCAAGGCGAACGGTGTGGCCATAAAGGATGCATTGCGGACCGGCTGACTATTATTTGCGCAGGTGGCGAGTCGGTGCGCAACAGGGGGGACATTAAAGCTCCGTGCCAGCCCAGGACCAGCCGTTGAACGTGTTCGCCAGTACCCGTACCACTGCCAGAGGCGAAATTCACAACGGATGCGAACTTGTGGCTGTAGGTGACGGTGTCAGCTCGAGAGAAGCAGAGGGGGGATATAATTTTCTCTCTTGCGCATCGTCCATTTGGGTGAGTTGAGTGCGATTCACATCACGGTGTGAGATGGGTGCCAAGGGATTTGGCGAATATCGATGAACCTCTGGCGAATCCATCCGTTGTCCTCACGCAGGATCGACGTGTCCTGGTTTCGACAGTTAGTCGTCCCGTTATGAGTGCTGTTATCTTCAATGCGGTTTCAAAGGACGCGGCGGCTGAGAGCGAAAACCCGGTGGGCGAGCCAAGCGAGGGACACAGAATGTTAATTTCTATTCGTCCCGTCAACCTACGGGATTGTTACATGACACCGCACCGACCCCGATGAGGTGCTCGCGCAAAAACGAATTGAAGCGGCCGGCCGTTCATGAAACTTGAAGCTTAAAACCTCGTGAAGTGGGAATAGGACCCTCTCCTCGGGCACAACACGCTTCTCGCCAGGAGGGAGGAAATGGTGTTAAAGCTGTAGCTGGCGAAGGTGGAGGACCAGATTTGCTTCCTGAGCGTCGAATCCGGGGACACCCGCTAGGACACCAGATTGGACGGACCCTATCACGACGTCCACCTGAAAAACCATTTTGGATTTCAACGGAATTTCCGTGCAACCCCTGCCCCCGCCCCAGTGGGTGACGCACCGCCAGGCCAGAACTAGTCAATTGAAGGGTCATGTCACTGGGCGTGACCTCTATGAACGTGAACTCCAAGCGCAGGGAAAACCAAAGGATTGATTCTTTTCCTTTGAGTGCCAGGAGTTCGATGAGCTAGAGTGACTGGTTCACTAAAAACCGTGAATGAGGCAACGGTCGGGAGAGATGGGACGGAGGGGGAGTGGGGGATTGAGTGGGTCTCACCCGTTGATGGGATCAAACTTGATATGTGGGTGCTCCCCGCGGCGGGATTTCATCTCCGTTATGTAAAGGAAAAGTGTGGCGGGTCATAAGAAAACGCTCAATGGCCGTTGTCTTTACCTGACTCCCATTATGGACACAACTCGCGCCCGTTACTCTGGCCCTTCCCGAAAACTTGTCGTCGCTTTCGACATCGGCACAACGCACAGCGGCGCCGCGTATGCACTGTTGCAGCCTGGCGAAGTCCCTCGGATAAAACCTGTCACAGGGTAAGTGTTTCCTCCAACCTTTGGTCCCAGGAACGGATGATGACAAGCGAGGGATAGGCACCAAGACGCGCCGAATCTTGGGTCCGGAAAATTTCCCTCTATATTGTATTACGATCACGACGGCAACTTCTGTGGCGTTGAGAACGGGGTGGACTTCCAGGATGACGAGAAATTCGTGAGGGTCAGATGGTGGGAGACGGTAATACGTTCGCCTGTGCAAGACACTGATAGCACGTTAGGTGGAAGTTAATGATATCACCCGCCGCGATGAAGGATCAGACGAACGCACGACTCCCGAAGGGAAAGACTATCACCGATATCTACGCCGATTTCATGCGTCATCTCTTTGATTCGACGAAAGCGTTTTTCAAAGTCTCCGAGTCGGACGGTGAACTCAAATGGGACTCCGCTTCAGACAATATCGAGTTGGTGTTGACCCATCCAAACGGATGGGGCGGCCCACAACAAACGGAACTACGAACTGCCGCAGTCCGAGCGGGCATCGTCCCCGATACTCCTGATGGACACTCTAGCGTCCACTTTGTGACCGAAGGCGAGGCAAGTTTCAACTTTTGCGCAACCCATACACAGGCGGGTAGAAACCTGAAGGTCCGTCGTGCTGTCCCCTCCCAGTGTTGGTTTGTTGATACGCTCGTAGCGTGGCGAGCAAGTTTTGGTCATCGATGCGGGTGCTGGAACGATCGATATCAGTGCCTACACCGTTCTCAACAATCGGCCACTCCGGGTTGAAGAGTTGTATGAACCCAAGTGTGAGTTGAATCAGTTATTGTTGTAGGGTTTTCATTCAACGGTTTTCGTTTTTAGGCCTACTTCAAGGTGGGGCGTTCGTTACCGCAAGAGCGAGAGCGATGGCCCAAGGTACGTTCCGACATCCTACTTATAAACCCGTCACTCAATCCGTAACCAGAGCAGTTGAAGGGTTCCAAATTCGACGCCCCTGAGTACCTGGCAGCGTTCGCCCAGGGGTTCAACGCAGGACTAAAGATAGGCTTTTCGGATGACCAGGCGCCTCAATACGTCAAATTCGGCTCCCCGAGGGACAATGACGCCAAGTGTGGGGTCAAGGCCGGAAAATTGACGTTGACTGGGTAAACTCAAACTCACTCTGTTGGCGAGCTGACACCTAAACTCTCACGTATAAAGCGCGCAGGTTTCTGAATTCTTCGAACCCACCATCCAATCTACCGTGGACTCCATTAAGGGCGACCTTAGCGAAGGCTCCGCCACCAACTCGGTTCGAATGCTTGAGATTGATTAGACCCTGTCGCTGACGATCTTGAAACAGGTCGCGTTCCTCGTTGGCAGCTTCGCTTCGAGCCAGTGGCTGTCCAAACAACTCGAGAAACGACTTTTGGATATTGGGCTGAAGGTTTGTAAGCCAGACACGTACACGTGAGTGACCCGTTCGTATGACGGGCCGACTCTCACACCGGTCACACACAGCAAGAAAGCGGTTGGAGCTATTTCGTTTTATGTGGAACATTTTGTGGCCGGAAGGATCGCAAAATTCACGTACGGCGCACTCTACGAGGTTATCTACCGGCGCCACAACCCAGAACATGTGAAGCGCAAACATACAACATACTCGGATCCCTCGGGGGACATACTCGT
>Ga0307511_10003833_pt1 | contig 15386 bp, 10 predicted proteins | sample 13_EM_MG_FD_200266 | JGI IMG/M metagenome (GOLD analysis project Ga0307511, IMG submission 200266) | Populus trichocarpa ectomycorrhiza microbial communities from riparian zone in the Pacific Northwest, United States - 13_EM | ecosystem: Host-associated > Plants > Roots > Unclassified | place... | reverse complement strand
CCTTTAATCATGCATTTTGCTTGGTTGAAGTACTTCCCTATAACAGATACCAACTTGTGTTATTGCATGCCTAAAACATCAGGCATAATCCAATTATGGATCTTCAAGGCTTTGTCAAATGTCCCCCGGATGAGTGAAAGATCACGGGTGACGAGAGTGAAGAACTTCGAATGGCTCATCATTGCGGTGTCTCCAAGAGTCATTGTATTACAGCCCATCATTTGAGAGTTGAAGCAGGCCACGCATATGAAGGTATGGATTTTCGGATAAATTGGCACAAAATAGAAAATGTTGGTGGATTGACATAGAAACAAAAAGTTCTGGTGAAATAGTAAAGTGTGGTCATTTTATTTATTAAATAACAAGATAATTAATTTTATGGGACTCGCTTTATTTTCTTAAAAATGGACATGTAATATAATTATAAACACTGAAATAATTGCATTGGAATATATTAAAATTCTTACAAATAGGCTCCCTAATCCGAGTTTGAGATGGAATAAAACCCAGACGTAGAGTCCCGCTAGCCGGGAAGGGATTTTTTCTATTGATTTATTGACTCCCTTCTGGAAAAGCCCTTTTCCAGATGGAGCAGCGCATCTCCCTTCTGGAAAAGCCCTTTTACTCTATTTTCCGATCACTAGAGTTCCATGCTGATGCATACATGAGTTGCTGCTTCATGAAGAGACTTTAGGAAACTTTCGTCTACTCGTTAAACTTTCTTTCTTCAATTAGGGGAGAAAAAAGAAAGTTTAGAGGTGCTAGCCATTGGCTTGATGTAACTGCAATAGCAATGTTTGCGTAAATGGATTTGACACAAAACAGAGACATAATCCATCACGTGAGTAGAATAATGCAACATAACATCTCATGGTGACTGAATGGAACGGGTAGAAAAAAAGAGGGAATGGAATTCATTATAGGGTTTAGGATAATCCCATTTATTGTTACTGGTATTTCATATGATAATTGTTCACGAAAGAATTGGTGCAAGGATAAGGGGCCATGGCAGTGGTGCTGGCGGCAGGGGGCTGCGGCAGTATTCAAGAATTTGCCAGGGGCTGGGGCAGGTGAGACGCCGTGTCGAGAAGCTAACTGCAGAAGCACTAGATTCTGACTTGGACAGATACCACTTTGAAGCGCCATGAAATTAAGGTAATCTTACTGACTAGCCTGGGATATTGGCTTGCATATTTAAATAAGGTACCAGCTGACACTTTTATTTAAATCAGCTTGCACGCTCAAAACTCGGTAAAAGAAAATTCTCAACAGCAATTATACAAAGAATCACACCAAGTTGGAGGAGGCGCACCAAAAACGATGAAAAATTACATCTTTACAACGTAAAAAGAAAAAAAAAGAGTAAGAAACAACACAGGCCCAAAAGAAAAAAAGGGACACTCTGAAGACGGCCTAAATTACATTTCCTAAACAAGACAGCTGGAGAGCCTTGTGATCCAGGTCAGCTAGCACCTACAGGTCCTGGTCACTGAGCGAACATAATTCAGTGTCTTGTCACGACAAAATTGATAGCCTCCCTTTGAGTTAAAAACGAACTCCAAGGTTTATATTAAGAATGATGGCTGTGTAAAAAAGGAAGCCTGAATTCAACACTGCCCTTGGGTATACAAATAAAATAAAAGAAGCCTGGATTCGATTCAATGATTCTGCACAAAAGAAAGATTGACTAAGCTGCCTGAAAGCCTTCTCTAAACAGTATGCACACAATAACTGCATCCACATGAAAAGGATTCATTCGTTAGTACACGTAAATGACAACATGGCAGCACAGATGAACTCTCTCTTGCACTTAAATTCCATGACAGAAATCGTGCAAGTTTCATTCAAGTTGTTAAGCATCTATCAAGATTATAAGTTTGAATATAAAAACAAAAAAAAAGGTCATTACTGAGTTACTGTGCCACAGCCAAAGCAAGGCCAGTTAGGAACCACAGAAAATAGTGTATCTTTCAAAATGTTTGCAGAAAGTGATTGGTTTAGAGCTTCGACCACCAAAATCTTGGCTTCAAGCCCAAAACAGTTACGATTACATCTGACAATGGCCCTTGAATGTGAACCTATAAACAACTTTTAAGGTTTCATCACATGCAAAGATGGAGGTGGTGTTCAGAAGCAAAATAAACAAGTGAAAAATACACATAGCGATAACAATTAAGGACTGAAGACAATACCTGATCATATTTTAAATCTCTGAACTCTGTTAGATTTAAGTGGAAAAAACCAATGACCGGAATTGTTGAATAGGTTACTCCAAAAAATATTCCTGAAAATCTTTTAATCTGGCCAGTCTTTTAGTGTCCGTGCCAGTTCAAACCTTCAGATATATTTCAAACTTGGTCCTCCAGTTGAAAAATTCTGTCTGGTTAACGCACAATTATCTTAGGCATCTTGTTGCAACAATTGAAGAGGCAGCTGATCTTGGAACATATGTAGTGCACAGAAATTTCTCAGCTTCTCCAATTTCTCAGTTCATCTTGTGTCCAGAGCCTTTTTCTTATTTCACTGGTAAATGGTGGAGGAGGGTCTAGAGACCTCATACTCCACTTTAATCAAATATTTTGCCTGGTTGAAGTACTGCCATATAACAGAAACCAACTTGTGTTATTGCATGCCTAAAACATCAGGCATGATCCAATTATGGATCTTCAAGACTTTGTCAAATGTCCCCAGGTGAGTGAAAGATCACGAGAGACAAGAGTGGAGAATTTCAAACGACTCAGCATTGCAGTGTCTCCGAGAGTCATTATATTAGAGCCCATCATTTGAGAGTTGAAGCAGGCCACGCATCTGAAGGTACGGATTTTCCAACAGCTTCTCATTGTTGCTCTGCATAAAACAAAAGCAAGCACACAAGTGATGTTTGACCTCTGCTATTTCATGATTAGAGCAACTGGAATACAACAGAACTAGACATTGTCATAATGAAACTTTATGAGAACTTGTCAATATTCTATGTCAATACTTCAAACACAAACTGGTCATACAATGGTCTCCTCTCATACATCCCATCCCCAAATCAGCTTACCATATTGGCATTCCCAACTGATAATATTCTGAGACAAACATTCATGGGTTCATTCACATATTAACAACTTTTTCCATATGGTGAGCATTCCAAATTTAAAATTGCATTATTGAAAGCAAAAATAACGCTTTACCTGCTGTGCTTTAAAGATGAGATTCTGAAGCATGTGCTTGTACTCATCAGGTTTTTCTGTCATCATTCTCTGAAAAATCCAGATTTGAAGGAGTCAGCAAAATTCAACTAACAATAAAGAAAAAAACAATTCAAGTTTTCTAGTAGAGGAATGACAGCATCTTGCCTTTAAAAGAAAAGCTGAAGAGTAATACGCTACCCTTGAATCTGTATCATCTAAAAGTTCCCTGCCAGAAACAAAGAGCCAAAAGTGTTGGCACAATTTAAACAATGGCACAGCAAATCATAGTAGGAAGTAGAGAAATGAATCACCTAAAAAATTCTTCTCCACCGACTTCTTGGAAAGCAGAAGGATCTGCCGTGCATTTACCGATTAGAAGCAACAGAAGAGTTGCCCTAATATCTGACGCTGCACCAGGAAGGTTTCCTCTTCCTTTGCTTCCAACAGCAACACCCAAAGCAATATTGTCTGTTGCTGCACCAGCTAGCTGAATAAGTGGCCAATAAAACAACGCAGCAGGAACACGTGCAACTAATTGCATAGGAACAATAGCCTGTCCTTGGAGAAGCAGTGCTGTCATTGATGTTGTATTGCACATGAGAGAACTATTAATGCTGTAGCTGGATCTGCTATCAGCTTTTTCCATGAATTCATTCCAGCGAAAGTCATCAATTTTTTCTAATCGAGAGATGCGCTCACCGGTATCAATTTTTTTATTTTCATCCGCTCCACCATTAACTTTACTCTTTTGCATTCCTTCACCATTTGGGATTGCAGTTGCAGGGAGAACTTTCAGGCACAATTGAGAGAATAATATATCACACATCTGCTTAGAAACACCAATGCAACATTAGTGGAAAATAAATCTTATAGGAGAATTTCAATGTGGTACATATTATGAATTGAAAGATCAAAAAAGCAGATGCAATCAGTTTAGTTCCTGCAACCAAGTCAATTAAACAGAAGAACCTAGTTGCTTCCCGAAGAGAAGACCAGAATGTAAATAGAAAACATTGTGTTATATTGCATCTTTTATTTACTTTTTTTATTCCTGGATACTGGTATCAGTGCATTCTTTATCTTTTCAGAAACCTTTGAATACAAGGGAAGATGCATCGTATTAATCTCCAGGGCATCCAAGGCAAAACAAATTGCTAGCAATGCCAGCTATCCAGCCAAATTATTCTAAGAAGAAAAACGATGAGAAATATATTAGGCCGATCATTTCTTCTTCCTTTTTGGCATTGTCCCTGGTATCACGAAGCTATTTAGGCTGGTTAATTGCAGTACTAGTTGATCAACAAATTACCTTCAAAATGTTGATGCGATCTGTTTCATTTATTTGAGCCACCAAGGATAGAGCACTGCTCATAATGTCTATCACAGCATTTGCTTTATCAAGTCGGCTATCTGCATGCTCGTGACTGGCATCATTGCTCCTTGAGGATTGCATTTCATTCTCGTCTAACAAAAATTTGCAGCGCATGAGAAGTCTCTCTAGAACAAACAGGAAGCCCCATCTGATGATATTATGTTTGGACTTCAAAAGACCACACATAAGCCAAATTGACACAGGAACATCTGACGAAACTGAAGAATCATGTACACCAGCATAGGCAATTTTACCCTGCAATTCTTTGACATTTAACCATACATTCACATTGCTTCCCTCGGTAATTTCAGCAATAAGCAAATCACCCAACCAGGTATAGCCATTCCGACGGTAAGCAATCCTTTCTGAGTGAAGAAGAGAATGCAAAGTGGCCCAAGATAGTTTTGATTTCATGCCGACACCATTTGTTAGTATTGCACTCTCCAAACTTTCCAGAAACTTGTAAGATTGGGTTATTTCAATTAGATGAGAGAACTCTTTGTCCAAATGAGTAAAGGAACTGATTATTGCATTAAATTTCTCTGCTATATTCTCCAAGAGCTGGAAGAAACAAATTAGATTCAGAAAGAAGCCGATAATAAACAGACTGTAATTGATCAGCATTTCATGGAAAGATACATGTGCCCATAAAGTCTATGAACTGGTGCAATATATATCAGCAATTACATACCAAAACCACTGAAATGAACGAGGATAAATGCTATGCAATTTAATGTGATGAGCATAAATTACGTTATACAAAGCTTAAGATGTGCCTGTTCATGTGTAAACACGAGTGTGCACATCTGCACCAATCCAAAACCAGCACTGCATAGTAACATTGCTAAAAGCTAGGCATTGAATATCTAGATAATGTAGCAGAAATATATATATATATTCCTTACTTTCAATTCATTCTATCTTCAGCTTACCAAATTCAGTCGTTCATTGTTGGGATATCTAGATAATGCAGAAGAAATTGATCTTCTCAGAAGCTCCCCAATGCCTTCAACACCCAACTTAACAGACATGTAAAGAGCTTCAGGTGCATTAGCAAGAGTGAGGAGAGTTGCAATAGGTTGAATCTCATTGTCACCATATTCAGACAGCCCAGCAACTATGCAAGCTTCATTTATTTGATGCAACACATATTCAAAAAGAATCAAGTATAGATTTCTCCTCTCTTCTCTCAAGTTAGCCAGAGAATACTGCAAAACATAACAAAGGATATGGGTCAAGGCATAAAAGGTGCAAAAGGATTCATTATAACTACTAAATGCCTACAGTTTATATCAGCAAAAGGATAGATGATTTGCACACCTCATAGAAAATGAACTCAATTCCCCCAATCAGGTCAAGCTGGTCTATGAGAAACACCGGGTTTGTTGAGACAAACATCATAGACCCATCAGAAACTTGATAAAACATATTTGTTAACATGCAAATGAGCTTGCTATGAACCAATTCTGCCCAAGAATTCTTCCTGCTAGTCTCTATTAAGGCTTTAATGACCTGAAAATGGACATTAAAATTTATCAATCAAACTCCTGAAGATGTTTAGCTAAGCACAATATTAAGTAGGAGTTTCAAACACTAGATAGGACAACTACATACTGTTGCAGCATGCCATAAAAAGAGGAATCTACATCAAGCCATAAAACTTCACTAAAAAAGGTGGACCTAACAGCTTATGAAGTTAAACAAGACATGAAAATATTATGTCCCCCTAGTTTACTTTTACACTATTTATAAGTCAGGTTGCAATTCACCATCCAACAAAAACACAAATATGAACATGACTACAGAATCAATAAACAGAGACAAAGGTATTAGCTGGTCGAAGCAGGTAATAAGAGGAAGAATAAGAAAAATCCATTCCCATGACAGTAGCATGGGGTAGGAAAGTTTGGAGGATTCCTTCTGTGAAGCCAATATGCAATTGTTGCAAAAAAAATAGACAAACTTAACCGGAGAGGGAAGGTAAGAAAGTTGCATTTTCATGATAGTAACCTGAAGTAGTCAAGCTAGGAAAGAAATACAAGCTTACCCTTATGTCAAGGCCTTCTAATCGGTTTCTTAAGATTTTGCCTCTATCACATACAAAATAAAGCAAACAGCTTAAAGCAGAGGCCCAAACAGATTGTTCTTTCTCCTCTGTCTGACAAAACAAATTCAAGGCATAAGATAGTAAAGCATCATGCATCATACAAAGTCAACAAGGGAATACAAAAATCCAAGACATTACCTCTACTTTACATAAAGGTGAATAAAAGTGAGTACATCAATTAACCAAAAACATGGTTCCAAGTGGAACTTTACCTGGACAAGAAGAAGAAGTATCTCGTATAAAATATTTAAAATCCATGACTCAAAGTTATCAATTGCTGATGAAGTGCCCAGCTTGTCAACAGAATCGGCTTTCTGGTTCCCCTGTGTTGGAAGTTGTTCTTCACAATCATAAAATGATTCTTGTGAATACTCTTCTTCAATTGTAGTAGAAGTATCATTGATCAACATTGGTTCCAACAAATGAGCATGAACCCCGAGGTTCAGAATTAAATCAAAGGCACGGACCCTACAAGCAGCTTTTGAAGAATTAAGCATTTCCTGAAAGGCAAATTCAAAACAAATAAAAAATCAGAAGCTTCCACCATGTTATCAAAATAAAAAGAATCGATATTTTATTCATGCAGCACCTCAAGCATTGACAGAGTGAGAGGAGCAGCTGTCCCAGAGTCCAGAACATACCTACAAAAAAAATCAAGTGACCTTCTATAAGCAGTTCATGATCATCACAAAATTCTTTCTTGAATAAAACACATTAAAGGAACCCCGGGCCAAATTAAAGAAGTGGTTGAAAAATCCAAGCACAACTCAACCTGGCATCAGAGAAGGACTCATGGTAACTTTTTATGAAACATTTGCTTCTGTTTGCCGTATTCTTGGCTCAAGAAAAGTTATGTTTAAGTCAATTTAACTGCAAGAAATGCTTGGTCAAATTTAATTATTTTAATCTGCTTTGACAGATTTCATACAATTTTTGTTACAACTTCTATCTCCAAAACTACAATGGATCAAGAGTTAAAAAATAGATGTCCATGTTAACTAAACATTAAGCACATTATTGGAAAAATCAAAATTTGCACCATTTACAATCACAAGTTATCCAACTGAAGCGCTTAATTTGAAGATTAACTTTGCTCCAATAGAATTTTGCAATTATAAATCACATTTTTTTTTATCAATGGTTCATAGTTGAAACAATTCCATTCTAGTATCACTGATCACAGTGAGCTAAAAATTTTCCTGTTTCTTAGCCCGTCTAATGGCATTAACTTCCAATACCAGCTCTCCTTCCCAGCAATATTGCATTTCACAGAAGTACATATTCTAGGTAACTCAGTTCTCAGCATAGAATCACAAAAGCCACTAATATATGATTATTTCCAGGGCAATTATAATAACATATAGTCACCATTGCAAATTTGAAAAGCTCCCACCCTTTTCATGTAGATGACAATAATCTGAATAGGATATGTAACATATGACTGCATTAATTAATCATGTACAGAGCATAAGTTAGTATGTGTGTGCAGATAGATAGCAAAGGATGAAGTGCCAGGTTGAGAATCGAATATACAAGAAAAAAAAACATGCAAGCTAATAAATCATAAATGAATTAAAACTTAAAACTTACATGTCAATGACAAGTTTAATAAGAACACTCACAGCCACATCCATTGACGGCTTTCCACTGTTATTACTTAATCTAGATGATATAGTCAAATGATTGGCACTAGAAGAATATGTCTCTGAGCTAACTGCAGCAATGACCTCACATACCTCAGCAGGGTTTAAACGTAAAGGTTGTTGTTCACTGATAGCAATTAAGAAGAAAAAGATGAGAGAAAGGAGAGTGGTCAAATAAAATACCCTGAACTCATAACAGAAAAGGAACTTGGGTATTAAAATCCAAAACAGGAAAATGAAGCCACCAGCAGAAAACTATTAATTTAACACCAAAAAGATAAAGATGCTAGTTGAATTTCAAGATTCAACTTCAAAAGAACATTATGCATTTATGAAAAATGTGGTAATACGACTGCTTATAACAAGGGCAAGGGTAGAAATGCATAGGATTAGAAACAACAAAAAAACACAGGACATTTCATGTAATTATGGAAAATGCTGATAGAGGTTATGTCATAACAAGGGAAGCAAAAGTGATTCCTGTCGCAAATACATATCCATATAAAGTCAAATACAAAAACCGAGACCAGGTTATCTAGATGTGAAGAGAACACTGGAACCATAACGGAGAGGATCTGTCCTTTTGTACCTGTAGTGACGATATTGGAAGAGCGGTCGAGCACGTGGGCGAAACGTACTCACAGGAGAATCCTCCCTGCAACAAGAATGAATTTGCTCAGAAGTATAATCAGCATTTTCATACCAAAGTTATGTTTATATCATCATCTACACCATTGTAAAAAAAATTCAAGCAAGAGGAAGTGGTATAAAGTTCAATCAAAACTAAATGACGAACAACCACCCTACTGCCCAAATTAGAGCACAGGTTACTTTACAATCACATGAACTTGGCAACCTTTATCACGCAACTTTTCCATAGCACAAAAGTCACCAGTATATGTATAGAGATAAAATGAGTTTACATGCAAAGGAAAAACTAATCTTAATTGGAACAAAATTCTCCTAGCTTGACAAAGCAATAATTTGAGTAAGAAGAACATGCCAGATTTGTCGAGGTCCTGCTTTACTGCGCTTAGATGCTGTTATTGCTCTCAGGTGGGGACGAGCTGAGGTTGAATTGGTAATTGTTGTGGCTGATGAAGGCTGCAATAATTGATCAAGATAAGGCATATCAGATGTTCCAAAATATTTCCAAGGCTGACCCTGCATTTTAGCTTCCATGTCTCCTACAAGCAGAGCTGCAGCACCTAATTCTAGGAATTTGCATATGCTCACATCATGGAGATCCACAGGACGATCACTGCATTACCAAATAGCACACATTCAACCCATGCCTAAAGCAACAGAATACAAGACATCACCAAAATTCAACCAAATAGCTGAGAAAACAGTACACAAAAGTTGGTTACCTCTCAGTTGATAGAAATGGTCCCCCAACCCAACGCCACTGCAAAACATCAACCGCAATGTAATCAAGATCCTCTGCCATCTCAACATTTTCAACATTTGATAAGTTTGAAACAGGTAAAGTAGTAGTGTCTTTCTTCTCCGAGGATTCCACCCCATTTGCAGGGCTTAATTGGGAATTAAAAGATCTACTCAACAAAGATGATAGAGTTGGAAGTGACTGCCTTGACACAGAGGGAGCTCCAGCAAAAGCTGCTGGCTGGAAAGATCGCTTTGGAATATGTTGGCCCACAAGGGAACGCACATAATTTAATGACTTTACAAGAGCTCCAGAAGCAAAAATGCACACAGGAGGAGAAGGTGAATAAATTGTAGATGTTGATGAAACAGATTGTTGATTTGGAGATCCAGACCATGTTAACGATCTTCGTTTTAGGCTAATATCACACTCGGCAATTAAGCTCACACAAAACCGATCAATCTGAAATAATGTCTCCTCACTTGGTTTATATCTGTGGCAAAAGAAAAAAAAAAAAGATCATAAACTAATCATAGAATCTAACAGAGCTTGACTACTTCATAAAAGGGCACATATGTGGCAGAGAAAACACTTTCCTATGAGATGTGCCCGATAGGGACATGCATTCTGGCCTTCAATCCAATTATGTATTAACAATATAATCGACAAAAAAAAAAAACTTCTTCCCAAATTTAAAAGAGTTGACTAGGATGCAGATCATTAAGATTCACTAGTCTGACAAGCAGCCAGGGAGGTGTTTTTGGCAGGGAATCATTGAAAGGAAAACCCAAAACTTCACGTGTTTGAATAAATTCTAGGGCAGATGTGGGAGAGAAGCACTTCAATCACCAGTGATTTCTCTCTCAAATCTTTGTTATAAACCAGCGAGTGCACTTATATTTTGAGATTGACTAGATGGAAAATTTCACAAGCTTATGCACCACATAGCATAGTGCCCCTAATGTCTTCTTTAGTTGTGTAACTAAAGGGAGAAAAATAACATAAAGAAGAACAAGATACTCTCATATCACCAGCAATGGCACAAAGATGAAAGACTGCATATTAAAGATGATATTCTACACACAACAAGCTAATAAAACAACTCTGTGGACACACAACATACCGTAGAAGGTGTCGCTTCAAAAGTGCCACGCATCTTCCAACTACTGCTGGACTGGTATGAATTAAAGCCATGTTAGTGGTAAAAGACTTGAGATTACAACAGATACCACGCTACAAAATATGCTCAAAGCAAAAGAGAAGAAATAAAGACTGAAGTTTGTATCAGGAAACAACTCAGCTCATTAAGTAGAAAAAAAATGCACAAACTTGCATCAAATATTCAGCAGCATGGTATAACTAAATTGAGAACACAACCATGACGAACAGTTTTTTAGCCTTGTGTAGAGTTGAATATACCAAATTGAAGAAGTATCATAGTCTTAACATATTGAAAATGAAATCTCAATAATATGGAAACTTGCAGTCGATGATGTGATTAGTAAGTTCCGCAATATTCCTAAACTGATGGTTGATTTCGCACATTCATTTAGTGAAAGAGAAAAGCCTTAAAAGGAAGAGGCGAGTTGAAAATAATAGTGTCAATAAGGTCAACTCATTTCAGAGTGCTTCACTTGAAGAACAGATGAACACAACATTTTACATTTGGCATTTACAAGGACATAGACAATCTGGTATGTGAGATTGCAACAATTTTGAGGGTGTGGAACTTATCATGCAGAGACTTGAGTTGCTTATCTTAAGTTTATTTTTAGGTTGGATGTCTTCCTTCTCATGCTATTTTCCCTGTGGACCTTTTTTCCATTTTAGAAACCAGAGAGTGATAGAAATCAAGATAGTTCAGTGCAATAAGTGCAACCAACTGTAAAGTTGAAAGCTTACTGTTCTCCCCCCTCCCCTCTCCTTGACCCCCAAAAATGCGTCCATGCCAAAAATCTCCTTAATGTATGCACCTGATCATCCCTTACTCATATTTATACAAACAGGACAGCACATCAATTTCATTTCTTTCTCACGAGATATTTACCATTCCTGTTTCTCTAATTCCATCTAATGCATTAAAAGAGAATAGGATGCCATGTCACTCATTTCTATGTGCAAAGCAGAAGAAAATAAGTTGAGAACGTAAACTGTGAAATAAAAAGAAATGACACACTCACCTGCGTTCCCTCTCTGCAATTGTATGTTCTAGAATTACACCATAAGCCAGGTCGGTAGTTGTAGGGGCTGCCAGATAATCCTGCAATTTGTTCATTAAGGTAGTAAATTCAAAACTGCATCCCATGTGCATCATGCCTGATGGCTAACTGTGATGAATTATTCTTAAGAGTGCCATGAGGGACAAAACAAGGTAAAGGAAGTGCTTTGAAAATCTAAATATGGATATTAACAAATGGCAGATATATATGTATAAGAAAAGATGGTACATCTAAGGCTTCATCTGGGCTGCAGAAACAATGATTAAATCCAAAGAGTCACTTGAAATAAATTTCAGTTATATGGTTTCGCAATTCCCTTTCCTTTCTCTGATTCTTCACAGGATTTCAACAAAGGTAAGTCTAATGTGAAAATCAAATGCATTCAGGTTAGACACAACCTACCAATGATTGTTTTTTCATTGGACACTAAATAAAACACCCAGCAACTGTCAATGAATCTGATCCAACTTACACTAAAAGTTACTTGAAACTACAAAAAGCAATAAATAATTCAAGCACCATCAATTGTCAAATACCACAAGAGGCAACACTTTAGTAAAGTAGCAATCGAAAGCTAACAAATATGGAAAAAGGTACAACAAATGCCAGCATTTTTCATAAAGTCAATCACGCAAAATTACTGAAATTAGAATACGCCAAATTTACCACTCCCTCTCCAAGCAAAAAACTAAATGCACGCAAATGCAACCCACTTTTCTCTTAAGAATCTCACCTTGCACATGAATACCGTGTTTGGCTCCAAAGAAAATACAAAACAAATCCAAATTAAAACCAAGTGCACATTTTCTCTCACTTGTAACTTAAGAAAGTAACAATCTTTTCACTCACTAAGCCTAAAAAAACCCAATTCCCTCGTTTTAACACATAAATCTCAAATTAACAGCTAAAAATAGAAAACAAAATTAAAAAAAAAAACTCAAATAAGAAATCAACAACTTCAAGATCCAATAAAAATCAAACACTTACACGAAGCGTTCTAGGGGCATCAGTCAGAGTAACGGAGGAAATTCCATGTTGAGAAGTGGAGGCAACAGAGGAGGAGGACAAACAATCAGCAACGGCACGGCGGAGCGGCTCAGGCGGCTTCTTTAAAGACGAAGATCTCAACCTAGAAACAACACCAAGCTGGAGCTGTAGCCTGGAGCTGCCAGGACTATTTCGTGACGGACTGAAGGTAGACGACATTGAAATTGACGGAGATTAGTGCACTGACTATCGGAAGAAACTAGAATTTAAATTCAAATTTAATTTAATTTAATTTAATGTGAAAGAGCGAGTCTTCTTCTCCCATAGCGAAGCATTCTTCTTCTCTGCATTCGTTTCTGCTTGAGTGAGAGAGTGAATGGAGAGAGGGAAAGGAGCGAGGATGGGGAATGGAAGTTAGGAGGAGGAGGAAGGATTGGATTTATTTATTTTTAATAATAATCTGGAAAGGAAATTCGTTGGAGATGTGTAATATTAGCTGTAAGAATATGCGTAGTTTTATGAGGGGTATGTATTATTAGCTGTCAAGCGCTAAATCTTGTTGTTTTCACTTTTTTGAGTGGGGCGGAGGAGAGGAGAGGAGAGGAGCGGAGAAACCCCAGCAAAAAAAATTATGAAATCTATGTGTTTAATTGATGTGGAGATTAGTGATTAGGTGTAATTAAGCATCCATTCTGTTTTATGAGGGTTATTTTTTAAGAAAAATAAAAAAAAGTCAATAAATAATGCGGTGTTAATTTTGTTTTTTAAAAACGAAGTGATAATTTCGAAACAAGATCAATTTATCATGATGCATAATATCATTTTATAGTTTTGAAACTCGATCTGACTTGACGGATCAATTCAAGATCTGATTGACTTGAGACTGAAATCAGACCGGGTTAAGAAAAAACAGGAAAAGAAAAAACTCGATGTGACCCGGCAAAATCTAGTTGTAACCCGTTGACTTTTATTTTTTATTTTTTTATTAAAATGACATCGTTTTGATTTAAAAAAAATTGACTCGAGCGACCCGGTGACCCAGTCAAAACCCGAAATCCGGGCCTTGGATCGGGCCGGCTACCGGGCCAGGTCTAAAAACTATGTTTGAGAGAGAGAGAGTAGCTTTTTTTATTTTATTTTACTTTAAATAAGTAGTATTGTTTTGTGAAACATTAAGACACAACCCTTTCTTCTAAGTTAAAGCAAACCAGTAAGATAGAACTAACACAAATGAGCACAGGAAAAGAAAACAGTTATTATAATTTTATGCAACTTGATACATTTTAAAATTGCTTTTCTATTTTACTCTAGAATAAGAATATTATCAGCAAAATATGGATGCTCGAAAATATATTTTATACTAAAAAAACTTAATATAATATAGTTTATTTTTATCTTTTTTATTCTTAAACTGTATTATTTTATAATTTTCTCCATTATCTTCAGTAGATATATTTAGTGTAAATGAGAGGAGAGGTTGGTGTGGATAAAAATGGAGAAATTCTAAGATGTCGTGTGGAATGCAAATAAGAAAATGCTAGAATAAATTATTTTAAAATGCTAAAAACTATTATTATATAAAAAGAATTAGCATGCATGTTGCAATCGATTTTTCCATCATATTTATTGTTTTTTTTAATTAACATGGGTGTCTGGACCAGCTTGCGCGCACCTTGACTAATCTCACAGGCCCTGAAGTTAACAATCATGAAAGTCTCAAGTGGCTGACGATGAGTCTAAACGGATCGGATAGTCCAAGGCTTGACGAGAAAGACTATTGGATTAGACACTGGGGCAGTGACAACCTATGGGACAATGATAGCACATTTGCCATCATATTAGCAATAACATGACTCAAACCTGAGACCACAAGAGAGCAAATCTTTTAATTTCAAACTAAATAGTTATATTTATTGCTTTATTATTTATATTAATAAGGAGGCTTTTCAGCTTATTCGATCCATTTAATAAAGCTTGAATCAAAGTATCAGACTTCAACTGTCCTCAGGTTCATATGACGTCTTTCAATGTCATGAGGTTTTTTTACATTAATTGTGTTTTGAATGCACTTCATGTTTATTGCTACTGTAAAACATGTTGAACGGTTTCTGAATGTCTTAGTTTCTAGGGTCCTGTTTGAACAATCGGCAGATCTTTTGGTATTTTCAGTGCATCGGCAGCCTTGATGTTGCCGTGACAGTTTATTTGAGCAAAAACCGGTTTGGCTCGATTTTTTTCCAGTTTGACTCGATTTTTTTCTGTTTGGGTTATGTTCAGTTTTTTCGGTTTTGGACTTATAAAACCGAACTGGTCGGTTTTTTTAAAATTTTAATCCGTTTTTTTCATGGTTCGGTTTTTTCAGTTATTTTTTTTTTGTTATTTTGATTTTTTGGTTTTTCTCTTCACCGTTTAAGGTAATTATATATATATAAACACATGCATGTTGCAAGCGCAGATGAAATGCTTGGGTAGGGAACTGATATTTCATAAGA
>Ga0307511_10003832_pt1 | contig 15386 bp, 13 predicted proteins | sample 13_EM_MG_FD_200266 | JGI IMG/M metagenome (GOLD analysis project Ga0307511, IMG submission 200266) | Populus trichocarpa ectomycorrhiza microbial communities from riparian zone in the Pacific Northwest, United States - 13_EM | ecosystem: Host-associated > Plants > Roots > Unclassified | place... | reverse complement strand
CAGCTGCAAGCCACCAACTACCTCAACCAGGGCCTGATGCAGGAGGCCCAGGCCGGCGCCGCCCAGCAAAGCGCCAGCAACGCCGAAGACGCCGGTAGCCTCGGGGTGGCCACCAGCGTAACCGAGGTCCAGATCAATACGCCGGAAATGATGCGCGCCAAAGCTCTCGAGGAGGCCATCTACAACAAGATCAGGACGATTCGGGATACGGCCAAGGCGGAAGGAAGGAAGGAGGGCGAACTCACTGAAAAGGAGCAAGCCAGAACCGACAAGCTGAAACGCGCGTCTGCCCGGATATTTGAAGATGCGATTGCCCAATACGAGAAGCGGACCGGGGACATAAAACACTAGACCTCTGCCCAGATAAATACTATATTTATATTCAGGAGGCGCCTTATGTCTTGGAAATCGTTGATCCGATACTTCAGGCCACACCGGCCGATAGTGCTTCCGAGCAACTTCTTGCCCGGTACGTCGTTCGCTTTGTACATGCGTCTGCCGTTGACGCGCGACGAGACGGGGTGCAAGGCATGGGACGTGCAGGGCGGGCGCGGGTTTGACGCGAGGCTGTTTGAAACCCGTGCCTTGCCTTGTAGCCAAGAAGAGTTTCTGCAGGCCATCGCTCATCTACAACTGTCGGGCAGAAGGGTGCTGAATCGCGATGTTGAGTGGCTCCCCGTTGATCCGCCGGACAGGTTTCCCGAGGAGGCGAAATTTGTGGATGATGAAGGAGCGCCCGAGGAGTGGCATGAATACCACCTGGTCAGTTGGGTTTGCCCCGGGGGTGCTTGGGACTTGGGTTTTTCACGAAACGCATTTTCGGTTGACGAAAGGGAATTCAGAGCAATCGTCGCCCGCCGTAATCAAAGCGACTATGAGGAGCAGCAGCCGCGCAGTGAAAAGGAGGGGCTGCTGTTTCCCTTCCAGTTCATTTACCGATGCGATCAATTGAGAGCGGGCCGCGAATACGCGAGCGACATTCCCAGGGACATCTACCAGTATCTCGTGCCGTTCTTCGAAGCGGCGCATTGCCTGGGCTCGCCCGTTGCATTGTCGGAGGCGGTTTCCAACTGGCTGGAGAATCCTTATCTGAAGGCGTGGATCGGGATACGCCGCGAGCTTTTTGTCCCGGCGTTGCGCTGGGCACTGGATCATCCCGAAAGGGATTACCGCGTCTTCCTTCCAGAATCGCTGAAAGCGCCGTGTTCGAGTGAGCAGTGCATGGAGTTGCTTGCCTTGTGTCTTCGTGCCATTGGTGATCAGGCTTTGGCGGGCGTCGAAAGGGAAGTGGAAGCCTGATTCAAACGTCCGTAAAACCCGGGGTAGCTCAGCCTGGCCCAACTTGGCTCCAGTTGAAATTAACAGATGATTCTTAGATTGGACTACCTACGACTGCACCTGAGAAAGAAAAATTCGCCCCCGGTACCCGATTTTCCTTGTATGCAGGTATGCAGGCTTGCCGTTGACGTTGTACGCAGAGAACTGCATCGCCTGGGATAGGGTCGGTGGCCGGCCTTTCGACCGGGAGTTGTTCGATACTTTTGGCAAGCCTTGTATCGAAGAACAATTTCGCGAGGCTGCGGCACGGTTCGATGATCTGCGCTACGACTCACCGGAAGTCGCCAGCATCCCGATTGTTCTTCCGAAAAATTTTCCTCTTGGGACTCGCTTTCGTGACGCTGAAGGCGCGCCACTTACTGCGCTGGACGGCAAATGTGTCGTCTGGAGTAGGCCGGGTGGTCGCTGGTTCAATGATGTCGAATTTGAGCGCCGGGCCTACCCCGTTAGCGAAGAAGAGTTTCGCAAGATAGTTGCTGCTATAAATGAAGAGGAATAAATAATAAAAAGGCCTATCGCATAATTCCTGCGATAGGCCCCTTTTACTGACCCTTCGACTGGCGCGCAGCGGCCCGCTCCCCCACCTCTCCCCATGAAAATCACCTCCCGCGATTTCTACCGCGAGATGCGCGGCGCCCTCGCCGCGAATAAAACGAATAAAAGGGGCCAGGGTCGAATATTTATCCGCCCCACCTAAGATATTAGGTTTCCTTGCCTCGGAGGATCTTAATCCCCCGCCGTCCCGCTGATCTGCGTCCGCCGTGCAAGTGCGATTTTGGACGACTGGATGATGGAGCAAGTAAAAAATCGACCCTGGCCCCTTTAATTGCTCCAAAGAGTCGCCATATGGATGCTCATATGCCGGGTGGCTACAGATACAATCCCGGAGGAACAGGAAGTGCGATTCCCTTTTATCCGGCCAAAGAAAGTGAACCTAAATGATTGCGAATCTACCAGCAAGTGATCATCCAAAAATTGCAATCCTTTTCTATGTAGTGGATGAGATCGACGATAGCCTTAGAGATAAAGTGAAGGGGCTGATCCGGGATATGGCTAGCGCGAGAGAATGGTTGCTCGGCCCTCCCAGATTTGTTGATGAATTCGATGTGCCCAACGATGAGCGCGGAGGGGATCAATTGGAAACGCTCGGCGGTGTGCTGGAAATCTATGCCGCACATCGCCCGTTCGATTTGCCTCGAGAGATCGACTTGGTTCACTTGGCCGAAGTGGAGTCCGTAATTTCTGAAATTCAGCGATTCTCCAAACAAGAGGGCGTTGACTTCGAAGTTGAGCTAAATGGCGAGCTGATCGGCGAAATTGAAGATGGAAAGCTCGACCCTGGGTTGGCAGAAGGACTCCTCGGTGAGTGGCGTAGGTTTTTAGGCGTTTGATGGGCAAGTTAGGCCAATAGCTTTCTTTCACATTTCCCCCCCGATAAGCGAATAAAAGGGGCCAGGGTCGAATGTTTATCCGCCCCACCTAAGATATTAGGTTTCCTTGCCTCGGAGGATCCCCCGCCGTCCCGCTGATCCGCGTCCGCCATGCAAGTGCGGTTTTGGGCGACTGGATGAAGGAGCAAGGAGAATATTCGACCCTGGCCCCTTTAATTCACGGGCGATCACCCCGGCCGAAGCGCGGCAGTACCTGGGCCAGGCGCGCGCCGCCGTGGCCATTGCGCAGTCCAACGAACGCGCCGCCGCCGCGCAGGACAGCGATGCGGCGATCCGCTCCTATCTGGCTACCGGCAGTGCCGCGCAGGCGCCAAGCCAGGCGCAGTTGATCGGTGCCTTCGGACTGGAGGAGGGCAAGCAGCGCTACACGCAGCTCGAAGAAGCGCGTAGCGAAGGCAACAGCTATGTCAACCTGCTGGCATTGCCGAGTGCGGCGCTGCAGGATATGCGGGGGCAGGAGCAGGGAGTCCAAGGGAGCGGGGCGCAGGCGCAGTTAGGGCAAGCGCTGGCCCGTTGAATCAATCGGCCCCATTTTTCGCCGCATCCGCAAGTCAAATCCGCTCCTCCAGTGAATAAGCGGATCTCCGGTTGAAAGGACGACCGGGTATGTCGTAAGCATGGCAATATTTTGCGGCAAGACTTCAAAGGGCGGGCCGCTTGTCAATCGGACTAGCGTCAAACGCCTTCCAATAAGAGGGGACACAGTATGTTCGGGAGACATCATCGCGCGCTGTCGTGCGCGCTCGCGGCGGTTTTGGGCTGGCTGGCGGTTTCGTCCGTCCATGCGCAAGACCTGCTGGTGGGCCAGATTGCTTCGCAAAGCAACATCCTGACCCAGGCCAATGCCAAGGGCCTGTACCAGGGCATGAAAGCCTATTTCGACTACGTCAACGCGCAGGGCGGCATCGGCGGGCGGCCGGTCCGGATCGTCAACAAGGATGACGACGTGAAAGCCGCCAAGATGATCGAGATGACCAAGGAGTTCGCCGCCGACAAGGACGTGCTGGTGCTCGCCGCCTACCAGGGCACCGGCAGCCTCACCGAACTGGCGAAGCAGGATCTCCTGTCCAAGCTGGGCCTGGCCCTGGTGTCGCCATTGTCGGGAGACAAGAACATCGTCGGCGCGCCGAATATCTTCCCGTTCCGGTCCGGCTACCCGGACGAAGTCACCGCGCTGATCAAGGAAGCGGTCAGCACCGGCAAGAAGCGGGTCGTGCTGCTGACCTGGAACGTCACCTTCGGGCCGGCGATGAAGCCGTTCGCCGAGGAGGTGGCGAAACGGGAGAACCTGAACCTGGCCGCCTCCATCGTGATGGACGCGAAATCCCCCAGCACCGCCGACGCCGCCGTCAAGGAAGCCGTTGCCGCCACCGTCAAGACGGACCCGGACGCGGTGATCATGCTGATCGCCACCAAGTACGCGGCCGACTATACCCGGCAGATCAAGAACTCCGCCGCGGCGGGCGCGCAGATCTACACCCTCTCGGTGGAGCCGGCCGCCGAGCTGGTCGAGGCGGCGGGCGTCGAGAAGGCGCGCGGCATCATCATCGCCCAGGCGGTGCCCTTCCCGTTTTCGGCCACCTTGCCGCTGGTGTTCGAATATCAAAAACTGATGAAGCAGTATGCCCCGGACGTGCCCCTGTCCTTCTCCACGCTGGAGGGCTTCGCCGCGGGCAAGATCACCGCCGAAGCGCTGCGCCGCGCCAGCCCCAACCCCACCCGCGAAAAAGTCCTCAAGGCCCTGTACAACATGGGCGAGTACAACCTGGGCGGGGTCTACGTGCACTACTCCGCGGAACAAAGGCGCGGCTGGGGCTCGGTGGACCTGTCGGTCATCGGCGCGAACGGGAAGCTGCTGCGCTAGGGGCGCTCCGCGAAAGGTTGCGGCGAGATACGGAGGCAGCAGCCGGGGACGCCACATCGCGGTGCTTCGCTTCCCGCGCCGCCCGTGCGCGGTGCTTCATCTCTCGCGCCGCCATTGCGCGGCGCCCTCGCCTCTACGCCGCCTTCTGCAGATAGCTGCGGAACACCGCCACCGTCACGCTCGCCTTCTCGGAGGCATCCGGCCAGAGATGCGTCGTCTCGAAGCGCACGTCGTAGGTCGGCTCCCACTGCTCCTGCATCTGGTGCGCCGCTGCATCGGGGAAAGGGAAGTCAGGCGATTTCTGGATCACCACGCCGGTCTTGCCGCGGATGTAGCCGGGCATGCGGTGGTGGCCGGGCACGAACTCGCTGCGCACCGTGACGCGCTCCCCAATGGCGAAGTCCCGCGCCGCGCGCTGTTCGCGCCCGGGCTTCGAGGGCCGCGCGAGGGGATACGCGCCGCCGGCCATGCGCTCCAGTTGCTCGATGGTCGCCACGCCCTTCTCCACGCACAGGCTCGCGCACGCCGTCAGCACGCGCTCGTAGTAGCCCGCGTTGATGTAATGGCGCGGCTCCATGCGTTCGATCGCGTGGCGGTACTCGTCCATGTTGAACAGGCCCGCGCCGACCAGCGCGCCGGACAGCGAATTGGCCTTGATCTCCCAGGCGTGGTGGTAGATCCGCGTGCCGTCCTGGTAGCGCACCTTGCCGAAACCCTGCCTGCCGCCCATGTCGTGGATGCCGTCCATGGTGTTCTCCTTATCCTTGGCCTAATTGCGGGGCTCGTAACTGGCCGGCTTCTCCAGCCGCGCCACGCCGATCATCGACTCTTTCGTGACCAGCGGTTTCAAGTCCTCCGCCGTCCAGCCCGCCGTCTCCGGCGGGCGGTAGGGCAGCACGATGTAACGCGTATCGGCCGTCGTGTCCCACACGCGCACCTCCATCTGCTCGCCCAGCCTCAAGCCCATCTCGCCCAGCACCGTGCGCGACTCGCGCACCACGCGCGAGCGGTACTCCAGGTCCTTGTACCAGTCCGGCGGCATGCCGATGATCGAAAACGCCGTGCAGGAACACAGCGTGCAGCAGATCACGTTGTGCACCGTCGCCGTGTTCTCCAGCACCACCAGATGCCGATGATGCACCGGCATCGTCGCGCCCATCTCGGCGGATGCGGCAATGCCGTTCGCCAGCAGGCGCGCCTTGAATGCGGGATCGGTCCACGCCCGCGCCACGATCGCCGCCCCCGTCGCCGGCGTCCACTCGCCCTCGATCTTGTGCGTGAAGGCTTCGAGGTGCGCGGGCTTGATCAGCCCGCGCTCCAGCGCGATTTTCTCGAGCGCATCGGTGCGGCGTTCGATGTCGGCGACTTCGGTCGAAGAGGGCATGGCGGCTCCTGCTGGTGTTTTGTGTCGTGCCTGGATTGTCGCGGTTGATTCTAGCACCGTGATTCCGTCACAATCCGGGCCGCCATTTTCCCCATTTTGATCAGCGCGAGGTTGGGGTCCGTCAGCGTCACGGCCTGCCATGCAAGGGGAAGGAGCGGCGCGTCCGGCATTGTGCCCGGCCGCTGCGGTGAAAGGAATAGCCGGGCATGCGCGCGCGAATGCGAGCGTGCGGCGCGGGCGCGCGCTCCCGGAAAGGATAAAGGCCAGATGCGAATTTCCCTCTCGCGATCACCGCTTGCCTGCAAGCGCGCGCCTCACCTTCCCGCTTCATCTTCCCGCTTCATCTTCCTACCTCACCTTCCTGCTCCGCACCCAGCCCGGGCCCCGCCGCGCCCGGCGCGGGCGAGGTTGCCGCCTGCCCCTGCTTGCGCCGCCAGGCCGCCGGCGAGAGGCCGACCAGGCGCTTGAAGGCGCGCGCGAAGGCGGCTTCGGAGTCGTAGCCGACGTTGAGCGCGATGGTGACGATGCTGGCCTGGCTTTCGCGCAGCATGCGCGCGGCCAGTTGCATTCGCCATTGGGCGAGATATTGCATCGGCGCCTGGCCGACCAGTTCGGTGAAGCGTTCGTGCAGGGCCGAGCGCGACAGGCCGGCGTCGCGGCTCAGGTCGGCGATGGTCCAGGGGGCGGCGGGGTTTTCGTGCAGCAGGGCGAGGGCGCGGCCGACGAAGCGGTCGCGCAGGCCGGCGAGCCAGCCGGTGCTGCCTTCGGGCAGGTTGTCGAAGTGGCGGCGCATGGCGTCGACGAACATCATTTCGCTGATGCGTTCGAGCAGCGCTTCGCTGCCGGGGCGCTGGCGGGCGGATTCGGTGGCGGCCAGGCGCACGAACTGTTCGCTCCAGGTGCTCTCCGCGCCGGCGGGCAGGTGCATCAGGCGCGGCAGGGTGGCGAGCAGGGGGTTGAAGGGGAAGCGGTCGCAGCCGATGAAGCCGCACACCAGGGTGGTGGAGATGGCGCTGCCGGGGCCGCAGGCGAGGTAGGCGGTCTGCGCGCCGGCGGAGGCGGGCGGGGCATCGTGCGGGATGCTGTTCGGGGCGCGGTGTGGGGCGCTGTTCGGGGCGCTGTTCGGGCCACCCTTCGTGCCGCCGTTCGTGCTGCCATTCGGGCCACCGTTCGGGTCGCCATCCGGTTCGCCATCCGTGCCGCCTTGTGCCGGGGACGCGGCGCTCTCGCCGGGGCCTTCATAGGCGAGGTGGAAGGGGCGCTGGCGCCGGTTCATTTCGTGGTACCAGCCCAGGTTGGGGTCGGCGCGCATGCCGGGGGCGCTGGAGAGCACGTGGGCGTCGCCGTGCGGCAGGAGCAAGATGTCGCCGCGCCTGAGCTTGAGGGGCGGCTCGCCGACGATGGCGGCCCAGCACTCGCCGGTGGTGACGACGTGGTATTCGATCACGTGGTCGGCGCCGGGCATCACGGCGGCGGCGACGTCCTGCCCGGCGGGGGCCTCGGCGGCCCAGCGCCCGCCGCACGAGACGTAGAAGAAGACGGCGCTGCGCAGGCGGATGGCGCGCAATACGTCGGAGAGGGTGTCCTGGCCCATGGTGGCGGCTCCGCGGCTGGCGGAGAGTGGTCGGGCCGGCGCGGCGCAAGGCCGCGAAGGCCGGTTGAAGGAATCGTGCGCGTGGTGGTGCTGTACAGCGGGAGCGGCGCCGGCAGCGGATCGGCCCGGGGCGGATCCCCCGGGGTTGCGTCCGCTGGCTGGCCCGGTGTTGCAAGGGTCCGGTGTTGCAAGGGTCCGGTGTTGCGACGGTCCGGCGGCTACGGCCCGGTGTTGCTACCGCCCGGTGTTGCTACGGCCCGGCGGCTACGGCCCGGTGTTGCCACGGCCCGGCTGCCACGGCCCGGCTGCCACGGCCCGGCTGCCACGGCCCGGCGGCTATGGCGCGCGCGGCCGGACGCAATCGGGCGCGCCGGCCACGGTCGTCCCGCTACCGACGCGCTATTGACCCGCCGCCGCCCCAAAACAAATTGCAACCATTTCTGAAACCGGTCCGTACAAGTTCAGGTGCCATTTTGCAGCAGCCTCCGGCGCAAGTCGAGGGCTGCCGCGCAATGGCGGACGCAGGGTCGGGTTTTCCGGAGTTTCGGCATGGCTGCCGGCGCGCGCGCCGACAACAATGGCGGGTTTCCGTTATGCCGCCTGGCGCTGCGTCGTGGGTTGCGGCGGCACGGCGGTGCGGTTTGCGGTGTCGCTGCGTCACCGTATCGCTGCATCGTGGTGCCGTCGTGCCACTGCGTCGTCGTGCCGCTGCGTCGTTGTACCGCTGCTTTGCCGTGTCTTTGTGTCGTCGTATCGCTGTCCCGCTGTGCCGATTTCCTGCCGTGGCGCCGCGCCCTTGTGCGCGGCTTTGCATGGCGCGGCCGTGGGCGGTCTCGTCTTGCGCTTTTTAACCAACAATCGAAAAACCATGCATTCTTCTTTCGCCGCTGATCGTTTCGTCCAGACCTCCGATCTTCCTTCCGCCACGGCCCGCGCTGCTCCTTCCGCCCCCTCTTCCGCTCCGGCCTGCGCTTCCCCTCCCTCTCCCGCGCCCTATTTCCGCGAGGCCGGCGCCGGCCCCGGCGTGGTGTGCCTGCACGCGAACGCGGGCAACTCGGGGCAGTGGCGCGCCCTGAGCGACATGCTGGCGCCCAGCCACCACGTGCTGTGCGCCGACTCGTATGGCCACGGCCGCAGCCCGGCCTGGCCGGCGGGCCGGCCGCTGCGCCTGCGCGACGAGGTAGCGCTGCTCGAACCGGTGTTCGAGCGCGCCGGCGACCCCTTCGTGCTGGTGGCCCATTCGTACGGCGCGGCCGTCGCGCTGATGGCCGCGCTGGCGCAGCCGCGCCGGGTGCGCGCGCTGGTGCTGTACGAGCCGACCTTGTTCGCGCTGCTCGACCAGGAGAAGGCGGCGCCCAACGAGGCCGACGGCATGCGCGCGGTGCTCGCCACCATGACTGCCGCGCTCGAGGCGGGCTTTCCGGCGCGCGCGGCCGGGCACTTCATCGACTACTGGATGGGCCCCGGCGCCTGGGACAGCACGCCGGAGTCGCGCCGGGGCGGCATCGCCGCCTCGGTCATCAATGCGCGCACCTGGGCGCAGGCGCTGTTCGACGAGCCCGCGACCCTGGCGGCGTTTCGCGCCCTCGACATTCCGGTGCTCTACATGATGGGCCGGCACACGCCGGCCTCCGCGCGCGGCGTGGCGCGCCTGCTCACCGGCGCGCTGCCGCGCGTGGAAGTGGTCCGCTTCGAGCATCTGGGCCACATGGGGCCGGTGACGCATCCGGAGATCGTCAACGTGACGATCCGCGACTTTCTCGAAAAACTGGCGCCGCATGATCGCGCCGCCAGGCCTCTCCTGCACAGCGGCGCGGGAATGTGGAATGGCGCGGGAACCGACGCAAAAGCCGGCGCGGACACGAGCACGCACACCAGCGCCGCCACCAGCATCCGCGCCGGCAGCTATGCCAGCCTCGAGGCGCAAGCCCTGACGCCGCCCCAGGCCCACCCGTGGCCGCAAGCCACGGCGCAGCGCGCTTCGCGGCCCGTGTTGCAGCCTGCGTTGCAACCTGTATCACATCACGCCTCGCAGCCCACCTTACAGCGCACGCATCAGCACACCTCACAGCCGGTATCGCAACATGCATCGCAACACACGCCACATCACACGCCGCAAGACACCCCGCCGATCCAGCCGCAGGGCAAGCCATCCGCCCCGCCCGCCAATGGCGGACGCGCGGTCATGAACGGCGGACGCGAAGTAGGGCCGGCGGCCTCGCAAACGCCAACAATGCAACTCCCTTAACCCAAGTTGATCCGGAGAACTGCATGCTGGACCTGAAAGCCTCCAACCCCACCGCCGCGTTCCCTGCGGCCCCTGCGTCTCCTGCCGCGCCCGACTTCGCCGCCATCAAGGCCCGGCAGCAGGCCACCTGGGCCAGCGGCGACTTCGCCGTCGTCGGCACCACCTTGCAGATTGTCGGCGAGACGCTCGCCGAGGCGACCGACGTGCGCGCCGGCGAGCGCGTGCTCGACGTGGCCGCCGGCAATGGCAACGCCACCCTGGCCGCCGCGCGCCGCTTCGCCCGCGTCACCTCGACCGACTATGTGCCCGCCCTGCTGGAGAAGGGCGCGGCGCGCGCCGCCGCCGAATGCCTGGACGTCAAGTTCCAGGTGGCAGATGCCGAGGCCCTGCCGTTCGCCGACGCCAGCTTCGATGTCGTGCTTTCCACCTACGGCGTGATGTTCACCCCGGAGCACGCCCGCGCCGCCAAGGAACTGCTGCGCGTGGTGCGCCCCGGCGGGCGCATCGGCATGGCGAACTGGACGCCCGAAGGCTTCATCGGCCAGCTCTTCAAGGTGATCGGCAAGCACCTGCCGCCCGCCGCCGGCCTGGCCTCGCCCGCGCTGTGGGGCACCGAGCCCCACCTGGTCAAGCTGTTCGGCCACCACGCCGCCGACATCGCCTGCACCCGGCGCGTGTTCAACTTCCGCTACCAGTCCGCCGCGCACTGGCTGCAGGTGTTCCGCGACTATTACGGCCCGACCCACAAGGCCTTCGCCGCGCTCGACGGCCCCGGCCAGGCAAGCCTGCGGGACGACATCCTCGAGCTGCTGGCGCGCATGAACACGGGCGGCGCGCAATCGCTGGTGGTGCCCGGCGAATACCTGGAGGTGGTGATCACCAGGCACTGACCGCGCGGCAACCGGCGCCGCTGTGACGCTGCGCCGGTTGCTGCGCCGAACGCTGCACCGGCCACTGCTCCAACTGCTGCACCGGCCGCGGCCGGACGAGCGCCCGGCACGTCCCCGCCATTCACGCCGCACGTAGCGGGCTCGCCCTGCTACGCCCCGGCACGCGGCAGTGCATACAAGGAACCGTGACGCGGCCGGCGCGGCGCAGGGCGCATCGCTCCCGCCTTCCGCAACGCCGGCCGCATCGCGGTTCCCGCCGTACCCGCAGTACCCGCGGGCCGGCATGCGCGATCACCTCGCATACGCAGCCCGCCCTCGCACGATCCCCCACTCCAGGAGACATCCCCATGACCAGCACCGAAGACCTGATCAACAACCACCTCAAATCCTTCTTCGCCGGCGACCTCGACGCCATCCTCGCCGACTACGCCCCCGGCGCCGTGATGTTCACCACCGAAGGCCCCCTCAGGGGCGCCGCGCAGATCCGGCCCCTGTTCGAGCGCCTGATCGGCGAATTCGCCAAGCCGGGCGCGCGCTTTTCGCTGCAGCTGCAAAGCGTCGAAGGCGATTGCGCCTACATCGTCTGGACCGCCGAGACCGCCGACAACATCTACGAGCTGGCCACCGACACCTTCGTCGTGCGCGACGGCAAGATCTGCTCGCAATCGTTCACCGGCAAGACCCGGCCGCGGCATTGAGGGTACGGGCTGGCGCGACCGGCGGCCGGCCGAAAGGCCGGGGGCGCGCTATTCGCCGGCCTTCGCGCCCTCCTTGATCTTTTGGCGCTTTGGTTTTGCCGTCATTGCCTGCCTTGTCTATCGGAAAATAAAAGAGGGCAGGCTCGATTCATTCTTTGCGCGTGGGGTCTGCCCCCAATTTCAGCGAACGTGTGATCGCTCGCGGCAGCGTCTTTGATCAGTTCCCACCTCTACGTGACTGTCTACGTCGACTCCGGGAACAAGCAGTCGGCGCCTTCTCACCATCGCCATTTGCCTTATGATTTTGTGGGGAAACCCCAGAGCCTGGTCCCTTACTCCCTTATTCCCGCTTATTCCCGAGCCTTGGCCCGAGTCGCGTTTGCACATTAGTGACCAAGCGTGATTCGCGCATCTGCTGCTCGCGTTGGCACGGCTGCGTCCTTGCTTGAGGCCGGCCGCGCGTAGCCGCCGGTAAGATGCGACTGCCGGTTATTCTCCGTCCAGCTTTGAACCGGATGCACGCGTAGTCGAGAGGCAGGGGTACGCGCCGCCCTCGTGCGCGAGCCAGAATTCGGCGCCGCCGCGCGCGTCGCGCCATTCGAGCGCCGCCTTGAGAGCGCCCTTGTCATCGGCCTGCCAGGTGCGCCCGGCGCCGCTTATCTGCATGGGCGTGCCTCGGGATTTGGCCGGGTCGGAGTAAAGCACGCTCGCTCAAGGCGCGCACGGGTTTCATCATGCCGGCTCGATGACGTTGCCAGGCCGGTCCCCGCGCGGCCACGCCTCTTTCGGCACCTCGGAAAAGAGCAGCCGCACAAACGCTTCCGGCGGCTGGCCGATGTCGATCACGTGCTCCGGCAGGAAGGGTACTTCGACGTCCATTTTCAGATAGAACGCCGTGTCCCCGGCAACCGCCTCTGGCTGGTTGGTGAGGCGCCCGATGAAATAGGGGGGCGCCAGTTCAGCGACGACCACCCACATGCGCTCGGTGTCCCGCTCCGCTTCCCCGCGTTCGTTTTCGGACTCGATCTCGAAGATCAGCTTGGCGGCCTGGCCTATCTGCAGGCCCTGCCGCGCCGCCAGCGGCGGGATCCAGAACGAGGCGGGCGCCTCGGCGTGCCTGGCCTCGCCGGAAACCAGGCGCCAGAAGTCGAGTTCGATGGATGGAAGCCGCATGCTCATGTGTCCCTCACATTCTGCTCCGGAAGGAGAGCAGGGGACCACCTTTCCATGTCACGGGCCTGACGCGGCCTGGCAATTTCTCTATTGGATCGGGGTGACCTCGTCAATATGGTGGTCTCCGAATGATTCGTTTGGCAAGGAAACGCGGTCTGTCCTTATTGCCGTACCTTGGGATCGCCCTCAGCAATCCGCGAATTCGCGCTTCCGGCACTCGTCGGCCATTTTCGTCGCGGCCGCGATCTGCACCGGGGTCAGCTTCGCGGCGACGATGTCGCGGTTTTTCACGGCCTCGGCGTAGCCGGTCTGCGCGCTCAGGCTGAACCACATGTAGGCGCGCACGGAGTCCTGCGCGACGCCTTCGCCCTTGTCGTACTTCGAGCCGAGATTGTTCTGCCCCTGCGCGCTGCCCTGCACGGCGGCCATGCGATACCACTTCACCGCTTCGGCGAAATCCCGCGGCACGCCTCTGCCGGCGGAATACATGTAGCCGAGATTGGCCTGCGCGCCCGGGTTGCCCTGCGCGGCCGCCAGCCGGTACCACTTCAGCGCCTCGGTGTCGTTCGGCGGCACGCCCAGCCCCTGCGCGTAAATCCAGCCGACGCCGTGCTGTCCACGGCCGCTCCCCTGCGCCGCCGCGCGCCGGTACCAGTCGAGCGCGGCCGCGTAGTCCCGCGCGACGCCCTGCCCATATTCATGCATGGCGCCGAGATTGACCTGCGCATTGACGTCGCCCTGGGCCACGGCCAGCCGGAACAGCCGCAGCGCTTCGGCATAGTCCTGCTTCACACCCCTGCCCTTTTGATACATCACGCCCAGGCCATCCTGCGCGGCCGCGTACCCCTGCGCCGCCGCCAGGCGATACCACTTCACCGCGGCGGCGAAATCCTGCGCCACGCCGCGCCCGCGCTCGTACATCGACCCCAGCTCGAATTGCGAGCGCGCGTCGCCCTGCGCCGCCAGCATCTGGCGATTCTTCAGGACCCGCGCCAGGTCCTGCTCGCGCGCCGCCGCATTGGCGGCCTCGGGCGCCGCCGCATTGGCGGCCTCGGGCGCCGCCGCTGCCGCGCCCACAGTGAACAGCAGCGCGAACGCCGCCGCGAACAGCGTGAGCGTGTGTTTCATCGAAGCCATTTTCCCCCGGTTTGTTCTTCGCGCATGGCTTGTCCATGGCCATGGCATTCTAGCCGTGAAAGCATGATTTCGATGTTGACCGCAATGACGCGCACGCTGCCGGGCACCGACGAGAGCATCGCCACCCTTGCCCGGTGAAAGCGCAGGGCGCGGTGCGCCGTCCGCCGTACCCGGAACTTGAGGTCACAATTTGTGACCTCAAGTTTGCGAACTCCTCCGTTGACAGCTGGAACATGAAATCCGCGGGAGAGCACCCCGGGTCGCGCTTGACGGCCCGCACCAGCGCTTTGGTCATCAGCACGCGGGCGTGGATGGCGCAGCCGAACGCCGGGAGAGCCCGCCCGGTTCATCGAGGTAGCGCTGCTGGTCCTCCCCGGCGTGAAAGCACACGGCCCGGTTGTTGCCGCGCTGGAGGATGTGCCAGGGGCTCCCAGGCCACCAGCCCACCGCCACCAGCCTAGCGCGGCAAGAACACCGGCTTCTGGCAGCCGCACACCGACATCTGGCCCCATACCGTGGTGGTCCATTGCCCGTTCCACGCGGTGGCGTGGCTTTGGCAGGTGCCGGGGCATTTGGTTTGGGCGTCGGGGTTGTTCCAGATCGGGCCGGCCTGGGCGTCGAAGGTATTGCCGATCTGGAACAGGGCCAGTTCCGCTGTCGGGTCGGCGGTTTCCGTGCTCTGGCCGGCCGGGGTGGCGTAGCCGCTGTCGCCGCAATAGACCGAGGGCAGGAAGCGGCCGTAGTTGCGCGGCCCGACGGCGTTGGCGCCGATCACGAAGGCGGTTTGCAGGTAGGTCGCCGCCTGGGCGGCGTAGCCGGTGGCGTTGTAGCCGTCGGTGCCGCATTGGCTTTGCGCGCCGGCGGTGATGCCCCAGGGGACGATCACCAGGTCGGGCCGCAGCGGCTTGAGCTGGGCCAGGGCCTGGGCGGGCGCGTAGGTGTAGGCGTCGGCGCAGACCAGCAGCGAGGTCTTGCCCCAGGGGGTGTCGACCACCGTGATGTCGGACAGGTTGCCGGGCGTGTAGGCGCAGCCGTCCTGGTTGAGGATCTGCTTGCAGGCCGCCGGGTCGAAGGCGTTTTGCAGGACGTTGAACTTGCGGTGATGCAGGACGATTCTCCCCTGCGGATTGATCAGGATGCCCGAGTCGTAGGCCTGGTAGGCATTGGGCAGCGAGCCCGGCCCGGCCTTGGGACCCTGCTCCTCGATGCCCGCCGCGACCCAGATCCCGGCGTTGACGGCGATGGCGACGAACTGGTCGCTGTATTTGCCGGGGATGGGCGCGGCCTGGGTGAACACCGCCGGGTTGAGCCAGCCGAACACCGAGCTTTCGGGAAAGACGATGAGCGCGGCCCCTTGCGCCTTCGCCTGGTTGGCGAGAGCCTGCATCCTGGCGAAGTTGCCGGCGTCGCCGGAGCGCAGCTGCGCGACCGCCATCACGGCCGTGGTCTGCGCGCGCGCCGGCGCGCCGCCGGTGATGAAGCACGCCAATAGGGCCAACGCGAGCCACAGGCTTCTCAAGGGTTTCATTATTGTTTTCCTTTGGATGAAGTAACGAGGTGACGGGCGATCGACCGGGACTTGAGGCGGCACGTCAGTCGCCGCGATCAC
>Ga0307511_10003831_pt1 | contig 15394 bp, 15 predicted proteins | sample 13_EM_MG_FD_200266 | JGI IMG/M metagenome (GOLD analysis project Ga0307511, IMG submission 200266) | Populus trichocarpa ectomycorrhiza microbial communities from riparian zone in the Pacific Northwest, United States - 13_EM | ecosystem: Host-associated > Plants > Roots > Unclassified | place... | reverse complement strand
CTCCTGCTCCCCCGACCCCCCCCCCCCCGACTCCCTCTCCCCCTCCCCCGGACGGCCCCCCCCCCCACCCCCTGGCTTCTTCTTGTCCTCCCCAGGATGGCCTTCCGACGGGTTTGATTCAAAGTCCAATTCCGACATCCCTTCCTCGACTTCTTCATCGCCACCAGTTGACTCCCTTCCTACCAATCCTGCCTCACTCGGAAGATCTTCCCCTTCATTCTCGTCTATTTGGAACCTCGGCAACGTAAATAAAGCTAGCTGCTGCATATGCCGACCTAGATGACTCCGCAGTCGAGTGTGCTCCAACTGTAAGGCACACAGTGGGCACTGCTGTAGTGTACTCAGCGCTCTCTCACAATTGCCAACCAGCACAGAAATGTCCTGCTCCCCAACTAACAGCGCTGGATGGAACTCTTTGAGGTGGCGGGTGAAATTGGAACTAGTTGAGCATGCGACAACGCATTCCGCACAATACCATTCACGCCGATGGTGTCGTACTTCATGATCGTACCAGTCATGGCGGGTTTCGAACAACCGATTTGGCTTCGTACACGAATCGAATGTGCAAACGTAAGGTCGTAGATCTCTGAAGACATGTCGCCTGAGAGGAGATTAGCTCAGGCCTCCTAGATCCTGGGATATGGGAATATTGAAACATACTGCCAAGCTTTTGAATTGCTAACAATAATCAAAGAGTAGCAGTAAGGACACTGAAAGGCATTTCCGGCAAATACATGATCTGCATCTGGCGGATCTGGAACTCTCAACAGCTTCACCTTCGAATTCTCTGTTTCCATAATCGTCCCGTATGATGTTGCTGTTTTCCCCCCATCACTCTCAGCTTCGATAGTATCAAGTGTGCGTAAAACAGTGCCCTTCGGGACAATTGAAATTGTAGTTGATGTGATAACTGTTCCTGTGCCATGTGATGTGATAACTGCTCCTGTGTCTTGTGATGTGATAACTGTTCCTGCGCCTTGATTAATAGCACTCCGGCTTGACATGTAATTACCTTGCACAGGATCTGCAAGAAGCCCTCGGATTGTTGGTTTATCAACTGAAACTGCGGGTCCCACGTCGAGTCCTTTTGCAATTTTTTCATGATGGAGGAGCCGATATCTGAAATACTGCCGGCGTTGAGTATTTGCATTGCCCAGTCGCTTAATGAGACACGGATTTGCGCTGGGGAACTTTTCAAGAGCGTGTTGGTTGTCAAAAAATTCGTAATGCGACATGTCAATCTCACCGTATTTCCGAAGCCTGTCTTGAGGGGCAGGCTGGCGCATAGCAACAGAGAGGGTGTACAAGCAAGAGATGATATTAGCAATGTCATCAAGCTTGAAGACAAGATCTGACAAAGGAGAGCTATTGCCGGACTCGGAGGATGCACTGTCGGAGTCTGAAACTTTATCATCGAACTCCTCCTCGTCGCTTTCTATCTCTTCATCATCGTCTGTTTCCTCCCCCTCTTCAATCGAGGGATCTGAATCTAGAGGGTTGTGCTGTGTCGAGCAGAGCACTTAACCACACATACTAATTATTAGCAATCCGCCCAACTTGAATACCATGTTCAATACGAACTTTCCAGCGAGGTGTTCAATTCCTCCAGCAACTTCACCACCTTATTATGAATATGCGATGCCTCCGCCAGCTTATAATCCAGCGACATCCTGCTACGGGCTGGATGATGGGCCCCCATATTCCCAGCCCATACCCTGAATCGTCCGAGTTGATCCTGAATCAGTTGTAGAGCAAGTGCCACATGGTTGCTATCAGGAGTCAGGTTGTCGACGCCTGTGGTGACCTTTTCAAAAGTCCCTATGCAGGAGTGGTACCAGTCCGTGATGAACTGAGGTGAATTTGTGGTCGCCATAGCCATTGTACATCCCTCGATGAACCCCGTAGTGGTGATCATGAATAGGTAGTAGGCGTTGACGGTATATGTATACTGTATGTATATAATATAGAGGGTATATATTTGCTTTTTCCTACTAACCCCGCTTTCCAATTGCAACTCTAACCAGCCATCCTTCAGCTTTTGCCTCACACACAAATACATAAATCATCAAGTATATATACGCAGCACATATATCGGTGACCGCATTGAAGCTTCACTCATATTCTCAAACTGATTATGGCTACCGGAATTGAGATTGCCGGGCTTGTGCTTGGCGCTTTCCCACTGGCGATCGAGGGCATCAAGGCCTACAGCAGTGGCATGAAAACGTTCAAGGACATGAAGAATTACCAACAAATCCTCCGCCAGTTTTCCCGAGAGCTCGAGGTAGAGCAGTGCAAATATGACAACACCTTTCTCAATTTGGTCACGGAGTTTGTGGGGCCGGCAAAAGCCAACCGAATGAAGGCTGATCTCCACAGCGCCGAGTGGGACGACGAGGACTTCCGGTCACAGCTCAAGGCTCGACTGGGGCCAGCGAAGGAGACGTTGGATATTTGGCTATACGTGGCCGAGCAACTGAAGGAAGCCTTGTGTACAGTGTGCGAAAAGTTCCAGGTGCTACCCCCCGTTCCCGCAGTATCTGAACTCAATATATCGAATTCTCCAACTGACCGGCAAGCACTTAGCCGACCTTGACCGGGAGAAGCCGGCGCCGGAAATTTGATCCCCGCAGAGCGTGGAGTGTGGGTACGCTTGGCGAGTACCGCAAAGGTACGTACCGAATCTCGAACTACCGTATCGAGACTACCTAGAACTACCAAAGTGGGGATTGCCCGAAATGGGCAGTACGTCCCATTGACATTGAAAAATCATCTAAGCAGTGGGTGAGTGCACGCTCTGTGCCGAGTCCGGGGCAGCAGAACAGATGATACTTATCCGCCAACGGAACGACGATCTCGTCACACTTGCCAATGGCGGACGGAAACCGACCTCGGACTCCGGCTCCCCCAATAGTCCGACAAACAGCCACTCCCTCCTCATCACGTACCATCAGCAGGTCCAGCACCATGCAAAATTCCTCTACAGCATGCTGAGAGAAAAGCTCGAGCCCCCAACGTGCAAATGCGGGGTACCGCATAGTGCGCAGCTGGAGCTGAAAATGCGGAGCACGCCGCCGACAAAGGCGCTTTCAAAGTCACAAGCAGATCTTCATGGGCCAAACCAGTTTTTCACGTTCAGCCTTATGTTTTCAACGCAACATGGTCAACCCACGGCGATCTGGCATGAGTTTCAACTTGAGCCCATTAATGGCTACGGCTGCAGGAAGAGCGCCAAAGGCCCAGTAGCAACGCAAACGCTACCCCGGCATACTGTGGCGGTGATTCTGTCGCCATCATCGGGTAGCTCAAGCCTGCCGATAGCAGTACCCACAGCCGAGAGGGGTCGCTCTGTGGCTCAACCTCCAAACCCGTCGCCATTGAGGTAAGTCCGGATCCGCTATTTAGATTTGGTATTCAACTAACCTAATTGTAGTGCCATTAAACCTCATCTAACACTCCCTGCATTGAAAACGGCGCTCAAGCGTAAATTTTCGAGTCCAATACAAGCCGCTCACAAACCACATCCTGATGAAAATCAACCCACTACGCCGACCCCCATCAATCAACCACCCGCTAAGAAGATAAAGAAAAATTTAAAAGCGAGGTTTGCAGATGGGAGTTCAAGTAGTGATGGTGATGACAATGATGATGATGTTAATTCCCCTCATGCATTCAGTAACCTACCAACTATACTGTGCTTTTGTACAACCATTCATCACCCGAAAACACCCCAACAATGTGTTGGTCTCCTTGTCAGTACAGGCGGGCATAAACACCGCGTCTGGACCCTGTTGCAACAATCTCTCAAACCAGCGCGCCTTGTTTCGCTCGTTGACCTGATCACCACTTATACCAATGTTCTAGATAAGCCCAGCCGTGAAAGCCGCCTTGTCCTCGGTTTGAAGCTTATATCCTCAATCCTTCAACTCAATACTACACAATGGCTCTCTGAAATATGGGAGGCCAAGGATATTCTTTTCCCTAATGCCAGCCTCCAAGTTGCCGATAAAGATCACCGGCGCAATATCCTCTCCCGTCCGTTTGTTCATCGGAGTTTCGGTAGCACAACAGCCGGTGATGACAACCCCGGTCAACAGCAACGAGCAAACCAGGCAAAATCCGTCATGGGATGCAACCATAGCTTATATTCCTTAGGAATTGTTTTGCTCGAAATATGGCATTGGCAGACATTTAGTTCGCTCTATAATTCGTCAGCAAGTAAACTATCAGAATTAGAATTCTCCTGCCAGCTCTCTGAGACACTATTTGAAGAGGCGGGACATGAATACGCTAAGGCTGTGCGAGGATGTATACGGGGGTTCGAGATGCGAGAGACTGACTTGGAGAACGTTTCACTCAAAAGAAAGGTATATCAAGACGTTTTGGGACTGCTGTGGGACAATTTGAGAAAGTTTTCCGGACGTGATAATATACGAAAGATTATCGGAGAGGAGTGAGGGAATGAGTGATATGGGTTTACTGTAGGAGGAGAGATCAATGGGATGGAGGCACCCAGAACGCTTCACATGGTGGTCTCCAACCAGATGTATGACTGTGGTGCTATAGCTAACAGGGTGGTAAAGCGTATTCATATACAACTGAATGTCATAATCTCTGACAATTTACCATTGGGTTGATTTGAATCTTGTTAGACCAAGGTCTTGCCCTCGTGTGAAAAATGTTAAAAACCAAGCTTGCCAGGTACATACTTAAAAAAAAATATTTTAAATTGCAGAGAAAAGTATACAGTCTTCTCTCATTTTTGCAGCTGCAAGGCTCTAGACAAGCACAGTGGTTCTGTAGAATTAAACGTAAAATCAAGCGCAAACCCCATCCGAAAAAGCCGCTTTCAAATTCACAAGATAATAGCAATGACGCTGGTGTCTATAGAAGGCACTTTTGCTGTGATTTTGGTGTTTTACAAAGACTTTTGTCTAGGGCCTGAACTCCGTAACTAACTCTATCTTCCAATACACAGCGGATGTGACAGGCATATGTATTAATTTCGCTGGCATAGCTCACATCTCTCCCTAGACTTATCGCCGTGCATAGATATGAGCTGACCCAGGATAAGGCAGCGATTTCACTAGCATAGCTAACATCTTTCCTAGGCCATAGTGCATGTAGCCACGAATTCGCTACGCATAGCTAAACACCCAGTAGATGAGGAACCAATTTCATCAGGCCGAAATCACGGTAACCCAATATTACGTTGTATGGGTTGCGCAATCATTCCGCGTTTTCGAAATTGTTATGGTACCCGGGTGGATAAAACCCTGTATGGCTGCGGGCCATTTCAGTGGTTTCGTGCCCAAACTCATAATATGCTTAGCGCTCTAATAAGACTATTTCGGAGATATTTCAGATCATTCCCTGATAATTGTCTGATTTCAGAAGCATTTCCGAGGTCTGTTTCCTATAGATGTGGTTGCTTGTGCCTATCTGGGTGGGAGCCTAACACCTGGAGGCTTCTATGTCACCATGATCACGAGACTACATGAGCTACTGCCTCTCGTATCCAGGCTCTGTTAGCTCACTGCTACATGCTGCGCCACTTGATTTGTCTGTGTTGAAAAATCAGGTACTCCAGCTACTCAAAGGACCGCACATGAGTAATGAGTATGTTAAAAAAAAAAATATAGCTACTCGAAATCATAACACATAAGGTGAAACAAAGCGGTTCAGTTCATGTTTGAGTGGATCAGGAGACTAGTAGGAGGCCAGTGTTCAAATCATGTACATATGTTTAGTCTCGTACACTATCGGCTTTTCTTAGGTCACTTTTTAGTCATCATGGAAAGGCGCCTACACATGAAATCTGGTAACTTTACGCGAAGGTTCGAAAGATATCTCACGGAATCTATATCTTTACACAAGAATATAGTTTAACTGGGTGGTCGCTGGAGTGTCTTTTTTATTTTTTATATTATTTTACATTCTGTACTCCTATTCGGCCCCAGTATCCCAGTAAGGGGGCCATGAGGAGCCACCCGGGTGGATTCAGAGGGGCCTAAGTTAATCTGGCTGGAGGAGTGTCAATGGAGTGGTGAATAGAGTTGTCGTGGAAAGTACAATCGCTGGAGTGGTGGTCATACCGTTTCGTGAAGGCTTGGCTATCATATGACTTGTCGGAAGTTCTTGCTCGGCAACACATCATGTGACTGGCTACCTAAACCAGAGCAAAAATTGGTTAAATATATGAAAGACATAATATCTACAGTCGAGCCTCTATATTTGCATAAGGTCGGGACCGGGAGGGTCGATGCTAACAGAGAGGTTATGCATTTAAAGAGGTTTTGCGTAGGGTCACGTGCACATGGGTAATTATGTGAAATTCACGGAAGTATTGAGCTACCGTGGTAATTCGAAATTAAGAACCGGTTCTTATTTTCGAATGTGGGCCGGGGTCTGCATACGCCATGTCTCTCAATGGCCAGCACAGCACCAAAGTATCACCGGTAGTATCTATAGGTATTCTATAGCTACGTTCCTTATTTCGCTTCACTAACTACCCATTGCGAAATGTCTAGATTACGCCCTGGTCCATTACCCAAGCCAATAGGACCGCGACCGGTCTCTCCTTCGAGTTTTTACGGTCCAACAGTGCCAAGATGCCCAGCAACCGCAATTGCGATCAAAAGAGAGGAAGGTTGGAAGGAGGTAGATATGGAGACAGAGGACCCAGAGGAAATTAGAGTTCTGTTTAAGATATGGAGAGCCGCTGGGAGAGCTGGAGTTACTAGTTTAATATCTCGGAAGAATACCCGGAGGAGCTATCCACGAGAGTATAAGATGAAAGCGTTACGCATGTATGCTATTGCTCGAGAGGTTGGACCGGATGGGGTTGACAAGGTTAAGATACATAATTGTCATTCAGGTTTCACTGGGTGCCGATCGCTGCATAAAAAGGAGTGCGCGGAAACTTTCCCCCAGGCACTGTATGTAAGTTAATGGAGGAAGAGATGGATGAACATCCTGAGTTTTGGGAAGGTACCTGCAATGTGGGAGAGCGGCGTATTCTTATGACTCGCATTGTAGGTACCGCTTGGGAATGGATCCATAAGAAAGGAAGCATGACTCGAAAGTCATTTCAACAAGCTGGGCTTAGTATTGCTATTGATGGTAGTGAAGATAATTTGGTAAAAATCAAAGAACTTCCATCATTAGCAATCACGGACTGGGCTGATGGTGGACTTGATTGCAATCTTAACTGGCAAGGAAAGACCGGAAGTGGGCAGATTGATTTTTCTTTACAGGGCGATATCATGGATCCTGATCTTTCAGATAGTGAGGAGTCTTCAGATATTTGTAGTGACTATGTGCTCAGTTCAGAACTGACATCTCTTGATCCCGCTGGTTTTGATCCTAGTCTCGATATCACCTAAAATAAAACTGAACCCCAACTAGCGTCTCATACATGCATATACATTAAACCTATTCTGGGGGGGTTCTTAATTTCGAATTACCACGGTAGCTAACAAATGTTTTATCCCGCTCCTACTAGTGCCCTAGTCTCGCTTTCTGGTGCATCAACATCACGGCAGCGGACTCTGACTGTAGAGAAGGATCAATCAGAATATCAATAGTAAGTCAAAGAATATAAGCTGGATGATACTGTAGAATGAGGTTGTTTAAAAGTGTACTCGAGAGCTTATGGCTCAAAATATATACAATATGTACATACACTTTCATAAACTCCAATCCGTTCCTTTGCTCTCACAATCTCCTAAAGTTCTCTCATATCACCTTCAGTTTATCTCCGCTGCTTCAGCTCATCTCCACTGCTCCGCTCATCTCAAGTCATCTCAGCTGTAATATTGCCGTAGATTGTATATTTATCAATTTTCATAGGTCGCCGCTAATTATGCAGGTTTAATTGTTAGTGCTTGGCAGGTTTGGGACCGGCAAAGCACTATGCATGCTATTAGAAAGTTATGCTATTATCACCATAGCCCGAGCTCGGGCCGGCGAGGTCTATGCTAACAGAGAGGTTATGCATATATAGAGGATGCTATTATAGAGGTTCGACTGTATATATTAACTTGTCTGGGCGCGCATTTATTCAATCCGCCTAGGCCAGGATCTGGACGGATTCAATCATTTAATTCAGGTGGCCTAGTCCATCCCTGCCCGACCCTTTGGGCAGGTGGGCAGGACGGTTGCCCACACTGCATCGCTGGCTGGATGTATCAGTCATCAGTTGCGGGCGTTCGAACGCTTGATAAAGGGTCGGCCGGTCCTCACCATCATTTGATATACTTATCTTGCTAATAATTATGTACTGGCACCAGTGATGTGGTCCTGGACCGGCGTTGGAACAACTAATTGGTCGCCTGACCAAAGATATGTAAAGCACCTAGACATGAAGGAGGCTAAGGCCCAGGTAGGATATGGATATGGCCAGGCCCTGGTGTATCACCCCCCTGCATTTAAAAGCCGCTCCACATCCTTAGGTGATCCCATTCTCGCATGCTCACAGAACCACGGTAGAGAACGAGGGACTCTTTCTATTGAATAGCCCCAACCACCACACCTTAAAGCTTCCATGCCTAATCCCCCACAACAGCGCCCCCCAGCTGCAGCCGCCCTGCAAGTAACCACTAACGACATCTTCTGGCAGATCCTTTCCACATTCATCTCACTAAACACTGTAGCACGGCAAACAATCGTGTTCCCCACGATCAATCCCAACTGCCTGCACCATTTTACACAGTCGAATGGGCGATGTGAATTCGACCCCACCATCGAAGTGGGGATTAAGGACCTCTTAGTGAGGATATCGGGTACTTTAAGTGCACGGGTGGGCAAGGCAGCGGCCGTGTTGGCCACGCTGCCTGTGCGCGAGGATCTAGAGGAGGGAGAGATTGATGAAGAGTTGAGCAAGTGTGAGGGCATGGTAAAGATGGTGGAGTGGTTACATGTGTGTTTGGGGTTGGCTGCGTTGAGGGTCTCAGGGGAGTTGAATGAAGCTCCACAATCAATCTGAAAGATGTCAGATAAACATTTCGTCCTTACATAGTACTTAATTTATTCAAACAACTACACTTGGACGTAGGAAACAATAGAATTCCGTGTGATATATAAAATTGCGCATGCATCTGAGGTTGTCGTCTCACTTGTGCATGTGATTAGAAGTGTGCATTTGCCCAAGTAAGCTGCAGGTGTGAGAATAAGGGCCTGAGAACTTCCTTCCGTCATTTGTCATGACCGCCAGTAAAACCCCAAAAGAGCCTTTGTAGTTATCATGGGACTGGATGGTTCTTCCTATTCTCAGTCACCTGCAGGCATGATGCCCGTCCTGTCGCGATTCGTGAATTATCAGAAACACGAAAGAGCCCTCAAACTAGGTAATTAGAAGATTTGTTACCATGTTCTATATTAAGGTCTTGAATTGAAATACCCCAACAAGACTATCCTGCTAGCTTTTGCATATGGTTAAGTTGCCTCATGTCGTGCATTATTGTTTGGCCTGGCCCCCACAATAGGGCTGCCTGATGGCCCTCACAACCGGGTTCTTTGGCATTGCTCTCGCAGCCGCCGCGCAGTGTTCTCAACGGGCCAGGCCGGTCTTCAGGCGGCCTGGGCCATGGTTCCCGAAACCTGGACCGGCCTGGGCCAGCCTCAGGCTATTTGGGCGGCTCTAGGCTAGACAGGCTAATCAGGCAATACAGGCCTCGCCCAGGCTATACAGGCTATTCAGGCCGTCGCCCAGGCTATTCAGGCTATTCAGGCCACGGCCCAGGCTATTCAGGCCGTTATTCAGGCTGTTAAGGCGATAACCTAGGTATATAGGGCGACCAGGTTGCCACAGTCACGAAGCAAATAGGGTAATCATTGGTAATTAAGCGTAGCTAATAAATATTTGTGCCTGCACTGCTGCTGCCCCGTGGGCTATTCAGGCCGCACGTTCTGTAGCCCTGGCCTGTTGAGAACACTGGATGTGAAGGCCTGATAATCACTGTGTGGGGCTTGAGATGACCCATTCTGGAATATCAATGGTGCTAGAGCGGTTTAAAGAATCGATACACAGTAGAACTTCGTTACAGGTATGTTGTTATAAGAATAAATCTGCTATAAGGATGCAGCTGGACAGCCCTCAAACAAAATAAGGCTATAATACTTTCTTGTCAAAAGTAGGTACTTGGACACTAGCTGGGGTAGGATCCGAATACGGACAGGGATAGTTATCCCCCTCCACATCTCACCAGATGAAGAATTCGAGCATGAATACCTTCTCCCTGGAACCGCTGACTCTATAAGTCTCAAGCTGGAAAAATGGATTCAACCACCCAGAAGTCATTCTATATAGCACATGACGACGAACTGAAGGTGCACAAACATCAGAAAAAGGTCGACAAAGGCAAAGGACATTGGGGTAATTCATGTATATACGGATTGTCCGCATCCATTTCGTTATAAGAATATATTTGTTATAAGGGTGAAGGGTGATCGCCCGATGATATGCTTGTAATGAGATTCTACTGTAAGGATATCGGCGGCTGGCCACCGTAAGTATTAGAGCCAACATATCTACCTTTACCCGGCGTTCTTGGGCAAAAAGTTTGCGTACATCTGCCTTATATTTGCTTAGTAAGCATATTGATTAAGCTATACCTATACAGCATACTCCTGTATAAGAATATCATCCGATGGGGGTAATATTCTTATATAGAATAACTAGTCTTGTTTCCGAGCGTTCATGTAGCAAGAGAACCAAGGTGAAGTAGAGGAAGAACTAGCTATAAGAGGACCAGAAACAGCTCCAGAGGAGGCCAGAAAGGTACCAATCTATGTCTGTTTACCTTTCCTTTTGACCTCAACTGGAGCAGCCCCAATGTATTGACGCTTGCGGTAGACAGCATTTCTGTGGTATCATTGAGTGGTCCTGGATGAAGTCAATATAAGTAAGCATCTCAAGAGCAGATAGAGCTTGTTGGTGCGTAATAAAAGAAGCTGGTCCTGATACCTATGCTTTCATCTGAATCCTCATCAGGAATTGGCGGATATGTGGCAAGAATATCTCTACAATGTCTTCCTCATTGTCAACAACTTCTTCATCCCCCGGAGTAACAAACGATTGAACCATAGGCGTAGGTGTAGGCCGTGTATGGGCCGCTGCGTTTTGGACGAAGTTGCCACCACTCAGGGAATTTGAGTTGTGCTGGGTATTATCGATAAGATTTTCTATTTTGGCTACCTTATTTACTAACTACCCAACTAGGTATACTCGTTATAAGGATATTATTAGGAACTACTCTCTATAAAATAATAATATTCTCTCATCGGATATATTCTTATATTGAGAGTATACTGTACATACCATAGGTAGGTATATATAGTCCTTATGTTCGAAGCAAAATTGGGTGGTGGGTTGGTGTGAGAAGCTTAGTAGGATATACTGGTCAGTTGCACCCGACAGCGCGGGTTTCAAATCATGAACGAGGTCAATAGCAGGTCTCCCCCGGCAGGGGGTAGTGAATATTTTGACTGGCTGGTCTTCTAGAGGAACTACTGTAGATCACAGTGTAGTGTTCACATGATACTTCGCAAGATGTATACTGTCCTCAATACTCCCAGAATTTCAAGGGAACTACTGTAGAGTTGGTCCTATTGAAATATCGAAAAAAAAGTGCGATCTTGCACGAGATCCGAATCCTTGCCCTGAGCATATCCATCTTGTCTGCAGTCAGTATTTTCTCGAGCCTACTCTGTGTAGAAAAATGAGACCCGGACCCCTGCAAGTGAAAGATGTTGTTTTCACTTTGTTATTGTTCACGCACGCGCCGGTGACTGTGTGGTTTGAGTGGTTGAGGTTTTCCTTGGGAACAGGTAACGAATCCCTACGTCATGGGATTCAGACAACTCTCGTTATAAGCATACCCGATATAAGCATATATTCATTATATGCATGCCGCGGTCCCCCTACATATGTAACAGGGCGTAATTTTCTCTCGATATAAGCATATATTCACTATAAGCATGTCACCTCTCCGACCGTATGCTTATAACGAGAGCTATCTGTAGATACATTGAATAAGATACGAGTAAGGATTGATAAGGATGACAAGCGTTTGCCCCTTTATTCATAGATATCACTGCTTGTGCAGTGCAACCAGTCTACTGTTCTGACATCACACAGTGCGTAAAAGATGAAAGATCATGGCAACATCCTGTTGGGTATTATTTGGTTCTTCAAAAACTCCGTAGAATGAAGATACCAAAGGAGCCGATGTGTTCAAATTAGGTAGTCCTAACCGATACTGGCTTTTGACACCCGAGCATAGAATACCGTAAAACTCGCCTGAGGACGACAGACGCCTGTTCGGTTAAACAGCACCCACACGACATTGCGCACAGGCGATGAAGGTTAGACTGGTAACCAATCGCTGAACATATCACATAAGAGAGCAGCAGCAATATTTTTGGAACCTTCCTAGTTCATTGGTATTTTTGAAGTCCATAAGTTATCACTAACATCGCCTTCGTCGCAATTGTTACAAGCTGATTGACCATGAGGTGAGCACCTTGAACTTTGGCCTTTTGTGGCTCGCTTTCCCAAGCAGTTGCAGGTGCCGAATATGGCGATATCCCAACCTTATTACTGATTACCAACTGGACATTTCGTTCATGTTAGTGGAGAGTACCACAGCGAGAAGAAGAAACCCTTTGCTTCCCATCAATACATTAACCTAATTAGCATTACTCCATATCTAGGAGTAACTAGGGTATTGCGTAGTGTGTGATGCTGTCCCCGAACTCAAGTAGTCAACAGGTATTAGTAATAAGATTCCTCCGCACAAGCCTGGGTAGGGCCACCGACTCCGGCTCGACACATCACGCGATACAAACCTTCCGACAAAATAGGCCATGTGATGCTGTGTGCCGCAGGGTCCGGAATTCCTACTGGATGGTACATTGCGGGAGTTCGGATACCCTCCGGAGAGTAGAGTATCCACACCTATATACGAAACTTACACATTATAAATATGTATCAGTGCCTCAACTTTGACATGGTAAGGTTCCAGCTACTTTATCCCCACTGTAACCACCTCAATCATTTCCCCACACTAATATTACTGAACTAAGTTTTATTGGTCCCTGATCCCAAATTAATATATTCCAACTATATTCAATGGGTTTTTTTGGTCCCAACATGTGTGTTCCTCGTATTCTCAGCCTGTTCTTCCCTGATCCGGACAGAGAAGGGGGACACAGGGAGAAAAGGGTTTGTCAGGAACCTCACCTCATACAGCTGGCTTTGGATGCTTGAGTTAAAATGCTGGCAATGGCAGCGCACTATTTGCTATGTTTCAAAACCCTGGATATCCCCTTGAATTTGGAAGAAAATTCTGCGATAGCACTCTGCTATCTTAGAGTTGGTAATGGTCACACGATGCTATCTCCTGTTTGGTGGGAAGATGTTTTGACGATCCTGTGTACTACATACCTACTTTTAGGCGGGGCGCCACTAGGCACGATGTATTAAGCCAAACATGTATGTTTGTATAAGGCCTCTATCCTCCCCCTTTCTATCAGTAGTGATCACTTCCGAAACAAAAATCCGGCAAGAACGGCCTCTAGCGTAGGTATCTACCCTGAAATTCACTTTGCTCTCCCGAAGCTCCTTTTACCTGATTTCTACCCATCATATTTCTTTCCGATCCATCTTCAATAATGGACCTTGCGCAAAATATCCCGTACCTTGACCTCAATCACGATTTCGAGAATCTCAATGTTCACAGTTTCACGCCCCAGTCTTCGAACCGTGCCCTTCTAGTGATTGGTTCGAATACCGCATACTACAGGGCAAATTATGCATACTACGGTGCATGGATATCACCGATGCATGTGGTTCCTCGTACTAATTTACCAGATGCACCAGAGAGTGACTCAGATACCATGAGTGATGAGCCTGATACACCAGAAGACACATCCCAAGGTGGATCCGGGAGCGAATCCGGGGGTGAATCCGGGGGTGAATCCGTGAATGATATAGAAGATTATGACGAGGAGTATGAAGAAGAAGACTATGGAGAAGCAGGGGGTTATGGGGAAGAAGAAAATTATGAAGAGGAAGACGATGAGGGAGAAGAAGGTATTGAAGGGGAAAAAGATTATGAAGATGAGGATGCAGCAGAGACCGACTCCCAAACTATGGATTATTCACCAGAGGCGGCAGATCTCGAGTCATCACTGAGTACATATATGAATGGTGCACCAAACTCACCTCCAACTAACACCGCGCCAGTCTTAGCGAAATGGTGGGAGCAATGTGAAAGCCTCTTCATCGATATTGAAATAAACCACGAAAACATCATCAACTTAGCAAGGCATATAAACGTCGATATCACCATGGACTCTTGCGAACCAATCGACATTGCTTGGAACAACTTTAATCCCTTCACACTGCCCCCAGCAGAGGATACACCTGACTGGAGCGATGTTATCGACGGCTATATCGAAGAGAAAAATCAGTGTGAAGAGTTGCTTGAACTAGTCAATCTTGATCTCAAAACAATCATCCAACTGCGGCAGAAGCCCCAGAACATGGCCTTGTTGGATTACGACGATATTGAAGAAGAAAAGCGCGCAATATGCCAGTTACCAGAGTTGGAGAGGAAGTTTGCGAGGATGCGTATCGCGTGTAACAGGTTGGAAGGGGGGTGGATGTATGTTTATTTTAATCTTGAACGAGCACGGAGGCAGGCCAGATCTAGACCTAGAAGCGCAGGATCGGGAGTCGGATTTGCCGCAAATACCAACGGGAATTTCAGTCCGACTGGAGGAGGGTGGCAGATATGGCCAGGTGAGAGGGAGGATCCCTATTGCCACTCAGCCGCCGCAACACCAATGGGAATTAGCAGTCCGACTGGGTGGTAAATGTGGCCGGATGAGAGGGAATCTAGAGTAGATGGATGTATGAAAAAGAGGGTTTATGAATAGCAAAGGACCACAGTTTAGGTATGTCTCTGCGATAGGAGTTGGGATCAATGAGCAAGCTTTTTCTAGGAGGTTATGAATTGTAATAGTTGAACCAAAAGTAAGTTCTCTTTTTCATTAGTCCCCTTACAGCCTACAATAAAGGACTTCCTTTCCGTTTCATTGGTTTTAACGTGAGACTCGCTCTTGATACCCCGTAATTCTATGTGTGAAATGAAATGCCAATGACAGTCCAAGGAAGTACCTTGAAGTCAGCTGTGGCCCTGCATGCATGTCTGTATTCTGGGCCGCTCGCGGGCATCGGCCGCCCGCGGGTGGCATACCCTCTATGCCGGTCGCGGGCAATTAATATAATTACTTAATTTGGTAAATGTCAATCGAACAAAACACTCCGCTACACTCAAAATTCCCTACGAAATTATTTCTGACCGACCCTATCCACATCACGTACCCT
>Ga0307511_10003830_pt1 | contig 15398 bp, 9 predicted proteins | sample 13_EM_MG_FD_200266 | JGI IMG/M metagenome (GOLD analysis project Ga0307511, IMG submission 200266) | Populus trichocarpa ectomycorrhiza microbial communities from riparian zone in the Pacific Northwest, United States - 13_EM | ecosystem: Host-associated > Plants > Roots > Unclassified | place... | reverse complement strand
TGATTCCGTTGCTAAATTATTTTAGCAACGGATTTTAATATTATTTGCAACGGAGTAGTTAGTACTATATTTTTTAGTAGTGAGCGAACCCATTTCTCTCTAGATTTTTTAAACCAAAGGAGTTCTTCCTGGAAAAAAAACCTCATTATTCTCCTTTCTTAACTGTCTTTCCTGTCAAACCAAAGCATCTGAAGGACCAGTATCCATGCAACGCTGAACACCATTGATACGGCCTTCCGACTTCCTCTTCCTCCTATAGATGTTTCCAAAAGTTATCCTGTTTAACTTAATAGATTCCTTCCGAACTGCCTCAAAGCCCCGAAGAACATCATTACTACTTCTATTCCAGGCTCCCGCGCGCCACAACCTCATGGAACTCAGGATGAGTTGACCACATGGCCTCAAATCTGAAAGGTCTTTCCCTACAGGCAAGAGGCAATCCACCACACCTCACAGTCAACTATAGCTCTGTCCAGTCTCTTAGCTATATGGCACACTCCATGAACATGCCTATGCCAAGTGAATTTGTGACCTACAGCACCCAAATCCATCAAGCTGCAATCTGCCATAATTAACCTCTCTTAATCTTCCAGCTCTGGTCATAGAGAAAGCACCTCCAAGAGTTTCGGAAGGAATAATTAATAACCTCATTGGAATCCCCAATAAGAATCCACGGACCATTAGCTAGAGATCTGACAGTAATCAACTGATCCCAGAAGTGAGTCCATAGACTTGAAATAGGAGAAGCGTAAACCGCAGAGAAAAACCAGTTGAAGCTGCCAGCGGTAATCTTAAGTACAGTAACACATTGAGTCATGGCATCAATTATAGAAATCAGACAGTTACCCCCATTAGTCAAAATCCATATCCCACTTGCATGTCCATTGGCTTCAACTACTATCGCTACTGCTGTAAACCCTTGCTTCTTCCAGAAAACAACCACCCTGTCAAATCGAACATGAGTTTCCAGAAGCACTATAATGCTTGGATGGTACTTGCGGATCAGCTCTTTAAAATGCCTCTTGTTAATCTGGTTTGCAGCGCCGCGGTTTTCTGTTACGATTCACTGCCAACCAATCTCCTGAATCCCGCAATTAGTAGCCTGAAGGGCTGGAGTTATGGGATTGCATGTGCCGACCATAAAAGTAGGGATTGTTGCTAGGGTTAATTTCCGGTGTCCACCTCCATACCTGCAGAAACACGATCAGGCTCTAGCGAGGTCTCCTGACCAGTGGTTGTTGAAAGGCAGTCATGATGACCATAGCACCCATATTCTTCACATATAATATGTAGAACTTCATATTCCACTTTATACCAGTGATCCCGAATCCACACCCTATATATCTACTACTGGTTGATTGAGAGAAATTTCGATGCAGATTCTCGTAAACCTTCCTCTTACCACATTCAACGAGTTCATGTCAATCTTAATAGGTGTCCCTAGTGTAGATGCCACAGACAAATGAAAGCTTTCACCACTGAACACAACATTCAGGTCCATTATGCGCACCCACACTGTGTTGTACGATCAATTTTGGCTGCAGAGGAAATAAAATTCGAGGACCAGGTTCGCACCATTAAATAATGATAGAAGATCATCCAAGGACCTCCATTCACTGCCTTCAGCCTGTTGCTTTCCTGATCAAATTTCACCATGAAGTATCCATGAGTTCAAAACCACCAGCCGGCTTCCACACTTTCCTGATCAACCGAACATTCATTTGAGTATAGCCAACATGTTTACCTAATAGCTTCACTGTGAGTCACTCCAAGGGTAACATGGATCGATGAAAGTTTCATCATCTAGGAAAATCTTTGGAAGTAATCGATTTCTGTTTTCATATTCAATACGAATCAGTTGATTCGCCACCAGATCCACTATTTCCCGTGGTGGTGGAGGAGCTATCATTCCTAGCTCCTTGTCACGGTATGACATCTACACTTCTTGGTATTTCTCATGCTTCCTATACCCGTTGGCACCACCTATGATGTCAGGTGGCTCTCCTGAACAAGTATCCTTCGAAGTTTCTGTCGTCGTAAACTTAACCTCCATGCAGAGAGACACTCGTTTAGTTCTTTATTTAATTATATTATATGATAATGAAGATAAATGCTTGACATGTGTGTGGGGGTGTACATAAAGAAAATTTGCTAAAATTTAAATAAAAATAACTATAATTTTATTGGAAAATAAACTAAAATTCTAATGGTATTTAAAAAAATAATAAGCTAAATATATTTTTAATTAATTAAAGAAATTAATAAAGTAATAAATATAATATATATTTAGTTATTTAATTTCAAATTAAATAAAATTTAAACTAGAAAAATAAAAAGAAAAAAAATATCAAACATGCGAGTCTAAAAGACCCAACATGCCTAACCCAATGAAATTTAGACATATGGCGTATGGGCTTGACAAAATAGGTTAGGTGCATCTAATATATATATATATCATGTTATCTATAAATAAAAAGATGGCTTGAAAATTAAGATGCATATTTTTTATTCAAAAACCTAATTTCTAATTTATTTTCTTGTAGAGCACTAGAAAAACACTTTTATAACCTTAAAAAAATAATTTCTCAACTAAAAAATTCCAAAATTCGATTAAAAACACAATTAAATAGCAAAAAAATATCTCTCAACTCTGATATACTTCTTCCAACAACTTCAGAACTCAAAACCTCCTCAATAAAACTCCTCTTATAAAAATGAATATTTTAACACCAAATTTAAACATTGTTTTCATTGAATTATGACCAACCTGTCTTTTTCTCTCTTATCTATTATCTCTTTCTTTTTAACAATTGAGTAGGGGTGAACATTTTCTGTTCGGTATGATTTTGGGTCAAAATAAATAATCAAACCAAAAACCAGTTCGAATCGACCATATTTGGTTTGGTTTTTTTCCTTCAAAACCAGTTTAAATCAAAATTATTTTAATTGAGCTTGTTTTTTGTTTTTTCACTGGCCATATTTTTAAGAAATTATATTTTCATCATGTTTTTATTTTCATAGCTTTATGCCTATTTTCTGAGAAATCTTGGCTTTCTCAACAAGCATGGTTCTTTCTTAAACCGGCTAGGCATGCATGATATCCATAAATTCAACCCCAATTTTCTTTTTGTTAGATCCCTGCTCAAAAATTAAACTTTGCAAAAAAATACATAAAACAAAAGAAAAGAAAAGAAGTCATTTGACTGGGAAAAAAAACATACAAAGAGAAGATCAAAAGATACATATTATTGAAATGTAAAACCATCAAAACATTATTATTTGAACGAGAGGAAACCAATTAGGCCTGATTTTTTTATACTTGATCTCTTCAATAAATAACCAAACCTAATTCTCAATTGTTGTCCTCACAAGACCAACATCAAAGAGAGCACAAAAAAACCTTTCATTAGTTCAGTATAATAATCTTCTTTTAGTTACATGTGCATGAAAAATTATATAAAAATTCCAAGATTACGTGAGAAATAGAAACAAAGATAAAAAATTTAAAAGCAATAGTAAAAAGAAACATGCCTTTGATAAGAAGACTAAAAAAATTAAAAGTAAAAGTAAAGAGGAGCATGCTTTCGATAGAAGGACTGAGAAGCATGGAGCAGGAGCTTAACAATTAGGACAGTAAAGCATAAAGAAAAATTAGAGAGAAAAGAGACAAGGAATGCTATTTTTCTTTGTTTCAATTTTAGTCTTTTATTTTTAATTTTTATCAAATAATAAAACAAATTTTTTTTATAAAATTAAACATCAACCCATTGTATAAGAAAGCACGCATAAAAAGTATATTAAAACAAGTTATCAACTTCAAATCTCAATCAATATAATATTAAAAAATAAATTTAAAAGAAAAAAAAATAATAACCAAGAAAAAAAAAAGAAAAGATCAGAATCGGCACCCAATTTTTTTATATAAAAAAAATGAATAATATCTTTTTTTTATTTCAATTTTGATCCCCTCTTTTTCAATCTCTTGCTAACAATAAAATCTAATTTTTTTTCATTGTCCAAATCCCAATAAAATACCTCGTAAAAAAAAATAAAAGGCATTCATTGTCCAAATCCCAATAAACTACCTCGTAAAATATATAGAATACTAATATTAAACAATGCCTAGAGGCTGCAAGATTAAAACATAGACGCATTACCCTAAAAAACAAAAAGGCTAAGTTTGAAGTCAGGCGTCGATCGGGATTCCATGCCGAGCACTTTAGGACGCTGCAGGATGATTGATAGTCGGGCGGATCGCCATTACGGTTCGCAAAGTTTAGAAGGAACGGCCCAAAGAGGTCTCTGTAGTGTTTAAATTTAAATATTCGACAAAACTACCTGATCAAATTAAATTTCAGGAAAAAAAAGAAGAAAAGAATTATACTCTGCAACTAGTTTATTGGGCTTTCCAGAGCACGTAACAGGTGTGGGGGGGATTTGGGTTGGCTTCTTGATAGCTTAATCTTGTATGGAAACAACAATGGGCTAGATAACACTACTATAATTACATTCCTCCTACTCTTTTTATCTCATGCATTTATGTTGAGGGAGAAGAAACCACAAATAAAGATGAAAGAGAGAGATATTGGGAATTCAGGCCAGCTTGCTAATATCCATTTGCATTTTTCTGGGATTTTTTCTTGAAATTTGCGATGCTGCAGTGAGGACAAATATACTCCAGCCCGTCTGTCTTAGCATAGTCCTGCCATTCACCACCAAAAAACATCGAGTAAAATTTAAGATCCGTTCGACAATTTGCATTTCATGCGAACAAAAACAAATAAAAATAACAGTCCTGAAGACTTTTCGATCAATCAATCTAAAAAATGGATGCTCAATTCTTTTTTTAAGACTGCCAATTCGTTCTTTCACCGATGATGACCCCTATGTTACATAAGTAAAAGATATATATCTTTTACAACAAGACCAGGTCCCAAGTTCAATCATAGCCCCAGTTTCAATCAACAACTTTTATCTGCTTCAAGTAATATATTTGAAACACTTAATTTCAAGCACAATTCTAATCATCAAATAGATTTGAAACACTTAATTTCAAGCAACAATTCTAATCATCAAAGAAGCTTGATCAATTGCATACCTTAAAGGCACCGAGTCCCTGCCTCCTATCACAGCCGAAGTGAGCCCACTCGCCACATATTCCACAGTTAACCCAATCACCAGCTGCACTACTGTGAATATGATAACTCTAGTGTCAGTACATTGTATTTTCAAGTGCAAATGCACGCACGCATGCAGGGAGAGGGAGAGTGAGAGAGAGAGAGACCTGTGACACAACAAGCAACATTCTCCATCTACATCATCATGGGCCAATTCATATTCCAAAAGGTAAGTTTCATAGTGCCTTTTCAGTGTATTGCCAACACCCTATTAAGCATGGAGCAAAAACAGGAAGTTACTCCAACTTGTACACAATAAGCAGTTCAATATTGTACAAAGCAGAAATCATGAGACATAGAAAGCAAGAAATGATCATGCACAGAATAAATTTATGGAACCACCAGAAGAACTTTCAGCTGAAGTCTATCATTTACTATAAATAATGTGGTGAAAGCCCATTCCCATCAGTATTACAGGCATTCTGATTTGGTCATCCACAAAAGGAAATATGATGTGAAGGATGTATATGTTACTTTCATAGCTATAAACTATACACACATAGAGATTTTATAATAAAAGCTGACTCAGCAGGTACCAAAATAATGAAGTCTATGTAGCCCAGCATTGTTGACCCTCTGCTTCATAAACTCAGCTTTGCTTACTAGTCATCTAAATCTAAGTACCATTTTGACTAGCATACCAGTTATAATGAATATATTCAGTTTATTGGAGCAAAAGGCTAAAACAAATATGGGCAAGGCAAAGTTTTACAATTGGAGAAGCAAACGATAATGAACAAGGGAGCTAATAAGATCACATCAGACAAGAATGTCCCGCAAAAATTTAAAACACTGGAAAAAAGAAACTAGTGCAGAAAATTCACGTAAATAGAAGGGAGCAGAAATGCTTTTATTTATTTATTGAGAATGAAATACTTCTACTTAAAAAATGGAATAATATCAGACAGACTCACTACTCCTGATCTTTTAGTACAATGGCATGTAAATGTAGTTATTGAAGAAAATAAATTGCAAGGCAGCGGGAAGAAAGCTTGGGGGCAAAGCAACAGAGCATGTTACCAGAATCAAGATGTTAGCTAAACAAACAAGAAAATGTGACAAAATTGAAATATCAAACAGAAAACATTTAACAAACAATTAAATTATGTTAAAATCTACAGCAAATAACACCAAAAGGCACCATATATTTGAGATGGATACATGAATCCCAAAGGTTCCAAAGTTCAACAGAAAAGGAATGTGGTTCTGCACTGCTTAGCTGTAACTTTAGCATAGTCACAGTATACGCAATTCAGGTCCACCTCACCAATATTGTGGCCAACTTTAAAGCACTCAACCAACATAAGACATCTCAAAAACCCAGTGTTGTCAAAGGCGAAAGGGGCTAAAAAGAGCCAAGCTTGTAAAATGCCTGAGGCACTAGGCACACACCTAGGCACTTGCCCGAATGAACCAAGGCAATGTGCTATAAATTAAAAAAAAAATGTAATATTATATTATATTATATAAATTTAATATATATATCTTCCCAATTAAGATTAGATCATTAGAAAATATAAAATACCATAACATGGTCATATAAAGTTATATTTTTCACCCTTAAAAAATATAAGATAATTTAAAGTAGTAAGTAGCCAAATAGATTAAAAAAAAATTAAATATCAAATAAAAAAAAGGACAAATAGGTCAAAACATAAATCAGTTAAAAAAGAAAAAGAAAAATCCATCAAAAAAAGAACTTCAAGCAAGCGCTAGCCTTAATGCCTTGCACCCACTCACAAGGCGCTTGCCTAGGCGGCACTTATCCAATGCCTGAGGCTAATAAAGGTACTGGGGCCTCGCCTTGCCTGGAGCGCCTAGGCGAGTGCCTCAGCGCCTCTTGACAACACTATAAAAACCACAAACAAAAATAAGAAGAATTAGAAGTTGGAAAACTTACAGTCATTCTATTAGTCAACGTATGATTGCGCATCTTTGAGAAAACTTGTCCTTTCCAGTTGATTCCATTCCCAACATGAAAACCTCCTCTTGAAACCACCTGAGAACCCAGTATTTCTCAGCTTTCAGCACTACAACCTCTGCAGATTTGAATTATAATGTAGCATATAAAAAGGCTCACCTCTCTATACAAGTTAAAAAGGTCGAGGCGTTTTGCATTGAGAATGGCATCAGGAAATTCAGCCAGTCCACCTTGAGGAACAAGACGAGAATGACCACGAAGAATCAAGAACTGCATTACATCCCTCAAGAATTCCTCCTGCCAGAAAATAAAACAAAGCAGAAAGATGTTTAAAGAATGATTATGATATCAAAAATCTGCATATAAACCACAAGATATAATAGGATTATAGGAAATCTAACTCTCAGATCCAAGATGATAATGTGTTGCATTGGATTATCAGAATAGTTTGTACATATGAAGCAGAAACTTTCAAGTATCGTAACAAACTTGTTTAATGGAGTAAATTTAATAGCACAGAAAGATGGTCAGTGACTGCTTGGTTGGTCACCAAACATCATAGAAGTTCTGTTAAAAAAAAGAAAAGAAAAGAAATTACACACCAGGCTATTGACAGTACTTAAACTAGCCACGCATCAAAATCCCAGGACCATCCGTGTCTCTGAGGTACAACACTTAGAAACAAATAACCTCAAACATATTACACATCAAATCCTGCATGGATGTCTAAGTTATAAACTCAAGAAACAAATGACTGGATAAGCAATCTACAAATTAAGATAAAAATGAAACCATTCCTAAGAATATAAAATTCATAAAAGCATTGTAAGCAAAAAAAAAAAAAAAAAACAGAAATTGTGAATTTAAAAATGACATCTACCTCAGAGCAAGCTTGTATTGGAGATCTGCCACAACCATGTTTCTTCAAAGGCAGTGGATTTAGAGAAATAATCTGCTGAGCCTGATAAGAGTTTGACAATGATTTTCGATGCGTGACAGGTGCAGGCCCAACAACACTATGCTTCGGTGGAGGTGGCAAGCTAGGTTTTGTTTGTTCTCCATCATATCTTTCTGCCTCCAAAAATCCAGAAAATGGAAGCATTTTATGACGACGAGTGTGAGGTATTGGCCTCATTGCAGCAACATACAACTTCTGTTTAAAATTTCCTCCATTTTCACCTCCACAGCCAAAAGTCAAGGGTTTAGTTTCTCGGGAAGGCTCAGATCTTTTTCGACAAGGGGCAGGAGGAATCAACCAGCTAGGATGCCTAGTGAGAACGGGGTTGCGTGGATGGGGATCTTTGCTCTGCTTTGTACAGAAGAAAAGGAGGCGATCAGCATCATCTTTTTCAAAAGAAGCAACTGACAGTCCTTGAATGCTAGCAATTCCTAGCATGACTAAGCTGCGGTAGGTTACATCTGGGGCCAGCTGCCGCAAAACCTGCAATGGCATTCCATAAGTCAAGGCTATAAGAACTCATATTGCTTGATCAGTGTACCTAAGCAAAAGACTTAAACAAAAATTTGTGTAAGTAACTGAAAACAAACAGCTATCCATCAGTTACTCTAAGCAACAGCTTATTGTTGCAAAACTATATGATACTTTATTGGTATTATTTAATCACTCATCCAAGGAATGTATTAATGCAACTTCTTTTCTTCATCCATCAAATGAATTATCTACATCAGAAATTTGACTTTTTTTTCAAGGATAGGAACAGATAGGAAGGCTGTGAGACAATGTTACCTGTGATGCCCAAGTAGGAACCTTCATGGAAACTTCAAAAACACTTGCCCCACAGGCTATGGATGCAGACTTTCGTGGCTCAGATGAAGGTGATTTGCTTTCATCAGAACTGGTCGATGCATGGACTAGCTGACTGTTCTCGATAAGCTCACTTTTAATATGATTCTCTAAAAGCTGAGGCAACAGCACCCAACCAAAAAAAGAAAGGACCAGAAGTTATCAGGCAAGTATAAGAACTTCAGAGAGACCATACAAGCAAGCACACTATCAACCCTTGCAGAGAAATTTTATCTTTACCTGATCATTAAAACAATTTTGTGCACTGCCGGACACTAGCAGTGATATGTGAGCAGAACTACAGGTTGATAAATCACATCGCATTGTCACTACACCACGAGAAAATGTCCCTGCCTGAAGAGGGGGAGGAGGAGCACTGCAAATGACAGTGAGATTTGTGAGGTAATAGAAACAGAAAGCAGTGAGACTAAAAGACATTTAATAACATAGAAGGTGCATTATGTTGATCGCAACAATAATTTAGAATAAGTCACAACTAATGTCACATTAAGCTTAAAATGGTGCTTGTGTCCACATGTATATGCATGTATATGTACATTCATAAGTCTAGTATGTCAGTAGCAATATAAAATAAAAGGGCAAAGAAACAAGCAACTAGGAAAAATTCATTCAGTACCTTGTGCGATTATGAAGTTTACTCCCACGAATCTGAATGCACACCGTTGCAAAATAATAAATAAATAAGAAGTTGCTTAATACAAAATAGAAGAGATAACTCAAATGAAGAAATATAAATTAGTGATAGCATTTAAGTATAAATAGAAAATATAAAAGCATATTTCCAGTATAACAACTGCTGGAACATAGATTACAATGGAACTTGTTACACTTTCATACTCAACAATAGAATGGCTAACCAACCAATATACTTGCACTCATAAAGGTGACATAAATCTCAGCTAAAGCCTAAAACATTTAATACTTCTAATTTAGTGATTTTGACATTTCAATTCTATGTGGACTGGGTGAAGAAGTATGGTATTTATCATGTCTCATAAATTTTGATATGAAAATTCCATGAATAACTAAGATTGTTCTGATGACAAGTACAAGGTGCATTTATCTGGAGAGAGAAAAGGATGGGAATAATGATATCACAGATAATATCCTTGGCATCTTCGTGGTTTAATAATCTAGACCCAAGAGATGCTTACTGACTAGAAATTGAGGAACTCGAAAAATAAATACAAAAGCCAGCAATGAACTCACTTCAATGTTCAGGAGAGCATTGAGCCCATCCTCCAAAGATCCCAGCGCACATGCATCCTGAAGAGAGTGAAGATTGTAACCAGTGAATGCTACCATGATATATTCAACCAAGCAACAAGTGAATAAATACTCAGAATTGTGTAAATCAAAACATACCAATGTGCCTGTCAGTCCACAAACAAGAAACCTCATGGTCACATCATCATCATATATTTTTATAGCAGGAAGAGCCCCAGAAGAGCCTTCTTCACCCTGATCATCTGCCTCAGGGAGAGAAATATCAAACTTCGGAGGATCCCCAAGTAACCGCGGTCCGGGTTTACCGCCAACTTTTTGGCTATTGGAAGCTGGGGTATTGTTGTTCTGTACACAGTAGAGCCTAAAAGATGCATGAGCAAGTTGGAATGCATCACATGTATGGCTGCAAGAACTGCAATGCACAAGAGAACACAAAAGAGGATATGAAATATTCATTTATTTACTTATTTTCACAAAATAAAGAAAAGCACATTCCACTACTCTGTCAGGGATAATTAGTCCAGCCAAACAAATTGTCAAAATATGTAAAGCTCAACATCTGGTCCACAATCTCATCATGGGAAAATAATTTGCACCCAAACAAATACTTCCACAATTACCAATTTGTCACTGCTTCAAAACATGGATCCATGAGCAATAACTACTAGACCACATATTAGATAGAGCCATCAAAACAATTAAGGATAAAGATGGAACTAAAAGAACACATGTTAGAAAAGGTGACTGTACAATGATAATCTTGATGTAAAAGTAGAAAAGCATACCTTTGAACCACTGACAACAATGCTTGACGAAAGTGAGAAGCAGCATAACATGAAAAGGCACTTTTCCAATATATAACATATGGAACTCCCTGCCACATGAAAACACTGGTTCAACAATGATTCATGAGAAGAAATCAGACAAACAATAGATACATACATACATACATACATACATATACATATATACAGGCCTTCAAATTCCATGCACCATCTCTTTAAATATTTATAATTAGCTTAACCAGTAACTCCATCAAAAAAAAAAAATCAGCATACATCTTTCCCCATAGTAACAATAATATCAATAACTTAAAACAAGAAAAAGAAATACAGAACTATTGACGATTAATATAACCTTGGAGTGAAGTGCCTCGGCCAACTTCTCACCATTGGGCATCTCTAAATAAACCTGTACATACGTTTGAAGGTAGATTCAGTGAAATGCTATGATTAATGTTGCAAGCTGCACAATTATATCTGACAGGACTGGAAGATCGACAATGGAGTTCATGTCACTGACATTATAAACAAGAAGCAAGAAGTATAATAACATCTTGATGACCATCACTCACCGTGGGAGGCAACGTGGAACCAAATAATCCACATAAGGATTCTGGAGTGGACAAACCAACATCTGCCCATCTTAGAGATCCAATTTCTTCTCTATCTTCAACCTGCTCACCTTGAAAATACACAATGCTGGGCTCCAGAGACTGCAGCACTTGCCGAAACTCATCAGTGCTCGGATTATTCAGTACCTGAACCTGCATTCAGACAAAAACAGTAACAAACATCAAATCTTCACACATAAAATTTAACTAAAACTCAGAAAACCCATAACCAGAAACGCTGATTTATAGCCCAAAAATTTTAAAACATACCTCAAGCCGCCCAGTAGATTCAAGTTCCGGTAAAGGGTATCTGGGTTTATCATCAGAGAGAGGCAGTTTCTGCTCACCACTTTTACCACAAAGAACAGCAAGGAGAGTACAATGATTCCTTAAAGGACCTTGAGCATGAAACATCATGCATACATGCCAAGACCCCTCAATATATGTTTGAAAAAATCGACAACTAAATCGCTTTCCCCAAGAGCAGGAGCAATTACGCAATGCTTCCTTAAACCTAGAAACCTCTACACAATCAAATCAAAGAGCAAAACCCTAAACTTTGCTACAAATCTATGGATCCCAACTTAGCAAATCACCAAAAAGCCCCAAATTCTCGTGTGAAACGCTCAAAACCAAACCTAAAAACACTCCAAATTGAAACTCAGCAACCCAGATGAGCAAGACAAGAAACCGAGCAAACCAGATAGCAAAACTGAGGAATTAGAAGGAAAAAAGAGAGAACCCAGCAGAGGAAGATAATCGAACAACAAAAAGGAACCCTAGATAGGAGTTGTGATACTATATTAGAGAAATAATCTCTCACGAAAGGACATCTTTTTTTTCCTTTCTATAATTAAAAATCTCTTCTTTGGCCGCCTCACGCACCGAACCAACGAAGAATAAATAAATAAATAAAAATCAATCCCAATAAATAAGTTAGAATAGGAAATAGGAAATGTTTTCATTAAAATTCAATCAAAATCTTTTTATTTACCTTTTTATTTTTTCGTTTTTCAAAACCAAAGTGTGAGTTTTAAAACTAGTGTTTTCCTTTAAGCAAATCAAGTCAAAACAAAAACTAGCAAGAAGAAAATGTCTAATAAAAAGAAATAAATGGGGGGTTTGTTTATTTTGTTTCACATTTGATTGGATAACTTTTCTAAATCATTAAAAAAAACAATGTGTGTGTTGTGGATATGACTTTTTGCCCACAAGATCCTCGTATATTAAAAGAACCAACAAACATTTAACTTGTTTACGTGTTCTGAAAGACATACACTCCAGGGAACAAACATTAAACATTTGTATGTATCAACAACTTCTTTTTTTCCCTCTTGTGCATGTAGGGAGGTAGTATTGCTTTTGCTTCTGTGCTCCTTTTAGATTAGTTCTTGTCTTGGGTCTCCAGGGAACAACAGATTAGTTCTAACGTGTTAATGTAATTGCTTTTGTTTTTGTTGTGTTGGGTTTCCTTTCTTTTTCTCCTTGTCTTGGATTTGGAGATGATCACATAAACCCTTGCTATCTTCATCATTAATCATGACCATGATGATTTATAATGTTTGTTGGTGTGAAAGATGAGTAATCCATACAGATAGATGGTTAAAGGGATGGATCATGTTATTGATTGGATGGCTAAATATAAAACTTGGGCTTGAAGGGAAGGTCTCAACAATGGAGGGAACCCTTTTTTTAATGTACTGGCTTTAAGATAATTTCTTCAAAGAACTCATTTCTGATTATTTTGATTTTGATTTAGAAATTTTTTGTTACAAAAATAAAAAAATTTATTACAAGGACCATTGTATTTATTTAAAATGATATAAAATAGATATTTTAAAGAATATATAAATAGACTTGTCTCATATTAACTTTTTATTAAATAAGTTTTGAAAAAAATTCAAAACATATATATTTGTTAAAAAAAATGATTTCTATCAAATTAATCTTTTCATTGGAATGTCAAGAAAAAGAATTCTAGAAATATTCCAATGAAAATTCTAACATTTTACTCATATCAAATTTAAAGAAAATAAATATAAAATAGACAAGTCAATGCCTAACATGATTTTTTTTGTTTTTTTTAAATTAACGCAAGTGTTCGGACTAGTTTGCGTGCACTTCAACTAATCCCACGGGCCTTGAAGTTAACAATTATATAAGTCTAACATGATTTTGACAATATTAATAATTCATAAAGATATTATAATTCTTAGTTCTAATGATTCAAAATATATCATCATACAAATCATGCAATAATAAATTTTAACTTCAAAATAAGTTTTTGATAATTTCATAAATAAGTTTGTGGATAGTCACAAATACAAGGAAAGGCACGGTAATAATTGAGTTACTCTTGAATCAATTTATATAATATTGTTATTAATTTTTTGCTCTTAAATGCTTATATTTATGTTTTATTGATTTTACAGCCAAAGTTGTTGGATAAGAAAAATACTACTATAAACAAGAGAGTTGAATACAAGAATTATCACTTGAAAATGAAATCTTCTAGATTTAGTTTAAGTGAAATTAATCAAAAATTTCCTATCATGCCATTCACTACAAGGTTTATATGTTCTTATATTGTAACTCGACTATTTCGAAATCCTTTTTTCCCTTTAATTTAGATTATTGTTTAAAATTTCTTTATGATAAAGCCTTTAAAGAGTAAAGGTCTCAATTGGAATTAGTTTAATGTGTGAATCATAATCTTCTGCAACCCTATCATGTTCTTCATGAGAAGCCTAGTAAAAGGTGTCTTATATCTCATTTGTTTTATTGCATTCTTTGTATTTTTATAAGTTTTTTTTTGTTACTATAATACTTATTATTTGAGACTCTAGATGGTAATATTAAAGGTGATTATGTTGCTCATATCAAGTTTACAATAGTGCTAATGCTAAATGGATCAGATCGGATCACATCACATTCTTTGCAAGAACCTACCAAGATGATATATGATCTTGAAATCAAGGTCTGGTTAGCTTTGGGTACAAAGACAAAGAAGAGAGTGGGAGGTTTTGGCAGAGAATTAGAAGTTATTTTGTAAGGTTTTTAGAATAAAAGAAATATGAGGTATTTTTGAAAAATAATTTTCATGGTTAATTGAAATTGAATTCTTGTAGCAAATTAGAGGGTCTCCTATTTGATTTGTTTTTGGTCATTTTTTTATGAATTGAATTCCATTTGGAATTCAAATCAATACCTTTAAACAGATTCCAAACATAGAAATTGATTTATCTCTATGAATTCAATTCAACTCAAAGGGTTCTGAAGAGCATGAAAGTTCTTGCTTCTTATATTATATTACTTGAACCATGATGACTTTTATCAAGAAGCCTAATTATTTGAAAAGGTTTAACCTACAACCCAACAATTTAACCCAATCGTTCATAAGTTGGCTCTTTGCTTCATAAATCATGTTTTTATGATTCGATCACTAGATCAAACATGCCAAAAGAACTAGGAAAAGAACCCATAATAAGTTTATGGTCAGCTAGAGACTCTAGCAACTACATTTCAAAACATCTTTTACCATAACTCCCCTTGATTATTGTTGTTTAACAAGTGTCAACCAATAAGACTTTGGTTTAGTGGTTGTAGTCTCTTAGTTTTTATAAAACAATATTCTAAGTATAATGCCAATTTTTTTTTATAAAAATTATTTGGTTTGTAATACTTTCCTTTCCAATCACTTTGAATCTTTTTTTAACTTTATAATAAAAAAAAATAAAAGATTTCAATCAATTTTTAGAACGGTAAGAAGATAGAATAAACATTAAGATTTATTTATCAAAGGATAAAACCATATATATTTAAAATAATGCCAAGAAAAAAAAAGAATATATAAAG
>Ga0307511_10003829_pt1 | contig 15400 bp, 14 predicted proteins | sample 13_EM_MG_FD_200266 | JGI IMG/M metagenome (GOLD analysis project Ga0307511, IMG submission 200266) | Populus trichocarpa ectomycorrhiza microbial communities from riparian zone in the Pacific Northwest, United States - 13_EM | ecosystem: Host-associated > Plants > Roots > Unclassified | place... | reverse complement strand
CCTCTGACTGCCTCCGCTCGCCTCCGCAACCCGTCCTAGCAGGTCACAGCCTCATCGCCCCCACACAAGCGCAGGTCAGAAAGATGCGCTGGCTGTACCACTGGTTCCTGGCGAAGGCGGTGGTGTGCGGCATCGTTGCGGCTCCCGTCTGTGGTGGTGGCCACATCTTCGGGACGGGGGACGCGGCGCGGCAATGGGTCTTCCGTCTCGCGGAAGGCGTACGTCTACGGGTGCGGAGCCGGGGCCGGCGCGCGGTCGGCCGGTGTCCGTGCGGAGGTGCGACGGCGGGCGTTGATCCGGTTGATCACGACCGTCGCCGCGAGCGCACCGAGCGGCGGGGCGAGGAGGTAGACCGGCAGGAGGGAGAGGTCTCCCGAGAGCAGCGCCGGGCCGAACTCCCGCGCGGGGTTGGCGATTCCGCCCGACAGGGTGCCGAAGGCGAGGATCTGGGCGGCGATCATCGTGCCGACCGCCCAGGGGGTGAACGGGCCCAGTCGGCGGCTGGAGACGCCGATTCCGGCGACGGCGACGATGACGAACATCGTGGCGGCCTCGATCACGGCGACTGCGGCCCAACTCCAGCCGGGGGCGGGCCTGATGACGGCGAAGTCCACGGTGGGGGAGGCGAACACCGGGCCCCAGACCAGTCGTCCGGCCGCGATGCCGAGCAGGGAACCGAGCAGTTGTCCGGCGATGAACGGTGCGACATCGCGGCCGGGTGTGCGGCCGTAGCGCCACATCGCGAGGGTGATCGCCGGGTTGATGTGGCCGCCGGTCACCCTGCCCCAGGGAGAGAGCATGACGGCGGTGACCGTGTAGCCGGAGAGCGGGGCCACGGCGAGGAGCCGGCCCTCTGGAGTGTTCCACCAACCGCCCGCCGCCGGGTCGAGGGTGCCCAGCAGCCAGCGGACCGTGGTGGCCACGATGAACAACATCAGCGCTGTCAGGGCGAGTTCGAGGAGGGCCGAGTGCAGCGTGCGCCGGTTCCCGGTCACAGCGGCTTCGTCCACGAGGCGTCGGAGCGGGTCAGTGCGAACGCGGTGACGGAGGCCGCCACCAGCAGCAGCGCGGCGAACAGCAGGGGCAGGGCCCGGCCGCCGTGCTCGACCGCGACGGCACCGGCCAGACCGCCCGCGAACATCGCCGCCGCCGACAGCAGCCGCCGGCCGATCCTGCTGCCCTTGCCGCCCGCGAGCCGGCTGTCCGCGGCGACTCCGGTGATGGTGAGCGTCAGCACGGTCGTGGTCAGATCGGGTACGGCCAGGGCGCGGGCGGTCGCGTTCTGCACGCCCATCGCCAGGCCGAGGAGCGCGATCAAGGTGTACTGGACCGCTGTGCTCACGTGCGCGGTGTCGGTGGTCTGCGCGACGATGTACGCCGCCAGGACCAGGGCCGTCTCCAGCAGCAGGGCCAGGTGCAGGACCCGCCCCCGGTGGGCGCCCGCTCCGTGGGCGAGCCGTCCGCCGAGCAGGGCGCCCGCGGCGAACGCGGCCAGCGCGGCGAGGGACGCGGCCAGCGAGAAACCGGCCGCGCCGGCGATCGCGAAGCCGGAGAAGACGACGTTGCCGGTCATGTTGGCGACGAAGACATGGCCCAGGACGAGATAGCTGAAGGCGTCCACGAGCCCGGTCACCACCGTGAGCCCGAGCATCAGGGGAGGGAGCGGGCCGTGCCGGTCCTTCATGTCGGGGACGACCGTGGCCCACGCGTCCCGCAGTACGGCGGACATGGCAGTGCTCCCATCGCTGGAGGTCTCCCGGTCTCCCGGCTCTCCACGAGCCTCGCCCCACGGGAGCGTTCCGTCCAACATATGGATGTGGACGCAGCGATCTGTCACGCCGATTGATCGCCCCGGCCGCCGACCGCGTGCCGCTCCACCACCTCGAGGAACGCCGCGGCGGCCGGCGCCAGCCGCTTGCTGTCGTGGACCGCGCAGATCGTGTGGACGGCCGCCTCGTCCGCGACCCGGAGCGCGCGGGCGCCGTACGGCAGGGAGCCCTGGGGGTCGGTGCCCGGCGCGGAGTCGGTGAACACGGACGAGCGCGGTACGACCGTCACGCCGATGCCCCGCGCGGCCAGCCGGATCATGTCGTGGATCTGGCCGACCTGGAAGTGCTGGCCCGGTTCCACCCCGGCGCGCGCGAAGGCCGCCTCCACCTGGCGGCGCAGTCCGCTGCCCCGGGTGAACTGGATGAGCTGGTGGCTCTCCGGAAGGTCCGCGAGGTCGACGGTGTCGCGGTCGGCCAGGGCGTGACCGGCCGGCACGATCAGCATCAGCGGGTCGACGGCCAGCACCAAGTGGTCGAGCCCTTCCGGCACTTGGCGCGGCCCAAGGCCCACGACCGCGATGTCGAGGTCCCCGGCCAGGACCGACGCGGCCATCTGCGCGCTGGGCGCGTTGGTCACATGGAAGTCGATGCCCGGGTAGCGGGCGTGGTAGTCGGCCATCACCTCGACCAGGTCGACCGAGGAGGCGCGCGTCTGGACGAGCCCGAGGCGCAGCCGCCCGCGCCGCAGCCCGGAGAGGGCGTCGAGGGCGGCCTGCGCGTTGTCGACGTCGGCGAGGACGCGGCGGGCCAGCGGTTCCAGGAGTTCACCGGCGGCCGTGAGCCGTACGGAACGGCTGGTGCGGCTGAACAACCGGGCGCCCACGTCCTTCTCCAGCCGGGCGATCTGCTGGCTCAGGGCGGACTGGGCGACGTAGCAACTGGCCGCCGCCTGCGTGAAGTTGCGGGTCTCGGCGACGGCGAGGAAGTACCTCAGGTGGCGCAGGTCCATGGGTCTCATCCATCCGTCTGACCGATTGATTCCAGCAGAACCATGTGTTGGACCGATCCATCCTCGCAAACCTAGCGTCGAGACGCCACCAGCCGACCGACCTCTCAGGAGCCGACGTGTCCAGCAGCACCATGCCCGTGGGCGGCATACGCCCCTACGACGGGGTCCGGCACCCCGCGCAACTCGTCGTCCGCAACGGTCGCATCCACACCGGCGACCCCGCCCGCCCGGCGGCGTCCGCCGTCGCCATCACCGACGGGGTCTTCAGCGCCGTAGGAGATGACGCGACCGTGGCCCCGCACATCGGCCCGGACACCCGCGTCGTGGACGCGCTCGGCCGGCGGGTGATCCCCGGGCTCAACGACTCCCATCTGCACGTCATCCGGGGCGGGTTGAACTACCTCCTCGAACTGCGCTGGGACGGCGTACGGTCCTTGCGCACCGCGCTGCGGATGCTGCGGGAGCAGGCCGAGCGCACGCCAACAGGCCAGTGGGTGCGGGTGGTTGGCGGCTGGACCGGTGAACAGTTCGCGGAGAAGCGGCTGCCGACGGTCTCCGAGTTGAACGCCGCGGCGCCCGACACCCCTGTGTTCGTCCTGCACCTGTACCAGTCGGCGATCCTCAACCGGGCCGCGCTGGAGGCCGTCGGCTTCACGCGTGACTCGCCGAACCCGCCCGGCGGCGAGATCGTCCGCGACTTCGCGGGCAACCCCACCGGCGTCCTGCTCGCCGCCCCCGCCGCCGGACTGCTCTACTCCACCCTCGCCAAGGGTCCGATCCTCGCCCCCGAGGACCAACTCGGTTCCACCCGGCACTACTTGCGCGAACTGAACCGCTTCGGCATCACCAGCGCCATCGACGCCGCCGGCGGCTTCCAGAACTTCCCCGACAACTACGCGGCCGTCACCGAACTCGCCGAGCGCGGCGAACTCACGGTCCGTATCGCCTACCACCTCTTCCCGCAGACCGCGGGCCAGGAACTCGACGACCTGCGCCGCTGGATCGGCATGGTCAGCCCCGGCGACGGCGACGAGTGGCTGCGCTGCAACGGCGCCGGCGAGAACCTCGCCTGGTCCCCGGCAGACTTCGAGAACTTCGCCGAACCCCGCCCCCGACTCACCGCCCGCGCAAGCCAGGACCTGGAGGCGGCGGCCCGGCTGCTGCTCGACAACGGCTGGGGTTTCCGCCTCCACGCCACCTACGACGAGACGATCCGCCAGGACCTCGACGTCTTCGAGAAGATCGCCGCGGACGGCGCCTTCCCGGCCGGTACGCGCTGGCTGTTCGACCACGCCGAGACCGTCAGCCAGGAGAGTCTGGACCGGATCAAGGCCCTCGGCGGCGCCGTCTCCGTCCAGAACCGCATGATGTTCCAGGGCAAGGCGTTCATCGACCGCTACGGCGCCGAGCGCGCAGCGACCGCACCCCCGATCCGCGCCATGCGCGACACCGGGCTGCTGGTCGCCGCCGGCACCGACGCCACCCGCGTCTCCAGCTACAACCCCTGGCTCTCCCTGTCCTGGCTGGTGACCGGCCGCACCGTCGGCGACACGCTCCTCTACCCGGCCGAGAACCGTGTGGACCGTTCCACCGCCCTGGAGATGTACACCAGCGCGGGCGCCCACCTCACCGGCGAGTCCGACGTGAAGGGCACCATCACCGAGGGCAAGTACGGCGACCTGGCGATCCTGTCCGCCGACTACTTCGCCGTCGCCGACGAGGACATCGACCGCATCGAGGCCCTCGTGACCGTCGCGGGCGGCAAGGTCGTGCACGCGGCCGGCGACTACGAGAACATCGCCGCCCCGCTCCCGGAGATCAGCCCGGCCTGGAGCCCGGTCGCCCGCTTCGGCGGCTTCCAGGCGGCGACGGACGTACGACAGGTCGAGGGCTCGGGCGCGCGGCAGGCCCGTGCCCTGACCGACGCGGCCACCGACTCCGAGGAGCAGCGCGCCTGGCGCGAGCGGCGCGGGGACTTCGACCATGTACCGCACGTACCGCATCAGTCGGGCGGTGCGCTCGACCCGCTGGACGGCTGCTTCTGACCGGCAGGTGCGACCGGCGTACTTTCTCTCTCGACCGTCCACTTCGCCCCGGGAGTAGCACCATGAGCGCCAGCGCCAGTACGACGACCGGGGGCACCGCGCGATCCGCCTCGGCCTGGGCACCGTTGGCCCGCCCCGTGTTCCGGGCCCTGTGGATCGCCCAGTTCGTGTCGAACATCGGCACCTGGATGCAGACGGTCGGCGCCCAGTGGCTGCTGCTCGGGCACGGGGCGACCATGGTCACCCTGGTGCAGACGGCGTCGAGTCTGCCGATCGTGCTGCTGGCGCTGCCCTCGGGCGTCCTCGCGGACCGGTTCGACCGGCGGGGGCTGCTGCTGGTCGCGCAGCTCGCGATGTTCGCCGTATCGGTGGTGCTGACCGTCCTGGCCTTCGCGGACGCGCTGTCCGCCGTACCGCTGCTCGCCCTCACCTTCCTCCTGGGCTGCGGTACGGCTCTGATGGGGCCGTCGTGGCAGGCGATCCAGCCGGAGCTGGTGGAGCGGGAGCAGCTCGGGCAGGCGTCCGCGCTGGGCGCGGTGAACATGAACCTCGCGCGGGCGGTCGGTCCGGCGCTCGGCGGTGTGGTGGTCGCGGCGGCCGGCGCGGGGTGGGTGTTCGGCTTCAACGCGCTGTCGTTCCTCGGGATCGCGGCCGTACTACTGCTGTGGCACCGCCCGAGGACGACCGTCCCCGCCGCCGAGCGCGAACGGCTGCTGACCGCGCTGTACGCGGGCCGCCGCTACGTCTGGAACGCTCCAGGCATCCGGCGCGTCCTGCTGCGCACCGCCCTGTTCATCCCCGGCGCGGCGGCACTGTGGTCCCTGCTCCCACTGATCGCCGCCGACTCGCTGGGGATGGGGTCGGGCGGCTACGGTCTGCTGCTCGGCGCGGTCGGGTTCGGCGCGGTGGGCGGCGCGTTCGCACTTCCGTGGCTGCGCGAACGCCTCGGCATCAACGGCATCCTGGCCGCCGGCGCCGTCGTGTTCGCCCTCGTCCTGCTGGTCCTCGCCACCGTGCACATCACCTGGCTCGCGGTCCTCGTGCTGCTGCCCGCCGGAGTCGCCTGGATCGGCGTCCTGTCCACCCTCAACGCGGCGATCCAGACCCGGCTCCCCGGCTGGGTCAGGGCCCGCGGACTCGCCGTCTACCTCCTGGTCTTCCAGGGCGGCCAGGCACTCGCCGCCCCCGTGTGGGGTGCCCTGGTCCAGTGGCTGAGCCTGACCACGGCCCTCCTCGTCGGCACCGCCGTCATGCTGCTCAGCGCACTCAGCCTCCGCCGCTGGCGGCTCTACGGCATGGAGGGCATCGATCCCACCCTCTCCGACCACTGGCCCACCCCGCCGCTGGTCTTCGTGCCCGGTCCCTCCGACGGGCCGGTGCTGGTCTCCGTGGTCTACCGCGTCGCCCCGGACGACAGTCCCGCGTTCGTCGAGGCGATGGACAACGTCGCCCGCTCCCGGCGCCGGACCGGCGCGCTCACCTGGGGCCTCTTCCAGGACGGCAACGAACCCGGCCGGTTCATCGAGAACTACCTGGTCGGCTCCTGGGCCGAGCACCTCGCCCAGCACCACAACCGCCTCACCACCACCGACCGCTCCTTCGAGGACAAGGCCCGCGCCCTGCTCCTGCCCGGCACCGCCCCCGAAGTCACCCACGCCTTCGACGCCTCCGCCGTAGGACCGGTCCACTGAGGGTGGGTGCCGTACACCCAGGAGAGGCGTGGCCTGGTTGGCCCCGCGCGGGAACGCGACCGTGGAGCCATGAACACGAACGCGGCACCGCACCCCTTCGTCGGCATGTGGGTCACCGCCGACGGCCACATCCGGCAGGAACTCCTGCCCGACGGCCGCTACGACGAGGCCCGCGGCAACCGGCAGAGCGCCTACACCGGCAGCTACACCGTCACCGGCAACCACATCGACTACGTCGACGACACCGGCTTCACCGCCACCGGTGACGTCCGCGACGGCGTGCTCTTCCACGAGCACCTCGTCCTGTACCGCGCGTAACCACCCTGCCGGAGCCGGCGGAGCGGTTCGGGGTGCCCGAGGAGGACACCGCGCCCACGGTCCAGTCCTCGACGTGGAGGAAGTCCGGCCGGGCAGGCACCGAACCGCCTCTCCGAGTCAACTCGCCACCGTCTCGACCCTCTTGGAATGGGAACCTTCATGAACACTCACGACACTCTCGCCCAGCTCCGCCGCCAGTCCGCCGACCCCGCCCGCCGCATCCTCTTCACCGGCGCGACGATCGTCACCATGGACCCCGAACTGGGCACACTCCAGGGCGACCTGCTCGTCGAGGGCGACGCGATCGCCGCGATCGGGCCGGACCTGAGCGCGGACGGCGCGGTGGTCGTCGACGCCTCCGGCACCATCCTGGCTCCCGGCTTCGTCGACACCCACCGGCACGCCTGGGAGGCGCAGTTGCGCCGGATCATGCCCGACGTCGACGACCTCGGCGGCTATGTGATGACCACGCTCGCCGGGTACGCCACCGTCTACCGGCCCGAGGACATGTACATCGGCACCAGACTCGCGGCGCTCACCGCGCTCGACAGCGGCATCACCACGATGCTCGACTTCTCGCACAACTCCCGTACCCGCGAACACTCCGAGGCGGCGATAGAGGCCCTCCGCGACACCGGTATCCGCGGCGTCCACGCCTCCATGGGCCCGCACTTCGGGGACTGGGACCGCCAGTGGCCGGCCGACCTGACCCGCCTCAAGGGCCGGTACTTCAGCAGCGACGACCAGCTCCTCACCCTCCGCCTGGCGACCCTGGCCACCGACGAGATCGCCGGACCCGCCCTCGCCTACGGCCCCGAACTCGCCCGCACCGCAGCCGACTTGGGCATCGGTGTGAGCGTCGACGCGGTCTTCGGGGAAGCGTCCTCACGGGCCGTGCTGTCCTGGGCCGGGCACGGCATTCTCGGCCCCGACGTCACGCTGATCCACGCCACGGGGTTGACCGCCGAGGCGTGGAAGGCGATGGGGGAGTCGGGCACCACGGTGGCGCTGGCCCCCACTTCCGACGCGCAGATCGGCCTGGAGACGGCGATCCCCGCCGTGGACGAGGCACTCGCCGTCGGCATCCGCCCCGGCCTGAGCATCGACGTCGAAGTCGCCCTCGCCAGCGACCTGTTCACCCAGATGCGGGCCTTGCTCGCCATCCAGCGGATGCGCGCGGTCAACGCCGCGTACGGCACCGGCGGCGAGCTCTCCCGCATCACCACGCGTGACGTCCTCGACTTCGCCACCCTCCAGGGCGCCCGGACCAACGGGCTCGGCGACGTCACCGGTTCCCTGACCGTCGGCAAGAAGGCCGACCTGCTGGTGGTCCGGGCCGAGGACCTGAACAACATGCCCCTCAACGACCCCATCGGCACACTGGTGTTGGGCTCCGACGCCCGCAACATCACGGCTGTGTTCGTCGACGGGCAGCCGCGCAAGTGGGACGGTCAGGTCCTGGACGTGGACCTGACCGCCCTGCGCGCCGAGGTCGCCGCGTCCCGCGACCACGTCCTCAACACCCCGGTCGCCTGAAGGGAGTTCGGGTCAGTTGGAGAACCAGGGGTTCCCGCCGCCCAGCGACCACACCGAGACCTTGGTGACGCCGAGGCCCTTGAGGACAGCGAGCTTGCGGTCCATGGCGACGCTGTCGACGTAGTCGTAGAGGACACCGCCGGAGGTCCAGCGGATCTCGCCCGAGGACGCGTCCCGGCGGCTCTCCACGGTGGCCGGGTTGCTGGAGAAGCCGGGGCTCTTCTTCATGTCGCTGAACTGGATGTTGCCCGTCACGGAGTTGAGGTCGCAGGGGTCGGGCGCGCTGTAGCCGTAGGAGGGCACACCGATGATCAGACGGTTGGGGTCGGGGATCTTGCTCTGCGCGTACTTGGTGACCTTCTTCAGCCAGTCGTAGGGGCTGATGGGCAGGCAGCGGGCGCCGGCGGCGGTGTCGAACTCCTCGTCGTACGCCATGATCACCACGTCGTCCACGCCGGTGGCGGCCACCGCCGCGTAGTCGTAGAAGGCGGCGTCCTCCGTCATCGCCGGTGCGTCGACCTGGAGGCGCTTGCCCTTGGCGTGCAGGGCGGTCGCCAACTGCCCGAGGAACGTCTTGTAGTTGGCGAAGTCGGCGGTGCTCCAGGACCAGTAGTCCTCCAGGTCGACGTCGACGCCGCTGAGCCCGGCGTCGCTGACGAGGGAGGTGACCTTGGAGACGGCCGCCGTACGCTTGGCGTTGCTGCTGACCAGGGCGTGGACGTCGGCGGTGGTCATGCCGGAGAGCGTCGGGTACTGGTAGGCGGAGTGCGCCTTGAGGTCGGCGACGTTGGCCGCGCTGTAGGTGTTGCAGGTGCCGTTGGCGGTGGTCTCCAGGGTGACCGAGCCGTTGCTGCCGACCGACCAGTACTCGGGGTTGAGGGCGCCGTTCTTCACCCTGTCGTCGGCGTACTCGCTCTTCGCGGTGCAGGTGGAGTCGCCCGTCGAGCCGGGGTACAGCCAGGTCTGGAGCTGGACGCCCGAGGTGGCGGAGGGGCTGGCGCCGGCCGGGACCGAGGCCGTACAGGCGAGCAGCGTGGTGACCGTGGAGGCCACGACACCGGTCACGGTGAGTGCGTGACGGAACATGAGCGGTCCTTTCGGGGTGGGGAGGGGCGTGCGGGATTGCCGCGTCGGCCGGGGGCCGGCGCGGTGAACTGGGTTACGGGAGTGGTCAGTTGCTCCAGTAGGGGTCGAAGGCCAGGGTGTCGGCGCCGGGGACGGTGGTGGCGGCCGACCAGGAGCCGTCGACGACGCGTCCGCCGTCGGGACGGCCGGCCAGCGACAGCCGGGTGAAGATGCGGTAGCGGTCACCCCGGTAGACGGAGCGGGTGAACTCGACCACCCGGCCCTCGGCGTCCCTGGCCGCCCGCTCGAACAGCAGGGCGGGGGTGTGCACGGACACGCCGAGGAGCTCGGCCTCCCACTCGTCGACCACGGTCGGCTCGATGCTCTGCGTGGCATCGGCCAGCAGGATCTGGTAGCGGCGGCCGAGCAGCCGGTAGAAGGAGTCGGTCTCCAGGTCGCGGGCGGTCAGACCGGGCACCAGCGCGTGCGGCACATGCAGCGTCTCCACACACATCGGGTCGCCGTCCACCGTCCGCAGCCGGAGGATCCGCAGGATCTGCTCGCTGGGCGCGATGCCCAGTCGGCGGCCGATCCGGGGGCCCGCGGCAACGGTCTTGAAGTCCAGCGTCCGGCTGGCCCAGGTGCCGTCCACACCGCCGACCCCCAGCGTCTGCGGCTGCCCGGGGGAGCCGCCGAGGTGCTGGGCGACCTTGGCCCGGGCGACGAACACACCGCGCCCGTGCTCCCGCACCAGCAGACCGTCACGGACGAAGTCGTCGACCACCGCGCGCAACGTGGGGCGGGAGACCCCGAGTTCCTCGCACAGCTGCCGTTCGCCCGGGAGGGGGCGTCCGGTCCCGGTCTCCTCGATCAGGTCGAGGAGGTGGGTGCGGATGCGTTCCCGCTTCTCCCAACGGCTCTCACCGCTGACCATTCCTACCAACTTTCCTTACCAGTGGTTCATCTTCTCTACCGGTTGCTTCCGAAATGCTTGCTTGACAGTCCCCAAATAGTGCCCCAGCATGTGCCCACTGGTCAATAAGTGGTAAGCAAATTTGCCGGAGGTCCCATGTCCGAGTCCCGTGGCGGACCCGTCACCCGCACCGCCCGCCGCCCCCGCCGTACCGTCGCCGCGTCGCTGCTCGCGGCCACGGCCCTGCTGGCCGCAGCATGCACCACCGGCGGCGCCACGTCGAAGGCGGACACCGGTGCCGACGACACCACGCCCGTCACCATCACCTTCTGGCACGGTCTCAGCTCCCCGCACGAGACCGCCTCGGTGAACGCCGTGCTCGCCAAGTTCCACAAGAAGTACCCCTACATCACGGTCAAGGCCGTCGCCGCCCAGACCGACGACAAGGTCAACCAGGCCATCCGCGGCGGCACCGCGCCCGACGTGGCATCCTCCTTCAACGCGGCGAACGTGGGCGGCTGGTGTTCCAGCGGCGCGTTCCAGGACCTCACCCCGGACATCGAGGCCGACCACGTCGACATGTCCCAGATCCCGAAGGCCGTCCAGTCGTACACCGCCTTCGGCGGCAAGCGCTGCACCATGCCCTGGCTCGCCGACACCTTCGGCCTGTACTACAACAAGAAGCTCTTCGCGAAGGCCGGGATAACCTCCCCGCCCAAGACCATGTCCGAACTGGCGGCGGACACCAAGAAGTTGACCACCTTCAACGCGGACGGGTCGATCAGGACCGCCGGGTTCATGCCCTACCTCGGCGTCTACGGGATGCTCACCGAACACCTGGTCCCCAGCTGGGGCGGGAAGTGGCTCACCGCCGACGGCCAGTCCAACGTCGGCGGCGATCCCGCCTTCGCCCAGGCACTGACCTGGCAGAAGAGCCTGGTCGACTGGTTCGGCGCGAAGAAACTCGTCACCTTCAAGGCCGGAATGGGCGACGAGTTCTCCGCCCAGAACGCCTTCGAGACCGGCAAACTGGCCATGATGGTCGACGGCGAGTGGCGCAACTCGTTCATCAAGAACGACAAGGCGGACATCGACTACGGCACCGCGGTGATGCCCGCCGCCGACGGCAAGTCCCAGCTGTACGGCGCCGGTTACGTCGGCGGCAACGTGATCGGCATGCCGCGCGGCGCCAAACACCCGGGCGCGGCCTGGAAGTTGATCAAATTCCTCACCACCGACACCGACGCGCTGACCACCCTGGCCGACGCCATCGGCAACGTCCCCACCACCAAGGCCGCGCTCGACTCGCCCGCGCTGGGGCTCTCCAAGGACCCGAACTTCGCGCCGTTCCTCCAGGTGTTCAAGAACCCGCTCACCACCACGACACCGGCGAGCGCCGACGGCGGCGCCTACCTCACCAACTTCGGTCACTTCGTGGAGAAGTGGCAGACCGGCTCCGTACCCGACCTGAAGGCCGGTCTCACCGCCGTCGACAAGCAGAACAACGCCGCGCTCAAGCTGGGGCAGTGACCGTCATGGCCACCCAACTCCAGCTCACCCCGGCGCCGTTGAGGGCCCGGCTGCGCCGCAACCGGCTGCGCGTCCTGCTCTTCCTCGCACCCGGCCTGGTCGGCTTCGCCGTCTTCCTGGTCTACCCCCTGGTGATGACGGTCTGGCTGTCCTTCACCAACTCCAACATGATCTCCCCGGCCCGCTTCGTCGGGCTGCGCAACTACCGCTATCTGCTCGACGGCGACCCGCTGATCTGGCACGCCATCCGCAACACCGGCTGGCTCGTCGCCGTCATGGTCCCGGCCCAGGTGCTCTTCGCCCTCGGCGTGGCCATGGTCACCGCCCGCCTCAAGGCCGGGGCGAGCCTGTTCCGCACCCTGTTCTACCTGCCCGCGCTGGCCCCGCCGGTCGCCGCGACCGTCGCCTTCGTCTGCATGTTCAACCCCAACTCCGGCCCGGTGAACCGGATCCTGGGCCTGCTCGGCATCCACGGACCGCTGTGGTTCAACTCGCCCGGCTGGTCCAAACCCGCCCTGACGCTGCTCGCCCTGTGGGGCAGCGGCACCATGATGGTCATCTTCCTGGCCGCCCTGCTGGAAGTCCCGGCCGAACTCTACGAGGCCGCCGAACTGGACGGCGCCGGCTCCTGGCACCGCTTCCGCTACGTCACCCTGCCGACGATCTCACCGGTCGTGCTGTTCGCGACCGTCACCGGGGTGATCGCCGGACTCCAGTACTTCACCCAGGCGATGGTCGCCTCACAGGTCGCCAACGGCAACATCCAGCCGGCGCCCGGCTATCCGGACGGCTCCACGCTCACCTTCCCGCAGCAGCTCTACATCGCCGGCTTCAACCAGTTCCACGCGGGCTACGCCTGCGCGCTGGCCGTGGTGCTCTTCGTGGTGGCGATGGCCTTCACCGTCGTCCTGCTCCGCCGCGCCTCCGGCTTCGACATCGAGGAGGCACCGCGATGACGACGACCTACGCTCCCGCCCCTGCCCGTCAGACCCGCGCCGCATCACCCCACCAGGCCGCACGCGGCCGGGCGAGCCGGCGGCGCAAGCTGGTCTGGATCGCCGAACACGCCGTCGCCGTCGGCCTGGCCTGCGCTTTCATCGGCCCGATCGTGTTCATCTTCCTGACGTCCGTCATGACCGACGGCCAGTCCCTCACCACGAACCTGTGGCCCCACCACTGGCAGTGGTCCAACTACCGCACCGTCTTCGCCACCGCACCGGTCGGCACCTGGCTGGTCAACACCGTGCTCTACGCGGTCGCCGCCACCGCCGCCACCCTGCTCTCCAGCGTCCCCATCGCCTACGCGCTGGCCAGGCTCCGCTTCAAGGGACGCAACACCGCGTTCCTCTGCGTCATCACCATGATGATGCTGCCGCCCCAAGTCCTCGTCATCCCCATGTACTTGATGTGGGCCCGGCTCCATCTCACCGGCACCATCTGGCCGTTGGTCCTCCCCTCCCTGTTCGGCGACGCCTTCTCGGTGTTCCTGCTGCGCCAGTTCCTGCTCACCGTCCCCGAGGACTACCTCAACGCGGCCCGCATCGACGGCTGCGGCGAACTCCGGGTCCTCACCCGGGTGGTGCTGCCGATGATGCGCCCGGCGCTCGTCGCGGTCGGCCTGTTCTCCTTCTTCAACGCCTGGAACGACTACTACGGGCCCCTCATCTACACCGGCGAGACGCCCGCCCACTGGACCCTGGCCCTGGGTCTGGCCACCTTCAAGACCTCCCACGCGGTGCAGTGGAACCTCACCATGGCCGCGACCCTCATCGCGATGGCGCCGGTGATCATCGTCTTCTTCTTCGCACAAAAGGCCTTCATCGAGGGCGTCACACTGACAGGAGTCAAAGGTTGAAGATCACCGTTGTCGGCGGCGGATCCACGTACACCCCCGAACTGGTCGACGGATTCGCCCGGTTGGGACTGCCCGTCACCGAGATCGCCCTCGTCGACCCCGACCCCGAACGCCTCGACGTCGTCGCCCCGTTCGCCCGCCGCATCCTGGCCCGCCAGGGCAGCCCCGCGAAGATCACCACCACCGCCGACCCGGACGCCGGCATCGACGGCACCGACGCCGTCCTCTTCCAGCTCCGCATCGGCGGCCAGGCCGCCCGGCACATCGACGAGACCCTCCCGCACGAGTGCGGCTGCATCGGCCAGGAGACCACCGGCGCGGGAGGGTTGGCCAAGGCGCTGCGCACCGTACCGGTCGTCCTCGACCTCGCCGAACGGGTCGCCCGGCGCGCCCCGAACGCCTGGATCGTCGACTTCACCAACCCGGTCGGCATCGTCACCCGCGCCCTCCTCGACGCCGGCCACAAGGCGGTCGGCCTGTGCAACGTCGCCATCGGCTTCCAGCGCACCTTCGCCGACTGGCTCGGCGTCGACCACGAGCGGATCACCCTCGACCACGTCGGCCTCAACCACCTGACCTGGGAACGGAGCGTGCGGCTCGACGGCGTCGACGTCCTGCCGCGCCTCCTCGACGAACACGGCCAGGCTCTCGCCGACCGGCTGCGCATGCCCCTCGACGTGGTCCGCCGCCTCGGCGTCGTCCCCTCCTACTACCTGCGCTACTACTACGCCCACGACGAGGTCCTCCGCGAACAGCTCACCGAGCCGTCCCGCGCCGAGCAAGTCGCCGCGATGGAGGGCGACTTGCTGAAGATGTACGCGGACCCGGCCCTGACCGAGAAGCCCGCACTCCTCGACAGGCGCGGCGGCGCCTACTACTCCGAGGCCGCCGTCCAGCTGGTCCACGCCCTCACCACCGACACCGGCGACGTCCGCGTCGCCAACGTCCGCAACAACGGCATCCTGCCCTTCCTCCCCGACGACGCCGTCATCGAGGTCCCCTCCCGCATCGGCGCCCACGGCGCGACTCCCTTGCCCGTCACCGCCGTAGAGCCGCTGTTCGCCGGACTCATCGCGCATGTGACGGCGTACGAGGAGCTGGCCCTGGAAGCCGCCCTGCGCGGCGGGGTCGACCGGGTCGCGACCGCGCTGCTCGCGCACCCCCTGGTCGGACAGGTCTCCGTCGCCGAGGAGCTGGCGGCGAAGCTCGTCGCCGCCAATCGCCAACACCTGTGGTGGGCCTGATGAGTTCAGGTCTGCTGCTGGCCGTCGACGGCGGCAACTCCAAGACCGACATCGCCGTACTGACCACGGACGGTACGATCCTCGGCCGCGCCCGGGGCGGCGGATTCCGCCCGCAGGCGGTGGGCCTCGACACGGCCATGGACGTACTGGCCGCGTTGCGCGCCGAGGCCATGGCCGAGGCGGGTGTCGGCGCCGACACCGTGGTGGACGGCATCACCGCCTTCCTCGCCGGCGCCGATCTGCCGCACGAGGTCAAGGCGTTGCGCGAGGCCGTCGGCGCCCGCCGCTGGGCCGTCACCCAGCGCGTCGACAACGACTCCTACGCCGTCCTGCGCGCCGGGGCCGGCCGGCCCTGGGGCGTCGGCGTGGTCTGCGGCACCGGTATCAACTGCGTCGGCGTCGCCCCCGACGGCCGAACCACCGGC
>Ga0307511_10003828_pt1 | contig 15404 bp, 17 predicted proteins | sample 13_EM_MG_FD_200266 | JGI IMG/M metagenome (GOLD analysis project Ga0307511, IMG submission 200266) | Populus trichocarpa ectomycorrhiza microbial communities from riparian zone in the Pacific Northwest, United States - 13_EM | ecosystem: Host-associated > Plants > Roots > Unclassified | place... | reverse complement strand
GACCGGTGGCGTAGAAGGTTGCTGAATGATCCCACGTTAGGCGTGTCCGTGAGTAAGAGCGTAATCACGTACCTTGACCACTGTAGGTCTGTCCTCCGCCTCCACCTCCACCATTGCCAGGATCAGGAGTAGGGGAAGGACTGGGAGTAGGAGCCGGCTTGGAGGTTGTAGTTGGCTCAGGAGCCGGAGTGGTCGGCTTAGGGTCGTCTTTCGGAGTGGTCGTAGGCTCCTTAGGAGGGGTGGTCGTGGGATCCGCGACAGGGGGAGTGGTCTTGGGCTTGCAACGGCCGGTACCATCACGCTTCTTGCGGACTTGCCTCACAGCGGGGATGGACATGTCACGGGCCGCAACCTGGTCGGCCGTCGCTTCTTGGGGCAGGGCGACTCGAGCGGCGAGGTCCCTATGGTTATGGACGTTGCGGCCCAGGTGAGAAGGCACGGCCGCTACCGACAGAACAGCGGTTAACAGGACTGCAAGCTTAGTCGGGGTAAACATGACGAGGGAAAGCGAGCGGGAGGGGTAAAAAAAAGAGTGTGGGTAGTGGGAGAGAACGAAGAAATATGATGGATGTCCTTTGGGCAAATATATTCTTGGGAAAAAATAAGCAAATAAACCTGTGTCATGTAGTCAAGTCACGTGCATCAGGCGCAGTCGTCGCTCGCGTCCTTTTGCCGCAGATCCCCCTTACCCGCTCGGAGCGCCGTCCCGCCCTAACTCCTTTCCCGCCACTAGTTTTGGCCCTGCGATTCCAAAGGAGCCGATCAAGAGTGCAAGAGAAAATTATGTCCCATACATATAACGAGCACATAACGAGTGGACTGACCTTGTCGCGTACGTGGTAACCAACCTCGGCTCGACGCTGATGCTGGCGAAACCATCAATCTGGCTTGGTGACAATGTCAAGCCAAGCCGGCTCGGCTCCGGAGGTATTTCAACAGCCGGCTGATGCTTCTCTTCTGGAAACTGCCCGTCGACGTGAGCCGCCCATCCATGACACCATGTCTCTCTACGCTCTGTGACGTATTGGTCTGCCCTGGGCCTCTGTCGAGCTATATAACATGGGAGGTAGACAAAGCTGGCCTCCTCGACCTCTTGATTGTCAACAATTTCGATTGTTTGCCCATGGTTCTTCGCGGGTCCCCCAGCCCAAGCTTATTCGGATGGAATATCATACCCTCGCCTATGGTACTCGGAGGGTTCCGATGTTGAACGTGATCGGGTGGGTGATGGCGAACGTGGTCGTTTCCGACGGCAGCGCACATAAAAGGGGCGAACGGCGAGATTCAGCAACGTCCTCAGGAACGAATTGAGACATTGGCTGGGTCCCAGGGCGTTTCTCGCGACGCCTTACGGGCAAGTCCACAAATCGCTTTCCAGGTCAAGGGCACCCCCCCTTGCATGAGCTCCTCGTCTGACAAGTATCAGAGACTGAATTGTCCCACCTCAGTTACACCTCCACGTCGAGCACGATTTCACGCACATGGCGGCCCAGATCCAAGAAGCGTTGCACAATTGGGGAATTCGTTCGATAACGATTCAGTCGGAGTACGCGACTCCAGGTATTGCACCTGTTGAGAAGGTGCGCCTACGCTCTTCTGTGGGCCCCGCATGTCAAAGTGAGGTAGCCGACGAGCTAAGATTAACATGACAATAGCCGTCCTCGCGATGTTCGGTTAACTGCTCGTTCGACCAGATGCGCAGCACGGATGGTACCCGTCGCTACCCACCTTCATGATTGTCTTCCACCGTGGGCTTGGAGCCCAGAATCTTTCACACAGCAGTCCTGGTACTGACTGCTGCCCAGACGCGGCCCCGTAATACAAACACCTTCCTGGACACCAGCTATCTCGGTATCCAAACCACCCGTATCGTACCACGTGCGATCACCCGCAGGTCAATTACACCAGTCAACTTCGCGGGCCTCGGCACAAACCTTCTGAACAATGTCGATTCACCGCCACCAACCTCACTCGTCCCACCACGGCCATCACTTCTCTCGCCGTAACGAGGCGGAATGACGCCTCTACCGGGAAATATCCTAAGAGCAGGTCAAAAGACCAATATTCTGCCCTGCAGAAACGTCTCAATCACGCTATGTCTGAGCGGAAGCAGGGAAACGGGGACACCGAACGGCTATGCTCAGCCCACGGCACTTCTCGGTCCGGCCAGAATTCCTCCCGGAACCAGAATGCCGACCTATGGAAACCGTGGGAAGGGAGGACTGTCGGGGAAGCGGGATGCGCTCGGGGCAGTGTATCATCTGCTTCGTGGAGGGAACATTCAGTCACTCAGCATTCAGGGGCGGGGTGGCTAGGGTGGAAGGCGCAGTAGCATTGATTAGACCGCGGGCAGCTCTCCATTTCACCTCGCGAGAGGTGGAGGAAAGCACCTTGCGTATGGTTCCGAGGCGCACCAGCGAGGGGGGTCGAAGTCAAAATATTTTCCAAACGACCAGTACAGTTAATAGATAAGTCATGTGCTACACACACCCAGAGGCTCACAGGCGACCTTCACAAATCTACTAACCCTCAATATCTGGAAACGTGAGAGATCGGTTGAGTGGAGGCCAAGTGGGTGGGGGAGTGGGGGATCATCCACTTAGTAGACGAGTGACCACACGACGTTGGTGAGGTGGTCCTCAGACACGTTGACGAGTTGGTGGAAGGCATGGAGCGAGAAGCTAATATCGCTGAAATCACATTCATCGCAAACGTCGGTCAACTGGACGCTGACGGTCTTGTCGTTGTCTGGAGATGACGACAAGGATCAGCGGGGATAGAGGAGGAAAAGAGGGAGTTCTACGTACAGATGACATTGGCGGTCCTGTTGCACAAGGGGTTCACCTCGCCATTGCCAGGGCCGAAACCGCTGTTGGAACAAACCGTTAGAATGGAACTCGTGGGAAATCTGATCGTCGGCGGGCTCACTGGTCAGTGTCAAAGAACTCCTGAGAGACGGAGGCGACGTCCTGATTGTTGTTGTTGAGGATACCGCAAGCACCGAGACCGGGGGTGTGTTGGTATCCTAGAACAACTTCACGTTGGGCGCGGCTGTGAATGGGACGGTAACTACATACCGTTACCCAGGAAAGCGGTCACGGAGAGAGCAGAGGCCAACAAGACTACAAGCTTTGTCGGGGTAAACATGACGAGATGATGCTTGAGAGTGGGGGAAAGAATGAAGGAATGGGTGGGTGTTTATCGGACGAGCTATATATCCTCGAAGCAGGCTCGGAAGTTGATCAATGCTTTCCCAAGTCGCACCATGAGCTAGTTCAGTTCATGCGGGCAGCATGCATCGTGCATCTTGCATCAGTTCACAACACCAAATTTGAGGAGAACCGTCGCCGGGCCATGTGGAGCAATGAGTGACTGTCCACACTTCTGCCAGTTCTTTCTTGGCAGGCTATCGCCATCGGAGAGGTCAATAGCCCTCCAGGTTGGACCCCAAAAGACCCTAGCCGTAGACCGTGGTTTGGTTACGCGGAGATCAGGGTCTCCGCGAGTTTTCCCGTTCCAGTGGGTTTACAAGGGCTCTCCTCGCCCTTACGTTTCAACAGCCCACCTAGGGAACCGTACGGAAGGGCGAGTTTGCCTTACTTTGTACGCCGCAACGAAATCTAACAAAACGTTATCAGTGCGGGTGTGGGGTTGAACTTCAAGCGCTTAACTTGATAGATGGACAGCTTCCGCACCAATGGCACTTGCATTAATTCTTCTCATTTGCCCGGCCAACATCTCAATAGACTCAAAGGCCATGTTCCGCGCCGGAATAAGTGGGAGCGGAGCCTGTGTGGCCATGGGGCTCTGAAGCTTCGAAGATTGGCTATTGCATCCGTTGTAATTTCAAGGATTCATCGTCTGCCGCCCCTTCTCGCCGGAATGAATTCCCCTCTTAAATAAGCTTACGGACTCCCAGCGCGTAACTCGATTTCTCACCCTCGATTAATTCCCACGCCCCAACAAGACCGAGTCGGATGGTGAGTTCTTGCCCTCACCAAGCACGCGGAAGACGCTCCACCTTCTTGACGGGACGAAGGAAACTCCGCGTGGGGATGGCGACCACCCCCAAACTCAACTGGCGTCCACCCAACTCGCCATCGACAGTGACAACCATCAACGTACTCCCCGTGCTTCCAGCCAACCGAGTGATGGTCGGTGGTCGATGACCACGTGGAGAATCTACTCGCACCGCCTGTACCCCTAACTGCTGAGCGTCACCTCCGTGTGGCGAAACGTTTCCGCATCACTGTTGTCGCATGAGCTCCCTCGGCGGACCGCAATGGTTCTTCGCTCAGCGAGGAACTGTTGAATACTTCCCCGGTGACGGCACCGCATCGATTGAGAGCATAGTCCGAACCATTCGGGGCGCGCGAGGATACTGGATTTTGGGAGCATACGACATGAAATAGAATGTAGGAAACAAAACGGGATATAGTGAAACGGGGACCATTGTACGACCGAGAGCCAGTATGGCGCGCTGCTCCGGTGGCTCAATTGAGATTCGGCACTGCTCCAAGACAAATATGAACCTACTCACCAGAGTGCGCACCACAAACCCCCCATCCCTCTCCCCCCTCAATCGTCACCATCACCATCACCAGTCATCGTCGGGTGTATCGAAATTCCACGTGCGACACGTGTCTCTTGAGCTCTAGGGTATTGGGCTGTGGATGTACAGCCCCAAGCAGGATGGTAATCCTAACGGTCTTGAGTTTCGCCCCTTTCGACGCCCTCGCCGCCGCCATTCCAACAACGTTCTGGATGGCAAACATTTTATGGTGATCGATAACGAGCTCCTCCAACCTGGGACAGACAACAACCTCGGGCGAACTCATACTGGGGTGCAAGGCGTCGATGAAGTTGTACAGGCTTTCGCATCGAGTGAATATGAGGGTGCGTAGGTCATTCATGGGGATGAGCGCTCGGTAAAGTGGAAAGCTGCTCGGGGCCTCGCAGCACTCGATTTCCAGCCGTTCGGTCCCTGAGGTGTTGATGGGGGCGAGTGATTCAAACGCCAAGTAGGACCAGTAGGCTTGAGGGATCATCACGACCTCCCCGTTCGGTCCACTGAATTCCATGCGCCTGCGGTCCAATTTGATTGAGGTAAAGCCGGAGAGGTTCCTGAGGTTATCGATAAACCTGGGCGGTACAGCCTTGATCGAGGGGTTAGGTGGGTCCAGATTCATTCTCAGACGCGCACCAACTGGGATCAATAGGTAGTCGAACAAGCGGGAGGGTGTGGAACCATCGGCGTACATCACTTTCAGACGCGTCAGTTGCACCAACCGCCCGTTTTGAGCACCAGAGATCGAGGACCCGAATCGGAGGTGAATTTCGCGGAGATGGGGGGCGCCTTCGAGGAAGTCGAGAAGCTGTCCGACGAAGACCGGTACCGCACAAGTCAGCACGAACGACGTGAGGTTGGCCATATTCCTCCAAGGTAATTTGGCGGTAAAGTACTCCAGACGCAACCTGCGTAACGAAGAGAGATCTCTGTTGAAGAGTGTGGACCCGAACTCGGAGTGATAATCACTATGTATCGACAACTTCTCAAGAAGAGGAGCGGGATGCGAAAGGCGGGCGCCGATGGCTTCTACATATTCCCATGTTGCATCGATGTGCAGGGATCTGAGTCGTCCAGTGGCGTGGGGGATGACCTGGAGAACGGGGTCACGGTGGATGACCTGGAGGATGGGGACACTGGGATATACATCGTCTCCACGTTCTAGCCACAAGTCGATGGGGGAGGACTTCGAGCGTTCGAGGTAGACGCGGGTTTTGTCCGGGTAGACGCAATTAAAATCTGTCCACAGAGAGGGACGCGACACGAACACCTCCCTCCAGGCCCGGCATACGTGGGTTAAAACGATTACCGTGTCACCCGTACCCAAGAAATCCGGGATAGTGGAGAGAATTTCTGGTGGGATCCGGTTTATTGGCGCGAAACTATTTTCCCAGGACCGAGCCAGCCTGAGGACCTCGAAAACGTCTTCATCGAAAACATCGAACTGGAATATAACACGCGTCAATCTTGGACCATACGCCGATCTTGTTCGCTTTTCTAACCTCAGCCTCATCTGGGGTCGCCGGGTTCCTGAAAACCCAAATTTCAGTCCTCTGACGTGGCGCGCTTCACCGCTCCAGACATACTCCTCGTCAAAAATCACATCTTGTGGGATTTTCTCGGTTGCGCGTAGGTTGTGAGATATAGAGGAACTCAAACTGGCGGTGGGGGTAGGTATGGTAGACATGACCGCTGATAACTGGAACTAGCACGGTGGGAAGAGGGAGGAATCCCCATCAGTGATCGGGAACTATGAGGATAGGTCTTCACCCAATCGCCAGTCAGGCGTGTTGAGATTCCTCGTGTTCTGTCCCCCCTGACTTGACCTGCACAACAAGTTTTATTGGCTCCAGGTTACACCACGTCTGAGATTCTCAACCGTGGCGGCAAGCAGCCGGTTGGCACAACACTGGTCCCACTACTACCATTGCGGCGGTTTGTCTAAAGCAGCCGATAGAGAACGGAGGAGAAAAATATATCCCATACAACGAGCGCACAACGAGTTCATACCTCCGAACTAGCCTTCGCTGCGTACATGGTAACCAACCCCGAACTGGATGCTGATGCTAAACTCTTTGCGAAACCATCAATCTGGCCCAATAACAACATCGAGTCAAGCCGGCTCGGTTCTTGAGGTATTTTGAACAGCCGACTGATGTTCTCTTCTGGAAGGGGTGCAAGGCCCTGAGCAATCCTCGCCGCATTCTCCTCTCTACGCTTCGTGATGTATTGGTCTGCCTTGAGTCTCTCTCGGGCGATTTGACGTGAAAGGTACGCAAGGTTGCTTTCTTCAACCTTGTGGTTGTCGACGGCTTCGATCAATTGTTCGAGATTCTTCGTGAGTCCTACGGAGCCGATGTTGAGCGTGCTGTAGGTAGGTGGGATGGCGGACGTGGTCGCTTCCGAGGGCAGCGCATATGAGAGGGGAGAACGGTGGGGTTCGGTCAATGTTCCCAGAACAGAATTAAGCAACGGGTTGATACGGATTTTGACTGGGATCTCCTCCAAGATTTTTGAGAACGTAAGTCGTTGGTTGACCAGACTTGAATTCCGGTCAGTAAATTTGCCACACCTCAGAAGTCCCAGTAGGTTACCTTGCAGTGCTGAAGTTGTGCCTTCGATATGCCTCGACAAAGGGTTTCGTGAGGCGGAAAGCGCGGAAAGATGCATTGCCTTGGGAGGTGGTTGTTGTGTCTGAGTTTCGAGTCAGTCTATCACCGTGTTTGTGAGCACCCTCGCGGAGAGTTCATACCGTGGACGATCACGACGCCCCCATGACGGAGTTTTTCTTGGTGGATCGCCTGAGCCTCCACAAGTGACTGCTTGAAAAAGGCGCCAAGTTTTGCAGACTGGTAGAACCCGACCACGGCGTCCACTGATCCGACCTCACTCAGCGATCGCAACATTTGGGACTGATATCTAACTGTGTATGTGAGCATGAACATCTGCCTCTTGTGAAGGATAATGCACCGACCAACAGATTTGAGGGACTTTTCGTCCTCGTCGGGGGGTTGGTTGGGTAGTGGGAAGCAGTTGGAGATTTCGAGCACCCCATCGAGGTCGAGCCCAAGGAGTAATCCGTGGACGCTCGAGTTGAAATCAAGACTGTGCTTGATAATTTTGGTGGTGACCTGAGGTGGGTTATCGTTCAGTAACCCGGTCCTCCCACAAGATATACTTAAACTCACCAGGCCGTCGATCTGTACAGTTGTTACCGGGATCTCCGCCTCTGGGTCGACGCTCTTGTTCCATGAAGCTGGGAGAGTTTCTTGCGTGGGCGCGACGGGGGTCGGTGCGGCCTGGACTGTCGGCAAGGAAGCCGCAATGGCGGCAGCCATGGTGGCCATGGTGTCGATGGATGATATCTCGGTGGAAGAAAAAGCGGAAACGGGGTTCTCACGCCTCCGGCTCGATCGTAGCAGCCACTACCGGGTCACCCGCCGGATGGAGTTGACCGCTCATTCACTCTCTTCCTCTTACCACCACCACCACCACCTCCGGCTTGTCTGTTCCCTCCTAAATCCCGCTTCCCGATCTACGTGTCGGCTGCGAACAAAGGTCTTTCAGGGATCCCAAGCGAACCCCGGTAGTCGATAAGCTCGCACAGCAGGCCCCAACAACCGCAATTACTCATCAGCCACCTGCCCCCGAACGTCACGACACCATCCTCTTCCCCCGTTCCGCAGACCATGGCGCTCTCGCGCTCTTCCAAAATTGTGTTCCTCCTGATTCTTGATATCGTTTTCTTCTTCGTGGAGATCATAGTCGGTCCGTAATCTGTTTTCTTTCACGTTCTTGCGCAACATCACTAATTACTGACGCGATATGCCGATCCCGGATAAATAGGATATGCTGTTGGTTCCTTGGCCCTCGTGGCGGACGCCTTTCACATGCTCAAGTGAATACCTCTATCACCTTGCCCCCACCCAAAATGCCGACCTTCGATGTACTCACAAGGTTTCCCTCTCATCTAGTGATGTGATGAGCCTTGTAGTCGCTCTCTATGCCATCCGAGTACGTTCGCCCAGTGCTGTGTGTGACTCGACTAACCCCTCCGGCGCATTAGCTATCAGCCAAGTCAGAAGCAGATGACAAATACACCTATGGCTGGCACCGGGCGGAGATTCTTGCTGCCTTGGTAAATGGTGTCTTCCTCCTCGCCCTGTGCTTCTCAGTATCGTTGGAAGCCCTGGAACGCTTTTTCTCGGCGCCAGGTGAACCAAAAACCCCGTTACGCTCCGAGTCGCGCTGATATCTCCCACCCCCTGTAGAAATCGCCAACCCGAAACTGGTTGTGATCGTCGGGTCTTTTGGGCTTGCGTCAAATATCATAGGACTGTTTTTGTTTCACGGTAGGCTACTCGGCTCTATTGCTGTTTGGGCGGTCCTGAGCTCGAGTCATAGAACACGGACACGGCCACCACGACCACGGCGACGACAATTCCATCAAACCAGGTAGGGTGGCCACTGACGGGGGGTCTACTACTGAAACCCCAAGGACGGGGAGCCCTGTCCCGGTTCAAGAGCGCGTGTCACGCCGTCGCTCACAGAGCATACCCGTAAGGCAGAGCACCGATTCGTTCATTGAGACCTTCGGACATCCAGCGACGTTTAGAGAGGCCTTCAGTATCGCTGCGGATGAGATGAGGAAGGCTAGGAGCCCATCGCCTCCGCCCAGGGGCCACGCTCACAGTCTCCCCGCCCCAGTTGTTTCGATCACGGAGGAGCAAGAGAGGGACCGGAGCCTCAAATCTGACCACACTCTTGCTCCGCGTGTTGAGGAACCCCAAGATGAATCAAGCGAGACCGCCCCTCTCATTCACCGAGACGGCGATGACCACGACCACTCCCATCGCGGCAAGTCCCCGAAAGCAGCGCACAGTCATAGTCACAGCCACGGATCGATGAACATGAAAGCTATCTTGTTGCATGTGCTCGGAGACGCTCTGGGAAACGTTGGTGTGATCGCTACCGGTCTCATCATCTGGCAGACGACGTGGTCGTTCAAGTACTACTGCGATCCCGTCATTTCTTTGGTCATCACCGCCATCATTTTCTCCTCCGCTATGCCGCTAGGTAAGTCGCGTTCCACATTCTCTCGGAGTCACACCTTGATTTACTGATCGATTATCCTTATCATGTAGTCCGAAGCACCGCATATATCCTCCTTCAAGGCGTCCCCCCCAATATCGCGCTTGGCGAAGTCCGCAAATCGATTCTCCAAGTCAAGGGAGTCCTCTCCTTACATGAACTCCACGTCTGGCAGTTGTCAGAGACCAAAGTCGTCGCCTCAGTCCATATCTCCGCGTCGAGGGAGTACGACTTCATGCATGTGGCAGCCCAGATCCAAGAAGCGCTGCATCATTGTGGAATTCACTCGACAACGATCCAGCCGGAGTATACCACTCCAGGTACCGCTCTTGTCAGGAAGGTACGTCTGGGCTCTCTCGTGAACCCTTGTGGGTCCAAGCGAGGCTAACGATGTATGATCCCACTTTCCCTGAATCTGCGACGTATAGCCGTCTTCGTTGTGTTTGATCAGCTGCCCGTCCGACCAAATGTGCAGTGCGGATAATACCTGTTGCCGTGTGTCCCACCTTCTATATTCTGCCCCGGAGAGTCGACTGACTGAAATCCCTCTCTACAGCAGCCCCAACTGCTACTGCCTGAGCGGTCGGTACGATACCAGGATCCGAATATCTACCTGGACACCATTTCGATATCCCAATCATCCGGAGCACATCATGTCAATGCCCATACAGGCGTCAGCGTCATTCCTATCCTCCCCATCGTCCCCTTCCTCATCCCCCGCTCATAACACCGTCTGTTTTCGTTTCGCTTTCCATACACGGCCACCCCCTCATAGACCACCTTCTATTTCACATTTCCCATGGACGCTCTGCGGTTCACAAGGCTAAGAGAAATTCCACTGGAAACTCTGCCCCTCCCCTTTCCTTAGCACTTTCCGCTTTCGGGTTTCGGGGCACAGTAGATAGAGTACGGTAGGTATGCTAATCGTGTGTTTGCAAACCCCTGACCGCATGTTCGACATTATCCAATAAATCACTGATCCTAGAAAACAAATACAGACGAGGCAGCAGGGACTAAACCTCACTCATCACCATTGAATTAAACCCAGGCGCAGCAGCCAACCTCTGCCCAACCAACCTGCTCGTCTGACTGTTCCTCTTCACCTTCAACTTATCTGCCAACCCCCTAGCCATCAACCTACTGCTCTGCCCGAGCAAGTACTTCTGTTCACCGCATATCGACCTCCACGCCCACTCAGTATGAAACGCGGCAAGAAGGGAAGAGGATAAGACCGAAGCAAGAAGTTCGATCTGGACTGTGTGTTCGGGGTTTGTGGGAGCGCTTGAACCATTTAGTCCTCCCGGGGTGTTAAGGCCAAGGTTCGTGTGGCCTCCAGAAGAGGAACCATTAGACGAAAACTCCCTATCCATTTTCGCGATCACGCTTGGCAAGATCGAATGCAAAAAAACAGGCATCAACGGCGGAACGCACCCTCCCGACGACGAGGTCGAGGGAATTACGATCAACACGTGCGTAGCGAGCCGCCTGCATTGGTCCATGTTTCCCATACTCGCGGCCACACTGAGTTCCGACCAGAACAGGTGAAGGAATTTCGTTGGCGGTGTGTGGAGGAGGATGGCGTCGATGTCTAGAGATGCGGGTTTGTCCCTGCGTAGAGCTTCTCGGATAACTTGGCGGGCGTGAGGGAGAGGGTTCACCCAGGGGGTTTGTTGGACGAGAGCTGTGGCGGGTTCTTTGCAGCCGGTCAGCACTGATCTCGTGAAGTAACAGGAAATAACGATGTGAAGTCATACTTTCTGCGAGACCGAGTCCCTTATTGATCGTATTCCATAGGTTAACCAGCGGCGGGGGTGGTGTTCCTCCATTCCCCCTCGCCTTCGGGTCCGAAAACGCTCTCAACAACGCTTGGGCGCATAAACTCATCACCGGCTTCGGACATTGGCTCGATGAAAGCAACGTCGCGATGATTTCCAAAAACGGTCCGGCGTGGACAAACCTAAGGTAACCTATTAGTCTGGGTTTTTCAAAACGAACAAGGAGATAAGCGACCCGACCCTCTAGCTTGTACATCTTTGACCAACGATTTGATCACTCCGACTAGTGTCCAGTTAAGCAAAGGGCCAAGGAAGTAGGAAACACCGTTCTTGAAAACGTCCGCATCGATTTTTTGTTGAGCCAAGAGTTGGATCGCGTGCATGAACAGCGCTGGGGTAAAGAATAAGAGAGTCTTGGGCTTTGTTGACCTGAGCCCCCGTCAGTGTACTTCATAAACCAGCAACTCCGGCGGGATACCTCAGAATCGTGTCCTCGATGCCGTCACTGTTTTGATCGAACAAGGCCTTGAACCATGCTACGAACGACGGAACCTCGTCTTGTGGAACCTCATGCGGCCGAGCGGCAACATTTTTCACAATGCCCGGATCGACGGCTTTTTGTTCCCATGTAAACGAACACCTGTGTAACTACAAGGGCAGGGCGTATGTCATCGGCACGGTGCCATGAACGGGCTCAGCGACTTACCTGGTATGTTGCGACCACCCATTGTAAAAAGAGAACCACGTCTCCGAGGTGCCCTACGGCGGTTTGTGGGTCGCCTTGTCATCGTCGAGCGGGTGAGTTTGGCCGAAGCACATGTAATCATGTGGTAAGAAACTACCCACCAACAGTTTCGCAGTCATAGTCGTCCAAGAACACCAGTCCTGCTCCGATAATATCGAATGCTCGGATGTGTAGGGATATCCTATCGAATAGTCCTTCGTGGGTGTAGAGAAGTTTACAGAGGTGACTCAAACCCTCGACATCTTGGTTGCCGACAAGCGAGATGAACCGCTGGAGATTCGTGATTCACAGCCGATGTCAACGATATAGAGGGGTTCACACCAACCTTGTGAATAACCATAGCAAGTGGCTCGTGAACCACGTAATCGGTCTTCGTTTGGTCGAGGAACGCGAGAGCATCTTCGAGTGGTGTGTCGGACGACAACTTGCTATCAATATACGCCTACAGTCCAAAGGTTCAGTGTGAATTAGAACCCGTTCTACAGCAGCACAGCACCTCCAGCGGCACCCCAGTATCCTGGGCTTCTGAAGTCGCTTTTGAATGGCTCGCTGTCCCTACCAGCGCGTCCAACGACTGGGCGAAACTTTGATCAATCAGGTTCAGGGATATGAGGCGTTCTAGGAGTTCTTGGAAGATGGATTTGTGACTACGACGAAGTAAGCAGGTTAGGTGATATGCGGGAACGTGTAAGCGTACGTTTCGACATCCTCAACCATAGAATCTCCTGACTTCGTGGGTGGCCGAGTATCGCACCTCACCAGGATATCAACCCGCGTTGCTACAGACGAGAGTGCGGCCTTGATGATCTGTTTCTAGAAACTCTCTCAGTAAGGGGAGAACGGTTGCGGGGGGGATTTCATACAAGGTCGTTGTGAGCAAGACCCTCGGACTCCAACCCCTTCTCAAGAATTGCCAACAGTCGGGGTAGCTGTTGATGCAGGTCAGCCACGTTGAAATGAGTGGTTCAAGAAACTACCACACACGACCGATAATAAACGCGCGCCATAGGAGGGATTTCCGAGCGTCAGGTATGAAATTCACGTGCGCGAGGGAAGTCAAGCACGAGAGAAGCATCTGCGTGTAGAAAACCGGAGGCGGCCAGGCTAACCACCTGAGAAGTGCCACCAATGTAGCTGCAGGACGAACACCATCCCCACTCCCGTACGGGTGGACTCGTTTGAGTATCTATGGGGCAGTTAGCTATGTTGAACCCCACGAGAGGACGCAGCGGGACGAACCAGATTATCGAAAAACAGACAAAATGTCGTTGTTTCGTATTCCGATGCTGGCGCCAAGGAATCCGTCTTGTTGCCCAACGACATCTGTATCGAGTGCATCATTTGGGCCTCCCGATTTATTTTTGCATCGTCTCCGAGTACAAGGCTGAGGGAGAAAGTGAAATTATCCAGCACCTGTCGGACGTGTGGCTCTAGTGGCATTTGCTGAAGCTCAGTGATGTCGTTCCAGTAGTTCATCGCCTGACCGGTAGTCAGCTGAGAGAAATCCGACGCGCACGATATCAGGAGGATGAGGAGTTCTGAAGCGGAGGTGGTGAGTTCGTGGAAACTCGAAGTCGGGAAGGTGAACGCGGTTTTAAGCAACACAACCGCGTCGTGGATCGTAGCGAATATACTGAGAGGGGGCATCTTGGCCAAGAGTATCGAGCCAAGGGCGGGACTATCTGACGCATCGTGGGCGTCTAGAACGACTTTGCACAGGATATCGAGGGTCGTAGGGCTATGGAACGTTGCGGAACGGGCGGCCTGTAGGAACGTCGTGACGAATGTCGGGATCGAAAGCACCTGTTGCTCAATCGCGATTCGAAGGTATCGACCGAGCGTCGGTTCGCCTGGATACGATCCAAACAGGATTAAGATAGAATCTAGAAAAAAGGGACAGGGGTGAAGGTCGTTGGTAAGCCAAGGTCGACCCAAATACTCACCAGTCAGCTCGCGTTGAACGTCCGCCACATACTGGTTGCTACTGAGGAATAACTTGACCAACTGGATCCACTAATGACGCGTCAGCAAATCTTCAACCGTGAGGAAGTAGTTAGAAATACTTTTGTTGGCGAGATACCGCTTTGGAACGAGTTCCTGGTGAGGTCCGCCAGAGACATGGGGGTCTGGGTCGGGGGATTAGCCTGATCCGTTGACGGAGTGGTAGGAATCCAATATCACGCGCCGCTTCGGAAGCGTTTCTTGATCGGACCCACTCGAACACCAAATTCCGCCCGTCTCCTTCATTGCTATGCCAGTTCAGAGGCGTCTGGCCTGTCATATTATTGGTCCTGTCTTGTCATCTTACCCTCCTGGTGCACATCATAAATTGGCTATCCCTCATTGCATTCTGTTTTGGCCAGGGATCTCATTTCCATCCCCTGGCCAATCGCCCAGTTCGTGCGGTGATCCATTCAGAAGTCCTTTGCCCCTGCCAGTTGGGCTGCCCACAATCCCGGGTTCTTGATTGGGGCTGCTGCGAGGGTTCCCAGGGGCACAGACAAAGTCATAATTGTTGACAACTACAACATACCAGCAAAACTACCATCAACTTTTTTTCAGCTGTTTTTTTTTGCCTGCCAAAAATGTGTTTCCCCATTTAATGAGTTATTTATATGCATGACTTATATAAGTCAGAGATAGAAAGTGACAGAAAAGGTGGGAAAAGGTGAGAAATGTGAGAAAATAAGTTATTCACATCTTTACTAATGTAAAACTATCCAACACAACAGACAGTACACAAGGTGCACAAACTTCAAGTGAAAGGAGGATGGTACAAGTAAACACACAACAGAGAAACATCAACAGATGGACAGTGGGGCAGCAAATGGCGAGAAATACAAGATACAGGAAGACAGTTAATATGGGAGAGAATGTACTCAGAAAGGAGAGGGAGACGTGGGGTAGTCAGAGTGGTGAGGAAGGCCAGGAGGGGTGCAGGGTGCCTGACCATGTGTGCAACTTGCAGAGATAGGTCCAGGGAAACATCTGTCATTTGAGTCCTGTGGAAAAGGCATCAATAGACATGAGAAGTACCTGTCAGAACCGACCTCGCCAACAGGCCTACTGAACCGATGCTAGTCTCCTTTAGAGCTCGGTACACGAAGTTGTAGGGCAACCGTGGATTTCTTCAGAGTGGGTCGAGACAGACCACTCCCGTACGTGTTGGCGTAACTTGCGGCTCCGGAATATCCGTAGTTCGGGTAGGTAGAGAATAGAGGCCGAG
>Ga0307511_10003827_pt1 | contig 15404 bp, 13 predicted proteins | sample 13_EM_MG_FD_200266 | JGI IMG/M metagenome (GOLD analysis project Ga0307511, IMG submission 200266) | Populus trichocarpa ectomycorrhiza microbial communities from riparian zone in the Pacific Northwest, United States - 13_EM | ecosystem: Host-associated > Plants > Roots > Unclassified | place... | reverse complement strand
TTGGTCTGGGAGCGGTAGACACGGGCCGCCGTCTGCTCGCCGAGCAGCTTGAGCCTGGTCGCGGTGGAGAACCGGTCCCGGTCCTTCACGGCCATGTCCCGCCTCCCCTTCACACGTGCGTACGTCCCCGCACACGGTACGGGACCGGGTGCGGGGACGTACGTACGACTGGCTAAGGCTTAACCCTGTACGGCTCAGCCCTTGAAGCGCGGGAAGGCGCTGCGGCCCGCGTACTCGGCGGCGTCGTCGAGGATCTCCTCGATGCGGAGCAGCTGGTTGTACTTGGCGACGCGGTCCGAGCGGGCCGGGGCGCCGGTCTTGATCTGGCCGCAGTTCACCGCGACGGCGAGGTCGGCGATGGTCGTGTCCTCGGTCTCGCCGGAGCGGTGGGACATCATGCACTTGAAGCCGTTGCGCTGGGCCATCTCGACGGCGTCCAGGGTCTCGGTCAGCGAGCCGATCTGGTTCACCTTGACGAGCAGGGCGTTGGCGGTGCCCTCCTCGATGCCGCGGGCGAGGCGCTCGGGGTTGGTGACGAAGAGGTCGTCGCCGACGATCTGGACCTTGTCGCCGAGGCGGTCGGTGATGACCTTCCAGCCGGCCCAGTCGTCCTCGTACAGCGGGTCCTCGATGGAGACGAGCGGGTACGCGGAGACGAGCTCCTCGTAGTACTCGGTCATCTCGGCGGCCGAGCGGGACTTGCCCTCGAACTCGTACTTGCCGTCCTTGTAGAACTCGGACGCGGCGACGTCGAGCGCGAGCCCGATCTGCTCGCCGGGGATGTAACCGGCCTGCTTGATGGCCTCGATGATGAGGTCGAGGGCGGCGCGGTTGGACTCCAGGTTCGGGGCGAAGCCGCCCTCGTCGCCGAGGCCGGTGGACAGGCCCTTGGTCTTCAGCACCTTCTTGAGGGTGTGGTAGACCTCGGCACCCCAGCGCAGCGCCTCGGAGAAGGACTCCGCGCCGATCGGGGCGATCATGAACTCCTGGATGTCCACGTTCGAGTCGGCGTGCGAGCCGCCGTTCAGGATGTTCATCATCGGAACGGGCAGCAGGTGCGCGTTCGGGCCGCCGAGGTAGCGGAAGAGGGGGAGGTCGCTGGCCTCGGACGCGGCGTGCGCGACGGCGAGGGAGACGCCGAGGATGGCGTTGGCGCCGAGCGAGCCCTTGTTGTCGGTGGCGTCCAGGTCGAACATGGCCTGGTCGATCAGGCGCTGCTCGGTGGCGTCGTAGCCGACGAGCTCCGGGCCGATCTGCTCGATGACGGCGAGTACGGCCTTCTCGACACCCTTGCCGCCGTAGCGGTTGGGGTCGCCGTCGCGCAGCTCGATGGCTTCGAAGGCACCCGTGGAGGCGCCGGACGGAACGGCGGCACGACCCGTGCTGCCGTCGTCGAGGCCGACCTCGACCTCGACCGTGGGGTTGCCTCGGGAGTCCAGGATTTCCCGGGCTACGACGACGTCGATGGACGGCACGAGCATCTCCTTCTTGGGGTCTGACGCGGCTACGGCAACACCGCAGCGGCTCTGCGAGACGAGCCTAACCGGCTCGGGGCGATTGGCCATCCGGTCGGCCGCCTGATGGACAGAACCGAGAGTAAATTGTTTCCGAACGGAACAAAAAGGTTCCCTGAAGCGGAAACAAAAAAGCCCCGCCCCGGTGCGTACGGGGGAACACGCACCGGAGCGGGGAGCCCGTGGGGGACGGGGGTGACCCTCACGAGGTCTCCATGATGGAGTCCACGGTTGTGAGGGCGCTGTGGTTCAGCTGAGGGCCCTGTATGTCACTTCAGGTGAAGCTGCTGGCCCGGGTAGATGAAGTCGGCGTCGTCGATGATGCTCTTGTTCAGCTTGAACAGCTGCTGCCAGCCGCCCTTGACCTTGTGCTTCTCGGCGATGGAGCTGAGGGTGTCGCCCTTGACGACCTTGTACTCGCCGTCACCCTTCTTGACCTTCTTGCCGGTCGGGGTGGAGACGGTCTTCTTGGCGGCCGGGCGCTCGGCGGAGCGGGACGCGGTGGTGTCGGTCGTGGAGCGCTGGGTGGTGGCCTTGGAGGAGCTGGAGCTGCTCGACGAGCTGGAGCTGCCGCCGGAGTAGGTGGCGCCCGACAGACCGGTGCCGCAGACGGGCCAGGCACCCTTGCCCTGGGAGGCGAGAACCTTCTCCGCCACGGCTATCTGCTGGGACTTGGAGGCCTGGTTCGCGGTGGAGGCGTAGGCGGTGCCGCCGTACGCGGCCCACGTCGAGGCGGAGAACTGGAGACCGCCGTAGTAGCCGTTGCCGGTGTTGATGGACCAGTTGCCGCCGGACTCGCACTGGGCGACCGTGTCCCACTCGGAGGCGGTGGCGGCGGAGGCGTTGCCGGCCGCCATGAGCGGGGCGGCGATGGCGACACCGGTCACGCCGGCGAGCGTGGCGACGCGGGTGGCCTTGGACGGACGGCGGTGCTTGCCCTTGCTGGAAAACAGCATGGAAGATCCCAATCCCCTCACCGACGCCTGCGAGGTGAGCTGTCGGGTTCGGGCCGTGTGAGTTGCCCGGCCGCACACCTTTCGGTGCGCGACTTAACCCCAAGCCGGTTCCGGTCGTCTCTCGACTCCCGGGCCCGGCACTTACCTTGGGTCCCCCGCTCCTGCCTACGGCGCTTGACGCGACGACTGTTCCCGGAGGCCGCTGGCAGGACTCGGCGTGTGCGGCAGCCGGGGCTCGTGGTGACGAGCGGCCTTGACCGTAGACAGGGAATCGGCGGAATTTCAAAGACGATCAGGGCTTCTGAGACTCATCCCACACTTTCACCAAAGCGGACATTCGGCGCGAAGTGTGACGTGAACTCCCGCTGTTTTGCTGCTACTTTCCGCCCGTTTCAGCACTGACGTCCAGGGTCTGACCGGCGACGACAGCGGACGGATCGGCGCCTATCACCTTTTTGTTCTCGGCGTAGAGCGCGCGCCATCCGCCGTCGAAGTCAAGGGAGTCGGCGATGGACGCCAGGGAGTCGCCGGCGCGGACGGTGTACGTCTCGGGCTTCACGCCCTCCTCGGCACTCGCTCCGCGGTGCTTGCCGGTGCTCTGCTGCTCGACGCCCTGGTCGGCCGAGTCGTCGAGCGCGCCGGTGTCGACGAGGCTCCACTTGCCCACCGCCTGCTCCGACTTGTCCGATTCGTCGAGTTTCGGGGAGTCGGTGGCCGAGCTGCCGCCCGTCGAAGGGGTGGCGGACTTGTCGGACTTGGTGGGGTTGTCCGTCGCGGAGGGGGTGGGGCTCTGCGAGTCGTCGCCTGAAGTGCCCGCCGAATCGGAGGGGGTCGGGTCGGTGTTGCTGGAGTCGGACAGCCCGAACGATCCGGAGGAGCCGTCGGAGTCCCCGGAGCCCGAGGAGTCCGTCGCGCCGGTGGACGGCGAGTCGCTCGCGAGCCCGGTGTCGACGTTCGTCGAACCCGAGGTCGTGCTGAGGCCGGCGACCAACGCGCAGGTGACCCACTCGGAGGTGCCCTTGGCGTCGAGGATCTTCTCGGCGACGGCTATCTGCTGGGAGCGGCTGGCGAGATCGGCGGTCGGGGCGTAGTCCTCGCCGCCGTACTTGCTCCAGTCGTCCTGGGTCAGCTGCAGCCCGCCGTAGTGGCCGTTGCCGCTGTTCTCGCTCCAGGAGCCGCCGGTCTCGCACTCGGCCACCTTGTCCCAGGTGGTGCCGTCGGCGGCGTTCGCGGCGGCGGCGCCGAGGAGGGGGATGGCGATGGCGGAGCCGGTCACGCCGGCCGCGACGAGGATTGCCGGAGCCTGACGGGGGCGACGGTGACGACCGTTCCCGGAGAGCATGCGGAGGCCTTTCGCGTGACGACTGGGGGGAGCACGCGGCGGGTGCTGCGGGGCGCCGCGCTGGTACGTGAACGTAGCCGGAATCGATCACTTGTCACAAGTTAATGCCACGTAGATCACGTGAAGATCACAGAGTTGAGGAACTGTCATCTTCGGGTTTACGCGGCGAGATGCCCTGTTCGGTCCGGGTCTACGGGGGTGTCTACGGGGTTGGTGCGCCCGCTCGCGGCGTGAACTCCACGGGCAGGGTGCGCAGTCCGCGCATGATGAGGCCACCGCGCCAGCGCAAGTCGGCGGGATCCACCGCGAGTTGGAGGTCGGGCAGCCGGGTGAGGAGCGTGGCGAGCGCGGTCTGCCCCTCCAGGCGGGCGAGCGGGGCGCCGAGGCAGTAGTGGATGCCGTGGCCGTATCCGAGGTGTTGATTGTCACGCCGTCCGAGATCGAGGACATCGGGATCGGCGAACCGTTCCGGATCGCGGTCCGCGGCGGCCAGTACGACGAGTACGGGGTCGCCGGCCGCGATGTCCTGCCCGCCGAGGGTGAGGGGGCGGGTGGCGAACCGCCAGGTCGCCAGCTCCACCGGGCCGTCGTAGCGCAGGAGTTCCTCGACGCCGGTTTCGAGAAGGCCGTGTTCGCCGACGGCCAGGGACTTCTGGAGACGGGCACGCTGCTCGGGGTGGGTGAGGAGGGCGTACGTGCCGTTGCCGATCAGGTTCACGGTCGTCTCGAAGCCGGCGAAGAGCAGGATGAAGGCCATCGCCGCGGCTTCGTTCTCCGTGAGGTGCTCGCCCTGGTCGGAGGCGCGGATGAGGGCGGAGATGAGGTCTTCGGTGGAGCGGGGGTCAGGGGTCTCGGGGAGGGCTTCGCGCTTGCGGTGGATGAGGTCGGCGAGATAGGTGCGCATCTTCTTGACCGACCGAGCGACTCCGCCGCGCGGCCCGCCCCCGTGCCGGATCATCATGCCCGCCCAGTCCCGGAAGTCGTCCTGGTCCTCCCGGGGGACGCCGAGCAGGTCGCAGATGGCGTAGATGGGGAGCGGGAAGGCGAAGTCGTGGATGAGGTCGGCGGAGCCGTCCGCTGCGAACCGGTCGATCAGATCGTTCGTCAACTCCTGCACGCGGGGCGCGAATTCGGCCACCCGACGGGGTGTGAACGCCTTGCTGACCAGCCGTCGGAGCCGGGTGTGGTCCGGCGGGTCGATGTTGAGCAGATGCGTCATCAACTCGGCCTTGCGCTCGCCCGGGATACCGGTCTTGCCCTTGGCGTGCGCCGGTTCGTCGTGATGTGCGGGGTTCTTGGAGAGGCGGGGGTCGGCGAGGGCGTGCTTGGCATCGGCGTAACGGGTGACCAACCAGGCCTCCACCCCGCTGGGGAGCCGCGTCTTGTGTACGGGGGCGTGCTCACGGAGCCAGGCGTAGGCGGGGTAGGGGTTGGTGGCGAACTCCCAGGTGAAGAGTTCGGGGGCGGAGGGGTCCGGGTGCAGGTGGGCCGGCTGGTCTGTCACTCCTCGACGGTATCTGGGGTGGCGGCGCGCTCCGCGAGGGCCTTCAGGGCGGCGGGGTGTCCCATGTCGGCGGCTTTGCGGTACCAGGTTGTGGCCTCGTCTGGCTTGTCCTGCTTTTCGAGGAGGGTGGCCAGGCGGTAGGCGCCGTAGGAGTCGCCGGATTCGTGGGCCTTCTCGTATTGTTCACGGGCTTCGTCGAGGTGGCCCTGCTTTTCCAGTACGACGCCGTGGTGGGCGATGTCCAGGGGATAGCCGTCGGTGAAACTGAAGTACTTCACGGTGTTCGCCAAGGGCTCCGGTCTGCGCCTCAACTGTCGCTGTAGGTAACCCGCCTGCTCGTTGCCGTCCTTCGCAGCGCGCTCGAGCCATACCTCGGCTCTCTCGCGTCTGTTGCGCAGGAGATGCCACATGCCCGTGCTCAGGGCAACCTCGGTGTATCCCACGCTCGCCGCGTAGTCGTAGTACTCGTCCGCCTCGTCGACGTCCCCCTTTCCGAGCAGCACATCGCCCAAGCGGTGCGCGGCTTCCGGGTTCCCCACCTCAGCCCCGGTCCTCAGCCACCCTTCCGCCCGCTCCAACAAGAGTTTTGCGAGCAGCGTCGCCGCGTCACCGTCCCCGGCTTCGGCTGCCAACTCCAGGAACGGTTCCGCCTCCCTGCTCTCGCCGCGCTCCACCAGCAGGCGCCCAAGGCGCCCGGCGGACTCGGGCTGCCCCGCCTCCGCCGCCTGCCGGAAGCAGAACTCTGCCTTCTCCCTCTCCCCGAGGCTCTCTTCGAGCAGACCGAGGGCGTGCATGGCCGACGCGTTCCCCGCCTCGGCCTCGCGCAGATACGACGCTCGCGCCCCGGCGGCGACGTTCTCGACGTCGTACGCCGCAGGATGCGCCCGCGCCACCTCAAGCGCGTGCCCCCACACCCATTCGGCGACGGGCGGGAACGTCTCGTCCTGTTCCGCCGTGTGCACGAAATACGGCAGCACGTCCGCGAACGGCCCGTTCTCCCCTCCGTCGCATCTCAGCGTGCGCAGCACCCCGTACCGCTTCCGCCCGGCCCACTCCCAGGCGTCCTCCAGGGACTCCCGCTCCAGCCCCACGATGCCGTACCCCTCGTGCACCTTCACCAGCAGGTCCTGCGGCAAAGGTCCCTTCAGTCCGCACCGAGCCAGATCGATCGCCGCTCGCACCAACGCGTACGCGCGAGGGTGCCGCTGGCGGTTCGGGGCGAGTTGCCAGTCGGTCCAGAGACGGGGGCCGATGGCGAGGTAGGTGGCAACTCCCTCCGGGCCGCTCTCTCGGGCCGCCTCGGTGAGCCGAGGGTCATCCGTCTCCTCCGCGCGCCGCCGTTCGGCACGTCCCCAGAAGCGAGGAAGTTCAACAAGCTGCGCCAGGCTGAGCAACCGGCCCTTCGCGGACGTCCCGACGTACTTCTCGTACGCCTCCTCCCGCATCGTCGCCAGTACGACCGCTTCCAGGCCGGTCAGTTGGGCCAGCAACCGCGGCTCCAGGCCACCGGGCCCCAGATGGTCGTCGAGGTCGTCCAGCCAGACGACACACCGCTCCGTCCGGCCCCGCAGCAGCGCGGGCAGCCTCCGCAGGTCTTCGTGCTGGGCGGGCGCGAACACCCGGTGGTCGGGGAGCGCTTGAGCCATGGCAGCCAGCGCGGTACGCGACTTGCCCGCGTACGCCGGTCCGAGGACGACCACCAGCCCACCCTCCGAACTCGCCTGCTCCAAAGCCGAGTTGACCGTCCCGTCCTGGTCCCTGCGCACATGCGGCGGCAGCGCGGGCAGCCCCTTCACTCTCCGGGTCGGCCGGACCCCGTGCGTCCGCGGCTCGATGTCCTTCGCCAACGGCCAGTCCAGCGGGCCTGGTTCGGCGTCGCCCGGGAGCGGGGCGGCGTACGTGTTGCTCACGTGCTGGACGCCGACGAACTGTCCGTTGAAGGTGCCGCTGCGGAAGTCGAGGTGGTCTCCGCCGGTGGGTTCGGGCAACGGGGGCAGGCTGGTCGCTCGGCCGGTGTCCAGAAGGGCGCCGTCTTTGGGTGCGAGGAGCGCGTTCGGGCCGAACCGTTCGATGAGGGCGCGGAGTTCGTCGGTCGCCATGGGGTTGGACGACCGCCGGATTCCCTCAAGCAGCTGACGACGCCACAGTGCCATCTGCGCCATGCTCGGGGACGTTCCCCTCCCCCCGTTGAAAGTGGCGAGGTCCTGCCCGTACGCGTCCAGTCCGCGCCGTGCGAACCAGACGACGAACTCGGCACGGACCGCCACCCAGTCCGTCCAGCTGGGCGATCCCAAGCCCCACACCAAGACATCGACCGCCTCGTCGGCCAGTCGCTCCAACTCCCCGTCGTCCACGCGCTCCCCCACACCCGAAACCGTCCCTGAGCCAACGGTACTGAGCCCAAGCCCGCTCCCCCGCACAACCCGTTACATCACCCCCCGGCCCCGCCTCCCTCAACACCCCTGATCGCATCCCGATAGGCCCGTCCAGCCGCCCGCAACGCCGCCTCAGGATCCACGCCGTCCGCCTCGGCACGCACCGCCAGCGCGAGCAGCTCGTAACCGATGCCGCCCCCCTCCGGCAAAGGCAGCGGCACCTCAAGTCCCGCCGTCCGCACGCGCGATGCCAGCTTCGCCGCGAGGGCGAGGCCGGGCTGGCCCATCGGGATGCCCTCAGTAACAGAGGTGCGGCGCTTCTCCTCCGCCTTCGTGCGCAGCCAATGTGCCTTCACCTCCTCGGGAGTCGACGCGGTCTCGTCGCCGAAGACGTGCGGGTGGCGGTGGATCAGCTTGGTGACGATGCCGCCGGCCACGTCGTCGATCGAGAAGGGGGTGTCGGGGTCCTCCTCCGCGATGCGCGCGTGGAAGACGACCTGGAGGAGGACGTCGCCCAGTTCCTCGCGCAGTTCGTCGCGGTCGCCCTCCTCGATCGCCTCGACGAGTTCGTACGCTTCCTCGATGCCGTACTTCGCCAGGCCCTTGTGGGTCTGCTGGGAGGACCACGGGCACTCGACACGGATGCGGTCCATGACCTGGACGAGGTCGAGGAGGCGGGCGCCCGGGAGGTCGTAGGAGGCGGGGAGGAGTTCCAGTTCGGGCATGTGGACGCGGCCGGAGCCGGCGAGGCGGGCCAGGCCGTCGGTCAGCGCCGGTTCGCCCTCGCCCGTGGCGACGATGACCACGGTGTGGCCGCCCGCGCAGGCGGCGACCAGTTCCTCGGCGGTCGGGGACGACTCGACGACGGTTATGCCGGCCTCGCTCAGGTACGGCAGCTGCGGATGCGTACCGTCCGCGCACAGCACGCGGTCGGCGGTGCGCAGCGCCTCCCAGGCGGGCCAGGACAGCAGGCCGGGGGCGACCCGGTGGCTGGTGGTGAGCAGGACGATGCGGCCAGGAGCGGGGGTGGGCGCGGGAGCGGGGGTGCTCTCGGGACCAGGCGTGGTTGCGTTCACACACCGAACGTAACCCACGCCGCCGACAGCCCCACGAGTTGTCCACAGGCCGGTGGGCAGCCCCCGCGGATGCCGTGTCCGCCGTACCCGGACCAGCCCCTCCGGAGGAGGCGCCGTACCGTTACGCCGACGCCTGCGTCTGCGCCGCCGTCACCTCGCGCACCCACGGTGTCTTGGCGTCGACGCGGCTGCTCTTCACCACGTCCCAGGTGCCGTAGCGCGGGTTGAGGTCGACGTGGAGTTCCTTGGAGGCGGTCGACAGGGCCTTCCAGAAGGCGGGCTGGCTGGTGTCGGTGCCGAGTTTCGCGGCGAGTTTGCGCCCCTCGACCTGGAGGCGGAGGTTCTCGTCCAGGCGCTGCGGCGCGACGCCGTACTGCGCGAGCCAGGTCGCCTCCAGGGCCTTGGAGCCGCCCGCCTGCTGGGCGAGGGCGGCCCGCATGTCCTGGATGTCCTTGCGGGTGACCGTGACGTCGGCGTCCTGGGCGGCGCGGTGCACGACCTGGTCGAAGACCATGCCGTAGAGCGTCTCGCGGGTGAGGCCGCCGGTGGTGGCGATGGCCCGCACGTACTGCGCCTGGTTCTGGACGGCCGCCCGTTGTGCCACGCGCACCTCGTTGACCCGGCTCTGCAACTGCGCGACGGTGATGCGCTGCCCGCCGACGACGGCCGCCGCGCCGGGATGCGCTTCGCTTCCGCAGGCGGTCAGAGCGGGGGCCGCGGCGGCGATCACGGCGGTGAGGACGAGCGCGGTGCGACGGCGGCGGTGCAAGGGAGCCTCCCGTTGGAGATTGTGCGACGGTGCACAAAGTCTTGCGGTGATCGATGTTAGGCAGTGGGTCGCCTGTGGCCAACCCATTCGACCAACGATTCACCAGGACTTCGGGCACCGGCACACACCGGCACGCACGCGTGCGCTAGTTCCGCGCGTCCACCGCTCGTTCCACGGCCGCCGCGACTCCCTCGCGGAGCCCGTCGCCGGTGGGTACCCAGGACACGTTCGTGGTGGTCTTGTCCGTGCTGCCGCCGCCCACGAGCACGAAACCGATTTTCGCGTACCGCCCCGTCGTCTCCTGCGCCGCCTTCACCTCGACACCGCCCACCGCGAGGACGACCTCGCAGGAGCTCTGGAGCATGGCGTTGAGGAAGGGGCGCGCGTTCGCGGTGCTCTGTTCGCCGGTCACCGAGGAGTAGCTCACGCGCGTGTGCGTCCTGAGTGAGGCGTCCTGCATGCCCCGCCAGACCGTGGCTGCGGTGCTGCCGTTGATGCCCTGGTGGTCGGTGAGCAGGCAGGCGTCGGTGTCGGTGTAGTGGCGGGCCCGGGTGGCGGGGATCGGCGGACGGCTGTCGTGCCTGGAGAGGACGATTCCGGTCACGATCACCGCCAGGACGACGGCGAGCGCCGTCGCGATCATGGCGATGGTGCGACCGCCGAGCGCACGCAGCCCGGCCACCACGGCATGCCCCACGCGCGTGAACCGTCGCTGTCTCTCCACCGGGACCGGACGCACCTGCGTGACCTGCCGGACCTGCTTGCCCATGTACCGCTACTCCTCAGCCCGTTCGACCACCAGGCCGGCTGTCTGCTCGGCCACCGGGCCGCCTGTCCCACCGACCACCGGGCCGCCTTTCCGACCAGCCGCCGGGTCGCCGCCTGCCGGAACGGCCGCCGGGTCGCCTGCCGCCCGATCGGCCGTGAGGTCCCGCACCCGGTCAGTCGTGAGACCCTCCGCGCGGTCGAGGACAAGGCCTGCCGTCTGGTCGACCACCGGGCCGGCCGCCCGACCGGACGCGAGGTCGTCGAGTTCCGCAAGATCCGCCAGGTCCCCCGCCCGCCGCGGCCACGCCCGCCACGCGTGCGCCGAGGCGCCCGCCATGGACAGCGTGACCAGCAACAGGTCCACGCCGAACAGCGCGCCGTGCGTGTCGACCGGCGTCAGCGCGAGTTCGGTGATCCAGGCCGCGAGGACCGCGGTGAACCCGGCGAAGGCCAGCCAGTCGGCGCGGGTGCGGCGCCGCAGGGCGAGGACGAGGGACGGGACGGGGCAGAGCAGGCCCAGGCTGACGACCGGCAGCACGGCGAACCCCGCGCGCGCGGCCGGCGTCCGCAGTACCGGCGCGGCAGACGCCCGCAGCACCCTCAACATCCTCATCGCCCTCACCCCTCGCCTTTCAGCACCCGGCTCTCAGCACGTTCTCCGTGCCCCTGCTCAGCCGGTGATGGCCACCGGCGCGTCCCACGCGTCGCGGTCCACGGTGATCGTGTAACCGCCGCGGGTCTCCTTGCTGTTGACCAGGTACTGGTGGGCGCGGCTGTGGTTGGTGAACTGGGTGGAGCCCCACGGCCAGTCCGAGGTGGTCGTGTAGACCTTGTCCCACAGCGCGTACCAGAGGTTGCCCGGCAGGTCCGTCTTGTTGGTCGCCGTCGCGATCGCCTTGGCGCTGGAGCTGGAGAAGCCGTAGAGGCCGGTGCGGTAGATCTTGACGTGCAGTTCCTTGTCGAAGGCGCGCACGTAGGTCAGCACGGCGTTGTTGCACGACGTGTTCGTGATGTCGTACGACTCCATGTCCAGGTAGATCGGGCTGCCGGCCTTGAAGCCGAGCGCCGAGGCCTTGGCGACCGCGTCGTCCGCCTCGCTCTTGCCGACGGCCGCGGCGGTGGTGGCGCTGATCTTCACCGAGCCGCCGGAGCCGCAGGACGGCTGGGAGCCGACGTAGAGCGGGATGAACTTCCAGCCGACCGTGCTGAGGGACTTGACCCAGGAGGCGGTGAGGTTGGGCTGGCTGCAGCCGCGGTTCTTGCCGCCGATGTAGACGGCGGCGCCGCCGTAGAAGCCGTCGGTGTGCCAGGCCTTCATCGCCGCGAGGGAGGGGGCTGCGCAGGTGTCGAAGGCGTGGCCCGTGTAGGTCTTCTGCGCGGGCCAGGTGGTGGCGGCCATCGAGGTCTGCGCGGCGATACCGCCTCCGGCGACGACGGCGGCACCCGCGACGCCCCAAGCGATGTATCTGCGCTTCTTCGACTGCCGGTGCTCGGACACGAAAAACCCCACCCCTGTTCATGACAAGCGGACGTGTACGACGTCCGCCGGAAAATTGTCGACCCCCTGAGGGCCCCGGAAGCTGCGCGGGTCCGGCGCGGCGACGCCGTAGGACTACGGTCGTACGGCCCTGGTACGGAACTGTCCGTGCGCGCGCGGGACTTGGGACCCCAGCGAATCGCACGATAATCGACGGTGTCCTTCGGCCTGGAAAACGGATCCTCTCGATCGCCACAAGATTCCCTCACGACACGGCAAAAACTCCCGTACCGGGGAACGCGGACCGGACAAACGCCGTACCAGTGCGCGGACGTGGCGGGCGTCCGCCGGGTCGCGGGACGGTTCACATGGCCGTTCGTCCCCCGGGCGGCGGCCTTTGCCATAGCCTTGGCCCGACCTTGGGGGGTTGACATGGCAAAACGGCTCGAAGCCGGCTGGGGACAACGGATCGCCTGGGTGTTCCTCGCCTGGGGGTCGTGCGGCCTCCTGATGTGGGTGCCCTTCCTGTACGCGGCGATCCGCCGCGGGCGGGGTTCGGACTGGGGCGCGTTCGCGTCCTTCGTGCTCTACGAGTGCGTCACCCTGCCGTGGGCGGCGTCCGGCGGCAGCTCCAGCGGCGACCCGTTCCTCGGCCTGGCGGTCGTCCTGACCATGCTGATGGCCGCCGGACTGCTGCTGTTCGGGATGTTCGACACCCCGGCCCCGAGACAGCAGCTGTACGTGGGCATGCCGGTGCCGCCGCAGCAGGGGAACCCGTACCTGCGGTAGATCCCGGACTTCCTGAGTCACGCCCGCCGGGTGCGCCGCAGGATCCGTACCGCGGGCCAGACGATCAGTCCGGTGACGGCCCACAGGAAGCCCGAGAGGCCGAGCCATTCGCCGGTGCTGCTGTCAGGATCGTGGCCGAAGACTGTCGTCGCGAGCGCGATGAAGGCGAACAGCCCGCCCAGCAGGAAGAGGACGACCAGCGCGGCGGTCTGTCCGCCGGTGCGCCGGGCGGGCGAGGCAGCACCGCCGCTCTCGGCGGCCGGCGCGGCTGCGGGCGCCTCCGCGCGCGGGGCGCTCTGCCGCGGCGGCAACTGCACGCGCGCGTGCGGCGGTACGGCCGCGTCGAGGACCGCCATCGTGTGCGCGTCGACTCCGTAGAGGCCGGGTTCTACGGCGACGGCGAGACCGTCGGTCCCGATGAGCCGCCGGCCGCCGTCGGGCCAGCTGAGCACGGCGGCGCAGGAACGGTACGGCACGGTCACCGCGAGGTCGCCGCCGTCGCGCCCGCGCACGGTCACGCTCACCCCGTCGTCCCCGACCACCAGCGCTGACCCGTCCTTGGCCACCGCCTCGAAGCGCCGCCCGGTGACGGCGTACGTCGAACGGACCGGCGCCTCCGCGTACCCCGCCCAGCTCGCACTGTGCCCCGAGGGCACCTGCAACAGGGCGGTCCCGGCGGCCTCCAGAGCCACCGCGTGCAGCTGGCCGGGCGTCACCGACCACAGCTCGTGCCGCAGTTCGTCGAGCCCGCGCGGCGGCCGTCCGGCGAGCAGGTCCTCCGCCGCGCCCGGCAGCCGCCGTACGGCCGCGTCGGCCGCCGTCAGTCCCGCGTCGGCCCGCGTGCGTACGGCCTCCAGGTCGGCCTGCGCGATACGGCCGGCCTGGAGCGCGGCGAGGACGTCGACGAAGCCGCCGAGCACCGCGTCCTGCTTGGCGGGCAGGGAGTCCGCGAAGGCGGTGAGGAGGGCGTGGCCGTCGCGGCGGGAGGTGTAGTCGGTGGCGGCGGTGTAGGAGTTGCCGTCCTCCTGGCGCAGGGCGCGGGAGAGTTCGCGTTCCAGGACACCGGCGTAGAGGCGGGCGGCGGTGGTGTCGGTGACGACCGCGTCGAGCAGGACTCCGCCCTGGCCGTCGGCGAAGTGGGCGGGTGTGGTGGGGAGTGCGGAGGTGACGGCGGGGAGGGGCCGGCGGGCGCCCGGGGGCAGCTTGAGCGCGAGTCCGGCGGGGAATCGCTCGCCGGCGATCCACAGCACGGCGTTGCCGCCGGTGAACCAGGTCCCCGTCCAGTGCCGCACGTCCTCCGGGCGCAGGTTCCTGACCCCCCACTCGGGGTAGCTGACCAGGCCGTAGCCCTGGGCGCCGTAGCGCCACAGGGGGAGTTGGCCGGGATCACGGCGGGACTCCTCCGTCCGCAGGATCTCCTTCTCCGTCTCCAGGCGCTCCATGGGGAGGTCGGCGAGGGAGCCGCAGACGCCGTGGAGGTAGTCGACGATCTCGTGTTCGGCGCCCTCCACGTGGAAGTGGGTGAAGGCGGCCTTGGTCGCGCCGTTGTAGTGGTAGTCGGCGAGGCCGTGGCGGTACAGGGCGAGGTGTTCGACGAGGTGCGTGACGCCGGCGCGGGCGAGGGTCTCGTCGGCGGTGCCTACGCGGAAGACGAGTCCGGCGCGGAGGGGGCCGGGGGCGTAGGCGAAGAGGGTGGGTATGCCGTCAACCTCGGTGAGGTGGATGGTCGCGGCGCTGGTGGACTGACCGTCCTGAGGGTTCTGGGTGTTCATCTTCGGCCTCTCAGGGCGGTGTCGCGGTGCTGGACGTATTGCTCGGCGGGCTTGCCGAGGTAACTCCACGGATAGTCGGAGGCGAGGTTGCCGAGCGCCCGGAAGTGCGCGGCGGCCTGCGCGGTGTCGCCGATCAGCGAGAACAGCGCGGCGAAACTCCCCTGGACGGTGACCCAGCCGTACGGCCGCGCGAACTGCGGGTGGAACACGGACCGTTGGGCGGCCTCGACGAGTTCGGCATGCACGTGCGGCTGCCGCAGGTATTCGGTGCGTTTGTCGTCGGCGCCGAGGTCGAGCCAGTGCTCGATGTGCGCCTCGGCGACGAGCCCGCCGTTCAACGCCCCGTCGGGAGAGGTCAGCAGACACTCGCGCGCGAACCCGTGGGCCTCCTCCCAGGTGCCACCCCACTTGGGGCAGAGCTTCTGGAGGAGGCGGGCCTGGCCGGTGAAGTGGTGGGGGTGGTAGCGGGCGAGCCGGTTGTAGCGGCGCCGGCTCTCGTTCTGTCCGAGCGACAGCCCGCGGGCGGTGTTGAGACGGGCGGCCCAGGCGGCGTCGTAGGAAGGGTCCAAAGCCGTGGCACGGATGAGGAGTTGCTCCGCCTCCCTCAGGTGTTCGTGGAACGCCTTGAACTGCTCGCGGCTGACGTTCTTGGCCCGCGCGCCGGTCCGTATCTCCCACCCGGCCTCGATGAGCCGGGTCCCGAGCACGGTGAGCGCGAGAACGTCGTTCGGTACGGCGGCCAGTTGCCGCCTCAGCGCGTGCTCGAAACCGTCGTCCTCGGCCAACACGCCCACGACGAAGGCGCGGTCGGTACCGGGCGGCAGGCTGTCGTGGTACTGCCGGATCCCGGCCCAGTCGGCCGCGGCGGCGGCCCGGCGCAACCAGGTGACCTCCGGGAAGGCGGAGGCGAGTTCGAAGTCGGGGCCGGGATCGGCCCCGGGGGCGGATGACATGCGGCGGATACTAGGCGAGGCCTGTGACATCGCGGGTGGCGGGGAATCCGCAGGTCAGACATGGGGTGAGCGTGGGTTTGGCTTGACCTTCGGCGAACCTTCCGTACAA
>Ga0307511_10003826_pt1 | contig 15405 bp, 13 predicted proteins | sample 13_EM_MG_FD_200266 | JGI IMG/M metagenome (GOLD analysis project Ga0307511, IMG submission 200266) | Populus trichocarpa ectomycorrhiza microbial communities from riparian zone in the Pacific Northwest, United States - 13_EM | ecosystem: Host-associated > Plants > Roots > Unclassified | place... | reverse complement strand
TGTTCTGACCCATTCAGCAATACGGCCCAGTCAGCAATGGGCCCAGCCCATTCACCAATCTGTATCTAGTATTATTATTTCATACGAAACTATGTAATAATCATGGCAAGCACCAGACAAGTAGGGGTATGAAAAATATAAATAAAATACTAGAAATAAAATGGCCCGGAGGAATGAAATATATAACATTAAATACTAGAAATCAAGTCCTAGAATGCAATATACTATTTAAACCAGGGACCCTGACAGCAGCTGAATGAGAAATGGAGGAAGCGAAACGTGAAGAATGATTTCTAGTATTTTATTTATGTCATACCTCTACTTGTTTGGTTTATTCCATAGTTCCGTATGAAATAATAATATTAGAATATTTTATCGTAGCGTAATAAATCTACAATCATGACTGGGCCGTATTGTTGAATGGGTCAGAACATTTGTATTTCCGGTGTGGATCTTGAAAATATCAGAATCTTCCTTTATGGAAGTATTTATGGCTACTTTGAGTTTCCTGCACTATATTCCGGTCAGTAGTCTGTAGGTACACAAGGCATGATTCGACCAAGGCACGAGAGGACTGATCAGCCTCTGGCTCATATTCATGCAATGTATCAGGTAGCAAGTACTTAGTACCTTGAATTTTACTTGGAGATATACCTACATGCTAATATGCGATAAGACTAAAAATCACAGATTAGCATCACCCATCCGCCCAGCCCGGATCGGACTAAGCACGGATCCCCCACACAAAACCAAATTACCCACACAACTACTATACTTCTTCACAGTAGGGATACTCGACACTACCCTACTCTTGTGGCTCTACCCCAAGCACCGAACCCACCCATCCCCTATACAAAACAGCAAATACCCAGACTAACACATCACACCCTGCGCAACCCACCTTCACTAGTCGAAACGGCTACTTTGGATGCGATTGGTGTCGCTGGCTTGGAGGGAGTAGGTTAGTTTGTCATTTGTTCTAGCTTTTGTATTGTATCGTTGTAGATCAGCAGGGGTGCTTGTGGGGTTGTAGGATTGAAGTAGCTTGAGCATCGTAAATGAGGGGCGGGTGTTACCCTGAAATCAACCCGCCAGACTAAGGCAACAAATTGCCATGTCAATAAATTGATATTCATTTGGCTAGTCCCGATCCCAACCCTCTCTTCTCTATTGCCCGCCACGGCTCGGGATCGTAGATCGTAGATCGTAAAGGTGATCGGATCCGGACTATACAAGCCGCTGCCGATGTTGGGACCCACTCTCGGGAGCCCACCGACGCGGAATTGGATCGAAAGGTAGAACTCGCTAGGCATTGTGAGCCTCGTACATGGGTGTGGGGTTTCGGTTCTAAGGAGAAGATTTACAGTACTTTAGTAGGTAGTAGGTAGTATGGTATGGGTACATGCGCAACAGCCCGGGTAGCTTGAGTGAGAGAGATTACAACAAGTGGGAAGTAGGTTCTTGTCTGGTTGGCTCGCTAACTGGCGGGAACAGCGGTTGACCACAGCCATACGCATGACTACAGCTATAAATTATCCTATTATGCGAATTGGGTGAGCGGACCGTCCTAGACTATGAGGGAAGGTGGGCATAAGACCGCTTTATGAAGAAGCGAGTTAAACGATCCAGGGTGGTTGTTCTAACTGAAAGGCTGCAAACGAGCATGTGGCGTGGTTTTTAAACTTACTGTATGTGTACTTTTACAGTTCGTACTGTAATCTGAAACCATTCATACTGGACATAAATATTTCATTATAGGTACTATACTGCAGGGATCAGATCATCTAAATATGCTTCACTTGCACCGAAAAAAAAGAAAAAAATAGAAGATAAACAATCCGGGAACCCCCTCCGGAAAGCTTCACCTAGCTGGTAAGCCTTCCTTTACCCAGTCACTTCCCGACGCTGCCTCCGCCGCGCCTAAAGGACCACCTTCTCCCCCAGGTATATTCGCGCCGCACGACCCAGACCAATAAACCATTGTAAACGCAAGCACATGCAAGAAAATACAATATCCGGCGAATAGATTCCGGCTTAGCCTATTCGCCAATACCACTTTCGCGAAGCCTAACATTGCCCTTTCTACAATATTCATCCTCCGCATAGCTCTGGCTGTCTCCCTGCCCCGGAAGGCTTGGAACGGGGATATATTTGCCTCGTATGCGGCCCGATAGCGATCATGCATACCTGTGCTAACTTGGGAGAATGAAGCTGAGGTAGTGCCACCTGGAGTTGCACTTGTACCACCGATGGTGACGTAGGAATCCGGGGATGGGCGAGAATGGGAATATGAGGAGATATACCTCGTCTTCTCGTAAAGCTGGAGATTGTCCTTCTGCAAAGTTACAATCTCTTGGCGTAGAGATGAGATGGTGCTGTTTGCTTTCGCCAGCTCGTCTTCTAGCTGTGAATTACGCTGCTTGAAACGATCTCTTTGTGCAGTGATCATAGGTAGTATACCTTCTCCCGTTGGTGCAGGTTCACCCCTCAATGATGCCAAAGTATCTCCACGCCCCCCAACCACTGGGGAGAATCCAGAAATGATGGATGATGTAGGTGAGACCCTGCCACCACGTCCATGGGACATCGAAGGTGCATAACGAGTTCCTGCCATAGACATAGCGGATGAGAATGGTGTCGTGTGGGACTCAGATTGAAGCTTATACAGATCATCTTCGAGCCTGACATTGAGCTGACGGGCTTGGCTCAGCTCTGTAGAGGTACTATCTAGTGCCTTCTGGAGAGCTTGTAAACGGGAAGTAAGATCCTGGTGAGAAACACGTGAGATGGTAAGCTCATTGCTCAGTTTCTTGTTTCTGGCGAGAAGAAGTTGTTCGAGAGTCTCCTTCCCTCCTGATGTATCCTTGGTGCCGGTATCCAGTTGGGATTTAGAGAAGTCTAGCATCTCATCATCCTCGTCTTCATCGCCGGTGGAGAACTCAATGCTCTGGGGTGCAAACATTAGATACTTTCAAACAGCGAACCCCGGCATTTTCCTACCTTAAGGATTTCCAATTCTCTCTTCACCTCTTCATAATCACCCCAGCGGTCAACTTTCACCTTCAACGCAATCTTATCTCCTTTGACTTCCTCAAGGGACCTCTCTAGTATTTTGATCTTCCTGTCCCATTCTCGTTTATCATCTTCCACTTGCTCCTTAGCAAGGTCCAATTTTTTCATCAATGCCCAGTTTTCATTTTGCAACCTCAACATTTGGGGGTCATCGTCCTCGTCATCAGCCTGCTGAGATTCTTTGGTAGCTTGGGTTCCATCGGCGGAAGGCACTATTGCATTAGCAAGCTCTAGACGAAGCTGCTCATTTCGGGCCTCCACATCTGCTAATCGTAGATTTGTTCTCTCGAGGTCCCGACTGACAATCTCAAGCTCAGCCAAGTTACTTCCGACGCGGTCTTCCTTGCCCTCTTTTCCATCATTGGCTGGGGAATCGCTATGTCGGCCCATTCTTTGAGCAACTTCATAACTGGCTTTGACCTCCCGCACGAGGCCTTCCAGATCCAAAATTTTCTCTAAAAAGCCTTTCTCCTTTGCTTCCCAATTACTGGTCTTCTCATCCAAAACGCCCCGCAATACTCCCTCTGCCTTAGACACTTCATCAGCCCTTTCCTTGTCTTTCTTCTCCTGATCCCGCCTTTGCTCCTCCAGGCGTGCCTCCAGGTGAGAGACCTGTGACGTTAGACGAGAGATGGTATTTCGCAAGGCAGAGTTTTCAGATGTTAAGCGAGTGACATCTTCGGAAGACACAAGATTGTCGATGGTTGCCTCGAGTAGCGGATACGGGTCAGGTGCTTCAGACAGAGCGGAATATATGGCTAGGAATGATGTCTCCGTAGCTTTCTTTTGGGTCGTCAGGTGGTCAATAAACAACTGATAAGCTGTAGGCTCATATTAGTGGAAATTATTTCTAATTTCGTTGGTCTTGTGCATTACATTTGAGTAATCCTTTCCATTCGCTTGCCCGACCTTCCTCGTCCATCTTTCGGAACTCTTTCGTCTTCTGGGCAAGCTCTTTTCGCTCCACCAAACTGTCCCTTTGACTGTTCACTATTTCACTGGCTGTGTTGTCCAAGTTCTTCTGGAGGGCCGTGAGGTCCACATCTATAGAAGCAAAGCGTCATCAGCCCCTCAATCTTTCCAGAGCGGATAATCAGGTATGGGAGCTTCTTCACTTCTCCAAGTTGCGACAGCGCGTTGGAAGGCATTGCTGCCATCGGTGCTTGCATCCGGAAGTGCATCGAGCTTCGTCTCCAGAGAGCTTCGGGGTTCAACTCCGGTGGTAGCCATCCTTCAGGTGTCAGTGGGAATTGCGAGCAGCCCCGGCGATGGGTTTTGGAGCTACAGGTGAGCGCTGCAGAGTGATTACTGCAAGGTTTTAGTGGTTATTCTGACGTTGGTTGCTGAGAGGATGGTTGGAATGACAGGTATCGTCAATCCAGACCCCTGCGACATTGCCGGCAGCAATGGACCGCCAAGGCCCGACGCTGGTCACTTCCATACTCCACACGTTTCTTGCTGAAATGTGCCTCTTATTTCACCCCCCACTGTAACACATGCTATCGCATCTTACCGTCACATACACCATCTTTTGTGGCGAGAAGTATGGAACTTGCGCACTCAGGAGACAGCGGGGTCGGAGTGGGGGACTCCACAGTGGTGGGGCCGTACATGGTGCTGGACTTCGTTGATGACCTGCCCCTGGAAACTCCGGAGAGAACGGGGGTTGAAATTACCTGTGTGGAAGCTCGAGGTATACTTGAAAGACTAAGTAGAGTTGAGGAGCACTGCTGAATTTGACTGTACAGAGGAGAATTTATATGTGGGAACCTCCGCTCATGAGATTCTACATTTTGTACTTCTTCCTCCTTCAGAGCCTACTACACCGATGCCAGCGAGCCTGGATCCACCTCCATTCCATTCGGAGAAGCCGTCTTACATTTTGGCCTCTCGCATCCAACCATCCCTCACCTCCGGGGCGCTAGCCCAGTCCCAGCAACCATACATCAAGCGAATACTCTTGCTACCGGGGCCCAGTAAGATACTGGTATTGTCATCTACCGGGCTTCTGTCGTTTTGGAGCTATCCTGAGCTTTCCCCTGCATATGGTGGGAGTGTGAAGGTGGGGGGTACCAACTATGTTGGTGCACTGGACCTTAATGATATAAGTAGAGAAGAAGCGGAAGCTATGTCAACTAGTGGATATACTCCGGAGGCAGGGAGCATTGGAAGAAGATCAGGTCGAGCTGCCATAGATAATTCAAGAATGGTCATGGTGATGGGAAAGAAAGTTGTGAAAATGGTTAAAGTCAAGGAAGAGGAGCCTAGATTAGTAAAGGTGAATTACTATTCCGTTTTCCCCAAGATTTTGGAATTCTGGTAGTTAACTAGAAGCTGTTAGAATATTGAATGCCCTTCCCTCGTATATGGTGCCAGGCGTGGTCCCATAGCTTGTGTGGCCACAACTACAGATTATTCTCTGCTACACCTTGAAATTGGAGGCATCATCCCTTTATTTCCAATAGTATCTTCCAACTTTTCCCCATCAGCGGAGTCAACCCCATCTACACCGGCGCAAGAAGAAATTGAGGAAGCATCCCAGATGAAATCATCATCTTCCCCCCAGGCCCCTTCTGCGTCTGAAGCCAGTGATAATGACAGTGGTTCTCGTGGGAAGGTTGCTGGTAGGCGTGCGTCTTCTTCAGCAGCTGGCCGGCCGCATCCAGCCAGAAGCAGCTCACTCCAGCAGAGACCACGGAGTGAGGTGTTGTCTGGGGGCGTGCCTTTAGGACTAAGTGTGCCTGATGATCCAGCCACTAAACATACTAGGGCTTCCAGCACGGGGAGTATTCAGAGACGCCCCAGCGGTAGTATTGGGAGAAATTCACCATTATCTAGGTCTATGGGGCGTGTAGCTGGAAAAGATGCAGCGCAAGCAGCGGAAAGGACAGAAACACCATCACCTTCCCGCTCAACAGGAGGGACACCTCGGTTGAAATCTCCTAATACCACATTATCGAAAGTGTCAAAATTGCCCGTTCCGCCAGGAGCCCCACGCTCCACAGTGAGTTCGCGAAGTAATACCCCAAATCCCACACCACCAGGCAGTGCTTCTTCTTCCCATCCTACAAAAGCACGATTAGCCAAACCGCCGGGGGTGGGGGGGGCGCCTATCCGGGTTTCGCTGAGGCCACACATAGTTTCACCTACACCGAACGAATTTCTTTTAATTACAGGGACGTCCCCTACTGATCCTGGCGTAGGAATGTTCGTGAATTTTGATGGAGACCCCACAAGAGGAACCATACAATTGACAAAGTACCCCGAGGAAATTATTCTTGAAGAGGGGTGCATTATTGCTCTTCTACCTGCTTCTGAAGAGGCTAGTAATATGGGCTCCAGGGCACTAGAGATGATACGTATACAAGGCGATGATTCAGACCTATCTGCGAATGGCGGTTTTGTTCAGGTTCCCCTAGCTTCTACAAGAGCGAATGCTGGTATTGCCAGGGTTATGGGACTCAAGGAGGTTGTGGCCTCGGAGGTTGGAAGCAGGCTCAGATTTGATAGAGTACGACTCCTCACGAGTGAGGGAGACAATGCTCGAGGAGAGCTCGAAGAATGGGAGGTTAAGCGAATCGCCGAAGAGCTAGAAGCTGCAAAGCGAATATCCAAAATTGGAGGAAAGGTAGTCTTCTTCAGTGGTACGAAAGTATGGCGATTATTACCGAGCCCAATGGTGGTACGTCTAGACTCTCGGCTGCCGTCACCCGTACTTTCACCGTCAAGGGGGGCGACGCCGGAAGCCAAGAAAGAGGCAGACCAACGAAGGGCCACGATACTGTCTGTGTTAAAGGATGTGCACGGACTAGAGCCAACTACGGAGAGGATGTTCCATGAAATAGCCTATATCAAGCAGAAGTGCGGTGTACTTTTGCTAACAGAGTTTCTCAGTCTACCACGGGAGGAGGATAAGAGGCAATTCCCTACGGAGCTACTTGCCACGGAAAGAGCCTTAATTGATGGTAGCCTTGATCCGAGAATTGTTGTGTCTCTCTTTTCTGGCTTCGAGGAAGAGCTACGGGAGGGAATGAATGGTGTTTGGGTTTATGGTGGCATTAAAAAGGTGATCGATATGGTGTTAATAGATCGAAGATCCCAGGAGCAGCCCACTCGGGATGGGGATGATAGAAAAGAGCCAGAGTGGAATGGGCGAAGGGACCTCTTACTTCTTCTCAGGCGTTACCTTTCTGCGTGGCGGCAGAAGAAGGGATTTGGAAGTGTGTCACAAGCGGACGAGAAAGAAGTATTTTGGACCATTGATGCTGCACTGATGCGATGTTTACTTCTTCTAGAGGCCACCCGATCTCCTTCCGCTCTACAACATATGGCCGGAGAAGTTGATGTTCGCCAGGAACTTTACAAAATGTGTGACTATCCTTCTTCGGTAGAATGCTTCGATCGGTGTGTCTATCTTCTGGAAAGATTCAAACGCCTCTATGTGCTCTCTATCCTGTATCAGTCGAAGAAAATGAGCAGAGAGGTTCTTGAGACGTGGAAGAGACTATTCGAGTGCGGTGATGAGAAAGCCTTGGCCGAATTTGGGGAGGGCGAGGATAGGATTGCGGATTACCTTCTCGCTAAGAAGGATCGGGAGCTGGTGAAAGAGTACGGATTATGGCTGGCAAATAGGAATCAGAAATTAGGTATTAAGGTATTTGCAGACGAACGGGCAAGAGTGAAATGGGATGTGCAAGAAGTTCTGGAGATGTTTAAAGGATATGCCCCAGTAGCCTTGCGCGGATATGTGGAGCATTTAGTCGTCGAGCAAAAGGTATCTTTTATAAAACCCCTCTAAAGCCTTCTTGGTACTGATACATCGCAAAGAATTATGCATATTCCAATGAACTACTTTCAATATACCTTAGCACAATTACCAACCCCTTATCCTCCTCCAATCCAACAACGGCATCTCTCAGATCTTCGTACGAGGCCTACCGAGCCCTCGACCTACCGAAGCCAACCTATCGCAAGTTTTTAGAAGAGAATATAGTTCCCGCTACGGTTGTAGGAGATGGTGCGGACTGGTGGACTCAAAGACTGACGTTTTTGGATCTCTTGGCTTCAGCAACAGAAATAGGGTCCGCCTATGACAATTCAACAATGATGGAAAAACTAGAGCCATTTAAGGAGTTGCTAGTGGCTGAGATGGTTGTACTTTACGGTAGAGCCGGAAACCATGATGCGGCCTTGCATTTACTGGTTCATGAATTGAGAGACTTCGATGGGAGTGTTGAGTACTGCCTTGACGGTGGAAAGTCAAGGTTGTCATCGAGAAAGCCTGGTAGGAGCAGCGGTGGGAAAACATGCGGGCATGTGGGAAACGTGAACATCACTCGGGAAGATCAAGAAAAATTATTTGCTTTGGTACTCGTAGAGGCTCTCAAAATGGGAGATTGGATGGTAAGGCAGCAATGGGTAGAGATGCTCTTAGAACAATGGGGTGGCTGGATGGATCCCGTTCACGTGAGTATATATGCCAGCACATCCCTGAGCTAGCGCTAATAGTTGTACCCTTGACCTAGGTTCTATCTGTCATTCCAGATACTTATTCTATTACCTTGGTATCGAAATTCTTAATTAGTGCACTGAGGAATCTCGTGCGCGAAAAGAATGAAAGTGTGGTGGGTAGAGCTATGCGCCGGGGAGAGAATCTAAGGGTAAATTCTCTCATGTCTGACTTTAGGGCATGATTGGTGCTAACAAGAATTAGGTCAACGCAGAGTTCGTGGACAAGTGTGATGAACTGGGACCAACAGTACAAACTGCTGAGGACCTAATCTCTCTTTGAACTGACTATCGATTATCCACTCCCTGTCTCGGGCAAAGCATACCAAGCATCAGAAGAGATGGATCTTACCTCACCAGCAATTCCCCACTCCTTCTTATCAGATCATTGAAATCGGCAGCTTCACTATAGCAGAAACAATTAAGACCTCCACTACCTTAAGTGATTCGTTTGAGTCACTCAGCGCAGATTACTCGCTCAAGCATAGTTTCAAAAATTAGAACTCTATTTCGTGTGGCTTCTTGGAAGCGGAAGATGGCTATTTGCAAAAGGCAACAGCATCCTGCCATTATCACAGCGCAGAGGTTGCTTTTACTCTTCGGATGGGTACATCCAGGGCACCAAGCTTGGGGTATGCAGACTCACTCCGCAAATAGTCTGGGGTGGTGATGCAATTGATGTAGTGAGAGGTTTTTTTGAGTTAGGCGAGCCATATTGCCTCCATTCATGGGAGGTGGTGTACGGAAGATATCCGTATGACTCGATGTCCATGCCTTATGAGACGTACGAGGGCTAGTGATGAGGCTACGGGGGTGGTGATTTCGTGATAGCAAGGCAGGATTACCATCATCTTCGGGGTCTAATAACAGTGGGATCCGGTGATACAAACTTTGGGAAATATGAGGATATTCTTAGGGTCAGGAGGATCACCAGATGTACTAGGCAAAGACAAGGCCTGGTTTTACTAGATGAAGAAGACCACTTTCAGAGAGCACCCGGACCGTCTCACCGGCTGGCTTCAGTCCTATGGAGGAAACTTGACAACTGGGCAGTACGTTGTTACGGTGTCAGCGTGACAGGAATAAATTAAGTACGAGGGCTTCATGATTTGACCCGTACCAAGAAAGAAACCCTACTTCAAGTGATGGTGGATTGTCCTGTACTCGAATTTAGTTCACTAGGCCCAAATTGAATACCTTACGGCCTTGACGATAGAGTTCTAACCCTAGGGAGTTCAATTGCTCCCGTTGCTGAAGTCGGATACAGAATATGTCTCTACTGTATCCTACGATGTTCTTTCCTCATACGAGTAAGGAATGCCTACTCGTGCTCGCCTACTCGGATAGACGGTACCAAAGCCTGGTTCGGTTCCAGATTCCAGTAGCCCAACCCCGCAAAAACAATATACCTTCCCCACATATATCACATCGCAGCTCTAGTAAAACCGCCTGGCATGAGTGCACTAAATATTTCTTTCGCGTATCTCAGATGTAATCAAGCCATATATCTACTGATTCATCCTATTCATAATTCGATATACATATGATCAGCCTCGTAATCTCCAGTCCCTGCCCTAGGTTAGGGCGGAGGCGAAGATATAAATCCCGCGGGTAAGCTTAAGATTAGGAATAAATTTACCAGGAACCGAATGTTCCCAAACGTCATAGGGAAGCTTATATTCGACCCTTGTTACCCCGTGTATCACCAGATCTTTGTGGAAGTGACTGTGCCCCACGACTTCAAAGTTAAGGAGGCAAGTTATCGTTAGAAACCCACATACTCAGTACCTAGTAAGTCTAAGATTATGCCAACCGGACTAGAACTCACGGCAATCACGATGCTCATGGTATATTCGGAAAGGGGAAAATAAGGGAAAGTTCCAGGAAGGACAGTACTTTACCTACAACCACTAGAGGGGGAAAGAGCTGTGGTGGTGCAGCACGCATGACGGAGCCCACTGAGTGTGGGGAAGTTAGGTCCGCGGGACCGGCGTTCCGCAAACTATACTGGATATGTAATAGGGGGGTATATATATTAGGACTAGGGTAGCAATAAACTCGAGGTTTTTCCGAAGCAAATAGTCCAAACCGGGTATATCTGGAGGCAGTCAATATGAATATGGTCGTGTCCTCGGGTTTGGATAAGGTGAGGTGCACGGTGAGGGAGGGGGGAGGAGCTCTAATGCACATGGGACGTCTCTGCTGCATGGTATATTAGTTATGCATGGATGCGGTGGTCTCGTGGAATAGATGTATCTGAGGGTACATAAAAATAACATTCCACAATATGCTCTCGGGGAACATAACCAGACTAGGGGAGCATAAGGTCTGAGTCAAGATCATGGCGAGGCCCACGCGTCGACTTCTCCGCCACTACTTGCGTAATGTACCAGATCTGCCGGAGTGAGTATCACTCCGAAGCCCTAAGAAAAGAGGGATTTCACACAATTAATCATCGGTTTGGATGTGATGGCAATGACATTGCATGCATTTTAATCAATGTACCCTCAAGGTATCATGTGTGTGGCTGGATAATCATGGTAACTCAATATACAGTGATTATCAGGCCAGTCATACATCGAAACCAGAAGCTTGAAGGTAGATAGGGGTGGCTTATGGATGACGGAATAACGAAATAACGCAATGATACCGCATCTACGCAATGTTAGGATAAGGCGGAGTATATGAGGTAGGGGGTGGGTGGCAGCTCAGGGGTGATGATGGGTGTAGTCTGCAAGGCGATGTGCAACCAGACTAGGGTGGATGGTAGGCGAAGAAGGACATCGATTCGCAGGGATAACTCCCATGCAAATAGACCCAACTGAGGATCTGCTTCTGCGAAATCCGAGGCTGTCTTAATTCAATTTAGGTAGCTATGGGATGGAGGGTGTTATGGATATACAATATGTAGCCAGGGATGTTGACGCACTCACACGCACATGAGTCCTGGTCCCTGCCAATAATTCGGTTGTTTAGCCCTATATTCCCGCGACAGTATGTACCGGTACACCTCATGCTGAGCTACATGAAGTCGGAGCATATTGCGGACTTTATGTGGCAATGAACGTCCACAGCCCCACTAACCCACACCTCTGTTCTCCGCGTGTGTTGGCATATTACACTAGCAGCAATCTTTTCGTTCCCGCATCTCTACCTGAATTTGGCCCTGACATAAATGACATAAATAACAACCAGGCAAAGATAACATCCGCTGTGCTCCTTTAGCCGTGTGCTCGTTCCCGCATCTCTACCTGGTTTTGGCATAAGATAACATCTGTGTTCCCTTGGTCGTTCATGCCGGTACCGGAGACGGCGGAGAAGCCGCATTACTAAAGGCTACGTTCTCCCTGGTAGTTTCGCTAAGCTTTAGCGGAAAGTAATACTCGCCTGAGTAAAAAGTTTAATACTATGACTCGAAATGGGTCAAGGCTATAGAACCTGGGTCCTAAAATTATGACACCTTCGAAATATATGTGCAGATGCTAATGGCATGTTTCCAACTGCCGGAATTCCTGTCCCTATATACGTAAACCTCACCATGCATAAGGATTAAATGCCCACATTTTCATGTCAATATCGCCGGACAAGTAACTACTCTCGTGTTCTATTTAGACTCGATATATATCAGCAGACACTTGACCTAGTCGTTCAGACAAACCCTAACCCATTTCAGTATTGACTACCAAAATGGTATTAGTCACATTCTTCTTTAGGTTGCAGCCTTCGACCCTGCATTACTTGGGTACTCTACTTTCAGGTAGTCTGGTTGACTTTCAGCATGCAAGGCAATGGAAAATCGTGTGTCTCGCACTGAATCATCTTGTTTCATCTGTAAGTCAATCGTAGGTTCGGTTGTGGCGTTACAACACCTGTCTCAGTCCGTGTATCTACCTATGAGAAGTCCCAGATGAGCGTCCGGAACATGGGCTCTCCATAGTTATTATTCTAGACTTTATTTTGTTTCTAAGATTAAGGGCTATCGGCGTAGTGAGTTTCTACCCGTAAAGAAAAGGGTTTCAATAACAATGACCATTCGCCATCCATTGTTTAGTGGTCCGTTCTATTTTCAAATTATGTGCTAAACATAGAAGTATAGCAGTCCTGTGAATATCTTCTCCATGGTATTACATGGGTGGGTGTACGTAGCAATATGGAGTTTGGATGGCTTCTAGGGGGAAGGGGTGGGAAGGTTATATACCTGGCATGGGAAAACGTGGCCGATGGTGGGTGCTCTAGTAATCGCTGTGCATTTGGTGTGGCAAATGATGAATATGGTGCGTAAAGATCACAATCGTCAGAACCAGGCAGGTAGAGCAGATCCAGGGTCCGTGTCGAGAAAATTCTGAGGGTGCCTGGGGATAACCATATTCAAACTCATTGCCTGTACATTAAAAAAATGTGACCTCTTGATCAGAGCTCGAGTCTGTGACCTATGTAATGCTCCACCTATGTATATGCGTACGTACGTGTCAACACCTCAGCTTCAACTCTCTCACATGGTATTCAGGCGAGGACACTTGGCCATAAGCGTCACTTCGAACAAGACGACGGGATAATTATTCAGTTTCTTGCTGCGGGAAATTCTGGTGCGGATGGGACAGACGGGAGGGAGAGGTAGTTGGACCACAACCTTTGATGTTGCCGGTATGTATAACTTTGTACGGGTTGACCCACCGAGAAAGCTTTGACTGCTAGCAGTGTAGAAAAAAAACCCCCCAATTCAGAGTCCATACAACAGTGCAGTACTTGTAAGGGCAGTAATACATCAGTGCATAGGAATTTAGATTTTTGGATATCATTCCTCGAAGGAGGAAAGGCTTCAGTCAGTTTAACCAGACTAAGTTAGTTTGCCACCCGGGTCCTCCCGATGGGGTACTTATGTATTCTGTGTTTAGAAAAACGTCAATTGCAACACCTCAGTACTCAGGCGTTGCATCGCAGGTGCGTTCAAATTCCCAGAACCTCAGATATGTACTGTAGGTACAATACGCATCCTTACATGCCTGGTGTGTAAAAACAAAGGGACATTCGTGAGAATGTTGGATTTTGTATTTGTCTTGATTATTTTTGTTTTTTGAATGACACTTGCACTCGGCAAAACCTGCACTGCAATTTGTAGTCTATAGTCTCGGATGTTATCTCGGAATGCTATCCCAAACTAGTCTCAATCTTCTCGAAACTTAACCAGACTAGGTACTCAAACCATCTTATAAAGGAAGACATCGGGCGGACTGAATGGCCGTGACCCGTGCCAACCAGATCCCTGCTTATCCTGGGTTTCTCCGATTTCAATCCATCCCATTCGGTCAATACAAAGTTAGGCAAAGAACTTAGCCTGGTTGACACCAAAGAACTTAACCAGACTACAAAGAACTAAGCTCGTCCCAGCAAAGAACAATACTTCATTTATTTGATTCTTGAGGCGATTGACTGACTGATCGCTACCTACTTAGCTACAGCCACAATTGCAAGGCTTCGAATTGACCGCCACTAGAATATTTATATCCCGTCTTATAGTACTCTGAGTATTCTCCACGCTAGAGCTAGTCTGAGCCCAAGCCAACAGGAGGCGCGGCGGGACATGCCTTTGGGCATGGAGGGGGAGCAGCTCGCCTAGACCACGGCCTGAACTGTCCAGGGCCTTGGAAGTATACATGGCCCATAATATTAATGCTGCCAGACGCCTCCAGGATCAGATCTCATGGTCCTCGGGTTTGTATTTCATTCTCAACTGGGGGTAGTTGTAGGGATCATTGCCGGCGGATGTGTTTTGTTGTCGGTCTTGTTCTGGATCTTCGACCTTGTTGTGGAGCGGGATTATGCAGGTGGGGGGATGCATTTGACGAGGCGCCGTGGACGCCATCAGAACGAAATATCAGAGGATTGATCAGGCGCTCGAGGACTCTAGGTTTGGATAAACAGCTACCTACTGAGGAAAATAGGAAGCACAAGTCTGGTTCGCCTTTCATTAAGTATGCTTAATTGAGTGTCTTCGGAAATCTGCCGAAGCCTGTATGGAAGGATTTTCTGCAGCTGATTATAAATGCCGGCAGCTTGAGAGAGATCTGGATACCATACATATATTGCGATATATTCTCCAATCACACAAGTCCACCGATCATGCGGGGAGCCTACTGGATGGACGTGTTGAACCGTGGCTTCGCGATTTGACCTCCTTCGTTGGCCATTGGTTGTCGCACATTCCAAAAATGCATCGGTATTGTCCCGAGAACCTTTTACACACACATTAATCAACATTCAACCCGCCACAGAGATCAATACCATTGCCTAGTCTGGTTGCACAACCCCTAGGCCTCGTCCATCATTCACTATGGCCCCAGATACCGGTAGTGGTGCTTCACAGCCACGTGCGGGTGACATTTTATGCCGCTTTGTGGTTCTTTGTGTATTTTTCACTTTCCGGGTTTCGTATACAATGAGATTTACTGAATTACATGTACATATAGCAACTGCGCCCTGCCAGTAGGTGTTCCACTTCCGCTCGCATCCATTCGCACTCCGCTAGGTCTCACGTCTGGAACTGTGATCTATTACCATTCTTTAATTGGGATCTTCCAGGGCTTTACTATTCCCATCTCAGGCCCCTTCTCCATCTTTCCGTGTTACCTATATTTCTGTTGTTTTCCAGATCACCGTGCCCTGTAACTGTAAGTACCCTGGTGATCCATCCCGGACGTTTTTTTCCTGTCACTGTGCACGGCGTACTGAGGCTAAGATTTTTTACCCCCCCATTCCACCCCCTCCAATCCTCCCCCAAACCTACCCCCTACCCCCTACCCCCTACCCCCCCTTCCTGGCAAGGGT
>Ga0307511_10003824_pt1 | contig 15408 bp, 24 predicted proteins | sample 13_EM_MG_FD_200266 | JGI IMG/M metagenome (GOLD analysis project Ga0307511, IMG submission 200266) | Populus trichocarpa ectomycorrhiza microbial communities from riparian zone in the Pacific Northwest, United States - 13_EM | ecosystem: Host-associated > Plants > Roots > Unclassified | place... | reverse complement strand
GTGATATATACCAGGTGTTGCGCTGTGATTCCAATGCCGAGGACATGAAGGTGGTGTGCAAATGGGCATTCTTCTTTCCACGTCTATGTGAGAGGTTTAAGGATGTCAACATATTTGCTTCCCAGAAATACAGAACAAATGGATCACCCAAAGAGAGGCAGAGGATACTATGCGAAGGTAGTTAGATTGTGTCAATTTCAAATGAATCGGGAATAGGAATGATAGGGTCCAGGACATGTACTCGCTGGCATCATGCAAGCAGACCTGTTGCAACGAGGCAGCAACCAGTACCTCCCCTCCCTACCTTACCGTGAACTGAAGAGTCGGAGATGACTATTGTCTCTAGACTCCCAGCAGTGAAGAATGTGCTACCTTAAGACTCTTCGAACTCATGAGCGTCAACCTGTGTTGGCTGCTTGCAATGAAAACACGCGATAACCATGTATTTGAATCCATTGCTTATAGCAAGGGAAGCTTGTCCCGCCCCACCACGATCTAACACCTCATCCGACGAGCGGATGGGAATCTCGTCAAAAAGCCTTGCGTTAGAACCTCTGCTGGTGCCGAGAACGTGAGGCCTGCTGCACGTTTCCAGCGTGGAGAATGTCTGTGGATGCCCCGCCGTCAAGCCCGTGCACTATCACTGAACAAGAGGGAGATAACGAGATTGCGCTAGAAAGGGTGCAGGAAGAAGCAGGAAGGGTTCTGGGGGTTAGTCTAGTTTCTCTGGGACTCCGTCGTTCTAACGACGACATACTTCATACCTGCATTCGTACTGCTGCTTACCGTGCGCTCGATGATGTGTCCAGGATAAAGACGCCGAGGGCTATGCTTGTATATTGCTATGCTAGCATTATACCCACCGTACCTGACCATGATCAGCATAAATAACCTTTGGCTATCGATAATTGTCACCGTACCAAAACTTCATCAACATCCGACCATGCTTAGGAAACCTGGGTGGCCTTTCGTCATGACGTTGGTCGGTCAAAACCTACTGCGCGGATTAGTGGAATGGAAGTGTCGGTTGAGTGGGTGAGTGCTGCAAGTACGAACACCGCGATCGTGGGATTCTGGCGGGGAAGTGGATGGGTCATGAATCGAGTGATAGATGGATTATGGAGGCGATTGGAACACGGTGATATCGTGTGCACCCAGACGGTGATGAAAAAGAACAAAGGGTGTGCACCTTCGTGATATCGCCTGGATCCCATGCGGATCGGCACAACTGACCTGACTCATGAGCTCTTGAACAGGTTCCACACTCGACATCGACTCGAATAGACACCACAGTTGCCTGTGTCGAGTGCCATTGGCGGCGAACAGTGGAGCGGTGGATAAAGAGCCACACAGTGGAGGCGTCAAACAATGGAGTCATCGGCGTTTAGGCAACCGCATTGTCTTCGGCTTGTCCTCGCTTATTGTCACGGTACAAAAGCACATCCCCCTCTCCTCTCATTAACAGTCCTTTGCCCCTCTCACGATCTTTCCCTATCCTTCGTTTCGTGCTGAAGCCGGCACCCACCAAATCACCCTCGCTTTACGCTGATTTTTCTCTTCTCTTCCAAGTAGAGGCACTTTACGCAATGAAACCGAGTCTCTTTCTTTTCACAGTACTGCCGCTTGCATTGGCAGCCCCGATGTGTTCATTGAAGAAGACGGCTACTGCAGCCACACCCACATCGACAGGGGCGGCGCCTGCACCAAGTTCAGCCCCTCCTGGCAACACCTCTCGCGTCTCCATGGGCTGGTTTGCAGATTGGCATGACAATTTCACTGTGTCCGATATCAACTGGGGAGGATATAACACTATGGCATTTTTCACGTCGGTTGTCTCTCCCTGGTTGTATTTCTACCTTTCCCTCATCGCCTTTCTTTATTCAGTGCTCAACCGGACAATAATTTAAATGTTCTTCTCAAAGGCACCAATGTCGAGAGCATGTTAGATCAGTTTGTCTCCGCCGCTCATACCAATGTCAGTCTTTGCCCCTATTCGATTCCTTTTTACCTGTTTCTGATTATCGTCCAGAATGTCAAAGCCCTTTTGACCGTCGGCGGCTGGACTGGCTCTGTACACTGGTCTTCCTCCGTTGCCACATCCCAGAATCGCTCGACCTTTGCCAATAATGTTGCTCAATTTGCTCATGCGCACAACCTGGACGGTATTGACTTCGAGTATGTTTGGTCACTATTTTATTTTTGAGCCTCATGCTTAGTTATCATTTAGTTGGGAGTATCCCGGTAAACAAGGCATGGGTTGTAACATAGTCAGCCCCAACGATACAGCCAACTTCTTGGAGTTCATCACAGAGTTGCGTCAACTAGCTCCCAATATCACCCTTTCCGCTGCTGTCGGCATCCTGCCCTTTGTTGATACCACCGGGAACCCGACGTCGGACGCTTCTGGTTTCGCCAAGCAACTCGATTGGATCGAGATCATGAACTATGATGTCTTTGGTACTTTCAGCACAATTACGGGACCCAACGCCCCTCTGAATGACTCTTGCTCTGCCAACCCCAGCGGCTCTGCGGTCTCCGCCGTTGCGGCGTGGACCAAGGCCGGGTTCCCTGCGAATAAGATTGTTCTTGGTGTTCCCGCATACGGCCACAGTTTCTCAGTGCCTAGCTCCACGGCAGCCCCCAGTGGCAGCCAACTCGAGATCTACACGTCTTTCTCCAAGAGCAACACCCCTCAGGGAGACGCCTGGGATTACATTCCTCCTGGTTCCGTAGACGCTTGTGGTCAACCAGAAGGACCTAACGGTGTTTTCAACTTTTGGGCTATGGTTGGATACGGCTACCTGAAATCTGATGGAAGTGTCGCATCGGGCATGCTTAGCACCTTTGACCAATGTTCACAGACGGTGAGAACCTGTCCCTCTTTTGCTTCGACGTTATTTCAACTGCTTTATTCTTTTCCAGCCATTTGTCTACGATCCAAAAGCGGAACTTTTGATCTCCTATGATGACCCTCAGTCATTCGGTACGTCCCTTCAGTCGATGCATTGAGATACCGTAATTCTGACATCTTCGGGTAGCTGCAAAGGGTCAATATATTTCTCAAGCCGGCTTGCGCGGGTTCGCGATGTACGAAGTCGCTGGTGACTACAACGGCCTGCTTCTCAGTGCCATCAACAAGGCCATGTCGTGATTGCCTGCCCGTATCCCCGATGATAGAATCATCTTTCGCCTCCCTTCTTTATCTTCGCTCTTTGATCATGACCGTTGACCCGTCTCCGACAATATCCTGCACTCGCATTGGAAGATGGAATTTGAACACAGATGTATGACCATGGAGAAAGTGTATGCATTAGTTCATCATCTGCTGCTGACACCGGAGCAGTTATTAGCTTAGAGCTCGGTCCCTCCTTTGATAGGTTGGCGACTATATGGATGTAGTCGACGCTGTATGTTACGATTAGTGGCCTAGGGCCTGTATTCCTTGCACCAATATATTCGGAATTGGTCTAGAATGAGTGTTGCGGCTTGTGATGCTGCTTTGGACTGACCTTGTGCAGGGAGCGCTGGGCGAGATATGTCATACGTGGTATACATATGTACTAGCATTTCGACAGCTGTTGGTTTCAAGTTAATGCTCGCATTGAAACAAGACCTAACAAAGTTGGGGCCAAAAGCGGCAAAGGGATCGCTGCTGAAGAACGGGCGACGCTTTCGATTTCCGTTGTATCAGCGAGGGGATAGTGTGGAAGGAGTTGGGCTTCTCGAGTCGTCCCTTGGTAAGTACATGGGATCAGTCACGTACTACAAGGTTGAGTTCATGATATGATAGCTGAGCTGTGGAGGAACTAAGTAGTAACTGGCCAAATGCATCAGCCATCTCAGGAACCCCCGTGGGCATCCCATGAACCTTGTCCGCATCTGAATAGCACATGGATCCCGAGAATCTGGCTGACAAGGGTCATCAACTTCGAATGGGAATCAGCCCCTATGGGAAGTAACGCTGTTGATGGAAAAATGGCGCATCTTCAATATAGCTAAGTAAAGGCATAACCTTGTCACGGACAATAGCAGCCCCCTCGTCCTTAGGAATCACGAGGTCGACGGACCTGCCAGCAGTAGTCAGAAGCTGTTTCCCCAGTAGGCCGTCTTTGCCCCGCAAAGTGCCGCGGACGTGATAGAAGTTGATGCATTAATTGATGATCTTTCGATCCGAACAGTAACAGTACTAACAAATCTTGAGTGACATATGCACAATCTCGGTCACCTACTGTGTTGCCTACAAAAACCTTGAGTTTGCGAGAAGAAAGGGAGGCTTGATATTCGACTACGGACGCAATTGAATGCCGAGAGAATAAATTGGGGTATACTTACAGTTAGACACCTAGTACACGGTATATGAATGCCCAAGGACACCCATTAGTACTGGGTGAAACCATGGAACGGTCCTTGGGAAAACTCCCATTTATTTCCTCTCCCCATGGGTTTTCCCGGAAATAGCGACCTATGGACGATCCGTAGGTACGGTCCTTGATATTATTGTCCGACCATTCAAGAAAGCCCCTGGCGTTATGTAAATGTTTATCTCGAGACTTTGGTCAACTGCTACTCACAATTCGTAAATTCTTGCTGCGAGCCCCGAGCGGGGGCCAGAAACGGACGCAGTACGAATTGCACTCGGATTTACTTCCAAATGTTTTACTCCGAATTACAGTGTGATCGCAACAGTGGTTATGTCGGAGTACAGTACAAATGCTCCCAAATAGCAATGTGACAACGAACAAGAAGGGAATACAACATATTAAGAGACAATCATGAATGATGGTGATGATGACGGATGCGAACATGATATGATACGGTATGATATGGCATGAATGTGAAGATATCAAAATGTGTAAATGTGTTCTTGCGCGGAGGGTGCAAGGACAAGCGAGCCCATAGATAATTAATGAAAACCAAAAGACAAAACCTGCTGATACGGTTATATAGGTGCGGAGCACGAATGAGCGCTTTTTGCTCCCCGATTGCGGCGAGAAGTCTGGACGGTCGGAAAAATCTGGACGATCTGAAATAAAGGGGGCGCGGGAATGAAGCCCATTGTGACCAGTGAAGGTCCGAAAGCTGTACCTCACCGGCACATCAATGACCAGGATCTAGAATCCTTGGGACTCGCCCGGATTGAGACGGCGTCACCGCGAACCAAGCCCTGGCCCATTGCTAAGTTCCACGCCGACCTTCTGCACAAGCTCCATTCCCAGGGGGTGGAGCACATCGTGCCAAATTTTGCGCCGTCTCCGCCCCTCGAAAATGCCTGCGGAGCGTTCGCCTGTCTCGCCTTCCGGTCCGAAAACGAAGACCTTTCCGCGAGTGTTGTCCCATGGGCGTTCTCCCCAAGCGAATGCGATCCAGCGGGATTGAATTGCGTCCCGCACACGTCCGTACGACCACTCGTCAACCACAGGACGAGCCCATCCCCCAAACGGCGAGACGCGGTTATCGTATTCAAACCGGTCCACCCCCATGGATTCCACGTCTTCCAGTGAGAGAGTACTGCCAAGGAGACCGCCACAATCATCTCCAGAGGATATCTCGGAAGACGGGAGAGACGGGAGGTCATCATTTGCAAACGACAGGGGAGATGAAGACGGCGAGAGGGGTAATGGGAAGTTGTCGAAGAGGTATATGAGATCCGCGATGTGGTGGGGGACTCCACGAGCAGGACCTTCCTGGTCAAAGACGTATCGCCAAACTGGCCGGCCACACCGCTGAGCAGCCTGATAAACGCATTCGGTGGGCCAGGATATACGAGCGTCTTCCACCAACTCCAACACACGCTCTGATAGCTCGTCGGTGATGTGCGGCGCAATGTCGTAGGCATTTAGGAGGGCGGTAGCCTTATGGAGAGACTGACATATGGCTCGGAGACGTCTGACGACACCAGAAGCTACCCAGTGGGAAGTGGAGTCTGACCAAAGGGCCGAATCACAAGCGCAGTCACCGATGATGAGGGGTTGGAGTCCGGATATATTTGGAGGGGGGAGTACGCGCGCGTTCGGATGAGGGCTGCGGCTCTTACTCTTCAATCTCCGCACACTCCAACGGAGTGCAGCAGTCAAGTTTCTGTCTTGAGGAACTTTCGCTGCTTCGTCTGATTCGGTGGATGGGAAGAGGGTATCGCGCCACCCGTTCAGGAAGAAGACACCGTCATCGACCGCGCGGATGGGGCAAGGTATTTCTGCAAGTGTATCAGCACGGATGGCGCGGAGTTGCTCTACTGTCGAAGCGCGGAGGGGAGAAAGGGCCTTGGAGATCTGCCAACCGGCAGCATGGATACTAGGTACATTATAGTTGACGATAGCGCTCTGTACGATTGCGCGAGAAAAGAGCTGGTGCCTTTTGTTGGCATTGGAGTAAAGGTGATGAACGATGTCAGCTGCACCGGTGGACGATCCGAAGAGGATGACATTCGAGGGGTCACCGCCGAACTCGGATATGTTCTCGTGCACCCACTTCAGCGCAGTACGTTGATCGCGCAAACCTAAGAAATCGGACCGGTGAGGTGGGGACAACGAGGGACGGAACAATGCGAACCATAATTACCGACACCTTGATCACCAGCTAATCGATTATCTTCGGCGATTGACGCACTTGCAGCAAAACCAAAATAGCCTAGTCTGTAACTGGGAAACGTGGAGTCAGGGTGGGGAAGCTCCTGGCACGTAAACAGGAAGGCCTACTTTATAGTGACGATAATGATTGGTTTACCGATACACATGCTTTTTCGAACGAGAACGCCACCATCATACATCCAGTGAGAACCAGAACCGCTGTTGCCTCCTCTGTGAGAAATAAGCGGGGTGAAACAGGATCATTGAAGGGCATTTTTCCCACCCGTGAATCCAAACCATGACCGGAAGGCGAGATTCAGTGTTCTGGTTAGCAGGGCAGGTGATGTTTAAGTTGAGACACTCGAATTCATCTTGGGGGAGGCATTGCCCGGGCAAATCTCTGTCTCGGAGTCCGATGAGCTCGTCTTCGAAGCTCTTTTGACTGCTCTGAGGGCATATCGGACTAGGGGGGCGGATTGGCTGATGGTGACGGGGAGGGAGTGATATTCAGACGTACCCGTATTTAGTTGCATCGACTGCTGGGGGGTAAGATGTCCGCATCGTCGACTGACGGAAGCGTGCGGGGATGGAGGCATATTCGATACCACGAAACTGGTGTATTTGCACGTCAGATGTGGAGATCGGGTGTTCGATACCCTTGAAGGTCGTCTGGAGACCAGTATGGTGGAGGAAGGTGCGAGGAGGCTCAGGGATCATGATGGACAAGTTGAGCGCAAGGAAGGGGGACGGGGAGTAAATAAGAGGGAAGGCGAGACACGGGTTTATTTGAGGGCATTTGCACAACGGAACACAGACTTGTGAGACCGATTTGCTCGACACCTCGAAGAAACTGGTCTAGAGTGCTCGAAATGGCAATCGAGGTATGATGATCTGGGGGGTGCGGAGATCTGGATCCCTGTGGAACCCGCCAGCGTGCCTCTGCAAACGCAAAATATGACACAAACAGGCCAGTAAATGACGTACGAGAACAACCCGGGATCACCCGGATCTGGGAATGCGCTTGCAACGACGTGGAGCTCACCGAGCCAACAGGCGACGGCGAACTCTCACCGATCGCAGAGACAACCACACTCGCAGACAAGCCATGAGTCGTCTCATTGAAGGGTACAGGAAACAACTGCTAGTACTGTCTACAAGACTTGTACCCAGCCCAAGTTGCGCCGTGATTTCAAGGAACTGCGGATGGCCGAATTCCATTAGGAAAGCTGTGGTTCAGACTCGCATCCTCGCTTACCGTCGGTGTGGGCTGCAACCACTACGAACCTTCACTGATCGTACGGGTGGATGGAGGGGCTTCACGATGGGGTCGTCGACACGTTCATCGCTCTTATCACTTTTGAACTTGCCTTTTCCTCTCGTTTTTATCGGATCGATACGACTTGATGGCCAACGATAATGACCAATCACATCACGTGATGGTCTTCGGGTGGAGTCAAGGAAGCCTATGATACGCTCTAAAAGACGTCAAGAAGTTCTAATAGTAACGAAGTCGGTCTTCAGGCTCGCGTGTCACCCACATTCACTACTGTCAAATATTGGCCTAGCAGCGAAACTGATGTCATAAAAGCACCGCTGAATGTCCTCACAATGTACACACCTTGCACTCGATCCCTCTTTCTTCAAAAGAACACCCACGACTCCAGACCATTGCTCACTCGTGATCAAACCGTGGTCCCAGGACATGAAAGGTATGTGAAGGCGTTACTCGTCCAGGTTCTCATTCGTACACTAAGTTTTCACCCATGGTTCAGTGGTTTCAATCACATTCCACTCGGTCGCAATTGCGAGCACCTTGTGTATCTGGTGGATGGCCCGCTTCTGGTGGGAAGATGGATGGGCAGCTCTTGCGCTTCTTTGTCATATTGTAAGCCTTGTCAGCGCCGTGATGGTGCCTCCGCATTTGGGTCAGTAGGTCCCGCAGAGTCTGAGGTGAGCGCGCTGATCTAGAGACTGCTTCCCAGGCTGGGAGTCGCGTAGCCCTGCAATGAATATCTCGGGCTGGATCCCTTGCTGCCGTGTTGTGGTAAGTGGCCAATCAAAATAGTCCGAAGTTCAGTAGCGCTCAGTGCAAACTGCACACAGGGCTGCACGGCTCAGTATCCTGCTTTCGATTATGCGGGTCGGCAACCCCTCCACGACCCTGAGGCGGATCTCTATCGCGATGCGATTCTCCTTCATGATCATGTTTCTTGTCCTACAGGGCCAAAGGGTCGAGGTATGCATCACTGTGCAATGCCGAGTGTTCAAGTCAACCGCGGTTTCCCAGCTCATCAGTGAGGATGACGAAAACGTTACACCAACCGAATCCCTAAGTGCTCTTGGCGAAAACCTCGTCAGGCACGGGTAGGGCGAATCCTTCTTTTCTACATTTTCTTTCTTTACCACATGCTCACCAGTCGTATGCATCATGCAGCGGATATCATAGCGGACTTAGGCTTGGTAGTGCTGCCGATCTGGCTGTTGCGCGAGGCGAAGCTCTTTTGGACGAGACCAGTTTTGATACAGTCGGCCTTCTCGGCATCGATATGCATTACGATCATCACAATCATTCATTCAGTCATACTTCTCAATGAGACCTCATCAGGGGTACTCTTTTTCGGTCATTTCAAGGTCAGCCGCCATTTGTCTTCACCCCACTTCTTTTGGCCTCGTCTCCGTCGTATCACCTTTGATCGCTAACTTCTGTTCTACGATATTATACAGTCAGCACTCTCACTCTTGATTTGCAATCTGCTCGTGATCATTACATTCATCTACCGGGTATCCCACAGAGGCAAGGTTGACCTCGAACAGATGGAACCGGTCCTTCATCTCACCACCGTAGATCTTTATATGAATACAGGAACCAACACGAACACATGGGCCTTACAACGGACGGGGACGGGGACAAAGCAGAATGATCCGATGAACGAAGTTACAACTTCCGTTTACACTGTCACTGTCACACCTGGGCCACGAACTCAAGAGCAGGAGCAGGTCCACCAGGTGGCTAAGAGCCAAACTCGCTGAATCTTATGTGGATGGGCAGTACGGACATCATGCACAGATTATCAGCATTCTGGGTTCATTTTTATTTGTATGTATCATACGAAATGCCAAGTCGTGTGTACACGAATAACCAGACCAGCAAGCGACTGCCGAGGTCGAAATATGTCATTGATGTTACCAAAAATGATACAGACTTAACAATACAGCGTGCAACGTGAACTATGTTGAATGTCCACTGTTGTTTATAAGGTGATCGTTGAAATCGTCCTCATCTCGTTCCCACCCTCGTCGAAAATAACGTGAAAAGAATAAGGTCAGAAGATTTGACTTAGACATCCTCCTCGATCCCGGCGGGACGCTGGAGTGTAGACACGTCTACACCAGGCAGTGGCCACTTACGTGCGAATGCAACAACGTCCTGCCGGAGCTCCTTCACCTTTTGGGCACCAACCTTGCCCTTCGTCTCTGTTGTAGCGACCCGGATAAAGTCCTTGAGCATCTTGGAGCCAGCTTCCTTTTGGAGAAGAAGGGAGAGCTGGACGGCACGATGGAGGAACTCAGCAACAGCTTTGATGTCCTCCTCTTGCATGTTGCGTGACGTCAGCGCTGACGTGCCCAACCGGATACCACCGGGGGTTTGAGCAGAGGCGTCACCAGATACAGCATTTTCTTGGGACCAGATAAATGTACTGGCAACACGTGAAACAAGGAGACATACTGTTGATTATAATCCCAAGGAGGTCGCAAACCTTCTCAACCTTGCTGCCCGTGAGACCGAGGGGGCGCAGATCCCACAAGACGAGATGGTTGTCAGTCCCGCCAGTCTGCAGCTTGTACCCATAGTCGACAAGAGAAGCACCGAGGGTCTTGGCGTTCGCGATCACTTGGCGTGCATATTCCTTGAACTCAGGCTGAGAAACCTGCAGGAGCGCTGTGGCGACGGCAGCGATTGTCTACGAGACATCAAGGAATCAGGTTTGTGAGTCCAACAGAAACGGAGATGAAATGCTCACGTTATTATGCGGACCACCTTGGCATGCAGGGAAAACAGCATCGTTGACGCGCTTCTCGATGTCTTCGTGGTTGGGACCGTCCTTCCTAAAGAAGATCAAGCCAGCACGAGGACCACGAAGTGTCTTATGTCTTTTCACAGTCAATCTTACTGTAATATCCTGGAGAAAGCGCTCACGTGGTGGTGGTGACGACATCGCAGTAGTCAAAGGGATTATTAAGCTGCTGTGCAGCGACAAGACCGCTGGTGTGAGCAATATCGGCCATGAGCCAAGCACCCTCTTTATCACATATAGCCTTGAGAGTTGCATAATCCCAATCACGAGGGTATGCAGAAGCACCACAGATGATCAAACGGGGCTTGAAAATCTTGGCCTGTTTCTCAAGACCGGGATAATCAATCAGTTGTGTTGAAGGATCAAGTGCGTAGGGGAAAGACTGGAAGTATATGGACGAAGCCGTCATTTTCTTCTTGGCCGTCTGCAGAGGATGTAAGTAAATTGATATGGGCAACCATGTACAAATCGGTACATACGTAGTAGCCGTGCGTCAGATGACCACCATCAGGCAGTCCGAGACCCATAAGACGGTCTTGCGGTTGAATAAGAGCAGTCAAGGCAGCGAAACTAAAAAAAAAATCTTAGCCTGTTGGAAGTAGATGGCTACTACAAAACACACTTTGCGGTCTAAGATGACGTGTTAAATCGCTAATTATTGGCAAGTCAAGGGGATTGTACTTACACTGCCGGAGTAGGGTTGCACATTTACACCCCATTTTTCAGGGTCCAAATTATATGCTTGCAAGGCCCGCTTGCGGCAGAGGATTTCGAGTTCGTCGATGTATTCATTACCACCATAGTAACGAGCGCCGGGAAGTCCCTCGGAGTATTTGTTTGTTAGGATTGATCCGTTAGCCTCCATAGTCGCAAGACTGGTCAAATTCTTGGAAAATTATTTCAAAAATTGGAAGAGAAGGGGAGCGAAAGAGCTACCTCTGAAGCAATGAGCTCGAGACCAGAGAACTGCCTCCAAGTCTCCTTATCGATGATGTTTTTCACCTCTGGGTCGATCTCCGCCAGTGGTGTGTACAACATTTTGTTCTAGAAGAAACGTAGGTGGATCGAACTGCATAAGGTCCAACTTGCTAGACATACGAAAGCTGGTGTATTTGCAGTTGCCATTTTCCGGAGTTGAAGGAGTGCGTTCTTTTTAAGAGACGGGGAGGAGCGGAGAGTGTTAGTGAGGGGACGAGTGAAAGATCGAGTCAAATTTTGGAGCATGCTTGTTTGACAAGTTTTAAAATTTCCAGTGTACTTAACGCCCGGATAAACCCGATCGGCTGCTCTAGGATCCAAATGAGACCCTTATTCTTTGTCTTTTGCACCCGTATATCATCAGCTACTAGCATGATCGTGAGCGCTAGTAGACTGCGAACATTTCAGTCTGCAGACACTTTGCGATCAAGGGAAATCGTATAAATTAAGCAACGTACTGCCCAGAACCACAGTTGGATATCTCCGTGGCATTCTGTTAAAAATAAATAAATAAATTTACTCTGCTGGATGTCGTCGACTATGGCGGACTCTCTGCGACCACCACTGCAGTCAACAGCGCGACCCTCTGACCGCGAACCAAGCCAGGACGATCTTGAAAAACTCCGTGCTTGGCACGAGGAGCGTCTACAGCGTAGGCTACGCGACGAGTACGAGAGCCAACAGCTGCACCTCACCGAGCTGGTAAGTGTTTACATTGAATAGTATTGGTTTATGCTGACAGCCTCTTCACAGGTGAATGACACTATAGATGCTCCTCTGCATGTTGCCAACGTAAAAGTTCATGGCGCAGCGCATACCAGCGAAGCATTTCTCGGATGGCTTATTCGCCCTCACCTTTCGTCTGCCCCGCCAGACTTGGCGGACCCGTCCGCCCAGTCGACGTTAGGTTCTGTCCTCCATACTACACGGGCGGTATCGGATTCCCTTTCGGCGACTGACCTGTTCCGCACCCTCTCTGCCCGCATAGAACGTTCTGCAGACGGTCCGCCTGGTGACGTCGATATCATTTTCAATGTCACGGAGAAAGGTCGCTTCTTCATAAAAACCGCAACGGAAATTGGGAACTCCGAGGGTACTGCTGTAAGTTCTTTGTTCCTACGGTGTTTCACCTGCTCACCACCACATCCCAGTCCATCACTGCGCGCCTTTCAAACATCCTCGGCCGCGCGGACACTCTCACCTTTAACTCATCTGTCGGGACAAAGACTAAACGCGCTTTTGACGCGTCCTTTTCACTCCCGGTCATACCATCCCTTACTGCTGCTGCTTTTGTTTCCCTCCTTGGAGCGGATCGTGAGCTTGGTGTACAAGGAGGTCATGGTCGCGAGGAATGTGTTGCAATCAAAGCTGGTATAAGAAATTGGTATAATGCTGCAGAGCGTGGCATACATGAACTTACTGCAGAGGCTCGATGGCGATCTATTGGCGGCCTAGCGCCTGATGCAGGTGTAAGGCACGTACATTGAGTCCATTGTCTGAGGATACTGGTGCTCATCCAATTGGCTTCTTCCCTTGTCACGGAAATGACTCAATTGTGGTCACCGCGGTACAAAATAACTCCTGTTGTTGTATCCTTGTCTGGATACAGTATCCGTCAATCAGCAGGCCCCGCCCTCAAGGCTGCCCTGGTACATACCTGGACGCGTGACACGCTAGACGACCATATTATGGCGTCTAAAGGGGCTCTCCTACGTCTCACAAATGAGTTGGCGGTGACAAAACGTGTCACTCGCAGTCTCCTTCCCTCGCCTTATACCACTAATGCCGGTGCGTTTGGGGGGTCGGGTACATCGGGAAACCCCCCATTTACAAACGTCGGAGAAGGCACAACTGCGTTCTGGAAACTAGAAGGCGAAGCAAAGCGTGGTTGGGTTCTTACAAAAGGTTTGGTGAGTAGTTTGGTTGCAGACCTGAGTTCAGAGGGTATTTGAGAGCTAATTCTCCGGTTATGTCCCCACCCTCGTATTTTTGTTTCATATTCCATCGTCTTCTTGGCTTCATGCTACGCTCTCTATAGGCTCTCTCGCTCTCTGCGCGCACCGGCCTCTTACGAGTTGTTGCGGGTGAACGTGACACTGTCCACTGGAGTGACTGCTTCCAGCTTGGTGGTCCTCTTAGTGTCCGCGGGTTTTCAGCAGATGGAATGGGTCCACGCGAAGGCTGTGAGTGTCCGTCCTTTTCCAATGGACGTTAACGTCTGAGTTTTCCTGTGTGAACCCGCCTCTCCCTCAGCCACTTCTCTCGGCGGCACTCTCTACTATGCTCTCGGCCTCTCCCTCGTAGGTGATATCCCAACGCGGCCCACGTGGCCGCTCAAGTTGCACACATGGATCAATGCGGGGCGCTTGCAGGATGAAGACTCAGATGGTGGGTTTACTGAGAACCAGTGCTTCTTCGCCTTTCCTCATTTGAACCAACCAGTACGTTCTACGTTGCATACACTCCTCACCCGCCCGTCCGTCTCCGCCGGTCTTGGGCTTATCTATCGCCTCGACCCCGTGCGTGTTGAGGCGAACGTCACATTTCCCCTTGCCGCTGCACGTGGGGAAGGCCTTCGACGGGGCGTACAGGTCGGAGTTGGGCTGGAGATGCTGTAGACTCTATGGACACTCATCGTGGAGGTAACTTACAGTATTTACGGTATCTATAGACAGACCTCATGGCAATGTTTATCGCATGAGCTCCCAGCGTAGGACCCTGTTAAATAAAAAATGACCCTTCCCGGCTGAGTGTGTCGTTCGTGCTAAAAAGACTACGCGTCAATGCTTTCGGTCTATGGTGAAAGTGTTCCGCAACACAGTGCCATTTTTCTGTCCCCGTTGGACTTCGTGTCCCATCCATGAAAATCGCCGTCAAAAGAAATATATCGCATCCAGTAAGAATGGTATTCGTCCACATCCCAGATTTATGTAGGAGTTACGCAAATCACTTGCGAGTATTACGAGTCGATCAAGATTCCTTCTCTTCATACTCAAGGGCAAATGCTGGTGAATAGAGGTAGATGACGTATCTACCTAAGAAAGCTTTTTCCTCCCCGCTCGAAGTTCCGTTCTATCAAGAAATGAAAACCGTACAAATAGCTGCCTTGTGCCAGTATGAACCGTTGAAAGCAAGAAAGCACATTATAAATGAACGTGTTTTACACATCCATGCCATCGCCAACCACAACGTGCATCACGTCGACCGTCCTGGATATTCGACGCTGTACGAGGCTGTACAAAAAAATGAAACCGAGAATAATCTCAAAATAACGAATACACACTGATGAAACACATCCAATGGACTAACGGGGGATGAAAGTATTGTCAGCTGCTGGTCACCGGGTTCCGTGACGGGCTTGATTGGAACCCAGCAACTGAGCGGACTCGTGCCCTCCTCGTAACTCGCTTGGGATGCATATAACAGTAACCCGTCCGAAGGAACTTGTGACGTAACCGTTTGCGAAATTCGCGATTCGAGCGGGCCATGGCTCGAATCAATTGGCATCGCAGTCGGCGAAGATGGCTGGAAAGGAGCAGATGCCGGTATCTCAACCGGAATCTCTCGTGTTGAGCGCGCCATGGGTATGATGGAAGAATTCATCGTCCGAAACGTCGTATCCGTATGATAGGGAATGGGGATGAACGACGTGGGGTACGGAAACTTGTAGGAACCTGAGTGCTGTGCTGATTGCGATCCACCTTGCTCTCCGGTAAGTGAGAAATGAAAGACAGACGATGGAGGCGAGAATTTGGGAAGCTCTGCTAGTCGTGTATCCCTCCACCAAA
>Ga0307511_10003823_pt1 | contig 15411 bp, 8 predicted proteins | sample 13_EM_MG_FD_200266 | JGI IMG/M metagenome (GOLD analysis project Ga0307511, IMG submission 200266) | Populus trichocarpa ectomycorrhiza microbial communities from riparian zone in the Pacific Northwest, United States - 13_EM | ecosystem: Host-associated > Plants > Roots > Unclassified | place... | reverse complement strand
TCAATTTGTAAAAAAAAAAACACTATTATTGCAATTGATATTAATTTGGAAAGGGGAAAATAAAGTTTTGCTTGGAATCCATCTTTTTCTTCTTCTTTTGGTGTTTTTTCCCTCTGAAAAATACCTTGTCGGAAGTGTTGGCTTCAGTTGAGGTAACAGACAGACAGCAACCTTATCCATGAAAACAACAGAAGCAGCACAATGTATTAGCTCACAAGAACTCCATGTACCGAAGTCCAGCAAGCATGCAATGCAATGTCTTGGACAAGGCAGCTAAATTTCTTGCAATGCCTGCGTCTTATTTGTTCTTTTGCTACCCAAAATCAGGTTAGCCATGTGGTCATGCTCCTATCATCCTTCCAGTCAACTTCTTAGAATATACAAGAACTGCCAAAAGTAAAATAATTGCGCAAGGCTGAATCTGCCAGTGCCTTTTTGTGTTTTTCAATTTCTTTTGGAATAATCATGGATTGAATTATTTATTTTTCAGATCTACTCTTATCTTTTACAAGAATTATTTGTAAGGTAATTATGGCAGTAGGGCTCGAATTTGAGTCTTGCAAGTTGCATCCTTTCATGCTTTGAAGTAGAAAGCTCCACTGGTAAATGCCTGTTGACATTGCCACTACCCTTAAATAGACCAACTTGATCATCAAGTTGCAAGGCTTTCAGCCTGGAAAATTTTAAGGCAGTAAAAGCAATCTTGCATTCATCAGTGAATGAGAGGATGGTCAACAAAATAAATTAATGGTTAAATTGGTTGGACCTTGTGGTAATTGCTCCAAATAAAAAGAATAAATAATGTCAGCTAGATATAATTAAATAAATGTATCAGAAGTTGACCATAAAGGATTAATCCCCTCCCTAGATCCATCACTTTGATGCCTAGCTCTGAAAGAGAACAAAATGGCAACAACCATAGCATTCAGCTTGTGTTCTCTACTAATGGCTGCACTCTTTGGTTACTCTGCATCAGTCCAGCTAAATGACCCTGGTACTTTGCTTACTTTGATGATCTTTTCAGCTATATGCGTTTCAAAAGCTAGTTTTCTTCAATTTTTTGTTCATGCTTCTGATTTTTATTTTATTTTTTAAAAGATTGGTACTTTTGGCTCCCTCTTTATGCTTGTGCTTGTGCTGTTAATCTGGTGAACTGGGCAATCTCTAATACAACAATCAGGCAAATTGCCAAGGTGACATTATGGTTTGCTGCACTCTTGTTTGTAAAGGTTGTAATAGAAGATTATGTGAATGGAACAGCTGGCTTCTGGTCATTAGATGTGAGTGAGAGGGTTGTAAGGGAGAAAACTGGAAGTGGGTTGGTTCTAATTTCCATGATTTTGCATTTGGAAGCATCATCAGAACCTAAACATTCCAAGATGCCAAGAAAGAGAAGGGAGTTCCCAAGATCTGTTGAATATGGTAAACGCGTTGGTCCTCCTTTTTTCTTCTTCTTTTGTTAAGACATTAGACCTGCAAAATTGATTGTTGGGTTTTATTTGACACTAAACTAAAGAAATGTCAATGCAGGGATGGCAAGCTTGGTGATCTTCAGTTTAGGACTTCCTTTTGTTTTCTTTGTGATTCATGATGGAGAAATGAAGTTTGATCATATCAAGGAACAAAACAATGTGAAATCCTTTTAAAATGGGACATTTCTGATTTGGCTTGCACACTGTTAATTTGTTCCACCAGACTCAATTGCCAACTTCCTCCTCGCAAAGTTTCAATTTGTAGGGCTGCAGTGGTGGGATCACAGCAATTTGTTCATTTTTAACTCTCCTGCCTTTTACCTAGTCGAATTTCAGCCATGTTCAAAAACTTGTGACATTCGTTAAAATGAGACACCTAACGATCACTTCACCTGCATTGCTTCAAAAAACCTATACGACAGAGAAATGTAATCTAAAAGTTTGCAGAGAAAAATAATTTTATCCAAATCAACTCAGTGTCTAAACTAGTAAACTAGATCATGTCTCTGACAAAAAGAACAAAAACAAAGAATTAATGACAAGCACATCAAGAACAGTGCAAATAAGTAAATGTTTAACAACTTCTACACCATCCATTAGAGTTAGCAAGTTTGATACTCTTACGCATGAATAATTATAGATGCGAGGGAAATAAATGGGAGAGGGAAGAATAGATGAAACTGAACCTTCCAAAAAAAAAACCTTGCAAATTACAAATTTATCTCTCAAAATTGGTACTGGACTGATCCCTGTAAAGCTTTTACATCACATGGAAGACTTCGCTAGAGCCCCTGTTGATTCATACGGATAACAGAGAAACCCAGATTTCACCTGCAACGAGTAGCAATGACTTTTAATTCATTTTCAATGCAAGCCATCCCAGCGCATGCAAACCAAAATGTGCTGGGAAAACCAGGAGCATTCTCTGGTTACATTACATGTTTTCCAGAAGCTTAGTTTCTCCAGTAACATTTACACCTCGATTATGCGGAAACTTGGTAAGCATGGTTATGGAGCATTATTTGAAAACTAGTAATTTATGTATTAGCATGAAAAAATAGCTACAACAGGAGAGCACATGTACCTACAATCTTAAAACGGGGGAGGGGGGGCTAAAACCTTCTACACTTTGCACTAAACCCCATTACTAGCAAACAAGCCAAGATACAATTACGGACGTCCTCTTTTATAGATGAAAGTGTATCAATAAATGAGAATAAACACTAGCTACTTGCCGAGGCAACTAGGAAAAAAAAATTCATCACGAAGATGATTGTAGCTCCAAGGACCGTAGGCCTCTGCCTCCATTGCTCGGGACTTGGCCAATATCTTGTCAGCTTGACGCCAAATCCACTCAACCTGCTTATGATTTGATCAGCCAATAAATGCCAGCAAGGAATAATATCCTTGAACAGATCCGAATCTGATTCTCATGTCAGGATCTCCACATCCCATTATTTCAAGCAGGGTAGGGCAAGATATTATTTAGGATTTAATAGAGGCGGCCTCGGCACTTGGAAGCTCCACAATGGCAAGGATAGCCTTCTCCAGGCAGCAGCTCATACCGATAGTTGTATGTCAGTTCTTCACCAAAAGATATCTGCACATGATATGGTTAACCAAATAAATGAAATGTACTAATAATCTACCCGAACACAGTACTGAGTCAATAAGTTCTATTACAAATAGATGCAGTATGCCTTGAACTACATCGACATAAAGATAAATCCCAACTACATCAGGCACCATGAATGGGCAAAGAGCCCAAAAAGTATCCCACAAAATACCCTTCCCTTGAACTAATAAGAAAGTCAATATTCTTAAAAGTTTCATATAAAATTTTTAGAAAAACGTATGTAGATCCTCCACGTGTACAATAATTGATATTCAAGAAGGAATAAGGAGAGTACTTACATCCCGACTTGCATAAAGACCGATATGAGCACGCTGAGAATCCATGCTGTTGACCAGAACTTGGTGGTTTGCAAGATTTGGCATGCAGCTGCCAACATAAACACATGTCCAGTGTAAATCAACAAGCACAGCCTCATGCAGATAAATTAACAGGCCAGAAAAGACTGGAGACAACTAATCAACTACCAAACCCTGTTCCATCATCTACCTCACTCCCGAGGCTTTTCTTCCCTTAAAATATAGGATAACACACTCTCTTCATATCTTGATGCATTTGAAAGTTTATACGTTAAAATATAAGCCAATAGCTAAGGCTTCTAACTTTGATGAGCATGTTGTGAATTGACCCCACTCCTTAAAAAGGAGAAGCAGGTGAATGGTAATGTGTTTTATGGCTATTATGAAATTATCACCTCCTTTTTTCCCTTCTCGCAAAATCTTAAAACCATCCCACCATCAAACTAGAAAAAAAGAGGCTATAGAGATGTCCTTGTGCAATCATTAGGATGTTGCTAACCGTCACTTAATTATAACAAAATGTCTAGCTATACTTCAAAGCAAGAACCTCACATGTATCTATATATTAAGCGCCCTCTATAAAAATTCTTTTTAATATTTTGTTTACTGGTTCAATAAAAAAATTCGTTGGATAAATCAACAAGGTATCAGGTTCACTGGTTTGCAGTTCTGGCCAAACAGTTAGCTACTGCATGAGATAAAGGCCATGAAGGTACTGGTTCCATGAATGGTCCCCCTTGGTTCCCTGATTCGACAAAGTCAATCAGGTCTTTTAAGAACTACCTTCTGGAGTTGCTTGATGTTTCTCATATGTTAGATCTTAGCTGTTCTTATGCTTCTCTTCTATATAACTGGCAATCTACTTTAGCAATCAATTATTAACATTTTCATCCGTTAAAGATAACATTATTATCATATCACAGAGACATCATTTGAATTATGAAATTTTTTGAAGGCATTGATAATTTGGTATTGCCTTTTTTCATATGAACAGAACTCAAGCTTATAAATGTATGTAAGTGCATACATTCAGCAATCATCAAATCTAAATCCATATAACATTAAGGCATCAAGCTAACGCCTGAAACATCTAAAGAGAGGCAGCATTAAACCTAGCCAACATCTTCACCTTACAGAAAATCAAGTAGTTAAATCAAGCATGGGGCGATTTTGATTGGTTCAGATTGATAATTGATACATTTGCATACAAGAAGCAAATTTCTCGTACCATAGAGAAGACTACTGCAAGGAATATAACTAACTTTCCCTACCTGTGGTTGATGAACCGTGAAACATTCCCATACTTTGTGGCATCAATAAAATAATGGGACTGTCCTTCAACCATTCTGCTCATATCATTGGTATGAGCATCAATTTTGTACATATAGCTGCAACCTTCTTTACCATACCTAAAAGCCAAACAAAGCACATTCAAAACATAGCAAGAAAACAAAAAAGAGCCAAAATTGCATCTTCCAAAGTTGATAACCTGTCACGTCTATCGTTTGCCTCCTGTTCATCTAAAACCTCCCCAATGTACTCACATATAAATGTACCACGTAGGATTGGTTCCCCTGCCCTGACTGCCCAACCCTGTATTTCAGCAAAGACAGAAGTTAATAAGGCACTATAGAAACAGTGAACAATTGAAAGCAAAACTCTAATTGGGAAGGTTTGTTACCTTATTATCTGTTTTGAAGACTTCCAATTTCACTCGTATTCCATTCTGCAAAACTCTGTTTGGGCAAGTTTTATTGCAGCTGCACATGCTATTACACTCATAAACAAGGTAACCCTCCTGCACGATTTTGCAAGAAATGTTTAAAATGCAAGTCTCACCAGTAAAACATGTATGCCTCACACACAGAGGCAGAGAGAGAGAGAGAGCCAAAATAAAAGGCCATATCCGCTTGTCAAATAGAGCTTGTGCACAGAAATTAAACATGCAGAATACAGAATCAAATTGGCAATTGATATGAAAGGGAGAAACAATAGCATGTATCAGTCACCATACTAGACACACTTGAAAGCAGCAGGCCAATAAAAAATCTTGCAGGAAAATAGAAAGTTCAAGGAATGAGGAAGCTATTCCATATGCAGCCAGTCAATCATACATTCTTAGCTATCAAAAGAGCATCAACATTGGAGTGGTAATTAGTAACTATTTGCAACAGTAAAAAGAAAATAGAATTACCTCCAAAACAATCCGCCCTTTATCATCATATGGGAATCTGCCAAGCATGGAATTCCCATATATGTCTCTCGCATCTTCATAGTCATTGTCAAAGAGATAAACATGATCACAAGTTTCAGGACAGCACATTGGATAATGGCAAGAACACCCCAATTGCAAACTCTACATAAAAAAGGATGGTGTTGAGGGAACAGAAAAAAGGCAGTGCGTTTAATACATAAATCCATTTCCAAAATTATATGGATATTATATGACATGCATGAGCATATTTGCAAAGTGTTTTTCTTCCTTTCCTCTCAATCTTTATGTGTATGCATGTCTTAGTGTATGTGTTTTATATTTTGAATTGCAGTGTCCTCAGTAGCCAACTAGGGTTCAATCATCTCCAAGGTAGGAGAACAACCAACAAGTGCATTCCACATTGATACAATTGGCCATAATCAAAATCAAATTGAATTTAAAATTAAAAAAATTGATAACCAACCAAAAGATACCTCAATGCCCAGACTATCAGATTGATCAAGCAATGGCCCTGTTACATAAGTAAAAGTTTCCCAGGGCCTGGGGAAATTACTGATTTGACCATCAGAACCATCTGCCAAGACATGGAGAGAATCCAGGGGATCTTCATCTACAACACATGCCACTGGTATCGTTTCCTTCCCAAAGCTTATGTCATTACACAAGACAGTAGCCTTTTGCTTAGGCCCTTCTCTAACATCATGCACATCAATAACATAGTGGCACTCGTCCACTTCCCACTCATTGTTTACATGATCAGATGAATGTGTAATTTGTTTACTTATTAAACCATTTGGAAGGGCCATCAAAGGAGAGAATAATCCTGGGTCCTTGAAACTCTTACATCCTCTGGAACAGATAAACTCCTCTTGGTGCCACTGTACTTGAATGTTATGCTCACTGCAGAGCTTGGCTGCCTTCAAATAAAAACGCTCTGGCAACACTCCATATTTCCCCTCCAGTGATGCTTTTAGGCTCACCTTGCAGCAAGCAGAGCGTGCAATAGCTAAGATATCATGGTTATTAGGCCGAGGTTTTGTTTTCTGAACCTCAGAAAACAATATCTTTGCGACCTCTGAGCTTTGAGATTCTGCTAGTCTACCAAGAGTACCTGCCTCAATTAAATTAGACTGTATGCTTAGTCCCTCACTGCTAAGTGACTTTGATGCCTGGATTCGTTTCTTCAGACCAGCAGTCACACTGTTCCTGATGCTGCTATATGGTGCCCCCAGACCTTTCTTAAATCTAGGGCGGCTAAGTCTTCCAGATTTTAATCTATATGCATAATACCGAACACCTCTCTTTGGGGGGCGAGAGCTGAATAGATTTGGTCCCATATGAGCAGCCTGATGGTGGCGGCCAAGATCAGGCAGCAAATCGAACTTCAGGCCACAGAACTTGCAAATGTACTTTCTGACACCACCTAAATTCTCAGAGTTATTTACCACTGGTGCTGCATTTTGTAGCTCGAGTTTCTGCAGAGATTCCTCTTTCTCCTCACCCATAGACAGATTAAGCTGCTGATCACCTTTTGACAGCCTGAAATCAGCAGGGTGCACAGAGAGGACATGCAACCATAACTGCTCAGTATTCCCAAAGTGGCTGCCACAAGGAATGCACCGTAGAAGCATGCATTGTTCAACAAATTCCACATGGTGTCTTTCCTGCACATGGGTTTCCAAACCTTTTCTGTTAGTAAAAGAATCCAGGCAGATGGCACAAGCATGACCTCTGAAATGCCACTGTGCTTCCTTTTTATGATTGTCCATCCAATGGTTGCCAAGCTCTTTATCATCGAGAAACTCTTTCGAGCAAATTTTGCACCTAATAGATTTTTCATCATCTTGGCTACCATCAATAGCCAATGGCAAAACTGCTGGTTCTTCTATGACAGAGGAGGAAACTTTTATATCTTCCTCCACGGCGAAGCCCCATAACTTTCTGAGCCTCTCCTTTTCAGTTAAAACCAACTTCAACAAGAGTTCCCCAACGTTAAAATCTTTAGAAGCTTCAGAGAGGGCCCACTGAAGTTGAACATCCATAGGAACAGGGTTTCTTAGAGAGAAAATACTTTTGAAAATCTTGTAGAAAAGCTCACATGCTTGATGTAAATGCAATTTCTGTTGTGATGAGCTACAGTCCTTCAAAAGATCTATAAACACTTCTTTTGATATTATCCTACTTCTACCATTTCTAGCACGCTTGAGCCAACTAGGAATGTGTTTATCACAGTACAATGAATAGCGCTTTGGACTATCAGGACAAGGGATGCTACTATCAAGGGAGCTTGAGCCAATGCAGTGCAGCATCTCAGAGTTATTGCAATCATGGTCAGGATGCTCAAGCTTCTCGGTTAAGCTGTTCCTTCCATGAAAGGCATCTCCATCCATGACTGAGACAGGTTCCATTCGAAGAGGATTTTCAACTTGTCCAGCCAATTTTATCTCTTTGCAATATGTGATGTCTGAACTGGGAAAGACCTCTTCATGTTTTCTCTTATGGGGATCCTCTGGCAAAGTTGAGGTCTTCTCTGTGTCCGGCCAGGGTCTGTGTTTCTTACAGAATGCAGAACCTGGTAGAGACCGATGCTTGCATCGAGTACCAAGAACAGTGGTACCTTCACACAATGGACCATGAACCGGAGGACTTGCCTCTCCTCTTGTGGAGCTTCCAGCAAAACGAGAGGCCAAATGCACACAGCAATAAACATCACCATCATTAGCCCACCTCACACACTGCCTTCCCTTAGATTCAATAAAAGCTGTACACTGGCGATTCTTACTCCCATGTTCTATGCTTTTTTTACCCAAAACTTCATTAACAGGAGTCATTTCTACACCTTTGATCTGTACAAGCTCAGAATTTCCTGCTTCAATTACAATTTCATCCCATCTATCAGCCACGCTACAAGGTGATTCTAAAGGTGCAGCTACCTCCCTAGAATCCTCCTCTTTTGAAATCTCTAATTCTAAAGTATGAGCATTGACTGTGTCTCGATTACTGAAAAACTCAGAGTCAATTTCAACAGTCATAGTTTGAAGCGGACTGCTTGTCTCCATCTGGGAAGCATGTGTCTCTGCACGACGAACTTCAAGCTTTGGCCTCTTCCTGCTAGCTTGAAGACTAATGGTTGGGGAGAGACTGTCATAGTTCTGCTGCTCCATATCTCCGCCACTTGTTATGAGATGAGAGGTTGAGAACCACTTCATAGCTTCATGCTTCCAGGTTTTCCATTCAGATCCCAAAGTCGATTGCACTGATGCATCCCGGAGAGAGTCAATTTCATTCCATAGGATAGAATTGGACAATTCCTTGAATCACAGAAAGCCAGAATCAACAAATGTTTGGAGACAAAAATATAAGATGATACAACTTAGCACCAAAAGGAAGGTGGGCAGCACAGGTGCAAGCTGAAGCCTAATGGCCCAGCAATCCACCATGTATCCTTGCATGAAAAAAGCAACCTATGAGACAGGGTTAACCTAAAATAGGGACAGGCTTACTTTACTGAAAGTTTATCTGCCCACAGGTTGAGTGGCATTCACTTTCTATGAAATTCAATCAGATACAGTTGTGCAAATCATGCAGCCCAGCAACTATAACAAATACATTAAATATGCATCAACTGGTTACTGGTTAAACATTCCAAAATTAATCACGAGAAGCAAAAACATGAATTGGATGTTTCTGCATTATAAATTAATTTTAGTTGATTTAGGTATGTTGACATTAACCTGCCATATTTTTTTCAATTTTTGAGAAATTCTAACGCGTAGATGGATATATCACATACCATATCAAGGAACAAAATTTATTCTATTATAACTTTGGCATAATGCGTATTACACCTAAAGCACAACCTGTAGTCAAATAAACATGTGTAGACAGCCAAGTTAACACATACCTCCCTTAGCAATTCAACTGATTCAGCACTACATGCAACCTGACATTGCTGTACCCAAGATTGAAAAGAATCCTGCAGCCAATCAGAATTTATGTACCGTTGCAATATCATCTGCAGCGAAGGAGAAGTGGCATTACAGCATCATTAACAGGGGGGGGGGGAGAAGTTGTTCAGTGTTTAAATTAATCCAAAGGAAAAAAAATTGGTAAATGGAAGCAAAATAAAAACAAATCCTGGTTCTAACATGTGCCAGGTGAAAACAAGTCATGAAATGACCAAATGCACCTAAATTTTACAATCTACAAAGAAAAGCACATTGAGCATGGAACTTGGCACATAATGAAATAAGACTAAATTCATAAACAAAGAAATGCAACTAAAAGTATTTAATTTCCAAGCAGTAAAGTGTATTCATAACTGCTACCTATCTCCCCCATCTATATGAACACATGCATCAATGCATAAAAAACCAAAGAAACAAATGCAATGCTGTATCAATTAGTGGGGGAGAGGCTTGCTTTATAAACTGCAAGTTTTAATTGTTGTATTAGAGAAAGAAATAGGAAAAAATCTCAAGACTTAGAACCTACACTATCAAGGGGGAAAGGAGTTTACATTTTGAAGTTTCAGAAGCATTCTTCCTAGATCAGAATAACCAGTACACCGTGAAGCCTCCATGGCAAATTCCTTCCAGACCATCACATCATGAGCTGTGTCTATTAAAGCCTATGACAAGTTTGAAAGGACCAAAGAAATTTCAAGGAAACAGGAACAAAGGTATGAGTTTCCATCAGAGTTCGAAAAAAAACAGCAAAGCAGTAAAACAAATACCTCGGAATGAAACTGGTCGACAATATTGAGCATGGCAACAGCCAACTTTTTCATTATAAACCGTCGTGCAACACTCAAATCTTTAACCAATTTTAGTCCAATTTTGTGAGTCCTATATGCAATAGGCTCTGGAAATTCATTGATCGGTTGGACGAGCATCATATCTGCCCAGGAATAATTCCTGGTGTGCGGAAAAAATATCACAAAATACTGCTTTCGATCATGAGTTGGTTTGGCTCTCAAAGTTGATAATGGCCAGTCTGCCCGTGCACATCTGATTCCTGCCTGCCACTTCCCTCTCCACTATACTTGGAAAATCATAGAAGTATCAGCATGAAAATCAAGCTCGGCACAACGGATAAAAAACACTTCCTTTTTAAAACGAGCAAATGAAGGACAAAACCAGGAGAGCCCCAAAAAGGATTGTGCTCCACAATCCAAGCCTCGAGATAAATTTTCAAGCACATGGCATGTGATGTCTTAAAATCAACAAATTCCATCTTTCAATGTATAAAGAAACTGCAGCATTTGCTAAAGAGCGTCTTTTATTTCATTTAAGTAAGACAATAAAAAATTTAAAAAAAAAGTTACCTTGACCCATAGTGCCACAGATTCATCATGTTCTAGCCACTGAGGCTCTGAAAGAGATGGCTCTCCGTATTTACAGTCGTTTGGTTCACTTTCAATGGTATCAATAATTAAATTAGAGTTTTCGGAGGCTGTACAGGGTTCTGTGCAATAATCCTGTACATTTATGCCATCTTCTTCAAAATCCTGAGAATCACAAGATAACCTTTGGCTCTCTACCTGAAAATCCGAATACGAAGCTCCACCTTTAGAGATGGATAATTTGTCCACCGTCCATTGGCCCTCACTTTGTCTTTCTATACGAGACTCTTCTACATGTTGCAATAAGTCATTTACTCTACCATCATTCATCTCAACTTGTTCTACACGTTTAAAATTACTAGAATCCCCATCATAAGTAAAATCTGTCCCTGAACTCTGTAGAGCACAATCAGATTCTCCAACATACTGAACACCGTTACAAGGAATCACATCCATATTTTAAACTAGAAATCTGCAGCCACACATAGCATGTAATGGTCATTCCAAACTCATTTCCCTGTTCAAGTGAAGGTCAACACATCAAACAGTCAGAAGAACGTTTAGAAAAGAAAAAAAGTTATACTCGTTTCCCTATTTTTCACTGTTGCTATTCATTCCCTTTATATTAAGTGAACATCCTTTAAAAAATCACAACTGTAGTTATCATTTCTCTCTAGAGTTAATAAAACTCAAAGACATTGAGTTGCCTAATGATTCCAAATCCCAGACCTAGTTACTTGCAATTTCTACTTCTTTATCTTTTTCGATATTAGTCCAGTAAAATTCTATCATTTCATAAAATAATAGAACCAGTCTGGATAAAGTCACTTCATTCTGTATCTCATCCAGGTCACCTGATGTGCATAACTTACCATGGTTGCTTATTTGTAATAAATTTGCCAAGTGTTATCATTTCTTTCCCTAAATCTAACCTCATTAAATGAGCATAATCTATGCATATGCAATTACTTAAAAAAAAAAAAACAGGTGCTGATATTAATATAAAAGAAGAGGAAAATCGTCTGCAAATACATTCAATTAAAAATTCCATCAAGTCAATTATTTAAAAAAAAATGATTGAATTGGATCTATCAAATTAATAAAATGCAGAAAATAACAAATACAGAATTCATCAAAATCTAGGGGTTTCTGCAAAATTGAAATCAACATGCAATCGCGCAGAAACATGTACATTACAGAGGTCTATGAAAGAAAAAAATTGAACGATATTTCACTGTTTGCAATTATAAATCTGTAACACATAGCTTCTGCTACAGTACCAAGACAATGCAGCGCAACAAGACAACACATTAATCAAAACAAACATTATAAATTAATTGATAACAAAAATTAAAGAAGGCTCAGATCCTTGAAATCAAAAACCCACCTCAAAGACTCGATCTTTTTGCAGAGATTATCAGCTAAAACCCTAACCCACCAAACCCAGATACAAAATGTGCCATTGAACCCTGCCTTAACATCATTTCACCATTAATCGTTACGGTAATTGTAAGAACCCCATAATGGATTCACACTATCCAAAACCCACAACCAGATTTTGCACACGATCAACATCACGTGAAACATGCATGACCTAGAAGGCGCGGTCTATCTGATCCAAAATCAAATAAGAACCCCTTAATTAATTAAACCTAAAATCCATAAACAAAAGTCCTTAAATCAAAAAGGGTTTGTTTTTAATTGCATGTCTATTATTTTTCTCGAGGGTATTGAGGGTTTTTTCTTTCTTTTTTGCCAGGACCAGCACCAGCAGCTATATACCAGGCATACATACCAACAGCTATAGCTAGGTCTTACAATTGCTTGCAAGAAAATAAAATGTGACACACATACCTACATAACAACAACAATAATAATAAGTCAAAAGACAAAGTAAATAAGAGATGGGTATGGCACTGTAATGTAGCTTTAAAGAATAAGGGAGTGTGTTTGCAAGGAGAGATGACCTTTTTTTTTTCCCAGGAGTGGTGTTGTTGCGTTGATAGGCTATGGCATCAAGGGCAACAAGGTTAACGGGGATTTGTGTGTGTTTTTTTATTATTTCTTGGTTGCAATTTCCTATGTCTCTACCAAATTCGGCTAGGGTGGTGAGATGTGTTTCTGCGGGCAATTGGGCTGCTACAGGTCCCGTGACCAAAAACAAAAACAGGGAGGAAAGGAGAAACATATGTATATATCTAGAGAGAGAGCAACAAGAGGATGTGTTTTCGAAGAGTTTTAAATGGATTGGGCAAGGGAAAGTGCTATTCTTTAGGGCTTTTTATGGGGTATTTCGGCTTATGTTTATGGTGTCCATGGGAGAGTGAAGGGGTAGAAATTCGTGGGCTTTATGCTAGAGACCATAATAGAATTATCAACAACGACGTCTTAGCATATTTTTGGTGTTTTCTTTTTCTTTTTCTTTTTTTCTTTCACCATATGATTGAGTAAATTATAGTTTGGTCCCTGTTGATAATGATTTTTTAAGTTAATTTTTTTCAAAAAAAATCATCATTATCTAATGTTAATTGTTAATTCTTTTTTAAATTCTCATTTTGATCTCTTCAAATACAATTTTTTAATTTGTTTATAGGTGAAATTAGAAATTTTGATTAGAGATAAAAGGTATTTTGGGAAAAAATAATTAATTATCATTAAAAACTAATGAAAGGATTGAATTGCAAACAAATATATCCTCCTACAAATTACAAGGCCAACAAAACTACATTATACTTAGAGAAATGAAACAATATTACTAGTCATATTTAATTCAAGATCGTTATTAATTGTTATGGAAATGAACCTAAATTAAATGCTATTCTTTTTTTAGAGGATATTAAATGATTCTATATATGGTTATATAAACATGATGTTGAGGGTAAGATAATATTTTACAATATAGTATTTGGGTCTCCATAATTCATTTGTTTTTTTTTTAACAAATCTTAAGCTTTTTAATTATAAACTCGCAATAATGATAATAAGGCCATTTTTTTTCTCTTAACTCGTGTTATTAGTTATTAATAATGTGATTTTTTCCTAAAATCATGACATAAATTATTTTCTTTCTAATAAATTAAACAATATCCATATTAATAAAACTTACTCGTACTCTTAAAATAATAAATTTGATTTGTGTAGAAATAAAGCTCTAATAAATTATTATTCTTCTATTTACCTCATAAATGGATAGTGTATTTAATGAAAATTGTTAAAATATTCAATTAATTAAGGCAACAATATAATGTAAGTTTTGAAGTGAATTACTTTGTTAAATTATTTGATTATATAATCATCAAAGAGATAATTTATTTATTTAAAAAAATAATTTCAACATTTACAAAGTTTTTCTTGTAAGTATTATGACTATGTCAATTACCTAGCACTTGCAATAGCTTGTTACACCACAGCTGAGAAAACTATGGTCTCCACCGCATCATCTTTTCACCGTCACCGCTAGAATGTTATCATTTTGGTGTTAAGTGACAGGCTGTAGATGATCCATTTGGGAGCACTAAGGCAAACTTTATTTCTTCTCCTTCAAACCTAATTGCTTCTTAAAAAAAAAAAAGAGTAAAATTTAAATATTTTTACTTGAAAACAAGAAAAATATAAGTTTGAGTTTGAGTTTTTCATTTTAAAATTGCATTTATTCAGTTAATTTCTACCTGTTTGGGAGTGCGGCATGCGTTATCTTTTTTTTATTAGAATTTAAAAAAATATATATTTATCTTGAAAAGAAAAAAAAATTAATAATTTTTGTAATAATTTTTATAATTTTGATATGTTGATATTGAAAATAAAAAATAAAAATATTTTTAAATAAAAAATATTTAAAAAAAACATTAAACTAAAAAGCATTTAATCTTTTCATTTGATATATTAGTGGTTGTTGTTATTAATAATGGTAATGGGCCAATGGAAATGAACTCATTAAATTTTAATTATACAGGTATAGCTGCATGCTCCTCCTTTACTTTCATCGGGTTCATCGCATGAGATCCATTTTTGATGACTTCCTTTTCTTTTTTTTCTTTCTTTTTCTCACCATCTTTTTTATTTTTTTTTATCCTGTTTAACAATGTAATTATAGTTACTTTTTAAAATATTTTTCATATCAAAATGATATTTTTTTTAAAAAAAAATTATTTTTAAAATCAGCACATCAAAATGATCAAAAACACACAAAAAATTTAATTTTTAGCAAAAAAAAAAATTTAATTTTTTGAGAACGTGGTTTGCACCGCGTTCCCCAACGGTGCTCAAGAACAATGATGTTTATGTTTTTTTTTATTTTTTTACTCCTTCTAAATCTTGTTTTCATCTTTCATTTTTTTTTTTGAAAGGATTAATTTCCTTTGATTTATCACATCATCTTATACATAACAATTAAAATAATTCATATTGTAATTAAGTGATGCATGAATACTTAACAGCGATACAAGACT
>Ga0307511_10003822_pt1 | contig 15416 bp, 11 predicted proteins | sample 13_EM_MG_FD_200266 | JGI IMG/M metagenome (GOLD analysis project Ga0307511, IMG submission 200266) | Populus trichocarpa ectomycorrhiza microbial communities from riparian zone in the Pacific Northwest, United States - 13_EM | ecosystem: Host-associated > Plants > Roots > Unclassified | place... | reverse complement strand
TTTGTCAAATAGGTTGTTAGACTCTAATATACCTCTCACTACCACAATCTTTAGATTTACCGATGGAATTTTCTGTCGGTATTTATACTATCATTCCGTTGGCAATTAATTTACCAACAAAATCACCGACAGAAATGCTCTATCAATGAATCTTTCGTCGGTACTTTTTTGGTCCGTCGGTAAGTCCGTTGGTAATAAAAAAATATTATTACCGATGGATTTACTGACGGAAAAGGCGCACAAAAAAATAAAATTATCCGCTTCATTCCGTCGGTATTTCCCCCGGAAAAATACCGTATGTAATTCCGTCGGTAATTATTTAAAAATATTTTTTAAAAATCCATTTTACAAAACTATAAAATAATTAAATTAATATAAATCAACACTCTATAATACTCAAAACGCTTGGAAAAAAGAAGAAGAAAAGCAGTGTTGGGATACAAGTGCATAGAGTCCCAAATAGTATATAGCTCCTGACTCCCTAAGGGAAAGCCCAAGTACCCTCCTCAATTACATCTGAAACCTTCGCAACCCAAGGCAACCCCGTGGAGGATAGCATCTTGAAAGGCAAAAGGTCACATAATCACTGCTCATCTAGTAACCAATAGTCAAGCCAGTGAGAATAATCTTTCTTTAGAACTAATAGCCCTTAACACTAGTCTCTACTTAGAAGAATCTTTCTCTAGGACCAAAAAAGAGCTGAAAGAAGTCTAATATGCCATAACGATCTCCCTCTATGCAAGATAATATGCACTGAAGCTTCCCAAATAGAAGATTTATCCAATAAGAGCCTCTAGACATGTTTAAGAATAACTGTTTTATTTCATGTCTTAACTCTCTTATCTTGATTTATGGTCAAGCCCAAAACCATAGCAAATGTATCAAAAGCTCCCTTAATAATCCCCACAAAACCCAAGTCAGCATTACAAAACATCATAAGATCATCAGCAAAGCATAAGTGTGTGATATGGTTCTATTAACATCGCTAGTAGTACTTAAACCACACATCTTGAGTAGCCACCTTAAGAATGCCTCCTAGGCCCTCCATGGCCAAGATAAAGAGTTAAAGGGAGAAAAGTTCACCCTACCTAATACCCCTAGAAGACACCTGAAGAAACCATACATCTCACCTTTCAAAGCAACAAAAAAGTGAGTGATGGATAGACATGTCTGATTCCATTTAACAATGCGATCTGGAATGCTAATAGCTTGTAAGCCTTGAATGATGAAATTTTAGCTAACTATATCAAAGGCTTTTATGATGTCAACCATTAGTACACACCTAGTCAAACCATTATCCAGGTGATGGTTATCCATGAGCTCCTGGGTCAATAAGATTGCATTTAAAATCTATCAACTAGACATAAAAATAGACTATAGGGATAGTTATCAGGTGATAGTTATCCAATAACATCAAATAATACTACCTTTAACCTTCTCACAATGATCTTAGAAATGCATTTATAAAGCACTTTGCAGCAAGAAATAGTCTTAAAGTCATTCATGTTATATGCAGTCTCAACCTTAGGCATTAAAGAAATTCTAGTAGCATTAACATATCTAGGGAGGATGCAATGATCAATGAAATACCTGACAGCTACCTTAAAACCAATCCCAACAATATCTCAACTTCTTTTAAAAAACAAGGAGGTGAAACCATCCGGACCTAGACCTTTGTTATTTGAGATAGAAAACAAAGACGTCTGAATCTCATCATCCAAGACATCATCCTTCAAACCAAGAACTACATCATCAAAGATAGTAGTAGGGAAAAACTTAGACGTGTCATCAGCAAACTGAGCAGAGGGCGCTGCAAGGAGATCCTGATAAAACCTAACTATCAATAGCCCCAAATCTCTCTACTTAGTAATCTGAGACCCAGTCTCATTTTTCATCCCATGGATCTTGTTCCTCACCTGTCTGTGAATCAAATATTTTTTAAAGAACTTGGTGTTCTTATCAATAAGTTGAAGCCACTAAATCCTGGATTTATATCTATATAAGGCCTCCTCATCCTTGCACAACTGAGAGTATCGTCTAGCAAGATTCCTTTCAAAAGCAAGGAGGTTCTTAGAAGGACACCCATCAAGCAATGTTTGTGCTACAACCCACTGAATCTTTGCCTCCATCACCTTACTAGATATGTGGCTAGAGTGGTGACGATACAAGGACTTAAGCTTAGGCTTGAGCATACCTTTGTGGTGAGCATGTACATTAGGTTACCACTAACTAAAGTTTGTCAAACCATGTTTACCACATCCAAGAAATCCTCATGGTTAGCCTAAAAGTTTAGAAATTTGAAAGAAGCATGAACCTAATGTGTAGGGGGAAAACTAAAGTAGCATAACACTATGATCAGAAAATTATACAACTATTTTATTTCATTTTTGTTCATGTGAAATAAATTTATAAATAAAATTTTATATATAATTCAATAATTTTTCTCCAATTATAATGGATATTTGGGATTCAAAAATTTAAACTCTACTAAAAAAAATCTTAAGAGTTATACTACTAAAAAAAAGATTTATCTGGTTACTAGTTTTAAAGTTTAAATTCAAAACATAGAAAAATTTTTTTATTTTTTTTCTAGGCATGCTTCATCAAATTAGGCCAACTAATGCCACTATCTTACAGAACAAAGCAAACAAATTCGCAAGGTGTGTAGTGCCTAAATTTTGACTTCTTAAGGGACGTTCCATTTACTAGAAGGCTGATGCTGTCAGAACTTGGTTAACTAAAACTTATCACATAAGTTATAAATAACAAAATACTCTTGTTTATTGCTATGACTAGGCCAGCTAACAGGAGAAACTTTTCAGTTTCCTTTCTTTTTAGGATCAAAAAAATTGAGCGAGTAGCTAGTGATCTTTTGTTGTTTTTTGCAAAAATAAATGGAAGAAAAAGAAGAAGAAATGGGAGACGGGGAGAGGGGGGTCGATTGCTAGGTTATAACTGAAAAACTACTAACAGATTCACCGACGGATATTAGTGACGAGTTTATTTCGTCGATAATAACATTTGTAATAATGAGTCGTCATTTTTTTTCTTTTTCTAATAATTCATTTACAACTGTAATTCCCTTGGTATATATTGATGGAAAAATATCATTGATATATACTAAGGGACATAGCGAGGAAACATTTTGTCAGTAAGTGTCATTGTAATTTACCGATGAAATTTTTTCCATCAATATTTTCGTTTGTATTAGTCTATTTTTTTTTTTTTGTAATGGTACTTATACTTGAAATGGAATACATTAAATTGCACAAATTATATATATAAAGCTGACCATCTTTCATTATGACTGTGTGCCGTTTTATATAATGATATAAAGTTTAAATCATATCTACATAGGTAATCTTAATCTTATACAAAGATAAATGTTAGATGAAGGGTTTTATTGAATCCTAATATAAACTAAATTCCTCCTTTATTGAATATGTTGCTACCTAATGTTTTAACTCATTTTTGAAAAGTCTTCGAAAGAAACCAAAAATAGCAAAATAACAACAAAAACCCAAAAAAGATGATGATGATGATGATGATGAAGGAGAAGGTTTGGAAGATAATGATGAGGAGGAGGAAGGAGAAGGTTTGGAAGATGAGCAAACTGAAGAAACAAATAACTCATCACTAAATGAGTTGTCTAAGGAAGCACCACTGAGTCCAAATCAAGGGAGGAGTCAAAGGTAGCCAGCCTGGTTAAGGTATTATGTAACCAGTAAGTGATTGTCTGATAAAGAGGAGAGGCATAGTCTGGTAATGTTTTAATAGCTCTTATCTCCATATACATTGCCTCTCTCCATTTCAAACTCTTGTATGCTTCCTCAAATGTGACTAGATCTTTAGCTGAAGTAAACATTACCGGACAATGCCTCTCCTCTTCATCAAACAATCCCTTAATGGTTACATAATCCTTCAATTCGGCTGGCTATCTTTGATTCCTCCCTTGATTTGGACTTAGTAGTGCTTCCTCAGATAACTCATTTGGTGATGAGTAATATGTTTCTTCAGTTTGCTTATCTTTTAAACCTTCTCCTTCCTCATTAGCATCAGTATCTTTATTGACACCTTCCAATTCTAACACATCACGTTTCACCTCCTCTGCACTTCTACCCTAATTCCACCTCTCATCCTCAACACACATTATATCTCTGTTAATCACTACTTCAAAATTGGATCATAAACCCTATAGGCTTTCGATTCCTCACTCACACCCAAAAGAACACATTTGAAACTCTTATTATCAAGCTTCTTTATTTGACTGTCAGGCACATGAACATGAGCCACCCAAATACACGGGAATGATCGACACAAGGCTTTATCCCACTCCAAGCCTTTTCAGGAGTAACATCTTTGACAGCTAGAGTGGGACTCCGATTCAGCACATAAACAGACCAATTAACTACTTCTGGCCAGAACTCTTTTGGTAGTTCCTTTCCTGATAGCATGTTACACACTATGTTTATTATGGTACGATTCTTCCTCTCGGCAACCTCGTTTTGTTGCGGGGTATAAACTGTTGTGGTAAGCTGTCTGTTAACCCCATACATGCTACATAAATTATTGAACTCGAGTGAGGTAAACTCCTCACCTCTATCGATTTTTAAGCACCAAATCACATCACCAATCTTCTTTTCCACAAACACCTTATACTTCTTAAACATAGCTAATGCTTTAGATTTTTCAGATAAAAAATATACCCAGGTCTTTCTATTATAATCATCAATGAAGGTGATTACATACCTTTTGCCACTATTTGATTCTGGTAAGATAGGTCCACAAATATCTACATGAACCAGTTAAAGCTTCCTAGTGCCCTCCACAAGCTTATCTTCGACATTGCTTCTTAGTGTTGCTTCCCAATCATACAGTCACCACACACTTTTGATGAAACCTTGAGCATCGACAAACCTCTGACCATCTCTTTATAGAGCAAAGTCTTCAACCCCTTGAAATTTAGATGTTCATACTGGCAGTACCACAATTATGTGTTGTCTTCGAATGTGGCTTGGAGACAGATTGAGGTTGGAGAAATTACAGAAGCAAGTACAACAAACATCTTGTTGGCTGACATCTGTGTTTGTATAATTAAACCTCTTCTAGAATGATAAATCTTACACATGTCATGCTGAATGAGAATAGCTAAATTCTTTTCTTGAAGCTGACCAATGCTTAAGGGACTATTTCTTACCTCAGGTATAAAATAAACCTTTGTGATTACCTGAGTTAATCCATTGACATAATGCTTGCCATTTCCTTTTCCTATAACCATCATCCTTAAATTATCTTCGAGCTTCACTGATTGTCTGAACTTTTCATCAAGATCAAAGAACCACTCCTTGTTACCATACATGTGGTTGTTGCAGCCTGAGTCAAGGAACCATACATTCTCTCTCTTTAATTGATTTATCTTCATATACGCCATCAGAAGCATCTTTTCTTCCTCATTGAATTTTGCGTAATTCACACCTTTCTCCCTACTAGGATATTCATATTGAAAATGCCCTGATTTCTAGCAATTGTAGCACTTGACCAAGGCTTTGTTGAAAGATTGCCTACCCCTGCCTCGGCATCTTCCTCTGAAATCTCCACAAGTTCTTATTCTCCCTTCAACTCTGTGTTCATATCTTCCTCCACTCTTCTTTGAATTGGTGATGTTCACAGCATGCTCCTCTTCCTTCTGTCCTTACATCCTCTGTTCATGGACTAACAGGCTACTTTGAAGCTCATTTATAGTCATGATAGAGAGGTCATTAGACTCTTCTATCGAACAGATGACATAATTGAACTTGAGAGTCATTGACCTTAAGATTTTTTCAATGATCACACTCTGCTCCATCCTTTCTCCATGCACCTTCATCTTATTGGCCATGGTCAATGTCCTGGCAAAATACTCATCGACTTTTTCACCATCTTCATGCCAAGAATCTCAAAGCCTATAGCTAAGCACGTTTCACCTTGGTAGAGCCTGGATACTTCAGTCTCATCGAATCTCGGATAGCCTTTGCAGTCTCCTTATTGAGTATGATCTCAATAATAATCCTATCTATAGCTTGGAATAGATAATTCTTGACCTTCAAATCTTTTAGTTTCTGGTCTTCATTGCTCTTTCGTTAAACCTCTATTGGCTCTACCCCTTCCGCTGGTGTAGGAATCCCATTCTCTATCAAGTCCCAGTACTCTGATCCAATGAAGTTTTCCATGAGCATGGCCTAATGGTCATAATGACCATCGAACCATGGAATTGCTGGCTGAACAAAATTGTTGTTCTCTGTCGCCATGATTCTCTAACTCTTTTCTCTTTTGCTAATCTCTTACTCTTGCTACCTTCTTAAGAAACTACAGTTTCTTAGAACACTCAATCAGGCCTCTGTGATGAAGCTCTAATACCAGATGTTGGATCTCAGAATAAATTTACAAGTTTAGGCTGAAAAATCATTTTATTGAATTGCAAAAGCAATGGCTTTATACAAGCCTGTTACAAGGAAATCAACATAAAAGTAAACTCCACGTTCACAACTCCTAAGAACGTGTAAGTGGGTCTAAGACTAATTCAAACAAAACAAATCACCCTACAAACTAGGGCATTATTAACAGAGTGAGTAACCAACTAAGCAACAAACATGGATAAGTCCTAACAATTCTAATGCTTCAACAGCAACAACAATGTAGCATTGCAGTCGTCCCTCTCTGCAGTGCAGCAACTGACATTCTCAGTTGTTCATGGTTTCTGTTGAATCATAACAGAAGAACAACTCTGCACCAGGACAACCATTATAACTTTATCTTCACTGCACAACATCAGCAATATCTTAGTCTTCATCAGCTGCCTACAAACACCTGTTTTTTGCTCAGCAACAACAGTTGTTTCTTCTCAATAACGATTACAGTCAGCCCCCCAGATTACAGTCAGCCCCCCAGCACTAGCTTCATCCTCCTTCCAACAGTAAGAGTTTTCTTCTCAGTCATAAAAGCTTTTGGTTCCCACCATAAGCAATAGTTTACTGTTTCAATAATATGAGGCTCTCTCTTCCAGTCACAACAGCAGTAGAAGTTCTTTCTTAACTCCAGCAGCCCCTCTACACCAACAACTCCTCACTAATGTTGTTGGTATATACCGACTGAATTACAGACGAAATATATATAATTTAAAAAAAAATGGTTCGATGACGTGGAAGTTTTTGCGAGAAATTATACCGACGAACTTATCGAGGGATTCAAACCGGGATCTCCGTACAGTGACATGATCCACTCACCGACAGAATTGCCAATGGCATCACTAACGGAATTAGTCCATCGGTGATTCCATCGATAAAAGTTAATACATCACCACTCTGCCGACCCTCTCCTCCCCTATTTCTCCTTCTTCTTCCCATCCCAACTCTCCCCTCCCAAACTGCAAACAACCACCCCCCTAAAAATATTCCCCTCTTCTTAACATAAGTCATCTTTCTTTAACTTTTAGTCAAGAAGATAATGGTTGTCACCAAGTCAAGAGGTGGCCACCCACTTAATAATTAGTCATCAAATCAATAGTTCTAAATTTTAGCCTATAAAAGGAGGCATTTGCCATACATTTAGACCTCTTGGTTTTCAGATCAAGATCTTTTTCTTACTCTCTTTCTTTGTATTTTGTAATGTTCAAGTTTTATTTCATGTTATATTAATCTCTTGTTTATGCTTTTCATTTCCTTTCCTTTACTTAGTTAATGTTTATCATTATTATGCTTTTATCTAGTTTATTCATGTTTCTCTTCTTCATAATGTTTAGCTAAGTTTATTATATCGAGGTGAAAAGTTTTCACTAATGGTGTTAGAATAGGTATAGTATAAACTCAACATGGACTTTAATGTTTGATACTAACATGCTTTGTATTTGTTATCTTACTCAATCATAATACATTGCTTGTTAAATGGTTAATCTAGATTTGTGTTGAACAACCCTTGGTACAATAAATACTTGACACTTTCATAACCTACTATATGGTATAACCGACACTTATGCTATGAAAGGAATTTGATTTGTTGTTAACATAAGTTATCATCATGAATACCTGACACCATTTATAAGTATTGGCATTACTCAAATAAGATAATTAATATAATCATGTTAATAATTTATTATCCGATTGGAACCTCCTTTGTCTGTGGTTTCCAGTTGAGAAATAAAATGAGTTTATATTATACTTATTTGAAATACCATTAATGGATCCTCTAACCTTGATAATTGTTTTATCTTTGTTTAATCCTTACATCAATATCACATCTCAAAAGTTCTCTTCAACTCCTTTTCATTTATTGTTTATAATTTTATATAGTTCACCTCCCTGTGGTTCGACCCTAGTCTTGCCGGGTTATTTATTACTTCAACACTCCTGCACTTGGGATAAGACATCAAACTTTTTATCATGTCACAGAGCAAGCTTCATGTTAGAGAAAAATGCACAACTACTAGTCTACAAATGGCTTAAGAGTCTATGTTTTTCCGATGGACATGCCTCGAACATATCAGTGTTAGTTAATATAGAGGAATGCAGATTGTATAGAATGAAGAGTTGTGACTGCCATGTGTTTATGCAAACACTCATTCCATTAGCTTATCGTGATTTGTTGCCAAAAGAGATATAAGATGCAGTCACGGAGATCAGTCATTTCTTTAGAGATATATGTTCCAGCAAGTTGAATGTTGATCACATTGAGAGGCTTGAAACAAATATTGTCGAGACAATAAGCAAACTTGAGATGATATTCCCTCCATCATTTTTTGACTCAATGGAGTATCTCCCAATACATTTACCGTTCGAGGTAAAAGTTAGAGGACCGATCCAATATAGATGGATGTATCCATTCAAATGGTTAGATATTACAGTTGCAATGTAATTCCTATATAAAAGTATTTTCATTATTTTTCTTAATTGAAAATATTTGATTAATTCCATGCAGGTACTTGTTCAATCTTAAGAAAGAGGTTAAGAATAAGGTGCATGTTGAGGCTTCGATATGTGAGGTCTATATTGTTGAGGAGATCTCAACATTTATCTCGTACTATTTCAAACCTCGTTTGAGAACGAGAATCAATCGCGTTCCATGACATGATGGTGGTGGTGAAGTGTCTTCTAGTGGGAACTTGTCAATATTCTTCAATCCTAGATGATCCACACCTAAAAATATCATAAGGGAAAGATATTTGTCTGAAATAGAGTTCAGACAAGCACACAATTATGTTATATTTAACTGCGATGAGTTAAGACCTTTTATTCAGTAAGTATATGTACTACTTAAACTTTGTAAAAAATATAGTATTTATATATTGTAATATCATAAACTCATATAATTTTTAAAACCTTGTAGGCAACATCGACAATATTTACTGTCCAATAACTCACAGTTGATCGAATCCCAAATCTTTTCATTACAAGACGAACAATTTACGACGTGGTTCAAAACACATGTAAGTACTATCACAAACTCATTATCTCTTGCAAAGTTATTGTATGTCATTACAGAATTCTCATTTACTGTTCATTGTTGTACATGATATACAAGGTTTATTAAATGGGAAGGAGTGTTGTTATTTCATTGTCTTCACTAAGCCTGGGCCCTGAAAGAAATGTTAAGTGTTACAACGGGTATTTTGTTAATGGATATGTGTTTCATACTGAAGAATACGAGCATGGAAGAAAGACATACAACAATGGTGTTTGTGTTAAGGGATCGACTTGTAGTGAGTTTGAAGTTGACTACTATGGTAAATTAGAAGTGGTCATCGAATTGCAATATCATAGCGAGCATAATAGAGTGTTTTTATTCAAATGTTATTAGTATGACACCACTGACAAAGGAATCATAGTAGATCCTCACTATGGTCTGGTCAAAATCAACTCAAAAGTTAGACTCTACAATGTAAACGATGTCTTTGTTTTTGCAAAGCAATGTCAACAAGTTTATTACACATACACTCCTTCCTTTAGAAAGGACCGATCAAGAGTTGATTGGTTATTCATTTTAAAAACGAAACCCAGGGGTTGTGTCGAGGTTGTTTAGGATGAGAATAAAGACACAAGTATGGGAGATGAAGTCTTTCAAGTTAGTGAGTTGGTTGAACCATATGAAGTTGCTCCTTCGATTGACTTAGAAGAAAATTCAAATTTTCGTGTTTTCGATGATAGTCTTGTTGATGTTGACGCAGAGGAGTTGAATGTTGTTCTGAGCTCTAGTGGACAAGCAAATGTTGATGAAGATGATGATGGTATCCATATTGAAGATTGCAATGAAGCTGATGACGATTCAATTGACGACGAAGAAGAAGAAAATTCTGACTAACTATCAGAATCAAGGAAAGTGTAAAGCATTTTTTTATAATGTAATATTATGGATGATATTTTGTAACACAAAATATTTATTTTATAATTGTTCACTGTTTTTATTGGTCTTTGCGGACAGTTTGTAATTTAAGTGTTTGCAGGAGGATAAATGGGCAATACAAACATAATCTTTCATGCACAGTGTACGATCACCGATGTCTCTATAGACGGATACAGTCTGTCGATATTTTACCGAGAGTTGCAAAATATTTACTGCAAATGCCACAATCACCGATGTCTATACCGACCGATATAGTCCGTCGGCATTTTACTAAGAGTTGCAAAATATTTACTCCGCATGCCATAATCACCGACGTTAATACCGACGGATACAGTTCGTCAGCATTTGTCGGTGCAGTTCATAATTACCGACGGACTGTGCGAATTCCAAAGGGCGGATATTAATGCATCTCTGACCGCGTGTATATACCGACAGACTGTGAAAATTCTAGAGGGTCATTTAAAAATTTTAGTGCAAAATTCAAAATTTATCGACAGACTTTTGAAAATTCACCAACGAAATAATTAAAAATAATATTATTTAAATATTCCGTCGATAATGTCAACGGTAAAACTGCACTATAAATCCCAATGATCACCCCTTCAGTTCATTTTTCCTCTCCTTCGTTTCAGAGTTCTCATTCTCATTTTTTTCTCTCATTTGCTGCAGAATAGAGTGTTTTTTGCTTGTAATCTCTGGTTCTATTTTCAGCAAATTAAAAGGTATGTATTTCCATTTAATATGTTTAATGATTTTATTTTTTTATTTTTTCTTTGATTTAGTTATTGTTATTTTTATTGTGTTTTTTGATTTGGTGTATTTTTATAATGTAGACAAAGTCTTGAAATAAACACAATATTAAGGTAAGCATTTTTCATTCCTAAAGTCAATAGTTTTTTTTTAATTTGTTCAATATATTTTATTGTTTGTTTCGCCATAATAATTGAATATTTGTTGAATTTTAATTGTTATTGTTGAATTTACCTTGTAATTAGTAATTGAATATATAGGATTAAATTTAATTATTTTATCTCAATTTTACTCTATTATTGCATGATATGTGTTTATTATTTCCATTAATTTTAATTGTTATTGATGAATTTCTATAAATGTTAGTTGAATATATAAAATTAAATATTATTTTTTCCTTTATTTTATTTGTTAAATTTGTATAGATGTTAGGTTATAGATAAGATTTTTGAATGGAGTCAATTGGTTTGTGGCTATTGTCAATATTTGCATGTTTGAAAACTTTGGGTAGTCTTTAGTATAGGGGAGGTGCTGCCAAATTTTTTTGTAATAATCGAATTTAATTATGTAATTATTCGTATAAAATTATGTAGATGCATAGAACGAAATGAATAGCACGTCGTGAGCATATGGTTGCAGCTAGTTCTTCTAGCAACGAAGATGACTTGTCCTTAGGTGCCGATCTAGAAGAGGCACTTGCGCTGACTCGCGATGCTGCCTTTTCCAGCATGGTTTCACGGCGCAGAGGTGGTGTGTCTTCACAGCGGAATCAATTCACCCGCAAGTACAAGGCACATTGGAAAGACGACATTTCAATGTAAGTTTGTTTCGGTTTTAGTTTTTTTTTAATTATAACATAATTTATGAACAACTAATCAATATTTCATTAATTTAATTTATTTTCAGGTTCACAAATATTGAGGTCGTCCGAGTAATATCATCGGCATTTAAATCGTCGATGGAGATTCTATTATTTCACTGGGGTCAGGTTTCCAGACATCCTGAATGGAGACCTTATATCGATGCATGGTTTTGAAGATTTCAAGTTGGTGTTAATTTTTAATTTTTAATAAATTATCATTATAATTGTAAATAAATTATTATTTTTATTTTAAATAAAGTTTTTATACATAACACAAATTGGAGTGGGACAACGCGTATGACAATGTTGTGAGGAGAATGTGGGAAAATCATGGGGCAACTAAGTAAAATAAAAAATAATACGATATTTTTTTTAAAAAATTATGTTTTAAAATCTAATTTGTCACTATGGAAGTAGGTTGCGTGATTTTTGGTATGAATCACAAAAAAAGCCAAAACATACGCGAGAGATAACAGTCTACAAGGCTGGAATGACGTGGCGGTTTGGAGGGATTTCAAACTGCCATACATCTTGGGGGATATATGGCCACAATATATTCAGCACGTGACGTCTGAGTGGTTCACACGACGCTCACAGTCCAGTGCCGACAACCGAAACCGGTAAATTCATGGTTCGGTGACCACGCACACCAGCGACTCCATTCCATTTGCTGCACATGCGAAACAGATGGTAAGATTAATTTAAATGAAATATATCATTAATTAATTTGTTGTTACTTAATTAATTTTTTTTCTTACAGGCTACGCTTCTTGGACGTGAGCCGAGCCCAATGGAGCTGTTTGTAGAGACGCACGTGCGGAGTGAAGACCGCCAAAAGGGGATGCAACAGTTCGTTGACAACCGTGCTCAACACTTCATGGTATGTTCGTTCAACCATTTTATTTTGTAAGTTATTATTTTCTTGAATTGAATATGATGATTTCTTTTTTCATTTTCAGGATACCTATAATAGTCGGTTGAGGGAGAGATATGGGGATGATCATTCGACCCATCCGGATTTCAATCCGGATTTGTGGATGGAGGTAAGATCATCTAGTGGACCCGATAAAAATCTGGTGTTCGGGCTCTCCAACACTACGGCCGATAACTTGCAGGTGGCCCGTAGTGTCTCAACCGTTGGGAGCTCTTAATCAGTATCGAGCATCCAATCTAAGGAGTTTTGGCCTTGCAACAACAATACGAGCATCCAATCTAAGGAGTTCGTGGCCTTGCAACAACAATACGAGCGACTCTCAGCGGATTATGAACAACTCCGCCAAATGGTCATGGACATTAGATCACAGATGAGTGATACATATGCGTCTCCTTTTTGGCCATTTGGTCCTGGGAAAATCAGCCTCCTCCTCCTCCTCCATTTTTCTAGTTTAATTTTTTTTGGAAACACATTAAATTTGAAATGAATATTTGGATAAATATTATTTAACTTTATTTTTATATTTTTTATGGGTGATACAATTTTATTTTCATAATTGGTTTTTTTTCCTATTAATTTATATAATTTTATATTATTTATTCTAAATATTTTTTTAAAATAAAAAATAAAACACCACCGATGAATTTCCAAATGGCATTTTTCCGTCGGTATTTTACCGAGAGTTGAAAAATATTTACTGGAAATGCCACAATCACCGACGTCTCTACATATGGAAAAAGTCCGTCGGTATTTTACCAAGAGTTGAAAAATATTTACTGCATATGCCACTATCTCCGACGTGTATACCGATAGACATATCCCGTCGGTATTTTACCGAGAGTTTAAAAATATTTATTGTATATGCCACCATCACCGACGGAATATTTTGCGTCGGTATATTTCTAACGAAAATTTTTTTTTGCGTGTATTTTTCATTTGTAAAACCATCAGTATTTTTTTTTACTAACAAAATTAGCGAAAAAATATGGAATAAATGATGAACAATACGCCGACGGACTTTGGCCGTTAGTGAATTAGTCAGTAAAAAATTTACCGATGAAGTGATAATCTTACATCGACGAATTAGGTTTGTGGATAAAACTATTCAATGTTGCAATGAACAATTGCCTCTGCATGTTCACCGTCAGCGAAGCAGCTCCTCCAACAACTCTCCTCTGCACAACAACCCCTTCTCCTTCTGCAGCATTGAACCTCTCTGCATCAGCAACGGGAGCCGCGAATTTCTCTGCAATAGCGTTTCAGCCACTCCTTCTCCAGTAGTGCTAGCCACAGCCGAGAGTTCCAATATTCTAGTAGCTGCATTTTAATTCATGCGATTTGTCTTCTTGTGTTTTTGGCCATTTTCAGGTTTGGTCCTTAAATTTTAGAAGTCTCTTCAATCACATGCCTCATGTTTGTATACTAGTTTATATGATTTACACCCTTAACTCGAGTGAAATTTTGCTTAATATGATTTTATTTTTGTGACTTGATTTGATCATGTGATAGTAGGACATGTAAGTGATTATTTTTTTTTCTTTTCTAAATTCTTTTTTTTTTTGCCAAACATGGCTTTAATCTAATTTAAAAAAAAAATTAAATTTTTGAGAAGATTATTTTTCAATTAATTTTGAGTTTCCCATATTTTCACCTTTCAATATTTAATATTTGAAATTGTGACCTACACGCAAGACACTTTTTCGATATTAAATGAATTGATTGCTTTCCATAAAAATAACAACAACAAAAAACATTTTTCTTTAAAAAAAAACACAATTTTTATTTTACATATGGTCAAGTCTCTCAAAAATAGATTATATCTGCATATTTCATCATATTAAAAAATCACATAAAATAATCTTTTTATTTTGCATGAATTTTTTTTATTTAAAGCCATGAGAACTTGACCTACATTTCAAAAATATCAAAAAAAATTATCTTGTTCCTTTTTAATATATGGGATTACGAACTTATACATAAAATATATTCTCGATACTAAATTCAAAAAACACCAAAAATTTATTTTGTTTTCTGTTGGTATTCAGGATTATAAACTTATACGTAAGATGTTTTTCTAGTATTAAATAAAAGATAGTTCCTTTTATTTTTATATTGGTATTAGAACGATTAGGTTTTTAACCTAATAAGATAAGAATCTCCTAATTGAAGATGACTTTTCTTCAACCTTAAACTAACCAAAAGTTAGAAAATACAACTTTTTTAGTTTATATCAAACAAATAGACAATGCAGATTACTTTAGGTAAGGTGTACTAGAGATGATACATCCTTCATATACACAACCAGTCCCTCTATCAAGACTCTGAGATTAATTAGGGTTTCTAGTTACCAAAATATTAGGTGGCGACTCTCGTTTTTTTTTTTTCTACTGATAAAGGACAAGAATTGTTTTTCCTCTCCAACTACAACATTTTTTACTATCCCTAATTGAATTACTCTTGTTTCTTATATTTTTAATCATCAAGTCTTGATAAAACTTA
>Ga0307511_10003821_pt1 | contig 15417 bp, 9 predicted proteins | sample 13_EM_MG_FD_200266 | JGI IMG/M metagenome (GOLD analysis project Ga0307511, IMG submission 200266) | Populus trichocarpa ectomycorrhiza microbial communities from riparian zone in the Pacific Northwest, United States - 13_EM | ecosystem: Host-associated > Plants > Roots > Unclassified | place... | reverse complement strand
TATTTTATTTATGTCATACCTCTACTTGTTTGGTTTATTCCATAGTTCCGTATGAAATAATAATATTAGAATATTATTGTGGTCGCCAGATTGGTGAATGGGCCGGTCATTAGCGCCATTGGCGAATGGGCCGGCCCAACCAGCAGTAGCGTCCCATTGACCAATGGGCCGGCCCATTGCTGACTGGGCCGTATTGCTGAATGGGTCAGAACATATTGCCACTCCTTAGCATGTTCAATATCATCATATTCAATCCCCCCATGTTAATCTGGCCATGTTCATTCTCAATTTCGCTTTAGTAAAGTACAAACGCCCTTAATACTACGACTGCAAGGGCCGAAATGCTAGAGTCAGAGAACTCTAAACGAGGAATTCAACGGCGCGTGAGATCAAAACGAACCAACCCAGAAGAAGGAATTACTTGTACGAGTAGAAACAAAAAATTTGAGAATATACAAACAGCATATTTAGGTTTCCAGAAAACCAGGATACTATGATATCGATTGCCATTAGGGTACCAGTACCATTTTCCAATACTATGATTGCGGCTTTACATACTTTATCGGACATACCAGAACTTGGCTAGTGTTATAGCACCTTTGAAGTATTGAAACGTTGCCCCTAATATTAGGGAATCAGGGATAAGTTGCATTATTGCATTACACATACAGAGTAATTTATGTGTGCCAGAGTGCTTTTGATTGTGAATGGAGGTTAAGAGGAAATCGTACATCTAAAGATGATAATGTACATATCATGGTTACAGTATGTAGGTCAGCGCATACATGTATAGCTGGGTTTGAGAGGCGTTCGGTTTCTTCTCCAATAGCATGACTATTAAATTGAATTCCGCATCAACTTCAAATTACGACACAAACCACTCCAGCAGGAATCGTCGATACTATACCAATCAATTACGAGGAAGTTGTACCTTATACGTGTGCTTTACGTGCAAAGGGTGCACTGCTTAACAGCACAGTACATGCACACCGAGATAGCTTTACCTCGTTCCAGCGTGTTTTGGTTCCCTCGGGGAAGACACATAATGAAGGTGTCGATAATCTTCAAAAGTATTCTACCTGTAGTCTCGTTGGTCACAATGCAAGAACCTGTAAAAAACCGCATGCTTACGCCGGCCATTTCTACGACTATGACGTTGAGCTGTACTACTGAGATGTTGTTAAGCTGAGACCGCACTGATTCTTATTATGTTACTAACTAATCATGCATTTCCTAATCATCTGACCGACGGCTTCTCTGTTACATCCTTCAAAGCGTTCCTAGACAAGTATACCTGCTTCTTATTTCGTCACGCGCTTTAATTGTGTTCTGTGTTTCGGTTGAGGCGTGGTGGGTGTGGTAGTCGCGCTGGTCGGTGGTCTAGCATATCGACCCCTGCAGTCGTGGTATTGAAGACGTTTGTTCTAAAAAAAGCTGTCCCGTGAGTGCTGGTCAGAAAGAGCCAGATTCCATTCCAAATACCTACGAACGCAAATATGTACGCCATTTCTAATCAAATCACCACGCAACTTCACCCGTCAGAAGCCATTTCACCAGCCGAATTTTTTACCACGGCGCATCAAGGTCCGAAAACTCTTTCCTATGGTACAACTCGGCTACTTCCACGAACTCCTTCCAGGCTATCACCCTCGCTAGACCGCCAATACCCGTTGGCATTTCACATGCGACGTCCCCTCCGAAATAGAAGCGCCATGTAAATCCCCCAAAGTACACGCCAGTGACACCGTCACACAAATGACATTTGGCTGGAGAGGGCTTCCCAGGGGGGTACCACTAGGACGCCAGTGAAGGGCGCGGATTACTGCTAATAGAGGTGGGGGGATAAGGAACGCCTGGTGCTGACGATGTGAGAAGATAGTTTTACGGGGTCTCAGTGGTGCTGATTAGTGGAGCCTTTGACGCATAAGGTTGTTTGAGGGGTGCAGGATGAAAGTTTGTATTGGTCAATTTTCATGCCAATGTGTTGTGTGGGTCCAACACCTCCCATCAACGAAATACCGAATATTTCACCTGTTATGAAAAAGCTACTCATAATTAGATGCAAAGTACAAAAATGAACATCGACCCTTCCTCCCTAGCAGTGGTTACAGGGAAGCGAGGTGATGGGGGTGGTCACGTCTCTAGAGTCTCATTACCTTCCATAAGGGGCGAACGCTGCCCTCTCCTCCGTCCTCCTTCATGTTTGGCAAGCCGACAGCGATAAGGAGAAAGCTCGTGTGGCAGCACATTATCAGTACCGTAAGGCCTAACAGCGTCTCCTCTTCGAATATATCACAGTAATATGGCCATGGGGATTCCTCGGGAAACTGAGCCCCGGCTCTGCGTTTAGCGGCTCGGAGCTCGACCCCCTCCGTACGGCAGACATCGGGTGTCCGGCTGTTTCAGCGCACACCTCGAGAAGGCGCCACTCGCTTGACCCCCTATCGGCGTTTTTCCCCGCTGCCGAATTGAGATTCGAGTGGTTCTTTCCACCTAGCTCTAGAGAGTTCAGAGATCTTGATTCGGCTTCCCCGGAAACTAAACTACTAGAAGGGATATGGAAGCAGCGAATGAGGTATAATATGTGATGTTACCAAAAACCATCTTGGTTTGCTACGGCGGGGAGGTATTGGGTGTGTATGGTGGTTGGGAGTATGCAACTTCGCCAGTGATTATGAGTGGCATTGGGCAAGAAGTTTGTGGACTGCTGTGCACAATGCAGTATTATCGTTGAAGCCGATCCTGATCATGCTAATGTTTAGGAGCAGCTCAACAGGATATTTTATCAATGTCGGTCGGGGATTTCTGGGAGGGGGTAGATCCGATAAAAGGTGGCTTTGAGGTGGATATCAAAAGGAAAGGTTGTCAGGGAGAAGGAGGAATTTGGAGATGAGTTATATAGTTTAGGCATAGGCAGTCCTATGTGCTCGTCTGGCCAGGTGATTCTAGGCTGGCATCGAGTCCGTATTGCTATTGAGAGATCAGTCCGACTAACAGCTTGGTATGCTAGCGCACTTATTGAGAGGACCAAGACGCAGGGCCTGAGGTTGAGAAGGTTGGGGAGGTTTGGGCATTGTAGCCTGAGACTCTTTGTTTAGTTCCAGGATCCCCGGACATATTTTGGCACTGTTCACAATGATGGTTGTATAGCTATAGTTTTTTTTATATATATACCGGGTATCAATTAATCAATTACATTTCGGGGACAGCATAGCTCCGTGAGTACAAAGACCGTGGGCACAAACTTTATAAACTGAGGAAGGTTATTAAACACGGTCCCCGTCCACAAGCAGCAACCTAACGAGTGCAAGAACGTGAAACAGGCAAGCGGCATATAGGATGACAGAACATAGAGGATGAAGCGGTTGTTGACATTACAGAAGTTCCTTTAGATATGAGGGTGCCGGGCCCGCCAGACATAGTTTACAATATTGCGACAATTGGGGTTTAAGCATGGCATCACTGACGTTAAGTACACCTCCCCCGATAGTTTGCCGACGGGGCTATGGTTCTATTGGAACTGTGATTGACTTTAGACTTTCCAATATGAAGCTTTATCGCAGATTAGGAAATATTGAGCTGCAACAATAATTGAAGTTACAGGGAAGCTGATAAATAGCTGACGTACTGGGCATGAGTTAAATTTATACCCTGGGTCAAAACGTGTATGAGAAACTAAATTTCCGAGGCATTCAACCCTGTACCTAGTTGCCGAAGAAACGTTCCTTATACCCGAGTTGTTACTTCTTTTTCACTTCATGCCATTGCGCTGCTTGATCATCTAATATAATAATACAGCAAGTCTGCTACAAGAATATGAATAAGCGATTGAACGGTACAGTACTATAGCAACTTACATGCAGAATGTGAAGTTGCCTCCGAATTTTGACTCTAAAAGGGGTATTTGTATGCTTATATCAGCAATCAGAGTTTAGTGTACCTACGATACCGGTATATCTCTGTCAGCATTCTGCCTACTAGTAAAATATTATTGACAGGCATGCGTCGCGGACTAAATCTACATGTAGGGAAAATATTAGAATCAAGGGTGTTGACGTTACACCATACTTGCCCCATACTTGAATCAGGTCACGAAGAGCAAGTGGATAATGCCTTGGCTAGGGAAGGGAGGTGGCAAGGCCGGAGAAGCTACAGTTTCAGGTACAAGGGAGGTCTCGAGAATTACAGGTGTCATGCAAAACATCAATTGGTTCCTGAATCATGTCCAACTATCAACAATAGCCATTAAAAAATGCATTTACACAAGGCAAAACCACAAGATATGCAATAGAACAAATATTCATACGAAGCTCGACAGCCACGTCCCGACCCAAAGTCTCGGGGACAGCTCACCTACACCACAATTCCGCCCCGACTTCCCACCCGGCCTCCATTTCTCCCACCCTCCCACCTCTACCACGCGGCCGCCCTACGTGGACCCCTCCAGCCATCCCCCACCAAAACCAGAGATTTGCTAACCACCATCTCCAATTCTTCACGCTATCCCCCACAATATAGTTTAATTGCCCAGTAAGCGGACTTGACGCCTTATGAGCACTAGGCCTAAAAGCCTCCGGTTGCCCCAGCCATCTTTGGACATCTTCCCCACCACATGCAACAACCCTAATCCCCCAGATCCCCCCTGGCTGTAGGAGATGGCCAGGGAAGCCATGTGCTGAAAGCTGCTCATCTAGGGATTGCGGCGTCCCGTACCCATTGTTCGTGTTGTTCCACAGTGGGACGGTTATCATGTGCAGTGCTCTTGGGTTTTCTATGACTCGTAACCTGAGAGTTATCGTTGGCGGTTGTAGCGTGCGTGTAGGCGGGCAGGTTGTTATAGGGACAGGTGGGTGGCGGGCTCGAAGTTGCTGGACTGGAGGGTTGGAGTTTGGCTGGTTTATGACAACCGGATTTCCAACAAACACTGGGCCGTAGATGATAGGAGCCGCATGGACTTGCGACTGCATGCCGGAGGGGGTTGCTATTCTTGGTATCCCCTGCACGATATCCTGAAGTTCCAAAAGGGCCTGCATTAGAACTAGGTCCGTGGTATTATTACCAGTCAGAGGATTGTGGAACTCTCTCACTTGAAACCTGTGAGACAAAGGTAGTGTTCTATTTGAAAAAGTGATAAAACTGTAGATCTAAATCTCGAGGATTGTGGGTAATGTATTATTGTCTGTGTCTTCTGCTAGTTAGGGATATGGATTGATGCCAGAGATCTGGCTGGCCTTATATACTTGTTTCCCTGCTTCTACAACAAAGAATAACTACGGGTATGAGTGTGCAGTCAAATGAGTCTTGTTGATATGGAGACCGAATGAACAGGAACATGATTATAGAATACATCCTTCACTGCCTCCACCACCTTGTCCGCCTCAAACTTTATTTCCCAGACTATTCCTAGGTTGATATAATCCTACTAAGGGCTTTGGCGATCGCGCAAGGTTGCTGTTGTGATGTAGTAAACTACCGCGAATCCACTAGTCACGGTACCAATGTGGACTCAATTCGGAAAGCGCCCAACGTAGCATGCCCAAGAAGTGGGGTGCGGATAGGGAACTCTCTATGAAAGGCCCTGAAGCGCCCACACGAGATCTACCTACAGTGCGGAATCTAGAAAGAATGGGGATCGTCCAACCGCATATCATCAAGGCTGGGGTGACACATTCATGGGTTGCGCGTTTCAGCACCTAAGCCCAAAGTCCAAAGTCTAAGCCCTATGAGTATATACTACCCTAAGATCTACTTGAGTAGTCCTTAGTTACCTGTCGCCTTCGAATTCGAATCCGCAAACTACCTCAAAAATCTGGATGCGCATGGCTGGGTGCCTTGCGGGCAGTGTTGGATCGGGTACAATGGCCTGGGAAAACGAGTAGCGGAATTCAGACAATTGGTACTAATCCCATTGGAAAACCTTCCATATACAGTATATATAGTCTGGTTCAGTATACAGTATAAACGACTATGTACCTAGGAACTCGGGACGAGCGATAGGTAAATACGTATTAGGCAAGTACATACCTACTACCTAACTACCCCGGCTTGGGAGCCGACCTATTAATATTGTTTATCACCCGGATGTAAAAAAATGATTTACGGAGGGCCACGAATTGTATAGTAACTATAACACCACCCAAGAGCATATACCAGCCAGATTTGTTGGTATAGTATAGAAATCATCATGATTATAATTCCACATTCACAAACCAACCTTGCTTATTGGAATTCTGAGAAATTTTGCTGGAGGGGCACTTGGGGATTTTTAGTGCGAAACCGCTGGAGGGGGGGAGACTGATGGCACGGAACCAAACGTACCTAATCAAACTGAAGACCACAGAAGTCCCGGTGTCATTAGATCAGGGCACATATGCGAGAGTAGCGAATAGCAGGTTGACTATGCCGTCTGGACATCTACCTGCCCCATAGGTATGTATATATATATGTCAGTCACTGGCAATATTATGTCATGAAGGAGAAGTCTGCAACGATAATTACCGCCAGCTTGTGGTCCTGTCAGAGTCATGTTTGCCCTCATTGGCGGGCTCTCTCTCTCGATGCGTAGAAGATCAGCAGAGGAACAAATGCACATGTATGCCAAAACCAAGCACAAGAATGATCTAAGATTGTATGTTTGGCCCTTTCATAGCTTAGAAACCAGATCAGCTATCGCACGTTGTTGGGTTCCGCTCACATGGAACATGGGTAAGAGTGCACTACACGATATACGGTAAGCCTAAGACCTGTGTGTATCAGTCGGTAGGGTTTCTATATGTAAGTACCCCTAGTTTGTGAAACCAGCTTCGCTTCGGTGGGAAATATGAACGCTAAGGGAAACCCTGCATTCCGAACACTGTACTGCATTCCACGGTCGATCTTCGTCACTTTCGCGCGCGTGGTTGGCATGCATGAATGCAGATCATGCACTAGCGCATCGCGATCACTTGTATCGATCCCAATTAGATAATTGCAAAACATTACGGTCTCCTAGAATGTTCCGGAATGAGGCGCTCCTTCCTATTTGAAAGTTTGCAAGTATACAAATATACCGAGTATACCCCAAAATAACTTGGTAGCTGCATGGGGTTCTAATGGCCAGCTTGATTCCCACCCACTTTGCACCTCCCAGCCTTACTGTTATTATTCTTACCCTTTAGGTCTAAGATGTGAAGGTATACAAAAATAGTGGTCGAGGTAGCTACGTAGGCAAACGGAACCTGCCCCCCCGCACTGGTTTGCATTACTACTACTATACGTAGTAGGTTGGAATCGGTTCGATTATGAGCTCAATACTTCCTCTTCCACCCATATCTACTTGGTGCCGACTCTCGTGCCAGTTATTTCAATAGATTTGTCAAAGTGGAACACTATGGTACGTACCCATCCCCAATGGAATATAATTCTGCGAAAACCGTAGGAATTTATGAGTTAACCTCCACCCCTACATATCGCGGGGGGCGTCGCCGGAAGTACATAGCGCCTATGTCTAGTTAGGTGACTATTAGCCTCGCTTTAGTCCCGAGTGCCAAAGTAGACCTGGCTATAATTAACCTCGATGCAACTTCAAGTCCGAATTTGCAGCTAAAGTGAGCTTGACTCTCAAGACCTAGATCCCTCTTTTCTGAGTGTTTGCTATTGACTAGGTAAATGGCACAACTCCTCCACCCTCCAAGGATTCACATCCTCTCCGCCGAGAAGACTTCCTTCCCTTACCTGGCCTACGTAAATACCTAGCTGCATGCGCCTTTATCTACATACTTCCAAATCTTACCATGTGAGACCTGAGGACTTGGCCAAATTCAAACCGACACGCCTGCAACGCAGATTTCATGTCATAAACTTTGGATACCAAACAAGGTGCATGTTTCCGGATATAATGGGAATATGCGACGTACCAAAGCTAGAAATGATGTAAAATAGTTGCTACATTGAGTGCTACATGCCCTAGAATACACTAAAAAGTGCACAAATCCTTTTTTTGGGGGTAAATCATTACTCGGATTTAAGTCTTTCTAGCGAGCGCCGAATGGCACACATTTTCCATAGCACCCGTTCGTCGGGGACGGGAAAATGAGGACGTGGGAATAACCCGGGGTAATATATAGCAGTAGTAGATTTTATGAAGTAGATAGTCTGCATCCATGTATTTGGGGCCGAGACTGGCCTAGTGGTAAGGGAGCTGTGGGTTTTTTTAGATGGTACTAGGAAGTGTTCCGAATACCTTGGAGCTGTTCCCAATTGCTCGGAATACTTCCCCATCCGTGCATACCCACACCCTGACAGTAGTATTTCGTAGCCATTTCTTTGCTATTTCCTTGCCATTTCCATTCTATTTCCGTTCTATTCCCATCCCATTTCTGTAGGATATCTGTAGTGGAACTGAGTACTACCCGTCATCTAGCTTTGCACAAATTAAGGTTTGCGCTAGTGGTTCATAAGCGACACGTGCATACATACATCGGTAATTCTCATCACTCCAGCCATAGAACTTTTTTATGTCAACGAGGTTATAGATTTCGAACAAAGTTCTCGGGGCGCCCTGTGGGAGTGGGGGACTGCGGGGCGCAAGGGGGCTCCCCGGCACTGAAGCCTAAGATAATATATAGGTAGGGTACGAGCCTCTCATCCGAATACGGCCAACCAACCACCTGTATAGGAAACACCACTCGGAGGTGGAAAGGAAATTGTTAGGAAATAAGAAAATCGTTCGGAAATGTTAACCTCGCAACTACACCGGCTCAACTTACGGAGTATCTTTATGAATTTAGAAAAATAGGAATCATTGGACATTGATATTTGGTTACCCTGAATTCTCCCTTTTGGAGAGTTGAGGCTTTGGGACCTGCGCGTACTCGTGCTATACCCTTTCGGCGTTCTGGATTAGGTAACGGAGTCTATTCACTTTCAATGCAGGTATTTCATTATTTGGGATCCAATTGTAGTGAAGATATAACGTCAATGGACTTGCAATGTCTGGAATAGGCATATTGGGAAGATATATTGCAGATGAAGCAAAAGTATACATATTATTCAGGTTATTGGAATCAGGCAACCTTTACATAGATTCTATATATGGGCTTGTGGCTTTATAAACCTTACTGTGTGAAAGCAAACCAGTTACAGGTATGGAGGGGAGCATAGCCCTACCCTTCATATCACGCGAGTTTACTCTGTCTAAAATCAGTAAAAGCGCCCCAATTACCCTCAACCCCACTCTCTGCCACAATGCCTACAATATCTTCATAGCATTATATTCATATTGGTTTAAATCCAAGTTCGCGTATAATCCTAATATAGGGCTTACCCAATCCCAATATTTTATTGGAATATGCTTTTTTATCTATTGTCCCCTATATTTTACTACCCGTCTTCTGATACTAGGCCGTTGGTCGCAATACCCTTTCCACACATATCATATACTGCATAGATTGAGCTATTGAGGACGGTATATACCTCTGCATACCGACAATTTAATCAAAACCCAAAGATAACAAGATTGGAACTAAACCAAAAATGTCATTACTTCTAGACAAGCGCCTTATTAGCTCCAAGGATATATGGCCCTGACTGATGATGAATACCCTGCACCACTATATCAAGGATGACTACACCACCCAGTCGAAAAGGAGTAGAGCAAAGGAATCAAATTTGACCAGAACAGCAGAAAGAAGACGTTGATGCCCAGATCAAAGCGGAAACGGGAAGGGCTTGGCAATCGGAGAAGCCGACCCTCTAACCACTAAGTACCAGCTCTAGTTATGCCCTGCACATTGTGCAACCAGACTACCTTGCACATCGAAGATAATTCACAGCAAAAGATATGCGGCCCTAGCCTAAGCGGGATCTACACCTCTGCACATCGAGGAGATCTGCGCAAAAGGCGAAATACTGGGTATAATCCATCACACAAGACCGAACATCGGAATACTGATGGTACATCGGCTTCAACATGGAAACAAACCAAGACAAATCTGTCAGCTGTGGTACACTACCTATGTAGTCTCAGTGCGCTGCGACTGGTACTTCATGTGTCGTACAGGGATGCTATTTCTTATTCTTGATGACTCGGCAAATGTTCCCGCCGCTATCTATGTACCTACTGTTTGGGGCACACCTTATGGCCGCAGAATCTTTATTAATTACCCAACCAATTAATTAACCAATCAAAACGGATTAAAATCAACTATGTGCAGTGAGCGGACTCCTACTTGGGTATGGCAAGTCTAAGTAGAAAGCGTGGCTTTATATAAAGAGTAATAGGGACCGTATGCTTTTGGTATGGTGTGTTCCTTCGGCTTACTAGATAGAAAAGTTGATACAGACCCTGGTCAAGGCACACAAAGTTTAATTGCACGTTCGGGATCCTGCGGATGCAGGTTTTTAAGCTACGATTTTAAGCTTCATTTTTGAGCCCTGTTAGTTGACAGTCTCCCCTCTACCACTCCGGCTCATTGAGTTGTCTTATTGCTTGGGCAGTGCCTAGAACGTCTGCCCCTGGTCTTGTCCCCTGCCAAAAACCGCCTTGGGCTTGCTAGATAGAAAAATTGATACGATCCTGGTCAAGGCACACAAAGTTTCATTGTACGTTCGTAGAAGTTATACTACCTATTTGAAGGGGACCCGTGATATAAAATGGAGCATACAGACCTCTAATGTCAACCAGACCATCTACTCTCTAGCGATTCATGCTGAGCGATTCACAGAATGATGACTCGCAGTAGAATCAATACCATCAGTTTATCGCTGCTTTTATTTTTTATTTCCATTACCCCGACCTCTGCGGGTGAGACTCTCCAACCGATCCCAGTCAGAAATGGAGTCCCTTCCTCAGCGCTCAATGCCCGACAAGTCAAGAAAAATATTGACCTCGCGAAGCGAGAGCTCGAGAATGTTTTTCGCTCATACAGAGTCACGGCGAAGCCTGCCCCTGGTTTGGGCCCAGGCCTCAATTCTCCCACTGCAACAATTTTTTTAGTGACTCACGTACAAAATGACCGCTTAGACGCCATTACCCAGTTACAAGAACCGATTTCAACCTCACAGGATCCAGCCGTTCAGGTCCGCCGGATTCTTGAAGGCAGGCAAGGAAATGGATGTAACCCTGGCTCTTCGCCGTGCGCAACTCGGCCTGACAAGTGCTGTAAGCTTGGCAAGTGCTGCCCATCCACACCGTATTGTTATAGTGTGGAGTACCCAATCTGCTGTCCTGCGATAGGAACCTGCAAGGAAGGTCAGGACTGCTGTACAGACGGCAAATACGTGCCCAGCGGGGATGTATGTTGCCCTGGCACCAACAAGTATTGTTCAAGGGGCTACCGCTGTTGCCCCGGAGGGGGCTGTGCACCACCTGGAGGAACCTGTTGCGGGGGTACATCGTGTACCAGTGACGAGCAGTGCTGTGGTGGGCAGATGTGTGTGCCAAAGGCTGCAAAATGTTGTGGGACTGATCACTATTGTGAGAGTGGAGAGAGGTGCTGCCTCGATGCGGTAGGGGGACCCAGTTGTTGTAAAAAAGGAAGTACATGTAGGGAACCGACCCCGGAAGATGAAACCACCTCCCATTTAGAGTGAGCTGACATTGCTGTGCATGATACATAGGCTGCTCGGATAGCAAGCATTGCTGCTCCGAGCCCTTCGGCAAATGCTGTAGCTACACCCAGGAGAACAATATATTTTGTTGGAAACCCCAATCAGAGTGTCCCAGTTGTCCAAACTCGCGATATTCCCGTAAGTTCCAGAATTCTCCACACTGTACCGACCTAGCTTGTATCCCCAAACTAACCTCACATATTTCATGGCTATTAATTTACTAGCATGCAGCAATTCCGACTACTCCCGCTCGACCTGCTGTCCACCAGAACAAACCTGCTGTATTGGCACGGACCGGGACCGTGCCAACTTCAACCAGCCATTTTGCGCTCTAGACTGCTCCGTTATCATGACCACAACCAAGAGCCAGCAACTGACATCAATCCGGAATCCAACAAATACTCGAGCCCGCGAAACTCGGACAAGAGCTCGAACAACAGACGAATGTGGGGTTGAGGAAACTGAAGCACTAGGCTTTGCTAAGCGACAGGATATTCCGTTCGACCATTCGGAGATTGAATACTCTTCGTGTCCTATAGAAATACCGGTTTGGGAATGCGACCTCCGCGAGTTCCCCCAAGCCTGTGCCAACGTTGCGTCTGCGATTGCTGTCAATAAGGCTACAGCAACCCTAACATATGGAGGACCATCAGCACAATATGGAAAAAAAATTAGGAAACGCCGGCGTACCGCCCAAAGCCCGTGGCGCAAGACCCATAACAGCACATGGAACATTGCGGGCTGTGATATTGACGAGTACCCACCTGCTATCTCCAAGGAAGGTGGGGGTGGCCCCAGCTCAACGGTGCGCTATATACCAGGAAGGGTAGACAATCAGAAGTCGGGAAGTAATATGTGGCTTGATATTAAGAAGGTAAAGGTCGGAAACACGTATAGAAGTATACGATATGGTGACACCTTCAAGGTCACAGTGGTCGGATTGTCACCGGATATTGGAAGTACTGGGGATGCTAGAGGCTGGTTGTTGGAGAAGAATCCCTGTGGTTGGGGGAAAGGCGACGGGCCGGGGTTTGCACTCAAAGGATATATTAAGCCAGGAACTACGGTACATGGGCTAACTCCTGGTGTTAATTATGAGAATGATAAATGGTGGGATACCATTCCTGAGAACCAAAGGGTAGGTTTCTGGTTGCCCCGGGACAATGCATATCAGGCAAGTAAGAAGGGCAGAGAGTTAGTTGGAAATTATATAAGTGGCTTTAGAATAGAACCTGGTATCGGTGGATCAACCAAAAAGAAACTCAAGTTGAAACGTGCAGAGCAGGATGAGGATTATGGGGATTACTATCGCCACATCTGCCTTAACTACGATATCGAATTCGATCCGTGCGACAACTACATTACCGGTAATAACACGGGGTGCCAGTTCGATATCGAAGAGGCAAACGGGGACGGATACAATGACCCGGACATATACTTGTGGCCAGACATGACCCCTATTCCAACAGTGGACGGAACGACTCTCTGTGCGGATCCTGTTCCAAGCGATGCACTAGCGGACCTTATCATGCCAATGCCGATGCCAACATGTCGGGACGGGAGCCTGGCTATATGGGACCCGGCGAGTGAGCGGACATACTGCGGTCTGAAAACGGACGGCGAAACCTTCGGACTGAGCATTTGCCAAAGTTTGATTGCGGAGGCCAACGGGGTGGCGGTACCTGGTGAAGACGATTGGAGGAAGAATCTTCCCACTTGCGGTCCTCCGCAACATGGTACCGACGGCGACTCAGGGAGTGGGGCGTCAATGCCAGTAACGGCGATGTGGTGGCTGCGTGTTGTACATGTTGTCTTGTGTGTTTTCCTACCGTTAGTAGTGTTTGTTTGTGTGCATGGATGAGGACAGGTGGGATTGAGGAAATCGCGAATAAGGATGGGAGTTTGCCTCTGGAGGCTTTTTATTTTATTTAAGCCTTGAATATCGTATTAACGGTTTGCCTTTTGTTAGTTTGTGATGATATTTGCGTACCTTGGCTACTTTCGTTTGGTCTGTCTGGATGCTTACCTCTTTGAGATATCGTAGCTTAAACATATTGGTTACGAATTCATGAACTGAGAAAATACTTACACTTCATGGTTTTGAATAGCATCTCCAACGGAGGAGCGGAAGCTTCGAATAAAATGCCGCTCACTCCTTGTATTAATACAAGCAAGCCTTTACCCAAAACTACTGCGCACGTTCCCATCTGCTACGTAGCCTCGCTTTTTGAGATAGACAACATATTTGGGTATATCATCCACTGGGTATTTCTGCTGGGTTGCATTTTGCTGCTTAACAAGTATACCCAAATAATTTGTAGTACTCCCATTAAGGGCCTCCATGTGGCCTGGTAATGAAATCTACGGGGGTATAGTAATACGGAATATATATGTTCAGGGTCATTGCCCAGGCAACTATGGAATTCGGCTCAGGATTCGCTTGCCAATCTCAACATTATCGTCCTCAATAATTTGCAACATCACGGTACATAATACTTTGTGAAATCACACTACTCAGTCAGCGCTTCGCTTGAACAATGAGTTGCAGAAGATAATGGCGCATCGCAGTTTCAACCCCTAAGTTCAGTTCCCTCTGCAAGCGTACTTGAATAGAATTTCCATACAAGGTAGTAATTCCCTAAAAATATAATTCAATAAAACATACCTCCGAGGTCCATTACTGAAGGCCCCAGCGGGTGGTTTTCCAGCAATTAAACTGCGATGGAAGGCATTTCATCAATATGAGCTGCTCAATGATGCAAGTTATTTTATTGGTGGAAATAACAATAAGGGGAAATAGTTTGTTCCAGAGCATAATCCCATACTAGCTCAGGGCATTGTCCATATACTAATCTAGCGGAAGTGTTGGAGGAAGATTGAGTGTGCTTTTCCTGTATATAAAACAATAGATTCCATTTTCTCTCAAATTTCCAAAATACCTCGTCAATTCTGCCACCGCCCGGAATGGTGTGGTATGGCCAGAATTCTGGGGTAGCCTTGAGGATTTAGCAGCAGTGATTCCAAAGCAACAATAGTTGCTGATAAGGACTATGTAGAGCGGGGATGGTCTACGTTACGGATTATCTAGATGAGGATCAATAACACATAGCTTCCTGCGACGCTTGAAATACCCCAAGATATTGTTTTTGGACACAAAATCCAGATTAGCAAGATCCCTAGCTCTAAAGGAGATTTTTTTTGTCGAGAAAAATGTGATACTGAGTACCTACAAGGCAATTCTCAAAGCAGCAACACAAATAATTATTACTAGATTTTGTGTAGATATCTTGATTTAAGAAATCTCGCTTTATAAGAAACTTCCGTGCCGGGTTTCCTGTATCGCTTGTAACCAGCGCTTTTTTTAATTGTATTTCGTTTTAAAGAAACCATTACTCAAATACCAACCCGTAGCAGTTTAATACAATTGACTGAATAAGATCATTTTGTAACTGTAGACCGTAGACTCGATATAGGAACGTCCGAAATAAGAATTTATTGGATATAAGAATCTGGCCTAGGCATGGCACTCAACTGCCAGCCTGTGGCATCGTATTAGTGTAACATAGCTAAGTGCCACATGGCCGTTTGCCAGGAACACATACCAGTACCGTCGAGCGAGACCACCACCCTTGCTGGACCACCAACACCCGCTGGCATCTCATGTACGAGGTCCTCTCCTCCGAAAAAGGATCGCTATCTAAATCCCCAAAAGAACCTCCCAACGAAGCCGTCATATAAATGACATTTGACCGGACCCGGCTTCCCAGGGGGTCACTATTAGGGGGCATGAACCCGCGAGTGAAGGGTCCGGATTATCGCCGATAGAGG